>JACKQG010000372.1_pt1 | contig 65881 bp, 73 predicted proteins | sample 8237621 | NCBI WGS metagenome assembly JACKQG01 (sample SAMN15677084, study PRJNA649215) | marine metagenome | biome: marine; feature: Black Sea; material: saline water; isolation source: suspended particulate matter (SPM) from the Black Sea western gyre | collected 2013-06-09/2013-06-10 | depth... | reverse complement strand
CGGGAAGTAGCCCGATTCCCATGCGATGGACGCGAGTCGCTGTACTCAGGGATTCAGGAAGGACTGGACTGGGAACGCTGGCTGCATCCCTCGATGAGTTTCCGAGTTGATGTCACCGGCACTGCTCCCGGCCTCAATCACAGCCACTACTCCGCACTTCAGGTCAAAAACGCGATCGTTGATCTACAACGCAACATCTGGGGGCAACGCTCCTCGATCGATCTCGAAGACCCCGATGTTTGCCTGCATGTGCATCTCGATCGAGAGGGTGGGGTGCTGAGTCTCGATGGATCGGGCGGCAGTCTCCACCGCCGCGGCTATCGCGCAGAAATGGGGGATGCTCCACTAAAAGAGAATCTCGCTGCTGGTTTGATCCGCCTAAGCGGATGGACAGGAACCACTCCGCTCGTGGATCCCCTCTGTGGTTCAGGGACCCTGCTGATCGAGGCAGCCTCTCTAGCTGCAGGACATGCCCCAGGGCTGAACCGCAGCTTTGCCCTTGAAGGCTGGGCTGATTTTGATGACGACCTCTGGAAAGAGGAGAAAGAGCGGGCGTTCAATCGCCAAGAGCAGGGGCAATTCCAGCCGGTGATCATTGGCTGCGAGCAGGATCCATCGATTGCGAAACAGGCTCGCAACAACGCAGAGGCCGCTGGTCTTTCCCACTTGATCTCCATTCAAACGGGAGATTTCAGAGATCTCAAGCTTCCAGAAGGACCAGGAACGATCGTTTGCAATCCTCCTTACGGATTACGAATCGGAGCCGATCAGGATCTTGAGGCGCTTTACGGCGATCTCGGTGCAATGGTGAAAACCCAGGCCTCTGGATGGGATTTCTGGTTGCTCAGCGGCAATGCTGGCGTCACGGGAGCCCTCCGGATGAGAGCGTCCCGCCGCATCCCGATCAACAACGGCGGACTCGATTGCCGTTGGCTCCATTACCAAGTGCGTTAACCGTGATCGATCAACGCCCCATCACAGCGCGAGTGGTTTTGGACAAGCCTTCAAGGGTCTGGGGCAAGTAAGGGCCCTTCGCCAGCTGTCCTCCAATCCGCAAGCTCGCACCAGCAATCACCACATTAAAAACAGCAAGGGCGAGCAACGACTGCAGCAACGTCCACTTGAACGCGGTCAACGACCAAACAACAAAAGCCGTTTCAACAGCCACAAGAGCCAAGAGCATCAAGGTTCCGCCCATGGCCAGAAAGACACCTCCACTAATCAGGCGACGCTTTTCTCGATCGACTTCCTGCAGAGCAATGCGGACGTGAAGGTCCATCACCGAACTGGCCAACGCTGTCACTCGAGCCGCAGCTCCAAGGCCTCGTGGGCGGCTCTCTTGAGATCGGTTTGAGTCACTCATCAGGAACGACGACCTCCCATCAACAGGGCACCCGCCAGAACTCCAACGCCTGCAGCAATAGCTATAGAAAGCAACGGCCGTTCACGGACGGGGCGTTCAATCTTGGGCCGGAGGGTGGAATTGAGCTCATCCAGCAGCTGCTCGAGTTGCTCTTCTAAAGGCTCAAGCGTGTCAGCAAAACTGCGCACGCCCTCACCAGACTCATGCATTAAGTCTTCGAGCTGGTGCTGCACGGTTTGCACCGCCCGATCGCCTTGGGAAGCGATCAACTGCACAACATCATCGAAACTGCCCCGTGTTGCTTGCAAAGCTTGATGCGTCACTTCGGGCCAACGCCGCTGGATCTCGGGGACGAGAGTCTCAAAATGATCGCGAAACCGATGCGCGAAATCCTTTTCTTCCGCTTGGGATGGAGCTGAGTCCATGGGTAGGGGTAACGCCTTTCTCAGACTAGAGATGGTGTCTAGAAGATGAAACCCATAACAGTGCAACTGTCTCGATATCTATTCCTAGAACATACGAATGCTCCAGATGATCCGGCATGCCGGCATGTGGATTTACTGCTCGAAGATGGCGAAAGCTGCCGCACCTGGCGTCTAGGCAGTGTGCCCCTTCCAAACGGCCCCAGCCTCCAAGCCACCTCTTTAACAAGGCACCGCCTGGTCTGGCTTGAGCGGACTTCAGCGGCTGTGTCTGGTGGACGCGGTTGGGGACGCCGAATTCTTGGTGGCACCTTCCGCGGGGACTTACCCGACAACCCAGGGGGTCTGATCAAGATCGAACTTCTTGGCACTGCAGCCCTCGGCTTTCCAGACCCCCTGACCCTCGAACTGGCCGATGGCGAATGCCGGCTGCACTCATCGGCTGATGACAGACCAGTACAAAGCCCTTGAGCTTTTCAAAGGCTTAGCTAATTTTGGTCCGCTGACAGCTGTGTCACCTGTTGGTCCATATCAATCAAGTCGGACTGACCCACTTCAAGTCCTTCGGTGGGGCGATGACCATCCCCCTCGAGACCGGTTTCACTGTGGTGACCGGTCCGAATGGTTCTGGGAAGAGCAATATTCTCGATGGCGTCCTGTTTTGCCTCGGTCTGGCCAATAGCCGCGGCATGCGTGCCGATCGTTTACCCGATCTGGTCAACAGCGGCATGCTCAAGGCTGGAAAGTCAGCAGAGACCACCGTCAGCGTGCGTTTTGATCTGAGCGACTGGCAGCCAGATGCAGCAGAGGAGGGCATCGAACCTCCTGAAGATGGTCCCTGGATCCAGGCTGATGCCAATGAATGGACCGTGACCCGCAAGCTGCGTGTGATGCCTGGAGGCTCGTACAGCAGCACGTACAGCTCAGACGGAGAGCCTTGCAACCTGCAGCAGCTGCAAACCCAGCTGCGCCGATTACGCATCGATCCGGAAGGCAGCAACGTTGTGATGCAAGGCGACGTGACTCGGATTGTCTCGATGAGCAATCGTGACCGCCGCGGTCTGATTGACGAGCTTGCGGGGGTCGCACTCTTCGACACCCGAATCGAACAAAGCCGCCGCAAGCTCGACGATGTGCAAGAGCGGCAAGATCGCTGCCGCATCGTTGAGCAAGAACTGCTCACCGCGCGCCAACGACTTGAAAAGGACTGCGCGAAAGCAAGGGCCTATCAAGAGTTACGCGATCAAGTGCAGAGTGGCCGCCAGCAAGAGCTGGTGTTGGCCTTCGAAGCGGCTGAAGCAGAGCTGAAACAGCTCAAAGCCCGCCAACAACAGCTCAGCGAACAGGAGATCCGCGACAGCGCGGCGATCACCGAGAAGGAAGCAACCCTGTCTGCAGAGGCCACACGCCTCCAAGCCCTTCAGGAGAGCGTTAAGGCTCTAGGCGAAGACCAACTGCTCAGCGTGCAGGCTGAATTAGCCGGTCTCGATCCCCAGAACCGCGCACTCGAACGGCAAGCCACGCAACATCAGCAAGAAGGCGAACGCTTACAAGGGCTGCGACAGAGCCTCAGCTCTCGCCGGCACCAACTTCAAGCAGACGGGGAAGGCCTCAAACAAGCCAACAACCCAGAGGTGCTTCAGGCAGCAGAGCAAGCCTGCCGCGATGCCGAAGCTGCCGTTGAAATCTCGCGTCGACGCCTCGGCGATGTCGCCGGGCGATCTGGAGCATGGCTCGATGAGCAACGCCAACGGGCAGCCCGCCGCTCAGACCTACAGACCACGCTCACGCCTCTTCAGGAGGAGCAACAGCAACTGCAAGAGCGGTTGCGTCAGGACGAAGCCCGTCAAGCCGAGCTACAGCTGGAACGTGACGAAGCCGGTGCCGAAGACCGTGAGGTCCAAGACCAGCTGGAACAACTGGAACAGGAGTGGCAATCGCTGCTGGAAAGCCTGCGAAGCGGCAAAGAGCAGCTTCAAGAACGTGCTGAAGCTGTAGCGGTTCAACAACGCACCCGCACCAGGCTTGAACAGGAACAGACCCGCCTGGAACGGGAAATCGCCCGTTTAGAGAGTCGACGGGAAGCCCTACAGGAAACACGAGGGACGGGAGCCTTACGCCTCTTGCTGGAGGCGGGACTCGATGGAATCCATGGAGCGGTTGCCCAACTTGGCGAAGTTGAAGATCGTCATCGCCTGGCCCTAGAGGTCGCGGCCGGAGCACGCATGGCCCAGGTGGTCGTCGATGACGACAGGATTGCAGCGCGTGCCATCGACTTGCTGAAGAGCCGGCGTGCGGGCCGTTTAACGTTTTTGCCCCTCAACAAAATTCGCTCCCAGGCCGCAGGTGGTGGCGCGGCGATGGCCCGTGGCCGCCGACCGGAGGGAGGCAATGACGCCGGCCTCATCGGTCGAGCGGTGGAGTTGATTCGCTACGAGCCGATCTATGCCGACGTCTTCGGGTATGTGTTTGGCGACACTCAGGTGTTCAGCGATTTAGGCAGTGCTCGGCAACAACTCGGGCGTTTCCGAGCCGTCACCCTCGAAGGCGAACTGCTTGAAAAAAGTGGCGCGATGACGGGAGGAAGCTTCAGCCAACGCAGCGGTGGGCTGAGTTTCGGGGTGAGCAGTGATAGCGATGAGGCCGAGCCCCTCCGGCAGCGGCTGCTCGAGCTCGGCGAGACCCTGGCGGCTTGCAGACGCGAAGAAAGCCGTCTGCTTCAAGCTCTCGAGCAAGAGCGTCCTCTCCTGAGACAACTGGAACAGAGGCAAGCGGCTCTGGATGCGGAGAGAACTGCGGCCAAGCGAGCCCATGGACCACTGCTGGAGCGCTGCCGCCAACGCAGTGAACGCCTCCAGAGCCTTCAATCCAACCGCACGGAACAGGAGCAGAGGCTTCAAGTTCTTAAAACCACCATCACCCCTCTGCTGGACGAACTCCAGAGAATCTCTACGGAGGAAAGAAAGGTTCAAGCCGAGGCCGATGCCGGGAACTGGCAACAACTCCAGGCCGAACTCGAACAGTCGGACAACGCCTTGGAGCAGGCCCGCCGCCATCGCGATGATCGCCTTCAGCATCAGCGTGAACGCGAACTGGCACAGACCCGAATCGGTGACCAACAACAAGCCATCGAAGAAGAAGAAAACAGTCTCCAACTAGCCGTCACAGCACTCGCTGAAGCGCATCAACGCTGGCGTGATGAACAAAAGGAGTTGCAAGAACGTCGCCAGACGTTGGAAAGCCAGCAACAAATCCTCCAAACCAAATTTGGGGAAGAGCGTCGCGCTCGCGATGCAGCAGAGGCTTCCGTGGCCGATCTGCGTCAGAACCTCCAGCAAGCCCGCTGGGAACTTGAACGCTTGCAAGAGGAGCGTCAAGCAATCCAAGAGCAACTGCGCAGCGGTGGAATCCGCTTAGAGGAGCTCAAGCCAACACTGCCTAATCCCCTTCCAGAGATCCCAGAAGAGATCCGCAATGCCGGCCTCGAGGCGCTGCAGGACCAGCTGCAGCAGCTTCTGAAACGGATGGAAGCTCTTGAACCGGTCAACATGCTGGCCCTCGAAGAATTAACGGCGCTGGAAGAAAGGCTTGGAGACCTAGGCGAACGCCTGGATGTGCTCAGCCAGGAGCGCGAGGAACTGCTGCTGAGGATTGAAACGGTGGCCACACTCCGGCAAGAGGCGTTCATGGAAGCCTTTCAAGCCGTCGATGGGCATTTTTCAGAGATCTTTGCAAGCCTGTCCGAGGGCGACGGCAAGCTGCAGCTGGACAATCCGGATGATCCCCTCGAGGGAGGGCTCACCCTGGTCGCTCACCCAAAAGGCAAAGCCGTGCGCCGTCTGGCAGCCATGTCTGGAGGGGAAAAGTCACTGACAGCACTCAGTTTTCTGTTTGCACTGCAGCGCTTCCGCCCCTCACCCTTCTATGCCCTCGACGAGGTGGACAGCTTCCTCGATGGCGTGAATGTGGAACGGCTCGCGGCGTTAATTGCCCGTCAAGCAGAACAAGCCCAATTCCTTGTCGTGAGCCACAGGCGACCGATGATTGGAGCTTCTAAGCGCACCATTGGTGTCACCCAGGCTCGTGGCGCTCACACCCAGGTTGTGGGATTACCAGATGCAGCCTGATCAACGAGCTCCCGGGCCTTGCGTCAAAATGAGTCGAATTGCACCGGCTGAGGCCTGCGTTTGAGCTCGTCCCCGTCCCCCAACGACCCACTGGCAACCGTCCCCAGCGACAGGCTGTGGCTTCGGTCGGAATTAATGGGGACCCAAGTGATCACCCGCGACTCCGGCAAACGCTTGGGTGTTGTCGGCGAAGTGGTTGTCGATATCGACCGGCGCGAAGTGGTCGCCCTTGGCTTGAGAGACAACCCGCTGACCCGTTTCTTACCGGGACTCCCCCGTTGGATGCCCCTTGATCGCATTCGCCAGGTGGGCGATGTGATCCTTGTTGATTCCGCAGACTCGCTCAGCGAGGCCTTTTCGCCAGACCGTTACAGCCGGGTCATCAACTGCCAGGTAATCACTGAATCGGGGCAAACGCTCGGCCGCGTCTTGGGCTTCTCCTTCGATATCGAGACAGGCGAGCTCAGCACGCTTGTGATGGGAGCCGTTGGCGTTCCCCTCCTGGGGGAAGGCGTGCTCAGCACCTGGGAAATCCCTGTCGATGAAATCGTTAGCAGTGGAGCCGACCGAATCATTGTTTACGAGGGCGCCGAAGACAAACTCAAACAACTCAGCAGCGGCGTGCTGGAAAAACTGGGGGTCGGAGGGCCGAGTTGGGAGGAGCAGGAGCGGGAGCGTTACAGGGTGAACATCGTCCCGGTCGAGAACCAGCTCATTTCAGGGCAAGCGGTGGAAGAGGCACCCAGAATGCTGGAGGCCTCAGATTCACAACGCTTCGAAACGGAACGCGAACTCGAGTACGTCGAACTTGAAGATCGCCGTAGTGACAACACGCGTGAGCGTCGCTATCTCGATGAAGCGCCGATGCAGGAGCGAGGCAACTCCTATCGAGAGCCGTACCGCGAACCCGAGCGGTATAACGACCCCCCGTCTTATCGCGAGCCACAGCGATTCAGTGAGCAACAGCCCTACAACGAACCGGAGCCTTACAGGGAGACCCGCAGCTTCCATGAACCGGAGCCAGAGCGTTTTCGCGAACCCGAGCCGTTTCAGAACGAAGACCGCTACCAAGAGCCCCAGCGCTCATCAGCGCAACGTCAGGAACTTGATGCGTCTCCACGCGTCGAGCAGCGTCCAAGACCGGCTTCACGTCGTCCGATCGAACGCCCCGGCGAACCCCTGGATGTCGAACCCATCGAGCGTCGTTCTCCCCCAGACCACGAGAGCCAACCCCTTGATGATCCCTGGTAACACCAAGGATCAAACGGCTCTTTCATTCAAGGGGTGGCTTTCTTTTTGAAGGCGAGAGAAGCGCTATTGGTGCAGTAGCGCTGACCCGTGGGTGCAGGTCCATCGTTGAACACGTGCCCTAAGTGAGCATCACAACGCGAGCAGAGGATCTCGGTTCGCACCATCCCATGGCTTCGATCTTCATGGGTACGAATCGCACCCTGGGTCGCACCATTCCAGAAGCTTGGCCAGCCGGTCCCCGACTCAAACTTTGTGCTGGAGCTAAACAGGGGCGCATCACAACAGACGCAGTGATACATGCCGTCTTCCTTGTGATCCCAATAAACACCGGTAAAAGCAGCTTCAGTACCGCCCTGACGCGCCACTTGAAACTGGGTTGGGCTGAGTTGCTGCCTCCATTCTTCAGGAGTGCGTTCCACCCGATCTCCACCTGCTGCCGGCGCACTCGTCATGACTCAAACGTTTGACTGGCGCGGACGCTAGTCGGAAAGAGCCAAGGGCAAGAGTCCCTGCACCTCTTCAGCAAGGGCCCTAACGGCACCAGGTTCACCACGAAGGCCACGCAGGTCATCGCGTTGCCCCTTCAACCTTTCCGGTGTCGCAAGCCAGGACTCAGCCTCAAGGGCGATTTGCTCAGGCGTGATCGGACCCACGCGTTCAGGAACCACCATGCGACCTGCGCTGATGTTTGGCCAAGCCATAAATCCATGGTTCCGGAGACGCCAGGCGCTGAGCAACAAGCCGATCAGACGCCGCAGTCCTGGCAGACGGGCCAAGAGCCCGAGCCCACCATCCCAAGCCTGCATCACACCCAGATGCTGGGTAGGCACCAACACGATCATGGGCACACCCAGAGCACCGAGTTCAGCCGTGTTGGCTCCCACAGTGGTGAGCGCAAGCTGGCACTGGCTCAGAGGTCCGTGGGCTGGAGGGTTTTCCTGCAAGTGAATTTCGGTGCCATTGCGCGTGATGAACCGCCTCAATCCCTCGCCGGCTCGAGCCGGTTCAATCGAGGCAATATCGGTGTCATACGAGGCAGCAATGGGATTGGAGCGACTGGCGTAACGCTCCAAGTCTTCAACGGTGGTGGTGGGTGCCACGGGCAACAAAAAGCGGCAGCCAGGGCGTTGAACCACCAAACGATCTGCGGTTTCAAGCAGAAAAGGAACACCCACACTGAGTTTGGCCGGTTTCGAACCAGGCAACAAAGCCACCCACTCACCCGATGGGAGTGGAGCCTCTTCTCTGGCTTGGCTGGAAAGATCCGCCATCAAGTCGCCCACCACACGGCAGCGGCTGCGAAAGCGTCTGGGCAGCTGATCCCGCACCGCTGGAGCCATGGCTGCGATTCGATCGTTCCAGCGCGGCCAACGCGCCACCCATTCGGCATAGGTGATGTGGCGATAGCCCAGCCGAGCTGATAACAACACACTCCAAAATTGATCCCCACCTAAAAAGACCACCACACCTCGATCTGGCCAGACCCCATATCGAGAAGGCCTCAACAGCAACAACCAAAATTGCCGGGCCAGAGTGATGCGATCGAACAAACGCCAACGGGAGGCGGCGGCGGCTTCTGTTCCGGTGGCATTGGGACAGGGGACCAAAACGAGCCGCAGGCTCAATAACGATCCAGGAGCTCTGGGCCGCATCAGTAGGCGGCGATGCAGCTGCTCTGCAAGGGGTCGAACCCAGGTCGTGAGTTCACCAGGGCCGTTGGAGACGAACACCACAGCCAGGGTTTGGTCCTTGGTGGATGACGTCACTCAGTGCCGGTGGGGCGGGGAAAGAATGATGCGGATGGCGAGACTTGAACTCGCAAGGCCAAAGCCACACGCTCCTTAGACGTGCGTGTCTACCAATTCCACCACATCCGCGTGGCGACGTTGCCGATCTGGCGCGTCGAGGGATGAGTATACCGACAGGCCTAAAAGTCCGAACCGCTGATACGATCCGCCCTGGCTCTGATGCTGCGGAATGCCCATCGGCAAGGTGCTGATCGCCAACCGCGGCGAGATCGCCCTAAGAATTTTAAGAAGTTGCCGTGAACTCGGCATCAGCACGGTTGCGGTGTACAGCACCGTGGATCGCTCTGCACTGCACGTGCAACTCGCTGATGAGGCGGTCTGCGTGGGCGAAGGCCCTAGCAACAAGAGCTACCTCAACATCCCCAACATCCTGGCGGCAGCCACCTCCCGCGGTGTAGATGCCATTCACCCCGGCTATGGGTTTTTGGCGGAAAACGACCGCTTCGCCGAGATGTGCCGCGATCACGGCATCACGTTTATCGGCCCGTCTCCCCACGCCATCCGATCGATGGGAGACAAGTCAACGGCGAAATCCACCATGCAGGCTGTTGGCGTGCCAACGGTGCCTGGTAGCGAAGGCCTCTTGCCCAACCCGGAGGCAGCTGCTGAGCTTGCTGCTGTCATGGGCTATCCCGTCATGATCAAGGCCACCGCTGGGGGCGGCGGCCGTGGAATGCGGCTCGTGCCCAGTCCTGATCAGTTGGTGAAGCTGTACAAAGCGGCTCAAGGAGAAGCCGATGCAGCGTTTGGGAATCCAGGGCTGTACATGGAAAAATTCATCGACCGTCCCCGGCACGTCGAAGTGCAGATCCTGGCGGACCGTCACGGCAATGTGGTTCATCTCGGCGAACGGGACTGCTCGATCCAACGACGTCATCAGAAACTTCTCGAGGAAGCACCAAGCCCGGCCCTCGACCCTGAGCTGCGTCGTCAAATGGGGGAAGCAGCGGTTGCAGCAGCGCGAAGCATCAATTACGAGGGAGCCGGAACGGTGGAATTCCTTCTGGACAGAAGTGGTGGGTTCTATTTCATGGAAATGAACACCCGCATCCAGGTCGAGCATCCCGTCACGGAAATGGTGACGGGTATCGACCTGATTGCTGAGCAGCTCCGCATCGCCGGAGGGGAGCCGATCAGCGTCCGCCAAGAAGACATTCAGATGAACGGTCATGCGATCGAGTGCCGAATCAACGCCGAAGATGCGCAGCACAATTTCCGCCCAGCCCCCGGACGCATCACAGGCTGGTTGCCGCCTGGAGGTCCTGGAGTCCGCGTCGATAGCCACGTGTATACCGGCTACGACATCCCGCCCTTTTATGACTCCCTGATTGGCAAACTGATCATCTGGGCACCCAATCGCCCTGCTGCACTCGCACGTATGAAACGAGCTCTCAACGAGTGCGCCATCACCGGGATCCCAACAACGGTGGACTTCCATCTGCGCATGCTCGACCGCCCTGAATTCCAAAGGGGCGACGTGCACACCAAATTCGTTGAAGAGGAGATGCTCTAAATCCGCTCAACGATGGTGCCAAGTGCACTCCAAGAGTGATTTAGGCAATGGACTGGGCGCGGAGCAGCACCAAAGAGAGCAACCCCTGCTGGCCCACTAACAGTTCGCGCAGCAAACTGAGCAGCCCCACCCAGATCACGGGAGTGACATCCACGCCCCCGATGGGAGAGACAACCCGGCGGGTCAATCCCAAAATCGCCTCAGTGGGCCAGCCCACAAGGGGCCAGAAGCCTTTGGAAAGATCCACCTGGGGATACCAAGTGAGCACGATGCGCGCCAGGAATGTGAGGGTCCATGCGGCCAACAGCAAACCCAGTAGCAAGTTGAGAAGCGGAAGGATGGCGACAAGCGTTGGCGTCACAAAGCCCTAAGCAATGGAGCTGTCATCGTAGAAACTTGACCCTGATCCCTAGGATCGCAGCGAATCAGGCCTCGCTGAACGCATTCGGTCCTAACCCCCTATGACGCCTTCCCTCTCCAATTTTCTAACCAGCCTTGTTGCTGGCGTAGCGATCGTTGTGATCCCTGCTTCTATCGGGCTCTTTTTTCTCAGCCAAACCGACCAGGTTGATCGCAAACTTTAAAGACCCTTTCACGCTCCGTAGACTGAGCTCACTCGACCCGAGCTTCGGTTCAACGCAGGTCGTTATCAGAGAGCTTCACTGTGGTTAATGCCAGTCTGAATTGGGCCAGCATTGTTGGCATTGTGCTGGCTGTAGGTGGAGCACTGCTCTACTTCATGCGCAGTTTCAAGCCCGCTCTCGCCCGTGATTACGACGTGTTCTTCGCGGCGATCGGCTTGCTTTGCGGAGGAATTCTCTTCTTCCAGGGATGGCGGCTTGATCCAATTCTCCAGTTTGGGCAATTCTTGTTGGCTGGAACCACCGTGTTTTTTGCCTATGAGAGCGTGCGGCTTCGGGGAATATCAGCTGAACAGGCCAGACGCTCGGCCTATTTCGATGACGAACCTGAAGCCGCAAGCCCCGCAGGTGGTCTGCAAGGTGGTTACGACGACCCCTACGAGCGTTTCGACGAGCCGAAGCCAATTCGCCGCAGATTTGGCGGCCAAGGTCCTGATGAGGATGAGAGACCTGAACAGGATTTTTATCGCCCACGTCGCACCTCAAGAGCTGCGATCCCCGAACAGGCCGCAAGTCGGAACCGTCAGCGACCCAATCCCTCCTCAGATTGGTCAGACAGCAGCGAGCGAGATCGGCGCATGGCCCGATTCGGCCGCAGTGAAGAATCCGCACCGATTGGCCCAAGCTTTGGAGAGCGCCGCAGCCAACGCCAGGATCAACGCAGAGGCTCCAGGCCCACCCCAGTTGCATCCTCCAGGCCTGAGCCCTCATCTCGCGCCTCTGTGCGCAGCAGTAGTGGTCTTGAAGGACAAGCTGGCATTCCTCAAGGCAGCCCTCTGCGACGAGAACCCGAAGATGCCGCCTACTCCCCAAGCACTCGTCAAGCCTCTTCCACAGCTCCGGTGAGCAGACGCAATCCCGCCCCTGGCAATCCAGCTCCTGAAACCGGTCCTGCAACGGCCAGGGACACCAACCGCACGCCTCCCCGCAGTTCCCGCCCAAGGGATAACAGCTCCCGCTTCGACGACTGATCAGTCTGAGCATTCACCCCGGTATGCCCCAACGCCTCCTCCTCGTGCTGCTCGCACTGGGAATGGTTGCCTGCGAAGGTCGCTCGACCCGAGCACCATCTGGCCTGCTTTCGCCCCAACAACAAGACCCTGCCCTCAGTGGGAACGGTCGGTTGTTAGCCGTCATAGAAGACCAAAACGGCAGGCCGACCGTCCAATTACGGAACGTTGAAGGTGGGGGCTCATTGCGATTGCGCCACCTCTCACGTCATCAGCCCCACAGCTCACCGTCCTTGAGCTGGAACGGCCGTTATTTGGCTGTGATCACCCAACGCGGCAACCAAAGACTGGTCTTAATTGAAGACCGCCTGAGCGGCAAAGCTCACCCCCTACGCTTGCCCTCAGGTCGAGATCCCGTGCAGGTCAGCCTGGCTCCTGATGCACGCAAACTCGCGATTCAAACCGCAGATCAAGGGCGTTGGCGGGTCGAAGTGATTGACCTGAGCAGATTGCTCGAGCCCGATGGACCGGGAGGCAAGCGAAGCACCACTCCAAGCGAACCAAACCGATGAAAAAGAGATGCATCACATCGGCTCTACTGCTTTGCTTCGTCGCTTTGGGGTGCAGTCAAAACGGCATCCGTCCCATGTCCCGGGTCGGGGCATCGCTACGTCGCAGCGCCGAGAGCAGGCGCCTTCCCTCGATGGGACAACGTTGGCTCGCCAGCCTGGCCAGTCGTAACGGAAGAGAGCGCGTGGAGCTGATTGACCTGAGTAACGACACACCGGTGCCACTGAATGGGATCAATCAGGCCGATTCCCAAACCATCAGCCTCAGCGTGAGTGGGGATGGTCAGAGGATCGCCCTAGTCCGCCAACGCGAAGAACGAACCGAATTAATGCTCTACCGACGCAATGCCAGCGCGTTGCAACGCCTGCCCATTAATCCGCCTGGAGTACCCCGTTCCGTAAGCCTCAATGGAAATGGCCGACTACTCGCCGTTCAGGTGAGCCGAAGAGGGCGTTGGGATGTGGACTTAATTCGACTGCCCTAATCAGGGAATCAGCCCTGCCCAATGCAAAAAGGTGTCACCACTGAGCGCCTCCGTAAGCAGCACAGCTAAAAATCCGATCATGGCGAAGCGCCCATTGATCCGCTCGGCATAGGCGCTCCAACCAAAGGCAGGCACATCTTTTGTTGTGGCACTGGTTGTGGCACTGGTCTCTAGAGCGGTCGATGCAGAGGAGGGCTCCTCAGGCGTGCGATCCATGGCTTGATCAGACTGATTCATGGTTGATAGCTACTGGCGGGGATCAGGCTCCAATCGCCATCCCCCCGCAGTTCAAGCACGTTGTCATGAAAGTGCTTGAGGGAAGGACGATGGCCAACACTAATAAAGGAGAGATCTCGATCTACGAGCAACTCATAAAGCTGCTTCTCTGTCTTCACATCAAGGGCACTGGTCGCCTCATCCAAGACCACAAAACTCGGAGAGTTCAACAACAACCGTCCAAAGGCCAATCGCTGCTGTTCTCCTAGGGAAAGAATTCGAGGCCAATCCTGCTTGATATCCAAATCGGGATAACGGGTCACTAGCTTCTGCAAGCTGACCTGCTCAAGCACGCTTCGCAGCTGCTCATCACTAAAACGGTTCTCATCTGCTGGGTAACAAAGCTGCTCTCTGAGCGAGCCCAATAACATATAAGGCTTCTGAGGGATAAACAGGAGATCACCCATCGATGGCCTCTCCACGCTGCCCCGAGTGGGTTCCCAAAGGCCACTAATCATCCGCAGGAGTGAGGTCTTTCCGCATCCGGATGGCCCAACAACTAGCAACTTGTCGTGGTCACCAATATCAATGGTGAGATCTTCAATGACCGGAGTCTTTCCATTAGGAGGGTAGAGGTCGGCAGAACGAATCACGATGCTGTTACTTCCAGGAACCACGCGGCTGTTGCTACTAGGAGCCTGCTTGCTCACCTGCTCAATCTTGGTTTGGAATCCCTCGAGACGACTAATCCCTGCAGCGAACTGAGCAAGTTGCTCAATTCGAGCCACAATAAAGAACAACGATCCCTCCACCATATTGAAAGCAAAGTTGGCCTGATTGAACACGCCAAAATCAATCTCACCGGCAAAATACACCGGAGCCATCACTAAAAAGGGCAGAAAAACTCCCGCGTAGGAGACCGATCGACGCATGACATCGATGATCACCTGCCAAATGATCAGGAGGTTGAAGTTTTTGACAACCGAGCCAAGACGTCGGTACGACTCTTGCTTTTCTTGCCCCTCCCCCGAGTAAAAGGCGATCGATTCAGCATTGTCCCTGATATGAACCAAGCCATAGCGGAAATCAGCTTCATAGCGAAGCTGATCGTAATTAATTCTGACCAGGTTTCGTCCTGAAACAATCAGCAAAGTTGTGGCAACTGCCGAATAGCCAAACAAGGTGAAAGTAAGCCTTGAACTGATACTCCATAGCACTAAGATATTAAGCGAAAATGTTAGAAGCGCATCAAAGAGGCCCAGAGCAAGGCTTAAGCTTTGTGCCGTGAAAGACTCCGTATCTTGAGTAATTCTCTGGTCAGGATTATCAACATCAGTTTCGTCTTCACTATTAGGGTTGAGAACATAATAAGCCTTATTTTTCATGTAATCGCCAATCAACGATTTAGACAGCCACTCTCTCCAAATAATTCCCAGCTTTGCGGTGATATAAACCTGAGTCACCCGAATCGGAAGGGCGATCACAAAACAGGCCCCATAAATTGCCAATCGTCCATAAAAACCTCCTTGGTCCTTATCAACCAAGGCATTCGTAATGTCTCGGTAAATAAATCCAATCCCCGTATTAATTCCGTTAACAGCAAGCAACATGAATACGATCGTTGCTAGCAAGCCCCAATTGAGCCAACGCCGTTGGCGCAATTGCTGACGGAAAGCCACGAAACTGGCCAAACCAACCAGAAAGAGCGCCACAAAAGCCACGCCCCACCAACTTGACCAAATCGTGGCAATCGTTCCTGAAACACCAGAGAGATATTTCTCCGTTAAGTCCGGCTGAAACCGATCCAGGCTGCGGATCAATGCGGTAAGCACCGCAAGCACCAAACCGCCCACACAAAAGAGAAGGCACACCAACAGCCAAATGAACTGCCATCCGCTGGCCTGATCAAGCGGCAAAAAGAAGGGTTGGGCCAGGTGACGCAGCTTGGCCAGCTGATTACGCAGATTTTTAAATGGGCCGTTGCTGGCGAACGAAGACGCTGTCATGACCCCATTCTCACAAGCCAAACCTTCATCCGGGAGGCCAATCCAGGGAACGCCCACCAATCACATGGACGTGCAGGTGGAACACGGTCTGACCTGCACCCTCTCCGCTGTTAATCACCGTTCGCCAATCCCTTAATCCTTCTTGCTTAGCAACCTTCGCAGCCACCACCAACAGATGCCCAAGCAGCTCCTCATCCGCTATCTCCGCTTCGCGCAAGCTCTCTAGTGGTTTGCGTGGAATCACCAGCACATGGACAGGAGCGGCCGGAGCAACGTCACGGAATGCCAAACAGCTGTCATCGCTGTACACCTCATCGCAGGGAATCTCTCCACGCAAGATGCGGGCAAAAATCGTGTCACCAGCCATGGTCACAACCCTGGGCAAAACAGTGGATGAGACGGGTGGGGCATCAGATGCTTACCCCGCAACCATCCAATGCTGGCACGCTGCTCAAGTGCATCCATTCAAGGAATGGAGGCGCTTCCCGTCACGGTGGAAGTGGATCTAGCCCCAGGGCTACCCGGCTTGCAGCTTGTGGGACTTCCAGATGCTGCCATTCAAGAATCGCGCGAACGCGTTCGGGCAGCGCTGCGCAACAGCGGCTTTCGCGGGCCCCTCGTTCGGGTCATCGTCAATCTGGCACCAGCGGATCGACGCAAGGAGGGGCCCGCCTTCGATCTCCCGATCGCGCTGGCCTTGCTCGTCGCCAGCGGGCAGCTTGATCCCCAAAAGCTAGAGGGGCTGTGCTGCGCCGGAGAACTGGGCCTGGATGGAAGCTTGAGGCCATGCCGCGGCATTCTGGCGATGGCCTGCCAAGCGAAGATCCAGCAAGCCAAGGCGTTTGTGGTGCCATCCGCCAATGCGGCAGAAGCGGCTCTGGTGGCCGGACTCCCCATCGTGAGCGCCCAAACGCTTAGGCAACTCGTTGAGCAGTTACGACATGGCATCGAGCACAACTGTTTTGCTCCATCCAAAAGGGACGAACCTGCAAGGACAACTAGTCCTTGCAGCGCATCAGCCCCTCTATCGGCAGCACCCCTCAAGATTCAGCATTTCGCCCGAAAGGCACTGGCGATTGCTGCCGCCGGCGGGCATCACCTCCTGATGGTGGGGCCTCCTGGCTGTGGCAAAACGATGTTGGCGCGCCAGCTCCCCAAGATTCTTCCGCCATTGAGCGACTCAGAGGCTCTAGAGCTCACCCGGCTTCAATCCATTGCTGGCACGCTCGGCAGCGTGACAAGCCTGATTCAACAACGACCGTTCCGTGCACCACATCACAGCATCACGGCAGCGGGACTTCTCGGCGGCGGCATCAACCCTCGCCCCGGTGAATTGAGCCTGGCCCATGGAGGCGTGCTGTTTCTCGATGAGCTAACGGAGTTTCCAAGATCCATCCTCGATCAGTTGCGTCAGCCTCTTGAGGAGGGGGTTCTCTGGATCAGCCGAGCCCGTTTGCGCTGCTCATTCCCCTGCAGGGTGACCCTGGTGGCTGCCACCAATCCCTGCCCTTGCGGCTGGCATGGTGATCCTTCCAACCGCTGCCGTTGTTCGGAACTTCAACGACAGCGCTACTGGAACCGTTTATCCGGTCCATTTTTAGATCGCCTCGATCTTCAATGCCGCCTCGAACCTGTGCCGACAGGCCAACTACGCCAGTGCTTCAAAACAACGGATCCTCCAACAGAGACTCAAACGGAAGCCAGCTTCTCCCCTGAAGCCATCCAGGCTGCGCGACTCCAAATGTGTCAACGCAACCCTGGCGGCCAACTCAACAGCCAACTCAGCGCGCTGGAGCTCGGGCGCTACGGCCAGGTTGAAGAACGAGCCTTTCAATTCTGGGAGCAGGTGGTGTCGAAACGGCAGCTGAGCATGCGCAGCAGCTTGAGGCTTCTGCGCGTTGCCCGAACCATTGCCGACTTAGAAGCTGTACCCAAGGTGGGCGAACAACAGCTGGCAGAAGCGATCTGCTTCCGCAGCTATGACCAGCCGCCCAGAGCGAATGCTTGAGCCGATCGCCGCTTAACGCGATCCATGCTGAGGAACATCTTTGTAGGGCTGGAATCCAATCGGAGGGGGAACAGTCCTCTTCTCCTCACTTGGATTACCAAAAGCATGAGACAGGGTTTCTGCAAACCATTCGCGAAGCGAATTAAACATGAATGCCATGGTGAGTCACATTCGAGATGCTTCTAGTCTCGTTAGGCACTCAAAAAAAAGAACCAGTCGAAATACCGATCCTTCGATATTTCGACTGGACACGGCGGTCTAAAGCTGAAAGTGCAGCCTGATCAACGACGACGACGACGCTGCTGCGCTTTGCGCTTGTACTTCTCGATTGGAGTCTCGTGATGGCGGAGACTCTTGAGATCCGCAAAGATCCCGGCCTTGGAGACCTGACGCTTAAAGCGACGCAAGGCAGATTCGATGCCTTCGTTTTCTCCAACCGTGACCTGAGTCATTCAACAAGCAAGGATTTCCAGCTAAGTAATGTAGCAAGCGATCGGCAAATCTCTCAAAGAGCGTCGGGCGATCCAGGCATGCCATCCCGATAGACATAAAGATGTCCCAGCGTGCGCTTGCCGTATTGACGCCTCATCAGCTTCCAGCCTGGTTCAAGATTCAGCTTGAGGAAACCGTTTCCAGGCCCTCCTGAGCGAGCCACCACCATGGTGGGGCGGTAGGCATCACGCGTCGGGACGGCCAAGAGCTCGATATCGGCACCACTTTTGACCACGGAGAGTCGATAATGCGTTCCAAGGTCATCGCCTCCAATGCGCAAGGAATAACCATTGCCATCGATGTAGCGGTTACAGATTCCGGTGAAGTCAAAACTGGCCAACAGGGGATCAACCACTGCAGGGGAAGCTCCTGACACAGCAAAACAAGGTCGGGCACTGGTCCGCTGCTCATAAATGTTCAGCTGAGAGCGTGCACTCTTACCGATTGGGGCCGACACCATCACGAATTGGCTTTCGTCGACGTCTGCAGCAGTGAAGACAGAGCCTTGAGCTTTCGCTACTTGCGGCAGACCTGAGGCCACAGCGGCCGTAAACACAGCAAAAGCAACAGCAGCGTTCCAAGGACGGCCCATCAATCAAATCCGATCGTTAAAGGGATCGTATTAGTCCCTTTGGGTCCGAGCACGTTCCCTCAGGCCGGTTTGTTGAGACGAATCGCGACCAAAAGTGACCCAAGCGTCGCCGGAAGACTGAAACCAAGGATCCATCGCGTTGGATTAACGCCCAGATCAGGATCTCCGTAGGCCAATTCGAAAACACAGCCTGTGGCAGCGATTCCGAGCACACAGGCGAGGGCCAGGAACAGTCCAGAAAGGGGTTTCATCGGCATCGGTTTAAGGCGTCATGGGGCGCACGTCCGCTGCAAGGAAGCCATGGTCCATGAGCTCCTTATTAAGGCCACTGGAATCGGTCACACGATCCACAAACAGCACCCCGCGGAGATGGTCCATCTCATGCTGAATGCAACGCGCCATCAGACCGTCAGCCTTCATGGTGCGGGGTCGCCCCATCTCATCCCTGAAACTCAATTGAATGGCCGTCGGACGGACCACATCGAGATAGACCCCTGGGATGCTTAGGCAGCCCTCCTCGTAAGTATCAACCGATGCGCTGCAGGTTGTGATTTCAGGATTAATCAGCACAAGAGGTGGGGTGCTTGGTGTCTCAAGGTCGAGGTCGATCACCAGCAATTGCTGATGCACCCCAACCTGAGGTGCCGCTAAGCCGATGCCATGGGCGGTATACATGCTGCGCAACATGTCGCGAGCCAAGTCGCGCACGCGCTCGTCAACCTTGCCAATCCGGCGAGCATCACCCCGTAATGCGTCGTCGCCAAGGGTATGAATATTGAGAGGAGCACTCTCTAAAGGCTCCTTAGGCACGGCAATTGAGGAGCTGCTTTTCTCAGCCGATCGTGCCAACTGGGCGAAGCTCCTAGCCAAAACCCCTCCTACCTTGATGTTGTGCTGATCTTAGGCAGACCTGATCTCTGCTGGATCCGTTCGACATGCCTCTGCAACAGCCCCTGCCCGCCACGACCGCCCTCGGACGCACTCCGGTGCTGCGAGCCCCGCAACTGCTTGGGGATTGGGTGCTCTGGCTCGAGCAGCGACCCCACGAGAAAGGCCGCACCACAGCATTAATCCGCCGCTGGTGGGAAACAGACAGCACACCCCTGGAACTCACGCCAGCACCGATCAATTTGCGCAGCAGAGTGCACGACTACGGGGGAGCGCCGCTGACGGCGACCCTCACGGAAGGAACACTCCAGCTGGTTTGGGTCGATGACAATGACTGTTGCCTCTGGTTCCAAGCCTGGACAGGCCTGAATGGGGCTAACGCCCAATCGCTGCAAGCCATAGCCAGCCCCCAGAGGCTCACCTCCCCCAGCGACAGCGCGCTGGGGGGCGGCGTGATCGACCATGCCCGCTCGCGATGGTTGGGCGTCATCGAGGAAGCCGGTTGTGATCGCTTGGTGAGCGTGGCCCTCGATCAAGGCCATCAAACCCCTGTTGTTATGCATCAGCCGGCTGATTTCGCGGGCTATCTCGCCCTCAGCTCAGATGGAGCCCAGCTTGCTTGGGTGGAATGGCAGCAACCCTCTATGCCCTGGGATTGCTCCCAGCTCGTTCTGGCGCGGCTTACGACCTCTGGAGCACTGGAGGATTGCCACGTGATCGCCGGCGGTGAACCATCACAGCCTCAGGGGATCTCAGTGTTTCAGCCCCAATGGCTGCCGGATGGAAGCCTCGTCGTGGCAGAGGACAGCAGCGGCTGGTGGAATCTGATGCGCCATCCCAGCGCAGAGAACTTAAGCAGCCACTGGCAACGTCTCTGGCCGATGGCCAAGGAGACGGCCATGCCCCAGTGGGTGTTTGGGATGAGTACCACTGCTTGGGATGGGGACAAGCTGTTAGCGGCCGTCTGCGATCAAGGGGAATGGCAGTTGCAACGGCTTGGGCTCGACGGCTCGGCAGAGAGGGTGGACCAACCCTTCAACGATCTCGCCGATTTGAACGCATCGAATGGCAGGGCTGTTGCGATCACGAGCAACAGCACCACAGGCCAAGGGCTTCTGGAGCTCAACTTGGGCTTAGGGACCTGGCAACACACTCCAGCCGCCGCCGCAGCCATGGAGGTCAACGAGATCAGCGTGGGGCAACCCTTGTGGTTCGACGGGTCTGGCGGGCAACGCACCCATGCCTGGTATTACCCCCCAATCGGGGGAGCAGATGCGTCATCCCCCCTGCTGGTGAAGAGTCACAGCGGCCCTTCGTCGATGGCCCGCCGCGGCCTCAGCCTCGCGATTCAGTTCTGGACCTCCCGGGGCTGGGGAGTGGTGGATGTGAATTACGGGGGGTCCACAGGATTTGGCCGGACCTACCGAAACAGGCTGCAGGGGGGTTGGGGCGTGGTGGATGTCAACGATTGCGCAGCAGCAGCCAAAACGTTGATTGCTGCGAAGCATGCCGATCCGAACCGCATCGCCATCGAAGGGGGAAGCGCCGGTGGCTTCACCACGCTGGCCTGCCTCTGCTTCACCGATGTGTTCCGCGCTGGTGCCTGCCGCTATGCCGTGAGCGATCCCAGCGCTTTAGCCACAGAGACCCATCGTTTTGAAGCCCGCTATCTCGATGGACTGATCGGCCCCTGGCCGCAGGAGCGGGATCTTTATGAGCAGCGATCGCCGCTGCGCCATGCACAACAGATCCGCTGTCCTGTGATCTTTTTCCAGGGCCTCAAAGACAAGGTCGTCCTGCCACAGCAAACCGAACGCATGGCCGATGCTTTACGCCGCAATGCCATCCCAGTGGAAGTGCACACGTTCCCTGAGGAAGGTCATGGCTTCCGAGATAGCAGCGTGCAGGTAGCCGTTCTGGAGGCAACAGAGCGCTTTTTCCGCCAACACCTCAATTGTTAGCGGCTTGGCCATATCCCAACCCACGGAACTGGCGATGCACCTCTTCCATTTGTGATGACGACAACAGCGGCGGCTCCCCAAGCTGCAGAGCTTGCAAATACATCTGTGCCAGCGTCTCCACCTCAATGGCAATCTTCAGCGCCTGATCAAGATCCCGTCCCAAACTGACCAATCCATGGTGAGCCAGCAAACAGGCCTGCCGCTCCTGCAATGCCTGCACCGTATGGGCCGACAGTTCAGCGGTGCCGAAGGTGGCATAGGGAGCACAGCGAATGTCGTCACCACCAGCCACCGCTGTCATGTAGTGGAACGGTGGAATCCCCCGGTCATGGCAGGCCAGAGCGGTTGCATGAATGGGATGGCAATGCAACACCGCCATGGCATCGGGCCGATCAGCGAAGACATCGGCATGCAATCGCCACTCAGAAGAGGGTCTGCGGTCATGGCCAGGGAGCCCGCTTGGCAACGGTTGGCCGCAAAAATCAATTGCTACCAGATCCTCCGGCTCCATCTGGTCGTAGGCCAAAGAGCTCGGGGTCACCAACAATCCCCCCTCAATCCGCAACGACAGGTTGCCGGATGTGCCCTGATTCAAGCCGCTGCTGTTCATGGCACGGGCCACGCCCACGAGCTCACAGCGCAACGCCCGATCGTTCATCGCGATCCCGGAATCAGCCACGGTTGTAGAGCTCCTTCAGTCCAACTTCACTGGCAGTCGCCACACCACGGTCGGTGATCAGAGCAGTCACAAGCCGAGCTGGGGTGACGTCGAAGGCCGGATTAAACCCGGCACAACCATCAGGCGTGAGCTGCACGCTCACGATTTCACCAGCAGACTCCCCAGCGATCACCCGCCCCTGAATGGTGGTTACTTCCTCAGCGGAACGCGCCTCAATCGGAATCTCTGCCACCCCATCTGCAAGGCGCCAATCGATGGTGGACGTCGGCAGGGCGACATAAAAGGGCACGTTGTTGTCGTGAGCCGCCAGGGCCTTGAGGTAGGTGCCAACTTTGTTGCACACATCGCCGCAGCGCGTGGTGCGATCCGTCCCAACGATCACAGCATCCACTTGGCCATGCTGCATCAAGTGACCACCTGCGTTATCCACAATCACGGTGTGCGGCACCCCCTCACGCGCCAACTCATAGGCCGTAAGCGATGCCCCTTGATTGCGCGGCCGGGTCTCATCCACCCAAACATGAATGCTCAACCCAGCGCGATGGGCCTTATAAATCGGTGCCAATGCCGTTCCCCAATCAACGGTCGCCAACCAACCCGCATTGCAGTGGGTGAGCACCTGAAAGGGCTCGTTCTGCCTTGCGCTGGGTCGCTGCTCGACCAGCGACCGGAAGAGATCGAGGCCATGCTCCCCAATCGCCTCGCACATCGCCACATCTTGATCAGCAATCAGCGCCGCCTCCCGCCGAGCCGCAGCCGCTCGCTCCGCTTCCGGCAAAGGTTGCACCAAATCCCGCACCCGTTCCAAAGCCCAACGCAGGTTCACGGCTGTAGGTCGACTTGCATTGAGCTGATCAAAGGCTTGGGCCAAGCCCGCATCGCTGGCGTCGTCTTGAAGGGCGAGCATTAGGCCATAGGCGCCGGTCACACCGATTAATGGCGCACCACGCACCACCATGGTGCGGATCGCATCTGCCGCCTGATCACAACGCGTCAGCCTTCGGGTGATCAGGCGATGGGGCAACAGGGTTTGATCGATCACACCTACGGAGCGCTGATCGGCTTCAAGCCAAATCGTCCGCCAGGCTTGGCCCTCAATGTTCATGGTCGAAACGCGCCAGTTCTCCGGAACAATTGTTTTACCACTCACGTTTGCGACTCAAATCGGTCGATATCCAAACCAGTCAGGCACCTGCTGCTGACTTTCACCATCGAGCTGGCGATGAAGATGCACGTAAATACTGTTGCTCCCTGTTAATGACAACTGTTCAATCGCCAAGCAATCATCCACAGCACTGAGATCGTCCTTGTGCTGCTGAAGCGCATCCAGCAACCAGCGCTTCTTCGCTGCTGCTTTGGCGGCTTGCAGCGACGGGGCCACCACAAGTCCAAAGCGATGCAATTCCGCAAGCGAATCGGGTTGATAACCCCCAAGGTTGACGAACCACAGCCGCTGCTTCTCTGAGGGAGGCTCCAGCTCAAGGGTGACGCGCCAACCGTCAATGCAATGCACGGCCATGTAGCTATCGAGATGCAACCCGCGACGGCGACCAAACCACTGACGCCGAAGTTCGGGATAGGTGTCCTCGATGCAGCGGCCCGCCACAAAGCGCACATCGTGAAGCTCGATCAAACTGCGGTCGGTGCGACCACCCAGGACAACCAAAAACAAAGTGGACTGTTCCAAGCGCTAACAGCGAACGGAGCTAGCCATGCTCACGAAAAAAGTCGATCACACTGACGAGCTCATCAGCGAAACGATCAATCTCAGCGTGAGTTGTACAAAAACTGAGGCTCGCGCGAGCTGATCCGGTCACGCCATACAGCCGATGCAGCGGTTGGCAGCAATGGTGACCACTGCGAATACAAACACCGGAGAGATCAAGCATCGCCGCGATGTCATTGGCATGAACACCCTCCACCACAAATGTGGCAAGGGCTCCTCGATCAGGCTGCTGCTCAGGCGTGGGACCAAGAATGCGCAAACCGTTAATCGATTGAAGCCGGCCAAACAGATGGGTGGTGAGCTCCGCCTCCCAGGCCTGAATCGCATCGAGTCCAAGGGTTTGCAAATAAGTAATTGCAGCACCCATGCCGATCGCTTCACCAATGGCTGGTGTGCCCGCTTCAAACTTGTGGGGGAGTTCCGCCCAGGTGCTGTGATCCAAGAACACCTCTGGAATCATCTCGCCACCACCGAGGAAGGGTGGCATCGCCATCAAGGTTTCTTGCGAAGCCCATAGAAAACCCATTCCGGTGGGGCCACATAGCTTGTGAGATGAGCCCACAAGAAAATCAGCCCCGAGACTTTGCACGGCAATGGATTTGTGAGCCAGGCTTTGGCAAGCATCCACCAAAACCTTGGCCCCCACAGCATGGGCAAGGGCTGCAATCTCTTCGATCGGGTTGCAGCACCCCAGGGTGTTGCTGATATGGACCAAGCTCACCAAGCGCGTTTTCTCTGAGAGCTGATCCCGCAAGTCGGCGAGGTCGAGGGTGCCGTCAGGGGTCACACCCACATGCCTGAGTACGCAACCCGTGCGCTCAGCGAGCAACTGCCAAGGCACCAAGTTGCTGTGGTGCTCCATCACGGTGAGCAGCACCTCATCACCAGCCTTCAGCTGGGCATCACCCCAACTGCGTGCCACCAGGTTGATGGCTTCCGTGGCATTGCGGGTGAACACAATCTCTTTTGAACTCGATGCACCGATCAAGCCAGCGGTCGTGGCACGAGCCGCTTCAAACGACTCCGTGGCACGGGCGCTGAGCTGGTGGGCACCTCGATGCACATTGGCGTTGTCGCAGGCGTAGTAGTGCTGAATCGCGTCGAGCACTACATGAGGCTTCTGACTGGTGGCCGCATGATCCAAATAGATCAGGGGCTGACCAGAGCTCGAAACCTGATTAAGTATTGGGAAGTCAGCACGCACTCGTTCCGCAAGAGTTACGGCAGCGTTACGAGGAAGTGTTGTCATGACGTCATCCCTCCCACTTGCAAGCTGCCGCCCAACCAGCGCTGCGAGGCATCGAGAGGCAAGCGATCCAGCACTTCCTTGCAGTACCCACGCAGCAGCAAGGCTGCTGCCGAGGACTGCGTAATGCCACGGCTGCGCAGATAAAACAGCTGATCCTCCTGGAGCTGACTCACGGTGGCCCCGTGGGTGCAACGAACGTCATCGGCCACGATCTCTAACTCGGGCTTGGCATCAACACGGGCGCGTCCCGAGAGCAACAAGCTCCTGCTGAGCTGGGAGGCGTTGGTGCGCTGCGCCGGCCTCGGCACTTGAATCGCTCCGTTGAAAATACTGTGAGAGCGATCGGCTGCAATCGTTTTTTGCACTTGATCCAGCGTGCCTTCAGGGCCCTCAAAACGCACAGCGGTATGGACCGCAAACTGCTGATCAACAGCAGTGACGGAAAGGCCATGAATCGAAGTGGAAGCTTGGCCATCCACCTGCACAACCCTCGGCTCCAGTCGCCCAAACGACCAGCCCTGAGACACCGAAACCAGGGAGTAGTGACTTCGCGATTCTTGCTCCACAGCCAGGTTGGCGAGCAGTGCCTCTTGGCCGTCGCCTAAGGCAAGCAAGCCGTGGTTCACCTTGGATTCCTGGCCAAGATGAATTTCGAGGAGATGACTATGGGCAGCCTGGCCCTGAGCACTCACAACCTGGAGAAACTCGAGCTCTGCTTTTTCCTCAACCAGCAACAAAACCCTGGTTGGGACCAACATGGCGTCGGCCGCAAGCATGACCAACTCAATCGGTGGAACGTTGCCGCGGATGCGTAACGCCAGAATCTGCTGACTCACTCCGTGGTTGAGCTCCACCGACCAATCCGACGCGCAACGACAACGGGACAAGGTATGGCCGAGGGCTTGCTGCAACTCAGCGCCCTCAAGCAGCGAAATCCCTGCCGGCAAGGTCACACCCTGCAAGGGATCCTGACTGCCATCAATCACAAGTCTGAGGGCCTGCTCAGGAGCGCTCGGCCAGCTGTCAGCACTCGAGCGATGACTTCTTTGATCCGCTAACGACAGCTGAAACAGCGCCTCTAGGCGAGTGAGATCAGTAAGCCTCCACGACTCCTGCTTCCTACTGGGAAAGCCCTGCTCTGACAGAGCCAAGCGTCCGCGGCGCTGAACCGGCTCCAGTGTCCCTGCTGGTGCAGGAAGCTGTGTCAACCAACCCTCAGGCATCGCCATCGTTAGGCCACCCCCTCGGCCGCGAGCTGCTGATCCACCCAGTCGTAACCAATTTTTTCCAACTCAACAGCCAATTCACTGCCCCCGGTTCGCAAGATGCGACCAGCCCCCATCACGTGGACGTAATCCGGAGTGATCTCATCTAAAAGCCTTTGATAGTGGGTGATCAGCAACGTGCAGTTGTCTGGACTCGCCAACTGATTCACACCTCCAGCAACGATGCGCAAGGCATCAATATCAAGGCCAGAGTCGGTTTCGTCGAGGATCGCGACCACGGGATCCAGGAGGGCCATCTGAAGAATCTCGTTGCGCTTTTTCTCGCCACCAGAGAAACCCTCATTCACGCTGCGTTCAAGAAAGGCAGGGTCCATTTGCACCACTTGCAAGCGGTCACGCACGTGATCGTCGAAATCAAACGTGTCGAATTCTTCCTTACCTTGCTTCTCGCGCCGGGCATTCGTAGAGACCCGCAGAAACTCGAGATTGCTCACTCCAGGGATCTCAATCGGGTACTGGAATCCCAAGAACACTCCAAGTCGAGAGCGCTCTTCGGGCTCCAACTCAAGAAGGTCACGGCCTAGATAGCGCACAGACCCAGACGTCACGCGATAGGCAGGGTGACCAGCCAAAACCTTGGACAACGTGCTCTTCCCGCTTCCATTACGACCCATCACGGCATGAATCTCGCCGGCTTTCACCTGCAGGTTCACCCCATTCAGGATCGGCTTGTCCTCAACGGACGCATGCAGATCATTGATTTCGAGAAGCGGCTCGGCGTCGGGACGGATCACGTCAGAAGAAAACGAAGAGAAAAACGAGTTTTAGAAGTTTGGAGCTGGGATTAACCCACCGAACCCTCAAGCTTGAGAGCAAGAAGTTTGTCGGCCTCAGCCGCAAACTCCATGGGGAGTTGATTAAACACATCCCGACAGAAACCGCTCACCATCATCGACACGGCTTCTTCGAAGCCGATGCCACGGCTTTGGAGATAAAACAATTGGTCTTCCGACATGCGACAAGTACTGGCCTCATGTTCGATCGCAGCTTGAGGCTGCTGAGAACGGATGTATGGGTAGGTGTTCGCTGCAGCTTGATCTCCAATCAGCATCGAATCGCATTGGCTGTAATTCCGAGCACCCTTCGCATTCGGACCAACTTGAACCAGACCTCGATAACTATTGCTTGAGTGACCAGCGCTGATTCCTTTGCTCACAATTGTGGAGCGGGTGCGTGGACCTACGTGCACCATTTTCGTTCCGGTATCAGCTTGCTGGCGATTATTCGTGAGAGCCACTGAATAAAACTCACCAACTGAATCGGCACCCTGCAACACACAGCTTGGATATTTCCAAGTAATGGCTGAACCCGTTTCGACCTGCGTCCAACTAATCCGACTGCGCGCGCCTCGGCACTGGCCGCGCTTGGTCACAAAATTATAAATGCCTCCAACACCATTTTCATCACCAGCGTACCAATTTTGGACCGTAGAATATTTAATAGAAGCATCATCTAAAACAACCAACTCCACGACAGCAGCATGAAGCTGATTTGTATCAAACATCGGCGCGGTACAACCTTCCAAGTAACTCACCGATGCTCCTTCTTCAGCAACAATCAACGTGCGCTCGAATTGTCCGGTATCTCCGGAATTAATTCTAAAATACGTAGAAAGCTCCATCGGGCATTCCACACCTTTGGGGATGAACACAAATGATCCATCACTAAAAACAGCAGAGTTTAAAGCCGCAAAATAATTATCATTACTAGGAACAACCGAGCCGAGATACTTCTCGATCAACTCTGGATGCTCAACTACAGCCTCACTAAAGGAGCAAAACACCACTCCATGTTCTGCCAACTTTTCTTTGTAAGTGGTTGCGATCGAGACACTGTCAAAAACAGCATCCACAGCGACATTGCTTAGCCTTTTTTGCTCGCTAAGAGGAATTCCCAGCTTTTCAAATGTCTCAAGAAGCTTGGGATCAACTTCATCGAGACTTTGCTTTTTCTCTTGCTGCTTTGGTGCAGCATAATAAACAATATCTTGATAATCAATTGCTTTATAGCCCAGTGAAGCCCAATCAGGCTCTTGCAACTTAAGCCAATGGCGATAAGCCTTAAGCCGAAAATCAAGGAGAAATTCCGGCTCATTCTTTTTAGAAGAAATCAGTCGCACTACCTCCTCACTAAGACCTTTTGCGATCTTCTCGGTTTCGATGTCAGTAACAAATCCGTACTTGTACGGCTGACTAACTAGATCGCGTGTGGAGGTGCTGGTCATGGACTTCAACCTGCCGTGGCGTGAATCGTTTCAGTGCTGATCGTCTGGTCCTCACCGCGGAAGGGATTGTCCTCGGTGAGAAACAACATGCAATGGCAATCATTGCGCTCTCGCATTGGCACGCAAGGACAGTTCCAAAACGCCTGAGAAACCTCAGCTTGCTTGTCTTCGTAGTGACGACAGGGGCAAAGCGCGCCACCTAAATCGTCTTTGTGTTTAGCAAGACCCTTTAAGACAACAGCCGTCACGCCAGGGTCGCTACAAAAGTAGGTCCCGGTTCGTTGGGCGTACGTTTCGGCAAATTTGCGAATGACCTCAAGGCTTTCAGCTGTCGGCTCTGTGCTGCCAGCGGACGCATCGGACATTGGGCTCAAGGGGGGAAAGGAGAGGACGTAATCAGAACGAAAGTCTGATTACACTCCGGCCAAAGGACAGACCGAGACCGAGATACGAAACAAAAAGGTTTCGTTTCTACGAGACTAAGGCACAGATCCATCGTCCGGAGACCCCACCATTCTGAAGGGGCGAACACCCGCTGAGCAGACTTCCTTCCAATCATTCGTGAACCGAGGCGAAGGCCTTGGGGAACTCACACGACGGTTGCGGCCTTCCCGTGGCATCGTGAGTTCAATAGCTTCAACCCATGGGAGCTCAAGCGCAGGCCCCTACCCGCGAAACCACGCTCACCTTGCTTCTCAGGCAGGGAGAAACCAGTGCGGCCTCATTGGCAGAGACGTTGGGAATTTCTGTGCAAGCGATGCGCAGGCATCTGCGCAGCCTCGAAGACGATGAACTCGTCGAGGCCAGTCCCACAACAGCGGGCCCAGGACGTCCATCCAACCTGTGGAGACTCACCTCGAAAGGGCACCAACACTTCCCCGACGGCATCGAGAACTTTGCATTAGGTCTGCTTGAGTCCATGGCAGCGACCTTGTCGCCTGAGGTCATGGCCGATCTCCTCCGTCAGCAAGCCCTAGAGAAAGCCACTCTGTACCGCAAAGAGCTGGGGAACGCACCGCTCGAGGAGCGAGTCCGGGCGCTTGTGAATCTGCGCTTAAAAGAGGGTTACGTCAGCGACATGCAACCAGCCCCAAGTGGTTCGGGTTGGTGCGTCAGTGAATTTCACTGCTCAGTGCAGAGAATTGCTGAGGAATATCCAGCGGTCTGTGATCAAGAGCTACAGCTCATCAGGCACACCTTTCCGGACTGTCTTGTGGAGCGGGTGCATTGGCGCCTGGAATCAGGACATTCCTGTGGTTTCAGCATCGCCCCTAAGCAGGACTGATTCATGGCTGAACGGCCGCTCTTCGGTTCAGGCCCCCTATCTCGCGCTGATGCCGAGCAGATTGAAGCCACGTTGCTTCCCAACCTCGATCGTCACCACCTTCGCCTCCTAGCCCACTGTCTACGCAGCTTTCAAGTGATCGCAGATCCGCGACAGTCAGGTCCACTTCCCGGCCGAAGCGAGCTCGAGCAATGGCTCTTGGAGCAGCCGCAATTGGTTGACGAGCCTCAATTCCGCGACTTACTGCTCCACCAATTTCTTGCCGCCGCGCAGCAGCTAGAAAACCTCGCCAGACAACAAGACCTCTCTCCTTTGGAACTCAACCTGGGAGAACTCATTGAAGCCAGCACTAAGGCGTCCAAAGCCAGGATCGAGGGACCGCACAACCATCCCTCGGACTGCGATCATCCAATACAAGAGTCATCCCCCTCATGACCTCGGCCATTGCCAACGCTGTCCATTTCTTTCAACAGAGTTGCGGTCGCTGGCGATCACAACGCAGCGTTCATCACCTCTTGCACCGACGAGCAGAAGCGGGTGGATCTCTCATCGTTGTGGAAGATCTCGATCCGAATGACCCACGGCTGCAAACACTGGCTGAGCAACACGGCCAATCCCCGGGGAGCATTGCAGGAGGCAGCTTTGTGCGCTGGAGCGCCTCGATGGCATGGGATCAGAACGGCGATGCCCATGACGGCGAAACAGTGTTTGGCCTGATCCCAGATGGCGATGACGGACGCAGCGGCACCCTGCTTCGCGATTTGGGCTACGCCGAAAAAGCACCGGCCACCTCGACCTTCCAAATGGATCAGCAGGACGGGCTCATCCTCTGCACCAGCTACGAAACCATGACCGTCTGGGAACGCTTCTGGTTCACCAGCCCAAATGTGAGGTTGCGCTCCAGCACGGTGGAAGGCCTTTCGAACAACGCATCCTTTTGCATGGAAACGCGTTTGAGCGAAGAAACCGAGGACATCACAGAGGCGCCAGCAGGGTCAAAGGATGAGTCATTGGAACCACTTTCAGCCCCATTCGGCTGGTGAGATCGCACGGCAGCAACTATTACGGACTGTGAGTGCTGACCTGCGAAGAAGAGGTGCACCGGACTCTTCTTCTACGATCGCTGGCGAAGGATGATGAAGATTGCGTGGCCATTCCTCTACTGCAGTACGCACCGATCACCCAAAATTCAAGGGTGGCGGCGCTGCGGGTCGCATCCGACGAGGTGCCACGGGCGTATTCCATGGACATCGCCATGGATGCCGACAATCTGAAAACCGTGATTGAAGGTGCCTACAGGCAGATTTATTTCCACGCCTTCCAGTCAGATCGGGACGTGAATCTGGAATCCCAGCTGCGAGACGGTCAGATCACTGTCCGCGATTTTGTTCGTGGGCTTTGCCTCTCCGACACCTTCCAGAGAAGCTTTTATGGCATGAACAGCAACTACAAGGTGGTCCGCCATCTCGTAGAGAAGCTTCTGGGTCGCAAAACAAGCGGGCAATCAGAGGAGATCGCCTGGTCCATCCTGATTGCGACGAAAGGCGTCACCGGGATGGTGGATGCGCTGCTCGACAGTGAGGAATACCTCGACGCCTTTGGCTACGACTCTGTTCCCTACCAACGCAACAGGGTTCTTCCTGGAAGGGATCTGGGAGATACACCTTTCAACATCACAAGCCCTCGTTACGACGAGTACTACCGCGGAATCCTTGGGTTCCCTCGGTTTGTCTACACAAACGCTGTCAAAGCGAAGTCCATTCCAGAGAGAGCAAAAGTCAAGCGTGGCGGTTTCCCAGAGGACTACCTTCCTTGGGTCCGTGGTCTGGCCAACACGAGTGGTGTCGCTCCCAGTGGCACTGCAGACATGGATTACCTCTCCAAGGTTCCCTATCGCAGCATCGGTCGCTGAACCACGAGAAAATACGCCAAAAGTCGAGGGGGCCAACAGGCCCCCTTTTTTTGTGTGTCCAGCTCGTGGGAGCAGCCAACTGAAGCCTTCAAGCCCCCTGGTCTGGAGTCAGAAGATGCTGACCACAGCAGTGGAAGATGTCAGAAAAATGGAAGTTGGCTGCAAACTGATCCCGAAGAAACTCGGTTGGTTGTCCGTGACGCAAGCCCTCTCATCTCTAGCCCGCCTGACCCTGCGTCAGCTTCGCCAAATGGCGAGTGATTTGGGGGTAACCCTCTACAGCCGGAAGAGCAAGGAGGCCCTTGTAAGCGCTATCGCTGAGCGCCAAGATCGTCGCGATGGCGATCTCAAGGCGATGGAGGCAGAGCTCCATGCGCCCTCCATGGGCGAGGCATCGACCCGCGTGGTCTTCCTGCCGAGAGACCCACAGTGGGCTTACGTTTTTTGGGAAATATCCGATAGCGATCGAAGGCAAGCTCAATCAGAAGGAGCAGCCTTCCTATGTCTGCGCCTCGCCGATGTGACCGGGCTCGCAAACGGCTCATCCCACCCTCACACCCTTCAGGAAGTGCCTGTGGATAGCCACAGCACTGAGTGGTATTTGCCTGTTCCTCTTTGCGACCGCGATTACCGGGTTGAACTTGGCTACAAGTCAGAGAACAAATGGATCTCGCTGGCGTTCTCCTCTGTGGCAAGGGTCCCGGCTCTCCATCCAAGCGATCAAATCCTTGATCAGTTTGTCCCTTTCAGCCTGGAAGCCACACCCACTGCTGCTCCCATGCAGCCGATGACCAAGCCGGGAACTGATCCAGAACCAACCGACAGCAAGCTGCATGAGCGCCTGTACCAAAGCGCGACGACCCACTTCCGCAGTCGCCGCGTTGGCTCTGAGATCCTTCATGAAAGCGATTCGATGGGTTCTGACCAGCGTGGACTCAATGATTCAGGAGTTGGCCTATGGGCCAGCGGGCGCAACGAATCTGGTCTCGGTGGAGTGGCGCCACGTCAGCGGTCGTTTTGGCTCGTTGCCGATGCTGAGCTGATTGTTTACGGCGCAACAGATCCATCCGCACGCCTCACCATCGGCAAAGAAGATGTACCTCTTTCAAGCGATGGCACCTTCCGCATCCAAGTTCCATTCCGCGATGGTGAGCAGGTGTACGCCATCGAAGCCACAGCGGCGGACGGCGAACAAAAGCGCAACATCACCCTCAATTTTGAGCGTGTAACACCGGAAGACAACAGCAATCCCGCCAGCGAAGCTCGCGCTGAGTGGTTCTGATTCTGAACTCCTCAATGTTGCGTTGGTTTGTTGCGATCACTCCCCTGGCAGGCGCCATCGCCTTCCCAATCCTGGTGCCGATCACCATGGCAAAAGTGAGTATCGGCGCTGGTGTGGGCGTTGCTCTTGTTCTGAGCACTCTTTGGTTTGTCGCCATGTTGCGGACCTCTGAGATGCCGCACTGAGGGTGGAATCCTCAGGGTGAGGAGCGCTTATTTCCCTGTGAATCGAACACAACAAAGGCTTCCTTTGCGGGGCTGGATTGTGACCGCGCTGGTTGGCCTATTCGCGAGCAGTTGCAGCCAAGCAGGTGTTGTGCTCGGTCAGATGCCAGTCGATCTGGCCGAGCCAAAGGGAATCGAAGTGGGTTTCAACCACCGCACAGTCAGTCGCTATCGCAGTCCTCTAAGTGGCGCATGGAGGAATGGAGACAATCTCGAACAGATGCTGATCAATGCGATCCAGTCTGCCGAGACAGAGATCTTGGTCGCGGTCCAAGAACTTTCTCTGCCTCGCATCGCCGAGAGTCTTGTTGCCGCCTCACGCCAAGGCGTGAACGTGAAAGTGATTTTAGAAAACAACTACAGCACTCCCTGGAGCCAGCAGCATGAGCTCGATCTCAGCAGTCATGGACGCCAGCGACTCCAGCGCCTGAGCGCTCTAGCCGATCAAGATCAAAACGGTGTTGTGAGTCCAGAAGAAGCAAGGAATCACGATGCGCTACTGATCCTTCAGCAAGGACAGATTGCTTGGATTGATGACACAGAAGACGGCAGCAAGGGCAGTGGCCTGATGCATCACAAGTTTGTCGTCATCGATGGTGAACGCGTGATCACTGGCAGCGCCAACTTCACCAATTCCGGCATGCATGGTGATGCTGGAGCCACACAAACTCGCGGCAATGTGAATCATCTGATCAGCATTCAAAGTCCAACTCTGGCCACTGTTTTCAAAGAAGAGTTTGCTCAGATGTGGGGAGATGGACCTGGCGGCTCAAACAACAGTCGCTTTGGACGCAATAAAACTGCCCAGCGTCTGCGGACCGTCAAGGTGGGCTCCATGAATGTCAGCGTACTGTTTCCGCCCCATGCAAAAACACATTCAAGCCATGGAATTGATCTGATTGAGGATCAGCTAGGAGGGGCAAAAAAGACCATTGACCTCGCCTTATTTGTCTTCTCTGCACAGCAACTCACCAACAAACTTGCCGAACGGGTTTCCGCTGGAGTGAAGCTGCGGCTGCTTGCCGATCCTGGATTTGCCAGCCGGTCCTTTTCAGAAGTGCTTGATCTTCTCGGCGTTGCCCTGCCCGATCGCTTCTGCAAATTAGAGGCTGGCAATCAACCTTTACCCAAACCACTCAAGGGCATCGGCACCCCACGCCTCGCCCGCGGAGACAAGCTCCACCACAAATTCGCTGTGATCGACAACAAAACAGTGATTACTGGATCCTTCAATTGGTCGCCTTCCGCAGCCCACACCAATGATGAAACCCTTTTGGTGATTCACTCACCCGAACTCGCCGCTCACTTCACCCGCGAGATGGATCGAATGTGGCGAGGGGCTGAACTGGGGATCACCACTCGAATGCGCCGCAAGCTCAAAAGGCAGACAAGAAAATGCGGGAGCGGCACTGAGCGGAAGTAAACGAACAACACAAATGATGCACAAAAGTCGACGTGCCAACGTGCGCCCACTGACTACTTCTGGGGCCAGAATGGCTATATGACGTCCTTTCTGCCCGTGCGACTCTCGCCACTCCTTCTTGGGTTAGCGATCCTGGCGCCTTGTGCTGTCCGCGCACAATTGAAATACGTTCCCTTTCCCACCAAGAGTGAATTGAGGTCCCTGCAGCTGCTGGCCTACACCTGCTCACGGGAAAACACGGCGGACATTTGTACGCGCACGCGTGAGATTGCCAATCCACTCATGGATCATCCTCGCCTCCCAACAGCCTGCAAGGACGCAGTTTGGGAGCTACTGCAAGAAGCAAAACCAGCCACAACCAACAGCTCTCAACGCCGCGACAGCATTGACAGCCCCGCACGCCGGCTCACCGTGGTCTGTGCTGATCCAGAAAAGCCCAGCAAACCCAACAATTCGCCTTCAGCAGGATCTCCACCGGGTCAAACCTGAAGCTCATCAACAGCTGTGATAACTGGACTGACCTAGAGCAATCAACGCCCCTGCACAGGCTTAGGTTTTGAGGAACGATGCTGCCTCGTCATGACCCCTTCAATGCCGACGGAACCCACCCAGCGGCAGGTGCAACTCGAGGCGCCTTTCACCGACCAAAAGCCAGGCACCTCTGGTCTTCGCAAAAGCAGCCAGCAGTTTGAACAGCCCCACTATTTAGAGAGTTTCATCGAAGCCTCCTTCCGCACCCTCCCTGGCATGAAGGGCGGAACCTTGGTTCTCGGTGGAGATGGTCGCTATGGAAATCTCCGCGCCATCGATGTGATCTTGCGTATGGGTGCAGCTCACGGATTGCAGAAGGTGATCGTCACCACAGGCGGCATCCTCTCCACACCTGCTGCCTCAAACCTGATTCGACAACGTCAAGCCATCGGCGGGATCATCCTGTCCGCCAGCCACAACCCCGGTGGGCCTGATGGTGACTTCGGCGTCAAGGTGAACGGAGCAAACGGCGGCCCGACTCCCGCTTCCTTTACCGATGCGGTTTACGACTGCAGCAAAACCCTTGAGGGCTATTCGATTGTCGACGCCCCAGCCATCAGCCTGCAGTCCCCAGGGCACAACATGATCGGGGAGATGCAGGTCGAGGTGATCGATGGCGTTGATGACTTCGTGTTGTTGATGAAGCAGTTGTTTGACTTCGACAGCATCAGCGCTCTGATTCGCAACGACTTCCCGCTGGCCTTTGATGCCATGCATGCGGTCACAGGCCCCTATGCCAAAACATTGCTGGAAGAGGTCTTAGGCGCACCGGCTGGCAGCGTGCGCAATGGGACTCCCTTGGAAGATTTTGGCGGCGGGCATCCCGATCCCAACCTCACCTACGCCCATGAACTAGCCGACCTTCTGATGGAAGGTGATGCCTATCAATTTGGTGCTGCGTGTGATGGCGATGGCGACCGCAACATGATTCTGGGCAACCGTTGCTTTGTGAACCCAAGCGACAGCCTGGCCGTCCTCACGGCCAACGCCACCCTTGCCCCTGGTTACGCCTCAGGCCTGGCCGGCGTGGCTCGCTCCATGCCCACCAGTGCTGCTGTGGATGTTGTCGCCAAAGACTTGGGCATCAAATGCTTTGAAACTCCTACCGGCTGGAAATTCTTCGGGAACCTTCTGGATGCTGGCGACATCACGCTCTGCGGTGAAGAAAGCTTCGGAACAGGCAGCAACCACGTGCGCGAAAAGGATGGGCTTTGGGCGGTGCTGTTTTGGCTTCAGATCTTGGCGAAGCGACGCTGCAGTGTCGCCGAGATCATGGCCGAACATTGGAAGCGTTACGGGCGTCACTACTACTCGCGCCATGACTACGAAGCCGTTGCCAGCGAGGCAGCGCACGGGTTGTATGACCGCTTGGAAGCCATGCTTCCAAGCCTCATTGGTCAGCCCTTTGCAGGCCGCAGCATCAGTGCCGCTGACAACTTCAGCTACACCGATCCGGTGGACCAATCCGTCACCAAAGGGCAGGGGCTGCGCATCCTGCTCGACGATGGAAGCCGAGTGGTACTGCGCCTGTCTGGTACCGGCACCAAGGGAGCAACCTTGAGGGTGTATCTCGAGAGCTACGTCGCAACCACGGGTGACCTCGATCAAGATCCCCAGATTGCTTTAGGCGAGATGATCCAAGCCATCAATCAGCTCGCCGAGATCACAGAACGCACCGGGATGGATCGTCCAACTGTGATTACCTGATTGGGTTCAGGCGTGGGTTATTTCTGTTGCGACCCACGCCTGCCTCGATGGGCATTGGCATGGCGATACAGGGGGTCAACAGCTTCTTCCTGAAGTTGACGGGTGCTTTCAATGGCAAAACCAGCGAGTCCAGAGGATGTAATCACCATTAAGTAGAACAAGCGCATCCTGCGGAGATCAATCTCAGCTGGGGTGTTCTCAATTAAAACCTTCAAGAAATAGGCAATTGCACTGCCGATTGCGAGTCCAACGGCAATTGCTACCAACACTCTTGAGCCACTGAATGTCTTTTTTGTCATGAGCTCAGCTGAGGATCAGAAGACGGCTTGGCATCGGCCTGGCCTAGAAGCGTCTTCATCACCACGTAAAACACAGGAACCACAAGCGTGGAGAGGAACGTGGCAACCAAGAGGCCACCAAACACAACCAAACCAAGAGAAGACTGACTTTGAGCACCAGCTCCACTCGCCAGCATCAAGGGCAAAAATCCTGTTAAAGACGAAATCGCTGTCATCAGAATCGGCCGTAAGCGAGATTGGGCAGAAAATCGAGCAGCTTCAAGGGCTGAACTGCCCTCGCCCATTTTTTGGTTGGCAAGATCCACAATCAAAATCGCGTTACCACCGGCCAAGCCGATCAGCATCACAAGACCCACCTGGGCATAAATATTGAGAACCTGACCGGCAGCACCAAGAAAGACCAAGGCGCCAAGCAAAGCAGTTGGGACCGTCAGCAAAATGATGATGGGATCTGAGTAGCTTTCATATTGCGCTGAAAGCACCAAGAACACCGCCAAAATGCCAAGAGCAAAAATCACAACGGCCAAGGATCCGGCCTTCACTTCTTCTCTTGAAATACCAGTCCAATCAAAGCCCAAGCCTTGCAAGTTGGCATCTTTAAAGATCGTCTTCATCGCTGTAATCGCCTGACCTGAGCTTTTACCAACAGCAGGTGTTCCATCAATCTTGATTGAACGATAGAGATTGAAGTGAGGAATCACGCTGGGGCCATTGGTGGACTTCACCGTGAAAAACTCAGACAAGGGGATCTGTTCCCCTTTCATGCTGTTCACATAAACCGCTGAAAGCTGCTCAGGAGTAGCCCGGTTGACATCATCAGCCTGCACATAGACACGTCGAACCTTGCCCTCCTGGAACGTGTCATTCACATAGGCCCCACCAAAATTAACGCTAAAGGATTGCATCGCGGCGCCAAAATCAACTCCTAAAGAGGCCATCTTTTCGCGATTCACCTTGATCTCAATCTGAGGTGACTCTGGTGAGAACAAGGTATAAACACGGTTCAGCAATGGATTGGCGTTGGCAGCCTGCATGATCTGACCAGCAGAACCAAAGAATTGGTTCAATCCATAGGCACCACTGCTTTGATCCAACAACTGGAATTCAAAGCCACCACCAGCGCCATAACCAGGAATCGAGGGAGGCTCCACCACAAACACTCGAGCACCATCAATCGACATCAACAGTTTTTTGTTCAAGCGTTCAACAATCGCCGCTACAGAGTGATCGCTTCCTTGGCGCTCATCCCAATGCTTGGTTCCAAAGAAGAACAATCCTTTGTTTGGAGCATTTCCGTCCAAACTGGCTCCACTAAACAAGGCAGCAGCGGAAATATCATCCTCAGATCGCAACACCTCAGCCACCTTGCGGTTAATCGCAAGGGTCGTCTCGTTCGAAACACCATCAGGAGCCTGCACGAAACCAATGGCATAACCCTGGTCTTCGATCGGAACAAATCCACCGGGGATGCGTGTGAACGCAAAACCAGTGAGCAGGATTCCAGCAGCAAGGGCCGCCATCACGATCGGGCGAGCTTTAAGCACCTGATCAAGAACTTTCGAATAGCGCTTTTCAAAGCCTGAATAAAAACGATTGAAGTGAATGAAGATCTGAGGAACAAACCAGCCCACAACAAGACCGATTCCCGTAAACAAGATCACAGGGATGAGATTGGTCACACCAACAAGAATCAAACCCACAACGGCTCCACCCACAGCTCCTGGCATCCGCAAAGGAATCGATGTGAGCTTCATCGCAACAAAGCCAACCAAGGCGCCAACAACAACTGGAATCAGAGCCATTGCGGCGCCATCGCCCGCACTGAGAAGGCCGTAGGCAAAACCAAGAAAAACACCCGCTGTGGCGTATTGCTGTTTGCTCAGCTGCTGTGTGTCCTTCGACAGCAAGAGGGCCGCCAGCATTGGCGAGAACGTGAGTGCGTTGAAGGTTGAGATCCCGATCGAGAACAGGATGGTGGCAGCAAACTGCTTATAAATCGTTCCTGTTGCTCCGGGGAAAAACAACACCGGAAGAAAAACGGCCATCTTCACCAGCGACGTCGCAATCACAGCGCTGAAGAGTTCGTCCATGGTGGCGATGGCCGCCTGAACCGATGTCATGCCTTCTGCTTTTTTGGCCGACGTGTCTTCGACCACCGTGATCGCATCATCAACAACCAAACCTGTTGCCAGAACAAGGCCAAACAAGGTGAGCTGATTAAGGGAGAAGCCGAAGGCGAGCACGAGAGCGAACGTACCGATCAAGGCCACAGGAATGGCGATGGCAGGAACAAGCGTTGCTTTCCAGTTCTGAAGGAATAAGAACAGGATCAAGACCACCAGAATCACTGCGTCCCGCAGAGAATTGGTCACGCCCTTGATTGATTGGTTGATGAAATCAGTCGTGTCGTAAATCACCTGGGTATCAAGACCAACAGGAAGCGTCTGCTCAAATTTCTCGATCACCTCCTTCACGCCGTTAGACACTTGAATGGCGTTACTACCTGACAGCTGATAAACAGCAACACCAACAGAAGGTGTGCCCTTGAGATCCATTGCGTCGACCCCATAGGCCTCTCCACCCAGACTCACGCGACCAACGTTTTTTAGCTTGATCAAACCACCCGAATCGGTCGTTTTTAAAATAATATTTTCAAACTCAAATTCCGTGGTTAAACGACCTTGCAATTGCACAGTAAATGTATATTGCTGACCTTCAGGAGCAGGAGCACCTCCGATCTTGCCCGCAGGGACTAGGCGGTTTTGACTCTGAAGTTGCTGAACAACATCAGTTGAGGTAAGACCATTTGCCGCGAGCTTTTCCGGATCGAGCCATAACCTGAAAGCAACCTTACGATTGCCAAAATAGGTAACTTCTCCAACTCCAGGGACGCGCTTAATATTATCAGTTAGATTTTTATCTAAATAGCCACTAATCGTTTCAACGCTGTATTCAGTTTTAGAAGGATCACTGTTAACAATATTATAAACAAGCAGGGTAGAGTTTGAGGCTTTATTAACTGTGACACCCGCCTTGCGAACCTCCTCAGGAAGCTGAGGTTCGGCCAAAGAGACCCTATTCTGAACATTAACCTGGTTAATGTTACCGTCAGTTCCACTGTCAAAGGAGACAGAAATAGAACTCACACCATCAGACGAGCTGTTGGAGGTAATGAAATCCATATTCTCCACACCATTAATCTGCTGTTCAAGAACAGTGGTCACACCCTGCTCAACCGAAACAGCATCAGCTCCTACATACGTGGCCTGTACTTTGACCGTTGGAGGGGCAATGTCGGGAAGATTCTCAATCGGGAGGATTGGAATTGCAATCAATCCCACGATCACAATCAAAAGGCTGCAAACGGTACTAAGAACCGGTCGCGTGATGAAATTATTCGATGCTGACATGAATCAACCTCAGTTCTTAGCTGCAGCAGGTTGTGACCCCGCGCGCTGTGTTTTTACCTGAACCGGCATTCCATGCTTGAGATTGAGGAGATTACTTGTAATCACCTTCTCATTGAGTTTCAGACCTTTTGTAATTGGATAACGGTTGTTCTGAATCTCACCAATCTTGACTGGTGTTTGAAGCGCAAACAGGGCATTTTCTGGCAATTTCCCCCTTTCGATGCCTTTACTAATCCGCTCAATGTCAGCCTTGCCTGGATTTGCCTTTAAGTCGGCGAAATTACCAATACGAAAGACAAAGCTTTGCCCTGAAGTTTGCGTCACAGCCGCAAATGGAACTGAGATCTGTTGACCCGATTTCAATTGAACCCTGGTCCGCAGTCGCTGACCACTACGTAGCCTGCCATCATCGTTATTAAATAAGGCCTTCACCAAGAGACCCTGAGTTTGAGGGTTGACTTGAGGATCAATCGACTCAATCTGACTCGTCGCTAGAGGCTTAACCGTGCCAGGCACACTCAAAATGACGGGTTGACCGATGGCGAGACGATCGCCATAGACCGCCGGAACTTCAACCTTCGCCTCGAGAATATTATTTTGAACCACACTGGTGAAGGGCTGGTTTTGTTGCACCACATCCCCAACATTCACCTGAATGTCTGCCACGGTCCCTGCGGTTGGTGAACGCAAATTGCTGTAGGTGAGCTCTGCTTCTAAAGCTTTAACTTTTTCAATAGCTGCAATGTATTTCAAGCGGTAAGAGTCCCGCTGCCGCAGCGAAGCAGCCCCCTCTTTTGCGAGAAATTCTTCGCGCTCCCAATCCACTTTGGCTGTTGCCGCTCTCGCCCGTTGTTCTGCCAACGCCGCCCTTGCCTGAACCTGGTCCAACACGACGAGCAACTGACCCGCATCAATACGATCGCCCTGAGACACTTTGAGCTCAGTGACACGACCTGATGTTTGCGCGGCTAGCTCAACCAACGTATTGGCCTCGAGCGTGCTCACCGTATCGATATCGTCAGTGAAGGGAGCTTCAAGAACCGATGCTTGCTGGACCGGTAGCGCGGGCCTCTTTTCATCAGAGCCTCCACAAGCACTAACGGAAATTGCTGTTAGGAGCACAGGCAGCAGTGGACGAAAACGCAGCACAAATCCTGTGACGAACGAACGGATTATGGTCAAACTTGAACCCAGTTTCGGTCCTGATCAGGCAAGAATCCATATACGAAGACCATTCAAGGGAGATTGGTCGGTTGGTTGATGATCTATTCAGCCACCACGGCAACCAGCGAAGAAGGCGTCAAGCGCCCTTAGCTGACCGTTTAAGGCCCACATCACTCGACGAATTTGAGGGCCAAAACGCGATCCTCGCCGAAGGCCGTTTGCTGCGCAGGGCGATCACCGCAGACCGTGTGGGCAATCTGATCCTGCACGGACCGCCTGGCGTCGGGAAAACAACCCTGGCAAGAATCATTGCCACTCACACCCGTGCGCAGTTCAGCAGCCTGAATGCTGTTCTGGCCGGCGTAAAGGACCTTCGTGAGCAAGTAGACGCCGCCAAGGAGCGCTTGGAGAAACATGGCTTGCGAACCATCCTGTTTATTGATGAAGTCCATCGCTTCAACAGTGCTCAACAGGATGCGCTGCTCCCTTGGGTAGAAAACGGCACTCTCACCCTGATCGGTGCCACCACTGAGAACCCTTACTTCGAAGTCAACAAAGCGCTCGTAAGTCGATCGCGCCTGTTTCGACTGCAAAGCCTCGAAGCCAACGATCTCCGTCAATTGCTCCATCGAGCCCTTCAAGACAAAGAGCGGGGCTATGGAAATCGTTCGATCACGATCACTGCCGATGCCGAAGCCCACATGGTGGATGTGGCTAACGGAGACGCGCGCAGCCTTCTCAATGCCCTCGAGCTGGCGGTGGAAAGCACAACACCTTCCGATCCAGAGGCCACGATTGAGATTGATTTGACCATCGCCGAGGAGTCGATTCAAGAGCGAGCTGTGCTCTACGACAAACAGGGAGATGCCCACTTCGACACCATTAGCGCTTTCATCAAATCCCTTCGCGGCTCCGATGCGGACGCAGCCCTGTTTTGGCTGGCGCGAATGTTGGAAGCAGGGGAAAACCCAAGGTTCATCTTTCGACGGATGTTGATTTCAGCGGGAGAGGACATCGGGCTAGCCGACCCCCAAGCTGTGGTCGTCGTGGAGGCCTGCGCAGCCGCCTTCGAACGCATCGGCCTGCCAGAAGGGCTCTACCCGCTTGCCCAGGCAGCGCTTTACCTGGCCTGCGCCGAAAAAAGCAACAGCACGATGGGACTGTTCGAGGCCATCCGCCTTGTCCGCAGTACACAGAACCAGACGGTGCCAAGCCACCTCCGCGATGCCCATCGCGATGGGGAAGCCTTTGGCGATGGAAAGGGTTATCGCTACCCACACGCCTACAAAGAGCATTGGATTGCACAGAATTACCTTCCCGATGCGCTGCAGGGAGAGGTCTTCTGGACACCGAGCAAGCAGGGGTGGGAGGGAGAACGGCGAGGAAGGATGCTCGAACGTCGGGCTGCTCAGCTCGCCGTCGCAGCAGAGGCGGCCCAAACCCATCCCCTCCTCCTCAGCAGTGGTCCAGACGTACCTGAAATGGAGCGCTGGCTGCATCGACAGCTCGCCCAAAATGATGAGCGTTTGCAAGATCTACAGCAGCGACTCTGGACCCCAGTGACCTTTCAACGCACCGACAGAGTGCTGGTGCTCGGGGGTCGATCCCTGCTTTGGGCCCTGGGTCCACTGAATGCTGTGCAGGAGGGGAGCGTCACCATCCTGTGCAGCAGCGCTGAAGAACGCGCCCGACTTGAAGCACAGGTGGATCTATTGGATCCACTGCATCGTCCCAAACTCCTTACAGGAGGGTTCAAGGCGTTGCAAGCGCTTCCTCAAGACTGGCAATTCGAAGTCGTGGGGGGTCGATTCAGCAGTGATGATCGCGATTGGATCGAATCTCCAACGTTTTGGCAGCAACTCCAATTGAAGCTCTCACCAGGGGCACAGCTCCACGTCCTTCTCAGCCAAACAGCCATCGGTCCAGCGGCAGCACTCGCAGAGCAATGCCCTGGGTCCAGCAAAGTGCTGTCGGAACTCATCGAGAAGGAACAACAGTGGCTTCTAACCCAGCAGCTTGATCAGCTCGTCCGACAGCAGCTCGAAAACCTCTCAAACGCTGTCATCACAGAGCAGTGGCAGGAATCTCTGTCACTCCCTATTGACGAACGTCTGTTGAAACGCTGGCTGGGAGAGGACCGTCCCTATCGATCTCTGATCAATCGCTGCAGACAGCCAGAACAAGTGCTCACCACACTGCAGCAGCTCCTGCAAACAAAACGGGGAGGCCAACTGCCACAACCCCTGATCCATCAACGACTTGCCTGCACGATGTTGTCGTCCTAGCGGCAAGCCATAAAAAAAGCCCCGGCATTGCCGAGGCTTGAAAGGGCCGAAGCCGTTCGATCACCAGAGGCCGCGAACTGGAGCTGCCATGGGAGCAGCTGCCATAGGAGCAGCAGGAAGAATCTGCTTGGCTTGCACACAAGCTGGCAGGAAGACGTACCAAGACAGCAGGGAAGTGGCTTCAGCGCCGTCAAGACCGTCCTTACAGACGTTCTGGGAACCATCAGAAGCACCGTTGTCCGCCAGAGCGAAGTCAACGGGGAGGCCATTGAGGATGCCGGCAGACGAGATCATGCCGTCAGCGGCGTCCATGATGATCGCGGAGCGAAGAGCAACAACGGCTGTCTTTTGCTTCATCCAATAGGGGTAGTAGCTCTTGGTCTGATCCTCCAAGAAAGCAACGCCATCGCTGGAATACAGGAAGCGTGAAACGCCAATGAGGTCAACCTCATAGGACTTAGTCATGCCTGCCTGGATGTCTTCTGCAGTCCAGCCAGAATTGTTGATTCCACCTTGGAGACCGCGATCGGTGATTTCACCGTCAGCGAAGAAGGTTTTGAAAGCTGAAGACTTGGTGGACCAAACAGCACCACCGGTTTTCCAACGCACTGGGCGGCTAGCGGCTTCAGCTGAAACAGCCAGAGTTGTGAGAGACGCAGCGGCGAGAACGCCAGCGGCAAGACGGGTGAACACGGTCATTGAAGATGTAGACATCCTTTAAACGCTATTCATAAAAAAATAAATTGACAACAAAAAGTTGACGACCACCCCTGAAAACTGTCCAATCACGCACGAATGGGACCAATGAAAACAAGCCTGTTTCTACTAGCGCTTAAAAGGATCAAAACTCAGACCTCTGGAATCTCAAACGCCCTCCATCCTTCGGTGCAAACCGCAGCCCCTGGAGAGGCCACCTGCGTTTGGCTGGTCGCGATCAGGCCAAGGCCCCCCAAAAGAAGGGCGACCACATTGAGGGAAACGATCGCATCCAAGCTTGAGTCACGCCAACGAGGATCTCGATCCCGATTGAAATTTCAACCTAAGCAGACCGTTGCTCCAATCAAGTTCCTTTCGCAAGCTGACACGATCGCTATGCCCCAGGGCCCTAGTTGGCGACAGTGCGCTGACACCTGAAGACCGCTGGCCTGGTGGCTCGCACTCAGCCCATCGGCTGCCACAACCCAGTGCGATAGATCCTGAGCCAAAGATCCCTGTTGCCACTTAATCGCGGCTTCCTTAATCAGCCAATGCTCCAAAACAGCCTGATGAAACGATTGCTTGGGAAGGCTTCTAAGACGACGCTGCTCGCTCGATTCGTAGTAACGACTCATCAGCGCTTCGGAAGCGAACCGACGATCCAATCGCTCTAAATCAACCCCGACGGGGGCGGAAGACCAGGCCATCAACGCAGATCCCTTGCTATGGCTGAGGCTGACAAATCCCCAACCTGAGGGGAGAGCTGGAGGCGTGCCAGGGGGCGCATGCAAAGGAATCTGCTGCGCAGGCACTCCCCACAAATCACTCAGGCAGGAACGCATCCAGGCACGGGAGCCAAGGAAACGCCGCTGACCGGTCTGGCCCAAGTTGCAAGCCCAGGCTTGTTCCTGATCCGACACGTAAGGATCTGTTGATGAGGCCGGTCCAAGCCACATCACGGTTACGCTTCCGCTCCGGTTGAAGCCTTCCTTCATGACTTTGCAGATCGGCGATCTCGCGCCTGATTTCACACTTCCTGACCAAAACGGAGAGCCCGTGCAGCTGGCCTCCTTGCGGGGACAGCGCGTGGTGATCTATTTCTATCCCAAAGACGCCACCCCTGGTTGCACGAAAGAGGCCTGCAACTTCCGAGATCGCTGGTCATCCTTTAAAGACCATGGAATTCAGGTCTTAGGGATCAGCAAGGACAACGCCTCATCCCATACGCGCTTCATCGCCAAGCAGGAATTGCCCTTCACGCTGTTGAGTGATGAGGATCCTTGCCCCGTTGCAAGCAGCTTTGAGAGTTATGGCCTGAAAAAGTTCATGGGTCGCGAATCCATGGGAATGATGCGTCACACCTTCGTCGTAGACGCAGAAGGACGCTTGGAATTGATTTACCGAAAAGTGAAATCTGATTCCATGGCCGATCAAATCCTCAGTGACCTAGGCATCAGCTGATCAGCTCGACCATCGCCTCCATCACCAAGTTCGGTGAATGAAGCACCTCAACCCCCAACTGCTCCTGAAGTTTCGGGAGCAGTTGGGGGGCATCTCCTCCACAGAGCCAAATCGGCCAAGGGCTTTGGGCATGCGCTTGACGGATAAGGCCCACCAAACTTTGCTGTGCTCCAGAGCGCATGGCTGCCTGCGTCTCGAAAGGGAAAGGCTCCACCTCTTCGCGTTCTAGAACCCAAGGTGAGGTCATGTTGAGACCTGTGGTGGCATCAGCCATCGCGCGCAATTGCAGGCCATAGCCAGCCGCCAACAACCCACCAGAGAACGATCCATTCGCAGAGATCCTGGTAAGGCTGAGAACCGTGCCTGCATCAACCACCAGGACGCCCAGGCGATTTTCATTGGCACTCCAAGCTCCCCATCCAGCGAGCGCTCGATCGATCCCTAACCAAGGGGGAATCCCCTGAAGAGGGATTTCACTCAGGCTCAAGCGTCGACTGGACTGCAAACAAGAATGGCTTGGGATCGGCCCCACAGCCGCCCAGGCGAGGAGATCACTGGGTGCATCCAACGCCTCAAGAGACGAGGCCTCATGCTGATAGGTCCACTGAGAAGACCCCCTCTGCTCTGCCCAGTGCCAGCGGCTGTTCCCAATCAGCAAGCAACGGGATGGAAGGTCCTCGCTAGATGCCATCACCCATAACACCCGGCACGTGGATGCCACATTCCTGCTTAAGGCCCGCAAAGCGAGTGTCTCGTCCCGTCGCCTCTAGCCCATCAGGGCCACTGGAATGCCAATCCCCAACGGTGGAATACCCCTTCTCAAACAAGGGATGCTGGGGAAGATCGTTTTCCTGCATGTAATAGAAGACATCTCGTGATGTCCACTCCAACAGCGGCCTCAGGGACAAGCGACCGCGAATGGGATCGAGCGCAGTCATGCTTCGGCGTGTATCCGTCTGTGCACGGCGCACACCACTCGCCCAACACGACACCTGCAAACGATCCATCGCTTCTTCGAGTGGCTCCACCTTGCGGATTTTGAGGTAGAGCTCCATGTCCTCAACAACGCCTGATTCCCAGAGGCGGCCATGGAGCGCCTCCATCCGAGCTGCAGACGAAGAAGACTGGGCGATATGGAGCTTCAGATCGAAGCGCTGGGAAAGATCCTCGGCGTAGCGATAGGTCTCGGGGGGGAGGTAGCCGGTATCCACCCAGATCACTGGAATGTCTCGGCCTTGATCCATCCCGCTCAACAAGTGGAGCAAGACAGAGGATTGAATTCCGAAGCTCGTGGTCAGGGCAAAACCCGGCCCAAATTGCTCATGAGCCCACAGCAACCTGGCGCGCGCATCCAACGGCTCAAGCTGATGACGCGCCTCATGGAGTTCTCCCGCATCAGCCTTGAGGCCAGCGGCAACGACAGGCTGATTCTTGGAGGTGGAGACATCCCTCATCTCTCCATCTTCCAACGCCGAGGGGCATGGTGTCATGTCTATGGTTTCAAAAACCACCTTTGAAGTTCTGACTTCTGACACCACCATGCACAACGATCCAATCATTGTTGTGGGCGGTGGCTTTGCAGGTCTAACAACAGCTCTAGCGCTCAGTAATCAAAGGCCCCGTCCACCGTTATTGCTGATTGAACCGCGACATCAATTTCTCTTCTTACCCCTTCTCTACGAGCTTCTCAGCGGCGAAATGAAGAGCTGGGAGGTTGCTCCCAGCTACGACAGCCTTCTGCAAGGGCGACGCATTCCCCACCTGGATGACCGGGTGACATCGATTAACACGGAGCAAAAATCTCTACAAACCAGCCGCGGCCAAGTCCTGAAATACAGCCAGCTGGTGCTCGCCACTGGCTCTGAGCCCGATGACTTTGGGATCACAGGAGTCAAGGAGCATGCCTTGACCTTCCATTCCTTGACAGATCTACCTCTCCTCAAAGATCGCCTTCAAAGTCTTCGCAATCGAGCATCAAAAGACGGGGCACTGGTCATCGTTGGAGCGGGAGCCACAGGCGTTGAATTGGCTTGCAAACTCAGCGACATGCTGGATGGATCCGCCACCATTCACCTCGTTGAATTGGGGGACAGCGTTCTCTCACGATCCCGAGCCTTCAATCGCGAACAAGCACAAAAGGCACTGGATCAAAGGGGGGTGCGTCGTCACCTCAACACCCGCGTGACCTCTGTATCAGCCCATGCCGTAGAGCTGCTTGAAAACGACGTACCGCAATCTCTCAACCATGACGGTTTGATCTGGACGGCAGGGACCAAACCGGTGCTGCCCAACCTGACTCCCATCCCGCCCCGTGAACGCGGGCTGCTCTGTGTTGATGAAGGGTTGCAATTAACGACAGACCCGAATGTGGTTGTGCTTGGGGATGTCGCCTGTCATAACGATGCAGAGATCCCATGGCCCCGCTCTGCGCAATCGGCGCTCCAGCAAGGAACGGCGGCAGCTCGAACGCTTCAAGCCATTCGCATGGGTAAGGCGGTTCCCAGTTTTCACTTTCAAGATCTTGGCGAGATGCTCAGTCTTGGCATGGGAGATGCATCGATTACTGGTATGGGACTCACCCTCGCCGGCCCTCTCGCCTATCAGATGCGGCGACTCACGTACCTGGCCCGAATGCCAGGGCTCTCCTTGGGCTTGAGGTCTGCAGGCGCCTGGCTGGTTCCTTCTTGAAGCAGGCTCACCTAGCAGGCCGAACCAATGGCCTACGCCCATCACTGCACCGTCAGCTCGAGCGTCTCAGCCAGAGGAGGCACCCAGGCCTAAGCGGCGCCGATCCGCTCACCTTGGAGCGACTGTCTGAGCTGGTGCTCGATCTAGGTCAGCCGTTGCATTTGATCGTCGATGAACGGGGACTCTGCCGACTGCTCTGGGTTGGCCCCCTGAGCGAATCGGAACAACTACGCAGCCATCTCCCTGGAGGACCACGACGGATCAAGCGACGCTGGAGGTTGATCAGCAGCCTGCAAGGCAAGGCTGGGACCGACCTGAAGCCCGATGGCAGAGATGCCGTCGTCGCCCTCGACCTCAAGCCCGACAGCTGGCTTCGCTTTCAGGCATCGCCTTCCACAGGGGGTGGGCATGTGGCTTCGCTTTGGCAACCAGATCCAGGACATCCTTCCGGCTGGGATCAAGCTGAACTTGGCACTCTCAAGGAACTTTGCGACCGTCCTGCCCCAGAAACCTCAAAGGATCTTGATTCCACCCAAGCTGCAACGGCTCCCTCTGACGTGCAAGAACGCGTCTTGCTGCTCATCCTCACGGGTGCTGACACAAAGAGGAGCGAAAGGGATCTGGCTGAATTGGAGGGGCTCGTTCGTAGCGCAGGTGCACTGCCCGTTGCTGTCTGCCGGCAGCGGCAGGGACAACCCAACCCTCAGACCCTCTGGGGCACTGGAAAATTACAAGAGGCGGCGCTCGAAGCGAGACGCCATCAAGCCACCCTCGTGATCACAGATCGGGAACTTTCTCCCGTTCAAGCCAGGAATCTGGAGTCACTCATTGACTGCCCAGTGATGGATCGCAGTGAATTGATCCTGGATATTTTTGCCCAACGAGCGGCGAGCGCAGCTGGACGTCTTCAAGTTGAGCTCGCTCAATTGCGCTACCGACTTCCGAGGTTGAAGGGCCGCGGCCTCAGCCTCTCGCGTCAAGGGGGAGGGATTGGCACGCGCGGACCAGGTGAAACCCAATTGGAAAAGGATCGCCGTGCGATCAGCCGTCGCATTGAACATCTCGGGAGATCAGTACTCCAGCTAGGCGCCCATCGCGCCCGCTTGCGCGACCGCAGAGACGGCCTACCTCGCGTCGCCCTTGTTGGTTATACGAATGCTGGCAAATCGTCTCTTTTGAATGCGCTGTGCTGCCGAAATCCAGGGCTTGAGGTTTTAGCGGAGAACAAGTTATTCGCCACGCTTGATCCCACCACGCGAAGACTCAGCCTTCCCCAAACATCAGCGGCACCGAAAGAACTGCTCATCACGGACACCGTGGGATTCATTCGTGAACTTCCCAAACCACTGCTGGAAGCTTTCAGAGCCACATTGGAGGAAACACGCGAGGCCGATCTGTTGCTGGTGGTGGTGGATCTCGCAGACCCCGATTGGCAATCACAATTGGAGGCGGTTCATCAACTCTTGGATGGCCTCAGCTGTGACCAACTGCGCAAAGTGGTGGCCAATCAAATCGACCGTTGCGAGGCTTCGGCGATCGATGCGATTCGCACTCTCGAACCTGATGTGATCTACCTATCAGCCACGGAGGGTACGGGATTGAAAGGTCTGCGAAACTGGCTTGAAAAGCAGTTCTGGGACGGCGCAACACCCCCTGTATCCATCACCCAAAAGACGTCATTTCCCGACCATGGCTGAGCTAAACCATGGCTGAGCTCATCGCTAATGATCAGCAGGTCAACCCCCTCATCACCTTGGCCCTAGCCCCCCTAGCCCTAGGCCACCCTGGCCTAATCCTGGCGCTCAGGCGTCCTGCAAGGATCGTCTTGCCACCGGGAGGCAGGTAAGCGCGATGCCGATCCCCTACGCCATTCACCGCACTCAGGCCTGGTACCGCCGCCTCACGATTCCTCAGTTCACCGTTGTGACGGGGCTGCTTGTCATCGCAGCAGGCACAGTGCTGCTCGCCACCCCACTGTGCTCAAGCTCCAGAGTGGGCCTGTGGGAAGCCTTCTTCACAGCAACATCAGCCGTCACTGTGACAGGGCTTTCGATCATCGACATCCGCGAAGATCTAACCCGCCCCGGGCAAATCGTGCTGGCCATGATGATCATGCTCGGCGGCCTGGGATTGATGGCGGTCACGACGTTTCTGCAGGGATTTGTGGTTCGAGGAACCGCTCTTCGGCGTCGTCTCGATCGTGGTCAAACCCTCGATGAGTTTGGGGTTGGGGGCGTAGGAACCACCTTTCGCGGCATTGCACTCACCGCCGTGGTGCTGATCTTGATTGGGGCGTTCCTGCTCTATGTCTTTGGGTTCACAGACATTGCTCCTGGAGGAGAACGCCTATGGGCGGCCCTCTTTCACAGCATTTCTGCTTACAACAACGCCGGCTTTGGGCTCTGGAACGACAGTCTTGAGACGTACCGCACCAACAGCACGGTGAACGCAGTGATCATGGTGTTGGTGGTCCTGGGAGGACTGGGATGGCGTGTCACCAATGACCTATGGATCAATCGCCATCGGCTTAGACGGCGGCATCTCAGCCTGCACACTCGCCTCGTTCTGCGCACCTCTGGTCTTCTCATCCTGATCGGGACCTTCGGATTAATGCTGACGGAATCACTTTCGAGGGGCCATGTGCTCACAGGGATGGGTTGGGGTGAACGGTTGATGAGCGCCCTTTTTGAATCGGTGAGTTCAAGAACTGCTGGTTTCACCACGGTGCCCCTCTCTCTAAACAGCATTTCCGATTCAGGCCTGTTGTTGGTGATGACCCTGATGTTCATCGGTGCGAGTCCAGGCGGAACAGGTGGCGGGATCAAAACCACAACGGTGGCAGCCCTCATGGCCGCTACGCGCTCAACACTGCGCGGTAATAACGATGTGGTGATTCGCCATCGACAAATCTCAGACAAAGTTGTGCTGCGCGCTTTGAGCATCACGGTGGCCTCCCTGCTGTTTGTGCTCGGGATGGCTCTGTTATTGGCATTAAGTAGCAATCTCAGCGGAGAAGAACCTTTCACTTTCCTGGAGCTGGTTTTTACGTGTATTTCCGCCTTTGCCACCGTTGGATTAGATCTAGGTGTCACGCGCCAACTGGCTCCATTTGGTCAGTTTGTACTTGTGATGGGAATGTTTGTGGGACGACTGGGCATCCTTTTACTTTTAAGCGCCATTTGGGAGAGTTTTAACCGCGGCCATCTGCAGCGCGAGAATCGTGTTGGTTATCCCCGTGAGGATCTCTATGTCTGATCACCGATTCATGGGAGCAGGGCAGTGAAGGAGTGGTGGCATTGGTCCCAATCCAACCAGGCAGAACCTTCAAGCTTTGGGATTGTGGGCTTGGGTCGTTTCGGAAGTGCTGTCTGCAAGGAACTGATGCAAAACGGTGCTGAAGTTCTTGCTGTGGACCGTTCTTCAAAGGCCATCGAGGAACTACGCCAACTCGAGCCGTCGATCGAAGCGCGCATTGTGGACTGCACCGATGAGGAAGCGCTTCGTGAAGCGGGGATCCTCGATATGGAAACCGTGGTTGTCGCTATCAGCGAACCGATCGAAGCCAGCATTACGGCCACCCTGATTGCCAAAGACAGTGCAGGCAGCAAAGTTCGTCGCGTGATTGCAAGAGCCACTAGCGATTTGCACGAAAAAATGCTCAAGCGAGTGGGTGCCGATCGGGTCGTCTTTCCCTCCCGAATGCAGGGAGAACGCTTGGGTGTGGAATTGGTGCGCCCCAACCTGATGGAGAGACTTGAACTCGATAAGCATCATTCAATTGAAGAAATCAAGGTGCCAGGCCGGTTCGTGGGCCGCTCGCTTCGAGACCTAAACCTGCGCAAGAATTTCCGAGTGAATGTTCTTGCGGCAGGTCCCGCAAAAGAACTCATGGTCAACCCACCGGCGTCCCATGTCCTTCAAGACGGGCACGTCCTCGTGGTGATGGGTTTAACCGACGATCTCCAAGAGCTGCCAAAAACCTGAGCCATGCGCGTTCTCGGTCTGATGAGCGGCACAAGCGCCGATGGCGTGGATGCTGTCCTTGTCGAGCTCTCGGGGTCCGCCGAACATCCCCATTGGACACTGCTGCGGTCAGCGTCGCTGGACTATCCAGCTTCGACACGGCAACTGATCTTGGCCGTAGGGCAAGGCGAAGCCAAAACCGCGTCCTCGCTCCTCAATCTCTCCGAGACAATCACCAAGATTCAGGCCGCAGCCGCTTGTCAGTGCGACCCGGAAGGACAAGCGCAGCTGGTGGGATGTCATGGCCAAACCCTTTGGCATCGCCCACCCGAAAACGCTGAAACTGGCGAACTTCAGCACGGAGCAAGCTGGCAGATGTTGCAAGCACCCCTGCTGGCACAACTGCTGAAAAGCCCAGTGATCTTTGACTTTCGGGCTGCTGATCTCGCCCTTGGAGGCCAAGGAGCACCACTTGTTCCCAAAGCTGATGCGGCCCTTTTGGGACGAACTAAAGGCTGGAGAGCGTTGCTCAATTTGGGTGGCATCGCCAACCTCACCCTCATTCCACCCGACGCAGGTCCTGATCGGCTCCTTCCCGTCAGGGGCTGGGATTGCGGGCCTGCGAATAGCTTGATCGACCTAGCGATGGAGCAGTTCAGCGAAGGGAAGGAAAGCTGCGACGAGGGTGGCCGCCTTGCGGCGTCAGGTCACTGCGATGAAGCGCTGATTCTTCGCTGGCTCGCTGAGCCTTACTTCCAGCTCAGCCCTCCCAAGTCCACAGGTCGTGAATTATTCGGGCGAGCTGACCTAACAAGACGCCTGCAGGAGATGCAAGGACAAGCGATTGCCGATCAAATCGCAACGCTCACAGCCTTCTCAGCCGCTGTCGTAGCGCAGGATCTGCAACAGCTCTCCAACCAGAACCATCCCCTCCCCATCGAGCTCGTAGTCGCAGGCGGTGGCAGCCAGAACCTCACGTTGATGAGAGAACTCAACAGACGCTGCCGAGGCCTCAGGCTTCGTGATAGCGACGAGCTACAACTTCCCAGTCAAAGCCGCGAAGCCATGGTGTTTGCTCTTTTGGCGTGGTGGCATCACTTGGGATATCCAGGAAATGCACCAGCAATTACGGGTGCAAAGCATGAGGCCGTCCTCGGAGTACGCGTCAATCCGGCTTGATCTCGGATTAATTCGGGCGGTAAAGCCTGACCCGACGCGGTGCGCCCCGTAGCCGACCGGTTTGCTTCGACTCCAGAGCGTTGCGCAATTGCTCTGTTGACGACTGATTTGCGTCCGCAACTGGAGCTGCCGCCTGCCTGTCGCCTCCCTGTTCGTACCGCTGAACCCCTTGTTGAATCAACACCTTGGCCATGTTGCTGACCGTGCGCGATTCATCCTCAGCCAATGCAGTCAAGCGGAGGCAAAGATCTTCGGGGAGCACCACCTGAATACGAGGTGACTTTGGCTTCCCACTGGATGAATTTTGGCGAGTGGGCACGACCCAGAAAGAGGCAGAGCTACTTAAAAGTGTACAGAGATGTGCAAGGGTAGTATCCAGCACTATGCTGCTGTCATTGATCAGATCTCTGATCCATCTGCAGGCCAGGCCCTCGGCCGACCCATTCCAGGAGTGCCATGCCCCATTCGCAAAGCCCGGACATCAGCTCCCCCCAGCTACCAAGTCGCAGCAAACCTGTCGCCCGTAAAAGCAATCCCCAAAGCAACGTCCCTCGAAAGAGTCGACGCCCGAGCCGGACCCCTGAGAACAGCGAGGTGCTCGTCTCGGGCGTCATCAGCACCTATTTGCTCACCCACCTTCATCACGTGCTCCAACGCGCTGAATACAGCGCCGTCCAAGACGGACGCCGATCACAAGCAGCGAATTACGCCCAGCTGCGCAAAGTGCTTTGCATGGATGCCCGCAGCATGGAAGACGCCTCAGCCTCTGGGCTCAAGGCAACGGAGCTCGACCAAGCTGCATAGAGAAGGGATGGCAGTTCGTGATGGCGTGAATAAGGTTTCGTCAGAAGCATCACGATGATGTCCAACGCAGCTGCGCTGTACGCACGCATTGAGAATGATCAAGAGCTCAGCAAGGGGTTATTCAGGCAGGCACTTCAAAATCCTTCAGGAGCTCTCGATTCCATCTGTGAAATCGGCAATCAACTCAACTTGCCTGTCACGCCCCAAGAGGTGAAGGATCACCTCAATAGCCTCGACGACGAGATCACCAAGCAATGGCTGATCAAGGCGAGGGGAGGGCTTTAATCTCAGCTGCTTCTATCGAGTCTTTGGACTCCCTGGATTGATCAGAGATCGATTGATCAGAGGGCGCTAAGAGTGGTTTGGGTGCCGAACGTTCTCGCACGCCTTCTCCTCCAGCCCAACTGAAAAACAACCAATAACTAATCACGGCAAGACCGGCTGCCACCACAAGGGCCGTGACCTGCTCCAGTCTTCGCATTGAGCCTGCTCCCAGCTCCAGCAGTCTGCCTGGAAACCCCGACACGGGATGATGGGTTTCCCCTGCCTCCACTCCGTGCTGCGACTTGAGCGAGTCGGCAAGATTTATCCCACCGGAGAAGTTCTGCGGGATGTGACCTGGGAGGTCAAACCCGGAGACCGGATCGGCCTCGTTGGCGTGAATGGGGCGGGGAAGTCAACTCAGCTACGGCTGATTGCTGGCATGGAAGAAGCCAGCAGTGGGCAAGTCGTGAAACAAGGCGAGCCAAGAATCGCTTACCTCCAGCAGGAATTCGATGTCGACCCCAGCCGCACGGTGCGAGAAGAGCTGTTTCAAGCCTTTGGGGAGGCCGCCATTGTCCTGGACAAACAAAAAAAAGTTGAATTGGAGATGGGGTCAGAACGTGCAGCGGCAGACCCCGATCATCTCGATGAGCTCATTCACGAACTAGGGCGGCTGCAGACCCGATTTGAAGGACTGCATGGCTACGAGCTCGATGCACGCATCGACAAATTGCTCCCAACCATCGGGTTCAAGCTCGATGAGGCAGACCGCCTGGTTTCGGACTACTCCGGTGGCTGGCAAATGCGCCTTGCACTGGGAAAAATTCTCTTACAAGACCCTGATCTTCTTCTGTTAGACGAGCCAACCAACCATCTCGATGTCGAAACGATTCAGTGGCTCGAGGGATATCTCATCGAACAAAAAGCTGCACTGGTCGTGATCAGTCATGACCGCACGTTTCTGGATCGTGTCTGCAATCAAATTGTGAGCACGGAGCGAGGCGTATCGAGGGCCTACTTGGGCAATTACACCTCGCACCTCGAGCAAAAAGCTCTCGAGCAAGAAGCCTCACAAGCAGCTTTTGAACGGCAGCAGAAAGAGATCGCAACCCAACAGGCCTACATCGATCGATTCCGTGCCAGTGCAACGCGCAGCACCCAGGCAAAAAGCCGAGAGAAGCAGCTCGACAAAGTGGCGAGGGTTGATGCCCCGGTTGAGTCATTGAGTGGGCCCAGTTTCCGCTTCCCCCCCGCACCACGATCTGGAGCTCAGGTGGCTTTGATCGAAAACATGACCCATTGCTATGGGGACAACATCCTTTTCATGGAAACTGATCTCGAAATCGAGAGAGGTGATCGGATCGCCTTTGTCGGTCCCAACGGAGCCGGAAAGTCCACCCTGCTCCGATTGATCATGGGGGTCGAAACTCCCGATGAAGGTTCAGCAAGGCTCGGGGAACACAACGTCATTGCCAGCTATTTCGAACAAAACCAGGCCGAAGCCCTCGATCTCACCAAGACGGTGATCGAAACCATGTTCGAAGCCGTTCCTGATTGGACGCAAACTCAAGTGCGCTCATTACTGGGGAGTTTCTGTTTCAGTAATGACAGTGTTTTCAAAGACGTCGGCAAACTTAGTGGCGGAGAGAAAGCACGCCTTGCTCTTGCTCTGATGTTGCTCAGTCCCTGCAATTTGCTGGTTCTCGATGAACCCACAAACCATCTCGACATTCCTGCCAAACAGATGCTTGAAGATGCGCTATGCGCCTATGAGGGAGCAGCTTTATTGGTATCGCATGACCGTTATTTCATTTCACGTGTAGCAAACCGGATCGTAGAAATTCGCGATGGAGAACTCGTGATCTATCGAGGAAATTACGACTACTACCAAGAGAAGAAGGTCGAGGAAAAGGCCGAAGCGGAGGCAAACCGGCTGATTGCCGAGAAAGAAGCCAAACGCAAGGCGAACAACGCAAAGCAAAAACAGCGAGCCTCTCGCAAAAAGAACGCTGCGTAGCAAAGCTTCTCGGCGATCGCAAGACGAAACTTCACACTTGGTTAGGCAGGAAGACTCATTTCCCTTTACCAGTTCAGTTGGTGTGGATAGGCTGACATCATTGATCCCCGGTAGGCCATGAACAACACGCAATCACGTCATGTCACTACCGCTGGAACACCTGCGTCCATGACTGAAAGCGCTGAGCATGCAGAGACCTGGGACGCGGTTGAGACCTACTTCGAGTGCATCACAACATGCTCCCTCGATGATGGTGAATGCATCACACAGTGCGTAGAACAACTCAAAGACACAGACAGCTAATTAACAACTATGAGATGGCTATCGACGTAAAGATCTCATCTCAACTGGTGTGATTGACAGAGTAATACGTTGACCAGATCGCAGCACATCAAGATTCAAGGGGCGATCTACTCCATGCCGATCAATCGCCGAAACAACTTCAGCAGGATTGCTAATCGATTGTCCATCGATCGACACGATCACATCGTCGACTCGCAAGTTTCCACGATCTGCAGGTCCACCCGGCACAACTGATCGAATCACTGCTCCAGGAGGAGCACTCGATCCAGGTGTGGGTGCAGGAACCGTTGAAAGGCCTATACCCACCATGGGGTGACTCGCCCTTCCCTGCTTGACGAGCTGACTGGCGATCGACCGTGCCCTGTTGATGGGGATCGCGAAACCGAGGCCTGCTCCTGGTCCTGAGCGCACGAGGGTATTGATTCCAATGACATCACCACGGGCGTTCAACAACGGGCCACCCGAATTACCAGGATTAATCGCAGCGTCTGTCTGGATGAGATCCAGACGCTTTCCTGAAATTCCCAGTTGAGACATGTTGCGATTGAGGTTGCTGATAATCCCCATCGTCACTGTGTTTTCAAGGCCAAAAGGATTTCCTACAGCGATCGCCCAATCCCCCACTTGAAGACGATCTGAGTTGCCCAAGGGAGCCGTAGGCCATGGCCCCCTGGTTTCCAACTGCACAACTGCCAAGTCGGTCAGGGAGTCTTGTCCAATCACCCGACCAGCAACTCGTCTGCCATCAGGCAGTCCCACCATCACTCGATCCGCATTCTCCACAACATGAGCATTGGTCAGGACCAACCCTTGTTCATCAAAAATCACGCCGCTGCCCTGCCCGCGCTCTACCCGTGAACGCGGGGCCGTTTGAGCTTGCATCCCAAAAAAACGGCGCAGGAATGGATCCGCCATCAAGCTCCGAGGGAGCCCATTTCCACCAGCCGTCCGGACAGTTCGCTGCGTTTCAAGCGTGACAACAGCCGGTCCACTGCGAGCGACTGCTTTCGCAACGAACGACGTTGGGGCGACAGCCTGTGAGGCAGCCGAAGCGAAGGCTCGCGGCGGTTGCATCAGCATCCCTGGAAACGTCAACGCACCAGCGCAAACCAATGGGAGCAAAGGGTTAGACACCGCCATGGCCGCGATTTCATCAATGATGTGAGTCACCGTGACCGTAGGCAGTGAATGCCTACAAGAACAGACCCATTTCCAGCGATTTCATGACTGGATGCGACCAGGGTCAGCAAAATCAGCACCCCTTTCTTTAAAAAGAGCGATGATGGGTGAGATGGTTCGGCCCATCTCCGAGTTCAGCGGTGATTGCCATGCTCAGCAGCCTGTTTCCTCTCATCTATGGACTGATCTTCATCGTCCTCTTGTGGCAAGCCTTTCGCGTGATGGGACGCGGCTTCAGCGCTGCTGGCAAACCGCTTGTCGCGGAAAAAGTCGACCGGACAGGTCGCCTGACGATTCATCCAGAGCTCCTTGATGGCGAAGGACGCCTCACCGAAGAGGATCTTTTGACGGTGCGTTTTGGCGGCGATGGTGAGCCGCCAAATCCAACTTCGAAGGCCGGTGAATAGGTTGGGTTAATGGCAACTGCTTGAGTTGCACGATTGACTCGTAGAGGGGACTCCTAGGTGGACCAACGAACACGGATTGTGGCGGCGGTAATCAAATCCGTGAAACTGCCCCCCCGCTTCCGCTTAAGGCTGTTGAAAGAAGATCCTGTTCGGCTTGAGCTCAGCCTGACTCCTGCCTACGGGAAAGACCCCATTCAGGTGGGGCTGGTCGAATCGTTGGATTTAGTGGCGCGTCGAGATCGGGAAGGCCGCATTCCACGAGACCTACAAGGCACCTGGGACTGGACCGTACGTCATGGAGATGTCAGCACAGGCGGCTGGAACCCCTATCTCAAGGAAGCGCTGCAAACAATCTTCGAAACAGGGCTCCCCGCCATTGTTTACGAGGAGCTCACGGGGGAGGAATACCACCCGGTTGACGGCGCACGTCACATTCGCTGACACCTGATTCAGAGAAGTTGTAAAGCACTGCAACCAGGGAGTGAGAATCCTCCCTGAGCTCAGCTAAAAATGAATCAAATCCGGCCTTAAGGATTTCTTCATGGCCTCCATTCCTGTTCGCTTTGGTCCACTGGTGCGCCTCTTGGCAGCCTTCGGAGCCCTCAGCAGCATTCTGCTCGTTGGGATGATCAACTTTTTCAGCTAAGGGCGAGAGGCATTGGGCGAATACCCGATTGATCCCTTACTGCCAAGGCTGCGAGCCAGCCTTGTTCCAGGTGCCACGGTCTTACTGCAGTCACCGCCGGGTGCCGGTAAAACAACCCGGGTGCCCTTGGCACTTCTTGGAGAAATTGCAGGGACCGAGCCTCTGCCAGGTCGCTCCCTGATGCTTGAGCCCAGGCGACTTGCCGCAAGGGCTGCCGCAACCAGGCTCGCGGTCAGCCTGAACGAACCGCTTGGGGAGCGCGTTGGCTACTCCGTGAGGCACGAGCAAAAGCGCTCCTCTCGCACGCGGATCGAAGCGATGACGGACGGGCTCTTCCTCCGTCGACTGCAAAACGATCCAGAGCTCACAGGGATTAACTGCGTGATCTTTGATGAATTCCATGAGCGCAGTCGAAACAGTGAATTAGCGCTTGCCTTGGTTCGGGAAGCGCAGGAACTACTCAGGCCAGACCTTTGCCTGCTGCTGATGTCGGCCACGCTGGATCTCACCAACCTGCGCGCCCAATTGCCTCATGCGCAGGTCCTCACGAGCGAAGGGAAGGCCTTCCCTGTTGAGACGCAACACCTTTCTCCCCGGCCAAATGAACCTCTCGAGGGGCGCGTTTTACGAGCAATTGAGCAGGAGCTGGACCACCTGCTATCCGCAGAAGAAAGTCGCGATCATCCGCCAACCGTCTTGGTTTTTTTGCCTGGATTACGGGAGATCGAACGCTGCCGGCAACGTTTACTCAAGTCAGGGCTGCTGAGCCAATGGGAGGTCATCTCTCTGCATGGAAGGCAATCCCTCGCTGAGCAGGGGCGAGCCCTGAAGCCTTGCACCCACGAGAAGGACGGACGCGTGATTTTGGCAACCTCCATCGCCGAAAGTTCCCTCACCCTGGATGGTGTTCGCCTTGTGATCGATTGCGGACTCACTCGGCACACCCAATTTGATCCTGGAACCGGAATGGAGGGACTGATCACCGTGCCGGCAAGTCAGGCCAGTGCTGATCAGCGGCGAGGCCGTGCTGGACGCCAAAACACCGGTCGTTGCATCAGGCTTTGGTCTCCTGCCGAACAGCAACGAAGGCCTGCCCACGACATTCCAGAGTTGCAGCGAGCTGACCCTCAACCCACCGTTCTTGATCTCGCACTCTGGGGTGCTGGCTTAGGCGAATCCTTGCCTTGGCTCGAGCCCCCTCCGAGGGCCGCACTTCAGGAAGGCCGCCGGCAATTGCTTGAGCTAGGAGCACTGAATTCAGAGGGACATCCCACGGACACCGGGCAGAAATTGGCGCGGTTTGGCGCCCATCCGCGACTGGGATTGCTCCTTCTACAAGCTCGTGCCTTAGGGCGACCACAAGTAGGAGCCGATCTCGCCTCCATCCTCAATGAGCGCGATCTTTTAAGCCAGAACAACCACGGCAGTGACCTTTGGGCTCGCATGCTCTTGCTCCGCGACCACCGGAGCTCAGCGCGAATTCCAGGGGATCGGGCAGCAGCCGATCGCCTCAGAACAGTCCTCGATCAGAGCCGTCGATGGCTCCAACAACTAGGTCAATTCGAACAGGATCAAGAGCCCCAAGGCATTGAGGCCACAGACGAGCAACTCGCAGCGGAGCTGATTGCGACAGCTTTTCCAGAATGGGTTGCAGTGGCCCGTCCAGGACAACGCGGACAATTTCTGCTGCGCCAAGGCCGCGGTGCGGCTCTACAGGTCAGCGATCCGCTTGATGGAGCTGAGGCACTTGCGATTGCACAGCTTGACCTCGGTGACACGAGAGCCAAGATCCGACTGGCACTACCCCTGACACACCAATGGGTTAGAGACCTTGCAGATCAGAACGGTCACTGGCAAGAGCGTGTGCTTTGGGACGAGCAAACCAAGCGGGTCAGAGCTGAACGGGTCTTGCAGCTTGGTGCTCTGGAACTCGAGCGGCAGCCACAACAACAGGCGTCTTGCGAACAAAGCCGGGACGTCTTGGTCAAGCAACTCAGCAAAGACGGACTGTCGGCACTCCCCTGGAGCCAGCGCACGGAGCAGCTTCGCAGTCGTCTCGCTCTAGCCCACCATCAGCTAGGAGACCCGTGGCCGCTTCGCACTCTCCAACACCTGGAAAAGCATCCCAACAGCTGGATTGGAGACACTTTGATGGGTTGCCGAGGCTGGGAGGACGTCAAGGAAGAGCACCTGATGGAAGCCCTTTGGGGTGATCTCGCCTGGTCGAACCGGCAGCAACTCGATCTGCTCTTACCAACGCAGATCAAAATCCCATCAGGGCGCAATGCAGCACTGGATTATCAGAATGACGACATTGTGCTGTCGGTCAAGCTGCAAGAAATGTTTGGCTGCCTCGAGGGACCTGCTGTTTTAAAAGGCCAAATCCCCGTGACCATTGAATTGTTATCTCCAGCAGGACGCCCGCTCCAACGCACCCGCGACCTCGCTGGGTTTTGGCATGGCAGCTACCAACAAGTGAGAAAGGAGATGCGCGGTCGCTACCCGAAGCATCCATGGCCAGAGGATCCGGCCATGGCCGAACCCACTGCCAAAAGGAAGGCCCGAGCCTGAACCGCTTCACCGATCCCCTTAAACGTATCCAAAGCAACAGTCAAGAGATCGCTACGGTTTGTTACGATGCAAGGGTCTTGGAGTTTCACATGTCTGACAACACATCACGCTTCGGCTTCGTAAATTTCGCAGAAACCTGGAATGGCCGTCTCGCCATGCTCGGTTTCGTAATTGGTTTGGGCACAGAGCTTTTGACCGGTCAAGGCATCCTCACCCAGGTCGGCCTCGGTTGATTCACTGAAGGCTGGGGCTAACTCCCAGCGATTAGTCCCGCCAGCCATCTGGTGGGACTTTTTTTATGGGAACCACCCGCTAGGCCAAACTGGATAGATTCGCGTCGTTAGCAATGCTTCCCTTCTTTGCTAGCTCTCGCCGTGAAGGAGCCAGGCTGCTGAGCAGCATGCTGGTGTTCCTCGCTATCGGCTTGACACAGGTTCACCAGACGTGGGGACTCACCCTGAGCATCGTCTCTGGAATCGTCTGCATTTATTGGGGCTTGGCATACCAACGTCTTGAGCGCTGAATCCCTTCCCACCTACTCAGTCCGCGAACTCAACAACGCGATCGGGGTCTTATTGGAACGGGGGTTTGCACCTCGGTTTGTGATCCAAGCAACAGCCTCTAGACCTCAAGTCAAAAAGGGGCATCTTTGGCTCACCTTGAGCGATGGAGAGGCGAGCATCACTGCTGTGGCATGGGCCTCAAAATTAAAACAATTGGACTTTGTCCCTGCCGACGGCGACGGAGTCACCGTGATTGGCAAACTCAATTTCTGGTCAGCACGCGCGAGCCTTGCCGTGCAGGTGCTCGATATCAGGCCCAGCCTGACCACCGTGTTGAGACGGTTTGAAACGGTCAAAGCACAATTGCTTGAGGAAGGCGTCATTGATCCAAGCCGGCGACGAAAGTTACCGGCCTACCCCAAACGGCTGGCCGTACTCACAAGCGTTCCAAGCTCAGCACTCGCAGACATGCTGCGTACAGCACAAGAGCGCTGGCCTTTAAGCGAGCTCCTTGTGGTGCCGATCCCCGTACAAGGGGAGGTAGCGCCGATCATTTGCGGAGTTCTTAGTCGCCTTGCGAAACACCATGAGCAGCTCGGATTGGATGCAATCGTGATCGCCCGAGGGGGAGGGAGCCGAGAAGATTTGATGGTGTTTGATGATGCAGACGTTTGCCGAAAGTTGGCCAACTTCCCACTACCAGTCGTGACTGGACTCGGGCATGAAGATGATCTCACCGTTGCGGATCTCGTGGCAGACCATCGAGCTGCAACGCCGACAGCAGCGATGGTCACTCTGATGCCGAGCAAAGAGTCAGCACAACAAACAATGATTCAAAGGCGCACACGCCTTAGCGAATACAAACGCTGGCGACTTGAGCAAGCCAGTTCAAAACTGAAAGAGCGACATCTCCTCCTCCATGCACTTCGGCCTGCTGTGGCGCTGCAACGTCGTCGAGATCAGTGGCAACAGCGGCAACAATTGTTGCGTGCTCTTTCACCCCAACGATGGCTCAATCGGGGCTTTGCGATGCTCCACACAACGAACGGCCAACCCCTGCAAAGCATTGATGACATCAGCCTCAATGAACAGCTGCAAATCCGGCTCAAGGATGGTGTGATTCAGGCCGTCACCAAAACCATTCAAGCGAATGAAACATCTGACTTACACACATCTCCATAACTGATATGCCACGCAAAAAGCCCGAACCATCAAAGACATCCGAACAAGACACTTGGAGAGAAGATGCATCGCAGCTCAGCTATGAAGAGGCCTTACAGGCTCTCGATGTACTGCTGAGCCAATTGCAAGACGATTCCGTCCCATTAGCGGATCTACAGAGAAATCATGCTCGTGCGTCGATCTACCTCGATCGCTGTGACTTACTTCTCAACCAAGTAGAGCAATCAGTACGGCAACTCGATCCGAATACAATGGAAGAGCGAAATCTTGACACAAGCAACAATGAATAAATCTCTCCCCTGGATTTACCTCTTGCTTGCCATCCTTGGTGCCATCCTCCCTTGGCAAGCCAATCTCGAATTCATGCAAATGAATCCTGATGGTGGATTTGATCTCCAAACCTTTATCCAAGATGCCAATATCAATGCAGCCTCCCGCTCTTTAAACAGAGATCTTTTAATTGCTGCAACAGCATTCAGTATCTGGATCGTTAGCGAAGGAAGAAAGCTTCAGATCAAGGGTTGGTGGATCGCTTTAATCGTGAGCTTCAGCATTTCCTTCGCTTGCGGAGGCCCACTCTTTCTCTATTTGCGAGAACGCAAATTAATTGCGATCAATTCAGAACAAGAAACAAATTAAAAAGACTAAGAATCGACGTCCTCAGCCTTGATATCAATGGTGACGTCACTCGCTGGCAGAGAGTCATCAACAGCTTTCGTGGTTGAGCCTCCAGATTTTTTTGGCGGAAGAGGAGATCCGCAGGCAGGACATTGAGCGTCGGTTGTCATGGTGCTCAAGCCACAGGCTTCACACGTTCTTACCCTGGACTGCAACACCTTCCAACCAATCCAACCCAAACCACCGAGGACAACAGGTAACGCAAGCAGTGTGACGAGGAGTCCGCCTGCCAAATCCAGCAAGACTCGGCCTGCGGCTGTGGGCAGCAGCAACAGCCCTAACAGAAGCAACCAAAGGAGTGGAGGGAAACGCCCCATCAATCAACACTCCAAACGAACGGTGCTTTCATAATCGCTGCTTTTTTGGGTTCAGACATGGCTGGATTTGTTCGGATCCCTGCCATATCTGGCAGATTCCTTCGCTAGCTCAACACTCCAACATTGACCGAAATAAATCACTACACCCACCATCCAAACCCACAAGGTGAGAACGAGAACACTCCCAATCACTCCGTAAGCCTGGAAACGAGACCCCAGAGAGAGGATGCTTCGACTAACAGCAAGATTAAGAACAGTAAGAGCAAAGCCAATCAATAACGAACCTGGTATTAACGGTTTAAACGGAACTCGGCGACTTGGAAGCAAAAATTGAAGTGATAGAGCTGTAACCGAAAACCCAAAGAATGGAACCATCAACCGGCCAAATTGCAAGACAGGAATATAAGAAAGAAATCCACCAAGCCAAGGGATTGCCTGCGATAAATCGTATAAAGCGTCAGCAGGAATCATGCGCAAATTGGCACTGAGTTGATCAAGAACAACCAAGAGTCCTATCAAGATCACCACAAAAAAAGCTTCGAGCCTGATCCGAATAAACTGAACAGCTTGACGCTTGAACGGCAGGTCTCGTTGCTGTGGAGCAATGACGCCATCCCAAAGCCGTTCCGATCCACGTTGCAACGTCAGATAAACATTCCCCGCAGTGAGTAACAACACACCAGCTCCTAACAATCCAGCCCCAAATCCCTGACGAACTAACTGCATCAGCGTATTTTGCACAATCACTACCGCCGATGGTGGCAAGATGCCGCTTGCATAGGCAATAATCTTGCTCTCCAGTGCATCTTGCCGACCAAGAAACCACGAGGCAATTGACAACGAAATCAGAAGGATAGGGAAGATCGACTGCAGCGTGTAATACGCAAAAGCAGCACTCAAATCCACGCAATCGCACTTCGCCCAACGCAAACAGGCGCGCCAAAGACTACGAACAAAGCGTCTCAGCGACCTCTGTCTAACCATCGCAGGTGCTGGCACCAATCAAAACCAAACTAACAAGAAAAAGATCACAAAAAAAGCCACC
>JACKQG010000371.1_pt1 | contig 65920 bp, 96 predicted proteins | sample 8237621 | NCBI WGS metagenome assembly JACKQG01 (sample SAMN15677084, study PRJNA649215) | marine metagenome | biome: marine; feature: Black Sea; material: saline water; isolation source: suspended particulate matter (SPM) from the Black Sea western gyre | collected 2013-06-09/2013-06-10 | depth... | reverse complement strand
CCTTCAGGTGGTCTTTGAACAAAGACATTGCACACTAGAGCGTCTGTTTTTTCATCTCTGTATTGTACATTGCATGAGACAAATTTTCCTTTCAATGCACGTTCTAAATCCTCTTTAGTTTTCTCTTCATATTGTGGTTGTTCCGGATCATCGATTTTACTCATAATGATTTTTTCAATTTTACCGTATTGCTCTTGATTGTCTTTTCTTGTATGGCTGACTAGTAATTCAAAAGCATTGTTTGTAAGAATTGAAAGTACTGCACCGCCTATTCCATCTCCCATATTTTTTATTTTTTTTCTGTTCTATAATTACTTGCTGGCAATACTAATTTCAAAGTCTGGAACCAGTTCTTTCTCTTTTGCCATTTTGAATAGTCTTCTGATTGATTCTTCACCTGGATCTCCCATGTTTACCGTTACCTTGTTCACATACATTTTTACAAATTTCTCAATTAGACTTCGTTCTTTACCTCTGGCATACTGCATTGCATATTCTATTGCATCATCAAAATGCTCTATTCCAAACTCAATTGATGCTTGTAGATATTTGTCAAACTTTACTATTGTCTCCATACCCAAGTCTGTTCTCATGACATTGATTCCTAGGGGTACTGGTAGGCCGTTTGTAGTTTTATCCCACCATTCTCCGACATCTAAAATTTTGACATTTCCTTCTTGTTCGTATGATAACTGTGTTTCATGAATTACCAGTCCCACATCCACCTTGCCTGATTTGACAGCTTCTGGAATGTCACTGAAATTCATTTCTACATAATCAAATTTTCCAATCATTAATTGCAGTAATAAAAATGCCGAAGTCATTTTTCCTGGAATTGCAATTTTACATTTTTTAATTTCATCAATTGTCATCTGTTTTCTGGCAGTAACTATTGGACCGTAATTGATTCCAAAACTTCCTCCACTTCTCAAAATTGTATATCCTGGAATGAATGCACATGCATGAACTGAAACTGCAGTTACATCTAATTCTGGATCCGTTGCTTTACGGTTTAACTTCTCAATATCTTCAATGACGTGATTTACGTTAAAGTCTGGTGATGGTACTTTGCCTGTGAACATTCCATAAAACATGAATGCGTCATCTGAATCAGGAGTATGCCCTACAGAAATTTCCATACCTGATTCCTGAATTTTGGTAATAAATACCAAAACCTGTATTTGATAGTTTTTCTAATATATGTCAAAAATCAATTTTCATTATGAATTCAATCAAAGCTTATGAGGATGATATTTTATTACAATTAGATTTTCTAAAATCATTCAAAAAACAAAAAACTCTATCTCCAAATCAGCAAAAAAATATCTTTTTTTCAGGTAGTGGTGATTCACTAGTTTCTTCATTACTTGCAGAGTCTTTTTCTGGAGGATTGGTAAAAGCAATGGATCCTCTTGATTTGTATCAAAATAAGGGATTGGTAAAATCAAAACATGTCTATTTTGTATCTATATCAGGAAATACAATTACAAACATCAAGGTGGCAAGGATTGCAAAAAAAGCAACTGCCATCACTTCTCAATCTCAAAGCAGATTGGTAAAAGCATCTGATACTTCAATTCAACTCAATTCTCCAAATAGCGGTATTTTTACTGCTGGAAGTATCTCTTTTTTAGAAAGTGCATTAACTTGTATCTCTTTGGTAAAAAATATCAAAATTCCAGATATCTCTTTGTTTAGAAAGGCTGAATCATCTGCTAAAAAATATACAATTTCAAAACGAATTTTTGTTTTAGGGAATCTCTATACTTTTCCTGTAGCAATGTATTGCGCTGCAAAGTTTTATGAAATTTTAGGCTATGATGTACATTATTCTCGAATTGAGCAATTCTCTCACATGGAGTTGTTTTCTGCAAAAAAAGGTGACACTGTAATTATTTTTGAGGAGAAAAATCTCCATACAAAACAACTGGGAAAAAATCTCAAAAAAGTTGGGATTAATGTAGTTCATCCCTCTGTCCCTTCTGAGAAACTATCTCAGGTGGTTTTCTGCACTTTCTTTTCTCAGTTAATCACTCTGTATGAGGCCAAAAAGAAGGGAAAGAAAGAATGCCATTTTGTTACGGCAAAAAAGATCCGTGATGTTTCTAACCATATGATCTACTGATCTTTTCAAAAACTAAGGTTTAATACCTGAATCCAAAGTTTTGCGAATATGGCAAAATTCAAGTCTACTTCAGAGGTAATGAAAATTATTAAGAACAAGTCCAATATTCGAAACTTTGGTGTTATTGCACACGTAGACCATGGAAAAACAACAATGAGTGACAGTCTTTTGGCAAACTCTGGAATTATTGCCCCCTCTGCTGCTGGAAAAGCACTTGCAATGGACTTTGATAAAGAAGAGCAAGAAAGAGGAATTACAATTTATCAAGCAAACGTTACCTTGCTCTTTGCCCAAAAAGATCAAGAATATGTAATTAACATGATTGATACCCCAGGCCACGTAGATTTCAGTGGAAGGGTTATTCGAAGTCTTAGAGCAATTGATGGTGCAGTAGTAGTTTGTGATGCAGTAGAAGGTATCATGACACAAACTGAAACAGTGACCAGAATGGCCTTGGAGGAAAGAGTCAAACCAGTTTTGTTTATCAACAAAGTAGATCGACTCATCAAAGAACTCAGATTAACTCCAGAAAAAATGCAAGCACAACTAGCAGAAGTAGTTTCAAATTTCAATCAATTAGTCGAAACATATGCTGAACCAGAATACAAATCTAAATGGAAAGTTTCCATTCAGGATGCAAGTGTAACATTTGGTTCTGCAAAAGATAGATGGGCAATTAACACTGATTTAATGAAAGAAAGAGGAATTACATTCAAAGATGTCATTGATGCATATACTGAAGAAAAACTTGATGCCCTTATTGAGAAAGCACCATTAGCTGATGCAGTACTTGGAATGGTTGTAAAACATCATCCAGCACCTCAGGATGCAATCAAGTATAGAATTCCACAAATTTGGAAAGGTGATTTAGAATCTGATATTGGCAAAGCTTTACTTGCAGGTAGTGATGACGGCCCAACAATTATGATGGTTGTAAACATGGTTTTAGATCCTGCAGCAGGTCCTGTTGCAATTGGAAGATTATTTTCTGGTACTATCAAAGACGGTCAAACTTTACACATTATAGACGAGAAAAGAGAAGGCAGAGTTCAATCAGTCAATTTCTTTATGGGTAACCAAAGAGAACAAGTCGGTGAACTAGGTGCAGGAAACATTCCAGCTTTACTGGGATTGACTGAATGTAGGGCCGGAAATACATTATCTTCAATCAAAGGAATTCCGATGTTTGAAGGAGTCAAATATGTTTCAGAACCTGTTGTCCAAATTGCCATCGAACCAAAACATCCTAAAGATTTACCTAAACTAGTAGAAATTCTAAAACAACTAACAATTGAGGATCCAAATCTAGTTGTAAAAATTGATGAGGAATCCGGTGAAACAATTGTAGCAGGAATGGGTGTGTTACACCTTGATGTTGCAACACACCGAATCCAAGATGCAAAATGTGAAATCATAACATCTGAACCTTTGATTAACTATAGAGAAACTGTAAAAGGTGGATGTGAGCCAATCATGGCAAAATCACCAAACAGACACAATAAGATTTTCATGAAGGTCGAGCCACTTGAACCAGAAATTGCACACATGTTGAGAACTGGTGAAATTAGTGATTTGAAAGACAAGAAACAAGTCGCAGATTTGCTCAAAGGTGCTGGATGGGATACTGACACAATCAAGAGAGTAATGAAATTTGATTCACGTGGTAATGTTTTGATTAACGGAACAAAAGGTGTTCAGTTTGTTCAAGAATCAACTGATTCTATTAATTCCGGATTTGAAGAAGTTATGAAAGAAGGTCCTCTTTGTAAAGAACAGATGAGAGATTGTAAATTCATCTTTACTCACTTTGTTCCTCACGAAGATACAGCACACAGAGGTTTGTCTCAATTAGGTCCTGCATCAAGACGTGCATGTATGGGTGCTTTACTAACTGCAGGTACTGCCGTATTAGAGCCAACTTTGGCAATTGAAGTTCGTGTTCCAACTGATTTGGTAGGAAATGTAGCAACTATACTTTCTGGTAAACGTGGTAAAGTACTTGACATGTCCCAAAAAGGTGCATCAAGTATTGTTGTTGGAGAGATTCCAGCTTCTGAAACATTTACACTTTCTGAAGCAATGAGAGGTCAAACCGCAGGACGTGCAACTTGGAATACTTCATTCAAAGAATGGACTGAAGTTCCTAAATCTTTGTTAGGTCCAGCAGTTGCTGATATTAGAAAGAGAAAAGGATTAGCCCCAGAACCACCAGGTGTTAACGAATTTATCGATAAAGTATAACATTAGATGCCTCTCTTTTGCGAGTAATTTTATACAGTGTAGATTATTCGAGATGACTCATTCTTTGAATATGCGAATGATCATTTTTCACTGCTTCTCGTATCCTTTCTTCTAAATTAATAATATAATCATCTTGGCAATCAATAGAGCAGAATTTTTGTCTAGGATCAAATAGATTCTTTGAGCAATTTTTACATTTCATAACAAAATTTTTTTCATATGCTATATAATCTCGGACCTGAAAATTTACTAGTGCTAATTAATGATATAGAATGCCCGCATGGATGGTGGTCACAAGTTGGTATGGGATCGTAGTTTGAAGTATCCTGATATCTTTGATTCCTAGAAATGTTTGTTCATTTGAACAAACAAAAATCATATTTGTTCATTTGAACAAACAATATTGTTCATGCCTAAAATAACCAAAATCAGTCATTTTACACCAATGAATGACAATCATTACCACTCATTACCAATAGTTATATACCCCCGATATAATCAATATAACATGAGTACACAACCTCAAACCAGCGACGCATTTGCAATGTACAAGCAAAATGTTCAGAAATACTTTGAAAATGTTTCAAAACTAACACCACAATATTTTCAATCTGCAACAGAATTGCAAAATGAATGTGTAAAAACTTGTCAAAAAACAATTAACGCTACAGTCTCAATGCAACAAGAATTTGCAAAAAAATCTGGAATGAACACTGAAGTTCCTGATGCTGCAAAAACTGCAATCATTGATACAAACAAGCAATTTGTTCAAGCAAGCACAGTCAACAACCAATTGGTAAAAACTACCATTGATGCAACTGTTCAAAATTTCAAAACATTTAACGACAACGTTAATGCCTTTGCTGAATTAAACAAAAACATTATCCAATCATGGATAACTCCTTTCGCACAAACAAAATAGTGTGATTGATTTTTCTTTTTTATTTTCTAGTTTATGAAATTCATGAAATTTGATGATTGCTCATCAAACCCCACGGTGTGTTAGGTAACTTGCTTTTCAATATTTGTATTTAACCCTGAAGGACGATTTATCAGTGAATATTTTATCTCCTATTGAGATGTCTATTGTATCTAACATGCAATTCAAAAATACATTGAAACCGATGTTCTAAAAATTTAAAATTTAATCTGTTAATTTGTAAATTCCACCTGATTCGTGACCTTGCTGATATTCCTTATTTCATGAGTCTACTTGCATCTTAGAAGAGCTTATTTCTAACCTGATCAAACAGTATGTGATTTCTAATGGTAAAAGGGTACTGGGAAAAACGCTTCAAAAAAGAACTAGTTGAAGAAGAAGACAAGCTTAAACAAGAAGTTGCTGAGGCTGTCAGAAAGAAACTCGATGAACTTGCAGAATCTGAATCATAGATTCAAATGATATTGATATTTTATGCCTAATTCTATTCTTTGGAGGTATGTCCGTAACTAATTAATAGTTGACCTGTATATTATAGGTCGACCTAGATATGATAAGTCAAATTGAGCCTAATTCTGAAATGTATGAGCGTGAACGTGTGGTTCTTGAAACGATAAAAAATAATCCAGAACTTCATCATAATGCATTACTGAAACAAATTGTTCCTGAATTTATGGCAAAAACAACCTTTGAAAAAACAAGAGATTCGTTGTTGGAAAAAGAAATCATCTCAGTTAGTAGCAGAGGGAATATGAAATTTTATATCCCAATTGAAAATTATGAGGAAAAATTACAACATAGAATTGAACGAAACACCAATAATTCATACCATGATTTAAAATTAAAAATTAAAAAATTAGATACAGATTATTCTCACAAAGATGTTGATGAAAAAATAACTCTTGCAAATTCTCTATTGAGAAATTTAATTTATGTTGATAATGGATTTACACTTTTAGATTCTGCAAAAAACCCCAAAAAGACATTATATCATGATGAGCACCTAACAATTCAACAATTACTCAATCATGTTTTTGAAATTATTCGAAAAGACAAAGATTTTGAGATTATTTTTCCTACAATTGTTAGTAATTTGGGAGTTGTCATGCCTCCAGTTTCATTGGATAAATAGGATTTCATCTAGTTATTTATTCGGGTTTATTTTATGTTGATCAAATGGGCTTACTCTATACAAAATTTTACATGGATTTTGAAGATGATGAATGGAAGCAAATCTCTAACAATCCTATAATTTTTGAAACTATCAAAAATGATGTAAGTTTGGAAATTGAGGACACTTCTCATAAATCATATAGACTTAATTTCAAAGAAGGCGGCAAACTGCATATGTTTAGAGTCACGGGAAAATTTCGTCTTACATGGGATGATGAGGATGTCCTCAACTCTATCAAATAATAATGGGTTTTTCTAAATTGATATCATGTCTTTGGAACAAGAAATAAAAATAATTCTAGAGAATTTCGACAGTACATCATCTGAAAAAATTATTGATGTATTAAATCAAATAAAACCTCATTTTAAAAATGAATTAATTTCTGAATATCTTGAGGGCAAAATACAGAAAATCCTAGATTTATCTGATAAATCTGAGCAAAAAAAACAATGCAAGGCACTATTGCCTTATTTTGATTGGTATTTGCAAGGATTGTAAAATTATTCTGAAAAATCATTTATTTTCTCTAAAGCAATTTTGATATTTTTGAGATCTTTTCTTGCTTGCACCATATCTCCCACTAATTTTATAAAATATTCGTGGCCTATGTCTTCAGCTTTGTGAATATCTGATTCATAACATGATAGTGCCTTTTCCAAAAATTGTTTTTCTTCTTCAAGATTATTCATACTACGTGTGTCTTTTAGACTGCTTTGGATTTTTTCAATAACTTCATTTATTTTTGGAACTGTCTTTCTAGCTTGTTGATTTAAAACAGAAGCAAACATTGCTGCTGCATCTTTTAATTCTGGGCTATTCTCTATTGTTTTTAATCTATTTTTATAATGATTTAATGATTTTAGAACTATGTCGTACCCTCCTTCATCTTTTAGATATATCCCCCCTAACCACAGTTTCTCAGACATTTCTTATTTTTTTTCTATGTGTTAGTATAATTTAGTTTTTAAATTAATTCAAATAGTTTTGCTTGTTTCTAATTTATCGATTTAGACGAATACTTGAATTTGTCATTTTGATCTAAACATCAGAGTGTTCTTTTATTTGTGGCTCGTTTTTATTAATCAAATATAGCAAAACTCCTGCTAGAAATACCCCCATACCACTTATTCCTACAAATGTTCCTGCATTTTTGATAAATCGCGGTACTTCTTCTGTTTGTCCCAATTCAATTGAATAGAACATTATTAGACCTGAAGCAAACATGCCTAACCCTGTAATTGCAATTACTATACTCATTTTCATATTTTGATTGTTTTTTTCTGATTAATAAATAACAAGAACAAAAATGTGTACCTTAATGAACATCGAAACCTCTTTTAGTTAATTTGAAATTCAATCATTATGAATAATTTGTTTATTTTCTTGTCAATTGCATTTTTATTTACAATCCCAACTACTATTGAGATTTTTGCACAAACAGAACATGAGATTAAAATCCCTAGCGGTGCATCAGATCCTGGGGCTCCTTTCTTTTGGTCTGAGAAAAACACCGGGGTAACAACTGGCGAAATTACCATATATCCTGGTGATTCTATTACTTGGAGTAATGGCGATAGTGCTTTTCATACCATAACATCTGTGTCTGCATCAAGCATTGAAACTGGTGATTTTGAGGTAGATGGTATATTTGATAGTGGTTTTTTTACTGCAGGAAAATCGTATACTAGGCAATTCAATGATCAGGGAGATTTTTACTATTTTTGTAGTCTTCACCCTTACATGAATGGAGTAGTACATGTGACAACTAATCCTGGAAGTGTTCAAACTATTGATGGAGTGGCATCAGGATACTCTGATGATGGCTTAGGTTTTAAAATAAAATACATCTTGGATACTAATTTACAAAAAGCTGTTCATGTAAATCCAGATGAAAAAACTTTGACATTTACAATTTCAGGAGATACTGATAATGAACAATTAATCATCATTTTACCTCCAGAACTAATTGAGAATCCAAATACTGTATGGGTGGATGGGGAAATGATTGATTTTGAAATTGAAGAAACTAATACTGGAACAAAATTAATTATTCCAATCTTACCTCATTCAAAAGAAATTAAAATCATGGGGGCACATGTAATTCCTGAATTTGGTTCAATAACTATGATGATTCTTGTCATATCTATTATTTCTATTATAATTCTGACTCAAAAATCAAAAATAAAGATCTAACTCTGAAATCGTCTCAAAAATAGGCATGATTGCTTCACGATCATAATTTTCTACATTAATCATCTAAAATTCATTTTTGAGTGAATAACTTTTAAAAAGTTATTTTACTAGATTCAATTAAAAATTAATCAGAAGGAGAAATGACTGAACTAAAACATCTGTCCCTTTCACAAACAATTGCAAAAGTTGATTCGCTTATCAATACTGGAAATGGTGATGTTGGACGATTATACCATATACTGGAATTCTTGAAAAATAACAAGCCATTATACAACTCTGATACAATTTATCTTGAAAATAAATTAAATTCTACATTTTCTGTTGAAGAAGAGCCTAAAGAAGAAAATAACATACTTCCCAAAGTTAAGGATCTTATTGATTCTGGCAACGGAGATTCTGGTAGATTACAATCTATCTATGATGCACTATTAAATAACAAGCCATTATACAACTCTGATACAATTTATCTTGAATCAAAAATAAACTCATCTAATCCTGAATCTATTATTGAAACTGCTGCAGAAACTATTGTTGAAATAACTCCTGAAAATGTTTTATCAAAAGTTATAGAAAAAACTCCAGAGCCAAAAGTTATAGAAAAAATTTCAGGTTCAATGCCAAAAGGATGGTCTCCTGAGAATAAACCTGAAGAATTAGAAAAAATTTCTAAAAATATTTCAGATGAGCAAAAGAAAATTGAAACTCAGATAAAAATTAACAATGAAATTGATCTACAACGTTCTAACTTGTCTCAGTTGATATCTCATAGAAAAGAATATGAGGAAAAAATTACTAAAGAAAAATCTTCACTGGAATCACAAATTAAAGAAGAGCGAATTAAAATTGAAACTCAGACAAAATTATCCCATGAAATTATCGTACAAAAAGAAGAGCTTGAAAAAGTCAAAAAAGAACGTGCTTTAATTATTAAGAAAATCGATTCTGAAAAAATTAAAATTTCAAGAGATCTTTTGTCACAAAAAAGACAACTTGTACAAGCCCAACTAGAACAAGAGAAAATTGAAAAACAGGTTATTCGTGAGCAGGAATTATTGGGTAAAATGGCATCAGAGCAAAAATCTAGACTTTTAGAGCAGGCACAAATTGCCCATGACATCAAATCAAAACAATTAGAATTAGAAAAGACCAAGCAAGATTATGATGATATTGTCTCTCAAGTGAATGAAGAAAAAGTAAAATTTGCTGAATCTGAAAAGCTAAAAAAATTAATTGCTACACAGGAACAGGGTTTGATAAAAACAAAACAAAATAGGCTTAATCTCCTTAATGTCATTGCTAAAGAAAAAGAATTAATCGCAAAAAAGACTGAAGATGAAAAATTAAAATTAAAATCTCAAACTCAACTAACTAAACAAATAAAAAATGAAGAAAAATTATACGAATCTTTAAAAAAGAAACGAGAAAAAATAGAATCTCAAATTAAAATCAAAAACAAAAAATTAAAAGAAAAACAACAAAAATTAAAAAAACAGATTGATGAGAAAGATAAAAAACTAAAATCTATTGCAAAAAAATCTTCAATAAAAAAGACAACTAAAAAACCTGTACAAAAGAAAACTAGTGAAAAGAAATAATTATTTTATTTTGATCGTGATTTCTTCACCATTGCCAACTGGTGATGTTGTTGTTCTAACTTTTGGATTTTTTTTTATATGATTTGAGAGTTTTTTCATCTCTTGTCTATATTTTTCAGGATATAACATATTGTCCGTAATAATTACTCCTCCGATAGCAACCATTGGTAAAATCAAATCAAAATACTCTATGATGTTCTCTTTATCTGCATCAATTAAAACAAAATCAAAAAAATTCTGATTTTTCACTTTTATGTTTAATTTTTTTAGTATATTGATCGCCGCTCCTTCTTTTATGATTATATTGTCTGCTATCTCGGCTTTTTGAAAATTATCGTTTGCTCTTTTAATTTTATCTGGATTTTGTTCAATTGTTATTATTTTTCCTGAATTTTCTGAAATCGCCTCTGCACACCATATTGTAGAATATCCTGCAGATGTACCAACTTCTAGCATATTTTTAGCATTTTTTAGGCGTAAAATCATGTTTAGTAATTCGCCTGTTTCTTTTGTAATTGCAAGCATTCTGTCCTGTTGAGGTATGTCCACTTTTCTTGTTTTTTCAAGACTGGATTGCTCTTCTAATTTTTCTAGAATATTTGAAATGGCCTCTCTCATCTTTTCTATGTGTATATAATGAAATTTAATTCTGTCTTGAAAAATTTGTTTTTTTGAAACATTTGATAGCTTATATTTAGTAAAAGATTTTTTCTAGTTATGGCAGAAAAAAAAGTCGATTTGCTTGATGTAGTTCAAAAAATTCTCAAATTAGATACTAAAATGAGATTTGCCGCTATTATAGATGCAAAAGGTAACATTCGAGAAGCCATTATGAAAATGGGAAAAACTAATCTTAAATCTCAAAAAGAAGAAGAGCATTTCTGTAAACAAGTTGCTCAAAGACGTTCAATGAGAAAAGAATTTGATAGATCTCTTGGAAAAGTGAGATACGTTCATGTTGAAAGAGAAAAAGTTTCTCAGATGGTAATTTACACTAAAAGAAATATTGTATATTTTACAATGGAGCCTGAAATGCCAATAAATACCAAAATCAGATTAATTACCAAAATTAAAAAAATTACTGCTGATCTTTAATAGTCTAAAATTTTAGATTTATCGCTATGACATTTCACAAATACTTGGGTGATTCAAAAATGTTTGAATACGATAAACATTATCGTGAGTGTCAGCAACAAAACAAACCGTTCATCAAAGCAAAAACCAGTCCATCACACAAAAATTATTTTGTTCAGATCGATTTGATGACCTGTGACTATGAATTATCAAAACCTGAACAAGATGATATTCAAAAACTAGTTGAAAATGAAATGGAGTATGTTAAATCAAATACAAAATTCGATTTCCAAGGATTTAGTATTGATAAAGAACTTGCTTGGTTTGATGGAATATCTTCTGAACATCTTGATGAATTCTGTGTTGCTCTTTATGATTTGACTCAAAAAAATCACCATTAAAATCGTATCAAATTTTTCAAGATTTTATCTATTACTTGTATTTCTTGTTTTCTTTCTTTTATCGTCGTCAAATTCCATTCTTTTGCAAATTCTGATTGTTTATCCATTCTTTCTAAGATTTCTATGTATTTTACAAGGTGTATTTTGTAATCGTGAAGTAAATCTAGATGTTTGTTGTGATTTTTCTCAGTTGGTGTTGCCATTCCATTCCTCTTCTTTGATATTTGGAAACATGTCTCTTATTCTTTCTTTGTCTTTCTCCATGGCTTCAATTCTTTTATCTAGGTGATTTTTAATTGCGGGTTCTCCTTCCTGTTCTTTTTCTTCTTTAATTTCTGAGATTACTTTATTGAGTGATCTGTAATATGAAATATGATTTTTTTTAGATTCTTCTGATGTATCCTCATCTTTTACATCCAATACTAATTATGATTTAATTGAAAATAAGTACTTGGTGGTTTTTTTATCTTCGTGTCATTTTACGACCTAAAAATGCAATAATCCAACCAATTCCGATTAATGCCGTACCAAATAGAATAGTCCACTCGTAATATTTCACATACTCTTCTTCAAATCTAGGATCTTCTAGAAATTGTTCTTGTGGAATGTCCGTAAGGAATAATGCCCACAATGAAAATCCTACAAACAAAACACCTAATGCAAAAAATGCAATCATTACATATTTTGGTGCGCCTTGTATCATGTTGCATCTGTAAAAATCCCCTATATGGACTGTTATGCATTTTGATATCATAGATGTACATTTTAAGTGAATTTGATTAAATATAATGAAATTATATTTACTTGTACATGACTGATGAAAAATTTCCAGTTGAAGATATCAAAAGTAAAATAAGTAATATTTTGTTAGAGCCTGAAATAAGATTTTGTGGACTCGTTGATAGCTCTGGTCAATTGGTAGCAGGTGACATGAAGGCGGGACTAGTTCCTTTTGAAAGTGATGCTGAAAGACGACAAATGTTTCAGGAATTAGCTCATAGAGTGGCAAATAGATCTGGATTTGATGCCAATTTGGGTAGAGTAAAGTATTCTTCTTCTAGAAGAGAAAAAGTTGTGATAATGAGCTTTCCTCTTGGGAAACATGTCGTTTTGGTAATTGCAGAACCCGGTGTTAACATTGATAGACTTGGTTGGAAGATAATTGACAAACTTGGCAATCAGTGGTCTGAATTTCACGGATTTTAAATTTCATCTTGTTTGGTATGAAAATGTTTTACACTAATATTGAAATTAAATAATTAATTGATATGAAAATTCTAGTTGATGAAAATTTAGATGGAATGGATGAGAAACTAAAGGGATTGGGATTTGATGCTTATAGTGTACGAAAATTGCAACTAGAAGGAAAAAAACTTGCTTCAGATTACTCTATTATCAACTATGCTCGTGAAAATGACATGATTATAGTCACAAAAGATACTGAATTTCGTAAGGCAAGTGAAGAAAATAATTTCCCATTAATTTTACTTGATGATGAAGAAATCCTTAAAGTAATTGTTGAAAAATTAAAAAATTTCTAGTTGACGTTCTTTGAATCCGTTTGTGATATTCTTAAATTTGCAAGAACTTCGTTAAGAAAATCTCCTTCTTGTTGATGCATTATGCTGCTCATGATTGTTTCCCAACAATCATTAATTTTTCGGGTAATTTGTGAGTACATTTGGTCCTTTCTAAAAGCTGGATAATATGATAATAGTTTCATTATTCCATCCGTTGCCTGTACAATATTGATTTGATGAATGATTGATCTTAGCCTTTCATGAAATGAATATTTTTCTTCTTTTATTCTAATTTCAAAACTTACAATTTCTTCATAAATCATTTCTATTTCTTTATGCAAATTTTTGAGTTGCGTGCTGACTGATTCAGAAAGGTTGATCAACTCATATTCAATATGGGATCTACTGTGTACTTTTTTGTCAATTTCTCCTGCTTCTACAAGTGCACTGATTTCTCTATAGACTATTTTCTCATTACCTACTTTTTCAATTACCCTTTTGGCAAGTTCTGTACCTCTGGTCTTTCCATTTTCGTTTAGTATTCTGATAATCTCTGTTTTAATAATCTCTGAATTTTTGTCCATTATTTTCTCCTAAATTTATTTTTGATATTTCTCTAGTACTGCTTTTTCTCCGTCCTTGTTAATTTCTAAAATTAAATCCTCTAAAATCTTAATTCCTAACTGGATAGGCTCCTTTTCTAAATTTTTGTACTCTAATTTCTGTTTGAGTACCATCCTTTCATTATTTACAAAACTCAAAAGTGGAACGTTTTCTCCCATGTTTAGATTGGTGAAAAAATCAATGTATTCTTCAGTTGATTTGATTGCCATGTTTTAGAATCTCAATGCTAGTATTTGTTTGAAAGCCTACAAACTAGGTTTATTTACAATTTTGACGAAAATTAAACATGGATAGCTGCGATAGTCGAGTTCGTGCTTATAAAAATGGAAAAACCTTTGATCAGTGTAGAGATATGGCAGAATCTATGAATCCTGATTTTAGAAAACGCATAGAAGATAATGGAAAAGTATTGTGGAGTGAAATATTGGAGAAGGTTGATCATGATGAGATTATTTACAAATTGACTCTAAAATTTCTTAGACGTGATGGCTATGATATTGGAAATCATAAAAATCCTGAAGTAAAAAAATTCATCTAGTATTATCTATTTTACAACTTCCATCGGCATTTCTTAATTTTTTTGCCATAATGTATGGTGTTACAAGTAATATTGGAATTGATATTGCAATAAACACTGTTTGTAATTGTGTTAATGCAATAGATAATGCAATTCCGCTTGCGGTTCCAATGAATATTGATAAAAAGGTCCCTGCACAAGTTGGACATGCGATGAATAGACCTGCAGCAGCTCCTATTGAACTTGCTCCTCGTCCTTTTTTTGAAATTGAATATGCACTTACTGCAATTGCAGCATTTAATCCAACTAGATACGATACAATTACTTGTAGGACTAAATTTATTGGAATGATTTGTAATCCTATATGGTCAGTTAAGTAAATGATTATCTTTGGCATGTATCCTGGTCCATCACAACATGGTGCAATAAATCCTGATGGAATTTCTGCTCCATAATGATAAGAAAAACTCACTTCTGGTTGGTACACCAATGTTCCTGAAACCAATGAGAAGAATATTCCATATCCGATAAAAACCGCAACAAAGATTTTTCGGGATTTAGAATTCCATGTGGTTAGAGCTATTATTGTTGAAAGATCTTTTCCTTTGATTGCTACTTTTTCTTTATGGTATCTATACATTCCAAAAGCAATACCTCCAAAAGCCACTGCCAGTACGATGTAAAATCCAAATGCAATTCTTTGAATTGAATCAATTGCACTTGGCGTAAATAATTCAGGATCTTGATATCTATTATACATCCAAAATAGAATTGCAATAGTTACAAATCCAAAAATAATTAGTTTTTTCCCTTTACCTGTACTTTTATTATCTACAGTCATAATTTTGATTTTATTTCTATGAAATTAAATTCTATCTTAGCTGAGTTTAGGAACAAAAATGTAGATAATTGCAATAATTTCCAATCTGCCAAAAATCATCAAAAATCCTAATACAATTTTTGTTGCAGGATCTGTATCAAAATCAATTACTCCTGCTGAAAGACCTCCTGTGGTAATTACTCCCGCAGCCTCAAAAAATGCATCTTGAAATGGCACTTCTTCGATTTCTGCTAGATGCAATCCTGCGATTGCTGAGATTGTGGGAAACAAGGCTAGAATGATTAGGGTTGATATGACTTCTTTTTTTGCCTGTGGTGATAGTTCTGCACGTTTTACTTTACTAAGTAATGCTCTAACATCTTTAAGATGAAACAGTCTGAATATTTTCAAACCTCCTGCTGTTGAAAATCCACATCCTCCTATGAACATTAAAATTATCAGAATAGTGTGTGCTCCTCCATTTAATCCTGCAAGACTATCAATTTGAAGTCCTGCAGTAGTGCTAGCTGAAACTGAATAAAATGCACTTTGTAATGGATCTAGTCCGCTTATTCCAATAAACAAAATTATTGCACTTCCTAATATTGCAAAATAAGTTAACACTTCTTTTCCAAGTTTTGGTGAAAGGAATTTTTTTCTTACAAATGCATAGTGGAATGTAAATGGTAATGCGCCTAGAATCATTGCGCCCATTAAGATGATATGTTCTTGCCAAACTAATTCTTCAAGAATTGTCGATGTGGGTGTGAATCCACCTGTTGCAAGTGTACTCATAGCTAATGAGAAATTATCTATAATGTTTCCGCCGTGAAATAGATGTAGTAAAGATGCAACAATTACAATGTATATGGAAAAGATAACTGTGATTGTTAAGAATAGTTCTTTCATATGAAGTGTTCTGCCTGATATGAAACCGCGCATTGATTGTAATTTTGATTCTGGATAAAACGCTGTAATTACCAAATAAATGAAACTCATTCCTCCTACAAGTTGGGTATAACTTCTAAAGAAAGTGAAACTCTGAGAGAGTTTTTCTGGCTCCTCAAACAATGATATTCCACCGGTGGTAAATCCTGCAGCACTTGAAAAGAATGCATTACTAAATACTTCTACATCAGTTTCATCGCTTGGTAACACATACAGATACGGAACAGTTCCAAAAAGAGTCAGTAAAAATAGGCTCGAAAAGACTAGAACTGACGCTTGTTGAAGATTTAAACTAGATTTTTCACCATATGAATTCAAAAAAAAGCCTGTTACTAGCAAAAGTACTGTTGTCAGGTAAATTCCAGTAGCTGTGGTTGTATCTTCTAACATTGTAGCCACAATTGCAGGTACAAGAAGTAATACGCCTGCAAATTGTAATACAAAGCCCAAATTTCCTAAGATTGCTTTTACTGGAGGACTAAGAAGACGTGGAGCAGTAGCTGTTGCATCTCTGATAACATTTGCAATGACTGTTTGAAAAATCATACCCATTACTTGATTCTTTTTTGATAAAACTGGAAGTTTTCTAATGTTGTTGTCTCTCATTTTATGCAGTGCATCTTGGAGTGTAGATTTTTCATTAATTGTGATAAGCGGTGTACTCATGATATCTTTCAATGTTGTAGCTTCGGCGTAAACTGTAACGTCACTAACTTTACTTAAAATGTCTTCATCTGTAACAATTCCGACTGGAAAATTTTTTTCATCTGTAACAATAATGTCATCTGTTTCATAGTGACGTAACATTCTAGCTGCTTCCCTTGTCTGTGTGTTTAGACTGAGAATCAATACGTCTTTGTCCATATAGTTTGTAACTGATTTGTTTAGAACATATGATACAGCACGTTCTGGATTAGTTGACATTAAGCTACCTTAGTTAGGGATTTTAAATAATTTGGGGTTACGCGTGAGTCTTGATCGTTTAAAAATAATTTACCCTTTTTTGTTTTTAGTTTGATCCTAACTTTTTGCTATCTTTATAAGCACTGAAGCGTAAGTTATGCATAATATGGAAATTGATCAAGCACAAGAGCCTGATTACGACTCTGTAAAAATTGATTATGTTGGATTTGTAGATCCATATGCTGTTGAAGGTATGGTCGTTCTAAAATCAGATGATGGAAAAGAATTTCACATGAGGGCATTTTCTGGAGAGGTTGCAAAACACATCTCAAGTTTTGGCGAAACACAGGGTGAGGCACCTCCATCAATTTACAAAATGATTGAGGAGATTTGTGAGCAAAACGAGTTGGTTCTAGTTAAAGTCAAAATCTATGAAAGTGGTGAAGTACTACGTGCAAATCTCTACTTTACAGGAAAGAAAGACTTGGTGTTGAGGAATTATCGTGCATCAGATGCCATGGCGCTGGGAGCATTTTATAATATTCCGATTCTTGTTCGGAAGAGCCTTCTAAAAGAAAGTGTAGAGGCAGAATAACCTAACAAATGAATATTTTTAGAATAGTTTTTTTCCTAGTATATTGATGAGATGTCATGAATGAGCAAGAACAACTTATGGATAATCTATTGAATGTGGACCTTGAGATTATTGATGTTGTCCGAGAATTACATCAAAGTAGTTGGGATTCAGAATCTCTAAAACAACAAGTTGGAGATTTGCTTAAAATTCGTGATGAAATGGTGCAAAAATTAATGTCTCAAAAAGGTGATGAACACTCTTGTGATTGTGGCCATGATCATGCTCACGAATAACTAGTTTAATTCTTCAAAAAAGTTTTCAGGAAACTTTTTCTTGATTTTGATAATTTCTGATTGATAATTTTCAATCTTTAATTGAATTTCTTCTCTTTCCTTCCCACGTACGCTCTCTTTGGATTTCTCTAATTTTTTAATCTGGTTTGATAATGTTTTATACATTATAGAATATTCTGGAAAGTTTTCTGGAAGTTCTACCATTAAATAGATTAAATACACATCCTACTAATACTGGTTATGAAAATTCTAATGCTTTCATTACTTGTTTTAGTCTCTGGATTGGGATTTGCATTTGCTGATCCTGTAACTTCCCAGTCTTCCTATGAGGATAAAATGCATTTTGTTGATGAACAAATTATGATTATGGCTGACATTTCTAATACTCAAGACATACAACAAAATTTTGCATACATCACACAAGTAAAAAATGATGGAGGTGTTGTAATTTCTTTATCTTGGTTAACTGGTTCTTTGTCTCCTAGACAATCTTTTTCTCCTGCACAATCATGGATACCTACTGAGTCTGGAACATATCATATCCAGGTATATGTTTGGGAAAGTATTGACCACCCTTCAGCACTATCTCCTCCACTATCTATGATAGTAAATGTCAGTGAACGTCAAATCTAATTAAATAAAAAATGCTTCATAATTCGGCAATTCTCATCATCTATCAGTTATAGCTTAGAGGTTGATTAATCATCAGCATTTTTTATCATATTGTCTTGGATATAATATCACTCCATGCAAAAATCAGAAGCTTTTTCACATGATGGAATTCCATTACAGTGATGGCCAATTTTGAAAAACTCTATCAAAGTGTAGCTGAACAGATAATTCAAAGATGTCATGGGGCAATCAAAATTACTAAACATGGAAAAATAATTGAAGTTTATGATACTAAACGGCATATTTGGAGTGATGGCTTAGCCGGTCTCATCATTAAAGAAGAATCAAAGAATGCAAATTTACGTGAATGGGAAGTTGCAAGGTGTATTCGACCTCGTATAATTTCTATGCTTCTTGAAGACAAAGAAGGGTTACTATCAACACGGTTGGCCCCTGATAGTGCAGAAAATCAAACTAGAAAGAGATTATCAAACAAAAAATTTACTGTTAAAAAACCCACAACAAAAAAACCTATTAGAAAAAAATCTAATCAATAACCTACCTTTCTGATCAAGTATGGTTCTTTTAGCATAATTGTATCATCTCTAGTAGATGACAAATCAACTTGTTTTAGATTATGATTTGTAATGATAATTAATGCCTCACATCTTGAACATAGGATAGTTTTTCCATTTGATCTTTCTTCTCTGATCAAATCTTTTTCCAATCTGTCTTCTTTTTGACATGTAGGGCATAATCTTGGTTCTTTCAAAATGGTTATAATCTCTTTAATGAAAATTGTCTTACCCATAATCTGCTATTTCAAAAGGCCACTAATGAGTTGTATTGTTAATTGGTATCAGCATTCCATTTTGAATGTCAAACCGTTTTAATCATTCAAAATTAGAACGAATGGTATTCAGCATATTTCCAATCTAACCAATTAACATTATTTTGTGGTTTTTCTTGAAAATATATTTTTGGACTAGTCAGAGCACTTTTCTTAGTAAATCATTTACTGCTTTTGAATAACTGTATGACAAATTTGTTTTTTTCATAATTTTTGCCTGATATTCTCTGATTTTTTTATCTAAATCCCCATCAATCAAAATTGTTGTTCTTTTCGACATGAGCGAAATGACTGAATTTCATATTAAAACACCTGTATGTTTTTCTTTTTCTGACATTTTGTTGTATCCTTATTAGACTAATCGTGTATACTGATGTATAATTTTCAATATTTATGAATATTTATTGAAATAATCAATACTAAATCTTAAATAGTTATTTGTTCTATACAATATGATGTCGTTAGTTGTAAAATCTGGCGATTAGACCGCGCTGCCCCGCAGAACAAAAAAGGCAATCAGGCGTTTAGACGTTTGACCACGAGAGGAAATCTCTCAGAGTTCTGCAGTTAGGGGTTTGCGCCTTTTAGTTTTCTTTAGGTTGAATGTTGTAAATTTTAGATATTTTTCTCAAGTAACTATTTCATCTAAACGGTCTTCTTCTTGCGCCCGTTTTATTTCCATGGCAATTCTTCTACCTACTCCAAATGTTTGTCCATATTGATATTTTGTATATGGACTAGTTGTTGCAACAATTGGATTTCCTGGAACTCTTAATGATACATCATATACGATTAATTCCAAATCTTTTGTTATCACACTTTGTAATGAAAATGGACCAATAATTCCTGGAGAATATTCTTTCTTCACTGCTGCCACAAATTTGTCTCCCATTTTTAGTACTTTTTCAAGTAATGATTCTCTAATGCTGGCAGGAGTGTGTCCTACTTCGATATTTTGTAAATCAATATCCATCTCTAATTGTTCTTTTGCTGGAAGTGCATTGTAATCATGAATGTTTGTTTGTAATCTTCTTTCAATCCCTATGAAATCAACTTGATTTGAGATTGGGGTGTGGAAGAAATTAAAATTCATGTATGTTCCTATTGCCAATTCTTCAATACTTGCTTTTTCAAGATCTTTTCTAGCAATTACTCCTTGCTTAATTTTTTCTTCAGATTTTGTTACATAATCTTTGTATGATGAAACAGTAAAGAATGCTCTTTCTAGCGGTCTCTTCTTTTCTTGAACTTTAACAATACATGGTTTGTTAATTCGTTTAGGATCTTTGAATAATTTCGGGTATTTTATTCTGGCTTTTTCTAAAAGATAGTATTGTCCTTTTTTGGCAGTTCTTTCTTCTGCTTGGAATAATTTTCTATTTCCAAATATTGGGACTTTAAATGAATTTTCGATAGTTTTGTATCCTAAGTATACTGTAAGTGATCTGTGTGGAACAATGATTGTACTAGAGTCCCGTAATTCTTTTTGATATTTGGCTGATGCCATATCTTTGAATTTATCTAATATGGTAATCTCATCAGCAATACGTCCAAATCTTTGATATGGCCCTTCCCTGCCTTTTTGACAGAAAACTCTGGTTTGAAAATCTTCATCTTTTGCACCATCCATTATTTCAAGTGCTGAGTGGCTCCCAAGAACACCTATTTTTACATCGGTATAATCATTAACAATTTTCTTGATATCGGAGCTCTTAATCACATTGTGCCTGCATATTGGTATCTAATATAGCTAATTTTTGATTATTCAGATCGGTTGATCAATAGACTTTTTTCAATTAATGATTGATACGAATCATGCTGTATAGTTTTGAACTCCAAATGCTTGGAGTTCTCCTTCTTCCCGCAATGCTTGCTGCCGGCATCATTTTGTGGTTTAAACGAAGAAAAGCAAACCAAGAATTGCCTGATACTGATTCTGCAAATATCTAGTGTTAATTTCTCTCTCCTATCTAATACATAAAATACTGTGACTTTGAGTAATTAATTATTGAAACTCGTAATTGGAATTACTGGCAGTACTGGTGTAATCTATGGGATTAGAATGCTTGAAACACTCAAAAAGTTAAGCATTGAAACTCACTTGATTCTTTCTGAATGGGGAGAAAAATGTATTTCAATGGAAACTGATTTCACTGCTGATTATGTAAAGTCCCTTGCTACAAACGTCTCTGATGAGAAAAATATGGCATCTAGTGTTTCTAGTGGTACTCATAGAATTGATGGCATGATTGTTGCCCCTTGTAGTATGAAAACATTAGCTGCTATTGCAAATGGCTATGATGATACTTTGGTAGCAAGAGCAGCTGGAGTTACAATAAAAGAATCTAGAAAATTAATTTTAATGGTTAGGGAAACTCCTCTTTCTGCAATTCATTTGGAAAATATGTTAAAGCTTGCTAGATTAGGAATTGTTATTTTACCTCCTGTAACTGAATTTTATACAAAACCAAAATCTATTGATGATATAGTGAACCATGGTGTTGGTAAATGCTTAGACCAGTTTGACATAGAGCACAATTTATACCCAAGATGGGGCACTCTCTAAACTACAATTGCCAACATTTTCTTTAGAAAAAACAGTTAACAGTAATCGAGAAAATGTATTTGAAATATTCTCAAATTTTCAAAATTATCAAAGAATAATCCCACAACATTATCCATCAATTCGCGTTCGCTCTATGCGAGGCGATGTATCTGTAGTTGAAGAACATATGATTTTGGGTGATCTTGAATTGCTAATTATGGCAAAACATGTTTCTCAAAAACCCTTCTTGCATGAAATGATTGTAATTGGCGGTGATGCAAAAGGAAGTAAAATCAAACAAGAATTTGTCGAACTTGAAAATGGCACCAAAGTCTTAGTGGACGTTGATTTGAAATTTAAAGGAAAAATGAGGATTTCAGTCATGTTCGGGAAAAATAACTTTAAACAAAATTATGATGCTGTATTGGATGATTTTGTAAAACTTGCTGAAAACTAGTCTGATTTTACTTTTTTATCTTTAGATGTGCCTTCTATCTCTTCTTTGAATTCTTTTAGATCTTTGTCTGCCTCGATTTTCCCCTTCTCAAATTCTCCTTTTGCCTTACCAAATGTTTTTGCTAATTCTGGAATCTTTTTTGCACCAAAAATCAATACGCCAATTACTACAACTAATACGACAATCTCAGTAGTTCCTAGCATTTACAAAATATTTGCTTATTTCAGATTTAAGTGTTAGACTTCTTTCGGGCTCTACGCTCAATTATGATCATGCCTGCTGCATACAATCCAATCATTGGACCTGCAACAAACATCATTGTTACCCCTGTTCCATCTGGAGTAATTACTGCTCCAAAGATCACTATGATCACTATTGCATATCTGATATTTTTTCTCCAAAAATCTGCATCTACTATCCCTGATGCTGATACTGCATACATTACAAGAGGAAGTTGAAATGAAAAACCAAATGCCAGCAAAAATTGCAATACAAATGTTACAAATTCCATTACATTAAGAAAAGTAATCAGTCCTGCTCCTTCACCATACCTATACAAAAAATCTAGCATGTATGGGATGACAAAATTATAAGAAAATACACAACCTGCAACAAATAATCCTAATGCAGGTAATGAAATGCTTCTGCTTACATGGATTTCATTTTCTTTTAATGCCGGTTTGATGAATCCTACCAATTCTTTTATGATCACTGGCATTCCTAAGACAACTCCGACAAGTGCTGCAACATACATTTGAGCAAAGAATGCTTGTCCTGGTGCTGTTTGAATCAAATCTACATTTTCTGGAACTAGATTAATTCTCATATGATTTGTGATTTGTGCTGCCATATTGTGAGTTGGTTCAATTGTTGGATAATACAAAGTGAATTCATTAATTTGAAATGGCTCTGCATGAAACATTAGTAAAATTGCGCTAATTCCACCAATAACGATTACAATTCTAACTAGACGTTTTCTTAATTCTTCAAGATGTTGATTAATGCCATCCAATTCGGACATTTGTTTTCTTTAACTCTAAACTATAATAATTATGTCGGGATTGGTAGTAATTTTGATTCTGGCAGTCCTGCTTCTTTGAGTGCTTCAGCAGTAATGTCTCCAAATTCCAATGATATGACTGCTTTTACATTGAATTTTGCCTCCATCTCTTTTGCCAAATTTGAAATGTCTGTTGCAGAATAGATTTCGTCAGAACCTTTTAGGATGATTCTATCTCCTTTTTCCATTTCTTTACCGTTGTATTTCCCTTGAAGGAATTTAGTAATTTCTGGAAGTTCTTTTCTGTCAATGTTGTTGTAAAAATAACAGATTCCTTTGACTGATTCATAATCATATGCTGTTCCATTTCTATACATGAAAACACCGATAAAATGAGCCTCGTCTTCTGGCTCTCTAATACATTTGATTTCCCAGTTTAGCAAATTCTTTACATCATATGCATAGCCTGCTAATTCCTCAGATGTAATTTTCCAGTATCTCATTCTACCTTTTGCCATTATGAAATATTGAGAATTATCTGATATAAATTCCATCTCTATGTGACTGAACAAAATGGTCTTCTTTTATAGTAAATCGAGGTAATTGATGTGTGGGAAATAGAATAACTATAGTATTGGATACTATGAATACTGAAAAACTACGAAACATTCAAGCAAAAATGATCAGATCATCTACAAAATCTGTTAGCTTTTCACACGTCTTGAATTTAGTTGTAAATGAAGGGTTAAAAAAATTCAAAATCTAGATTAAAAACAAAAATAATTCAAGGATAACACTATTTCTAATTAGATGCAATCTCCAAAAAATCCCCTATATCCAATAGAGATTGATGATTATCCAAAACTCTTTGATTATGTATTGACTGCCGAAGGTCTGATTTATTTTAAAACTTTGAAAAGAAATTACATTCTTGGCAAACAGATGGCTTTGGATGAATACAACAAACTTCGATTACTGTATGTGTATTATGCTACTGCCAACAGGAATTTCAAAGAAGTATTTGCATGGCAAGATATCTGCATAACTCTTGATGAGAAGGGAATTTTTGAGAAAGAGATGTATCAATCAAAAGAAGATTTAAAAAACAAATTACTGATAATTGAAAATCCTCATTATCAATCTGGTCTTTACCGAAAATATACAGAGTTTGTAAAAGAAAATATGAATTCAGAGTAATCAAAACTGGGCCGGGAGATATCATAACAACACAAGTCCTCAGTTCTGAAAACCTAGTCTATATCTCAAAATAACTATAAAAATACAATATTATTCGGAAGATAGATTAACCTCAATTCTGTCTTTTAACTTGTTAATGGCAACTTTTAGTGTTCATGTGACAATTGAAAACAAGCCTGGCATTAGTGACCCTGAAGGGGAAACTATTCTAAATGATTTAGTTCTCAAAGGAACACATGAAACAGTATCAAAAATCAAAACTGCAAAAATGCTAAAATTCACAATTCAAGAAAAAGATAAAGAATCTGCACAGTCTAAAGTTAAAGAAATTTGTGATGATTTGAGAATATACAATCCTATGGTCAGCAAAGTTACTCTTGATGTATTTGAAAATTAAGAATCCCAAGACTTGGTGTTTGTTCTTTTGAATTTACTTCTATCCCGTTTGGAATGTTTTGCTTTATAATTAAGCAGAACTACACCACTGACAAAACCAATACTACTAATTGCTAAAAGTGGCACAATTGCCATTTCTGGTAAACTATCCAAACTTATAGTAATTATTCCAATAATGGCTGAAGCTATTATCAAAGATAATCCCGTACGGCGATTACTCAACACAATGACAAATTTTCTATGATCTTAAGAGTTTTCTTTATCATTTAATTAATAATTAATCCTATAGTATTAGTATCTCCAAATGTTAAAACAATTGTGAAAGTTGGAGTAGTTGTTTTTCCTGGTAGTAATTGTGATCGGGATATGTATCATGTACTAACTGATGTTTTTCATCTTGATGCCGAGTATTATTGGCATGAAAAAGAATTACCTGCAAATATTGACGCTGTAATTCTTCCTGGTGGGTTCTCTTATGGTGATCGATTAAGAGCTGGCGTAATTGCAGCACACAGTCCAATTATCAAAGATGTTAAAAAAATGGCTGAAAAAGGAATTCCTATTTTGGGTGTGTGTAATGGATTTCAAATACTTGTGGAATCTGGATTACTTCCAGGAGTATTGCTCAAAAATGAGTCTCTGAATTTTATGTGCGAATGGACTAATCTGATTGTTGAAAATAACAAAACTCCGTTTACAAATCAATTCAAACTAAATGATAAAATTCCTATCCCTATAGCTAATGGCGAGGGCCGATATTATGTTGATGACGATACAATGAAAGAATTGAAAAAGAAAAATCAAATTGTTTTCCGATATTCTGAGGTTGTAAATGGCTCTGCAAATCGAATTGCAGGGGTATGTAATGAGGCTGGAAATGTAGTTGGTATGATGCCTCATCCTGAAAGAGCCGTAGAATCTGATATCAATCCTGTTGATAACAAACCTTCTTCTCTTATCTTTGAATCATTGTTGACAAAAATGGGTGTTAGTAAATGAGTCTAGAAGAAAGAGAATTAGCTGAACTAAAATCAAAAATTGGCAGGGATCCTACTTCTACGGAACTTCAGATTGTAGCTGCTGAATGGTCTGAGCATTGTTCTTACAAATCTTCAAAAAGACATCTGAAAATGTTGCCAATGGATGGACCACTTGTAATTAACGAGAAAGGATATGATTCTGGAGTTTTAGATGTTGGTGATGGATATGTGGTAACTGCACACATTGAAAGTCATAATCACCCATCTGCTGTAGAGCCATATGGTGGTGCTGCAACTGGTGTTGGGGGAGTTATCCGTGATATTTTATCTGCTGGAACTAGACCTATTGCAATTTTTGATGGACTACGATTTGGAAATATTGAAAATGATTTGCAAGCAAGATGGCTTTTCAAAAATGCTGTTACTGGAATTGCTGATTATGGAAATTGTTTAGGTATTCCAACCATTGGTGGTGAAGTAGAGTTTGATGAATGCTATGAAAACTATGCACTGGTAGATGTCGCTGCATTAGGTTTTGGTAAAAAAGAAAATTTGATCAAAAACCATGTTGAGGAAGGGGATGTTGTTGTATTAATGGGTGGTTCTACTGGTAGAGATGGTATTGGTGGATCTCAATTTGCATCTGATTCATTAGAATCTGAAGACCGTTCTGCTGTTCAAATTCCTGACCCATTTATTGAAAAATTAATCATTGAGGCAGTTTTACAAGCACGAAGTGATGGATTGATTCATGCCATGAAGGATCTTGGCGGTGGTGGTTTATCTTGCGCTATTTCAGAAACTGCTGATGCCATGGAGATAGGGATTGAGATGGATGTTGACAAGGTTCACACTCGTGAATCTGATATGAATCCAGATGAAATTATGGTTTCTGAATCTCAAGAAAGAATGTTAATTGTTACAAGTAAAACAAAACTCAAAAAATTAGAAGAAATTTGTAACAAATTCCGTATTGGTTGTTCTGTGATTGGCGATGTGAATTTTAATAATCAGGTGCATATTAAAAAAGGCGAAAAAACAGTTGCTAATTTACCTGCTGATTTTGTAGCTAATGCCACTTTACTTGATTTACCTTCAAAGGAACCAACTTATTTGAAAACAATTGAAACTGAAAAGAATTTTGAATCTATCTCTGATTATTCTAAACTAATGATGAAGTTACTTGCATCACCAAACATTGCAAGCAAGATTTGGGTTTATGGACAATATGATCATGAAGTTGGGATTAGAACTGTCGTAAAGCCTGGAGCCGATGCCTCTGTATTGCGATTAGATAATGGAAAATATCTTTCTGCAAAAATTGATGGTAATCCAAAACAATGCTACATTAATCCCCGCGAAGGTGCAATTGGCTGCTTTGAGGAAGCATGCCGAAATGTTGTATGCACTGGAGCAAAACCAATTGGAATGCTTGACCATCTTCAATTTGGTAATCCAAATGATCCTGAAATTTTCTGGACCTTTTTAGAATCATTAAAGGGATTAACCGATTTTGCTAAATCTTTTGAAATTCCATGTGTTGGTGGAAAGGTTAGTCTCTATAATGAGACTCCTAAGGGCTCAATAAAGCCAACTCCTGTCATTGGCGTTATTGGATTGATTGAGAAGAAACCTTCTGTCCCTCAAAAAATCTCAAATAATGATTGTCTACTAATTATCGGTGATACTAAAGATGAACTTGGCGGTTCTGAATACTTTGAATATGTTCACAAATTTGTAGGTGGAAAATGTCCTTCAGTTAACTTTGCAGATTCAAAGAAAAATATGACATCTGTTCTTGATATCATTGATAAAAATCTCATCAAATTAGCACATGATTGCTCAAAAGGAGGATTGGCAATTGCTGTATCTGAAATTTGCATGACTAATCAAATTGGCTGTAATGTATCATTGGATAAAGTTCCTGGTGAAAAACTAGATGTTGACAGGATATTGTTTTCTGAAAGTCATTCTAGATATTTGATATCTTTTGACAATGAAAATCTCTCAAAAATTCAAAGTATTCTTAATGAGAACAATGTTTCATTTGCTCAAATTGGTCAGTTTGGCGGTAAAAAAATTCAATTCAACAACGGTACAAAATCTGTAATTGATCTTGATGTTGAGAAAGCACATGAAACTTGGCTACATGCACTTCCAAATCTAGTTTTACACGGTAAAAAAACTAATTAATAATTTAAAAGACAACTGAGAAAAAATCAAAGAAAAACTAATAGATTTCTGATCGCTTAAAGTGATCAGCGTTTTTATTGCTTAAAGTTAGTAATGCATCAGGGGATGGAGTCATTATCTGATTTTTCAGCCGAGTTTTACACTTTTTCTAACCTTTTCTTATCTTTTGTAGTTAAGGAGACTCTTTAGAATTGCCTAAAGTTAAGGAAAATTGTGGAGTCGTTGGAATTTACAGTTTAACTGGACAGAATGTTGTTCCAATGGTTTTTGATGCTTTACGGGCTTTACAACATAGGGGCCAAGAAGCTTGGGGATTTGCAGTTCCAAACAAACCTCCATTTAAAAAAGTGGGATTGGTATCTCACTCTTCATCTGAATTTAAAAAAATTGCCAAAGAATATGCATCTCCATGTGTAATTGGACATGTTAGATATTCTACAATGGGTACCAGTACTCTGGATAATGCACAACCTTTGAAAGTAAAGGATCTCTGCATTGCACATAACGGAACTATTGCCAATGCGCAAGAACTATCTAACTTGGTTGGAGGATGTTCATTTACTCCACAAAATGCAAGTGATACTCTGGTTGCAGCCCAAAGACTTGTTTCACTAATTTCTGAAAATGGTGAAATGGGAAAAGCGCTGTCTATTCTAAAAAATGAAATGGTAGGTTCGTATTGTTTTACTTTTATCTCTGATGATAATTCTGTATATGCTGCTAGAGACCCAAAGGGATTTCGCCCTATGGTTTTAGGACACAAGGAATCTGATGATACATACATTGTAACTTCTGAATCAGCTGCAGTCACTGCTGTTGGCGCAACTTTACAAAGAGATGTAGTTCCAGGCGAATTGATCAAATTAAGTCAGGCTGGTTTAGAGACTGAACTATTTTCAACTGATACTTCTCGTGCACATTGTTCTTTTGAATTTACTTACTTTGCACATCCGTCAAGTAACATGGAAGGACACAACATTTACGTTTCAAGAAAAAAAATTGGGCAATTCATGGCAAAGAAATTTCCAATCAAAGACGCAGATTTAGTAATCCCTGTACCTGATTCTGCCAGACCTGCCGCATTGGGGTATGCGCAAGAACTCGGTGTGTCTTTTGACGAAGGTCTTCTAAAAGACAGATATAGCAAGAAAGGTCCCTTGAGAAGTTTCATTGAACCTCATCAAAGTGATAGAGTTGAAATCAATCGTTGGATTATTCCAATTAGTGAAATTATCAAAGACAAACACGTGGTAGTAATTGATGATAGTTTAGTTAGAGGTACTAGTTCTAAGGCTATTATCAAGGCACTTCGTCGTGCAGGTGCTAAAAAAATTAGCATGTTGATTACATATCCACAAATTAACTATCCTTGCTATGCTGGAATTGATTTCCCCTCTCAAGAAGAGCTTGCTACATTTACTGATGGAAAAACTATGACAAGTGATGAAATCACTGAGATGGTAAGACAAAGTATTGGTGTTGATTTTTTGGGATATAATGATGCTGAAAATTTGGCAAATGCAGTTGGAATGCCAAAGGATTCAATGTGCTTTACATGCTCTTCAGGAAATTATGATTCATTGGGAATAGAGCCTGATTTTACTAAACGTGAGCAAGTTAAAGCAAAAATCTAAAATCTCTATTTGGAGATTTCATTAAATATGGTTTAAAATATTCTTTATTCATGCAAGCAATCTGGAACGATACAGTAATTGCAGAAAGTAATGAAACAGTTGTGGTAGATGGAAATCATTATTTCCCATTTGACTCTATCAAACAAGAATATTTCAAAAAGACTGAATTGACTACTGTTTGTGGCTGGAAAGGAATGGCAAATTACTATTCTGTCGATGTTAATGGAAAAACAAACAAGGATTGTGCATGGTATTATGCTGAACCAAACGATGCTGCCTCTAAAATCAAAGGAATGGTGGCTTTTTGGAACGGCGTCAAAGTCCAATAGATCCGCAATTTCTTTCTAAAATGTTTTGAATAAAATTTGATTATGATAATACTTAATTATTATAATTATTTCATACTTTGTTAATGATAAAATGCAAAAACTGTGGAGATGATTGTATTTTCAAAGGTTCTACTTTTTGTTCTGTGAGATGTTTTGATGCTCATACCAACAAGTATTTTTCAAGTAAGATTTGAGTTAAATTCGAATCCCATTTTCACTGTTCTTTATCGACCTTATCGTTATATTCGTCTACTTTGCGATTATACTCGTCAATCTCTTTATTTTCTTCATCAAGACTATTATCAAAAAGTTCTGGATTTTCCTCTTGAGCTTTCTTCATGAGTTTTTTGAATGTGTCAGGATCATCCTTTTGAAGTTCCAAAAGTATTTTCCCTATTGATTCATCAAGGTTACTCATATGCTAATTTGTCTCTAAACTGGTATATTTCTTCTTGATTATACCACTAGCAGTTAAATTCTATTAATATTAGCCATAATTGTTTGAAATTTCTTACTAGTGGCAAAGTAAAGGATCTTTACGATGTGGATGAATCTAGTATTTTATTCAAATTCTCTGATAGGGTATCTGCATATGATGTAAAATTCAAACAAGATATTCCTAAAAAGGGGGAAGTTTTGTGCAAATTTGCAGAGTTTTGGTTTAACGAATTATCTGTTCCAAATCATTTCATTAGGAGAGAGTCTGATACTGAGATTGTTGTAAAAAAGATGAAAATGCTGCCAATAGAATGTGTGGTTCGAGGCTATTTCTATGGAAGTCTAGTTAGCAGATGGAAAAAGGGTGAGGTAACAGTACCTGAAGGAACAGATACTACATTGGCTGCAAAACTCCCAGAGCCGATATTTGATCCTACTACAAAATCTGAACATGACATTCCAATAAATAAAACAAAAGCATTGGAGATGAATTTAGTTACTGAAGAGCAATACAATTGGTTAGAAAATACATCTATTGATATTTACAAAAAGATGGCTACAATTGCAGATGATGCGGGATTTATCCTGGCTGATTTAAAATTAGAATTTGGATTGTTAGACGGTCAAATTACATTGGGTGATTCTATTGGACCTGATGAATATAGATTATGGCCTAAAGATTCCTTTGAGGTTGGAAAAATACAAGAGGCATATGACAAACAACTGTTACGAGATTGGTTAACTGCCAATGGATACCAAAAACAATTTGATGATCAACGTGATGCTGGAGAAGAACCTATTGCTCCTGAAATCCCACAAGAAATTATTTCAAAGATGACACAACGTTATGTCACAGCATATGAGAAACTAACTGGACATTCTCTGTAACTCCAATTGTCAATTCATTGTTGACTAGAAGCTAGTATACAACTCGAATTTTATTTTTGACCCTTTGCAAAATATCGTCCTGGTAGGTGATTTGGGGATAATGTTTTCAGGATTTGCCTTTTTTGATATTTTTTGAAATTTTTAAAACCGTTACAATAATTATACTACCTATACCATATTCATTGTAGTGCTTTCAATCCTGTTAGATGCACTACAATATACTTTGTACTGGTTAGCATGATTATGGTACCGGTACAATGGTTCTTAGAGTAAACAAAAATTGATGCGATTAGACAAAAAAATATGATACGATGATCTTTTAGATCGGATTGAAAGGTAATTCTGTATGTCTACATTACTAGAAAAGCAAATCAAAGTTAATCGTACCGTTACAACAAGTACTGGACACGCACGTGCAATAGAAGACCCTGCACGGGCAAAAATCGTTGAAATTCTATATCATCAAGCATTATCAGCTGATCAGATTTCTACTGCTCTAAAAAAGACAGGATACAAAAAAGCACTAACTACTGTCCGTCATCATTTAGAAATTCTAAAAGCATCTGGACTAATTGAAATTGCAAGAATTGAGGAATCCCGTGGAGCAATTACAAAATTCTACAGCACATCTACAAAATTGTTGGATTTTCAGACTCCTGAGGATTTTGATTCTACATATTCCAAAGTCATCATCAACACGTCTGATAAAATTGAGAACATTCTCAAAGGATTGACCCCAAAAACGACAAAATCCAAGGGCAAGAAATCTAAAGAATATTCACAATACTTGGTAATGGAAATAATGAATAGAGCAATGACTAATGTTCTTGAAAAATCAGGCAAAAAATAATTCTGGGATTTAATTTCTCCTTACTATTGTTTTAAATCGATCAAACATTGATTTTGATTTTCTTCTAGAATATGTAAAAAAGAGACAAAAAAATCCATTTTTGAATGCAAAATTCCAAAACCATTATCAACTGCATGAAATAGTAAAAATTGATGGATGAGAAGGTTGTAAAATTATTTTCTGAAAAAAACTTGGTCTTTATTGCAACTATCATGAAAGATGGTTCTCCGCAAGTTTCTCCTGTTTGGGCAAATTATGAGGATGGATATGTTTTGGTAAACACTGCAGAGGGAAGAATTAAACACAAAAATGTTTTACGTGATTCTCGTGTTGCAGTTTCAGTTGTGTCAAAAGATAATCCGCTTGACATGACAACAATTCGCGGAACTGTGGAAGAACTAATTCCAGATTATGATTACAAACATGCAGACAAACTAACACAGCAATACATGGGTCGTGAACATTATCCTTTCAAACGTGATGATGAAAAAAGAGTAATTTTAAAAATAAAACCAAACAAAGTTTTCATCTTGCCTGAATTAAAGATGTCAGAGTGATAATTTAGAATGTTTCTAAATTCGAGTTTAGAAATATAATACATTCAGTAGGGCGGATTTTAAAAAAGATAGCATAGACAGCTTAACGTCGACGTTTAGCTGCCTTTCTCTTTGGAGCGGCTTTGCGTTTTGGAGCAGCTTTTCTTTTTGGTGCTGCTTTTCTTTTTGCTGCCTTTCTCTTTGGAGCTGCTTTTTTGGCTGCAGTTTTTCTCTTTGGAGCGGCTCTGCGTTTTGGTGCTGCCTTTCTCTTTGGAGCTGCTTTTCGTTTAGCTGCAGTTTTACGTTTTGGAGCGGCTTTTCTTTTTGCTGCTTTTCTCTTTGGTGCAGTTGTACCTGCATTCTTCCTTCGAGTTGCTGCTGCCTTTCTCTTACGTGCTGCTGCGGCCTTTAATGCTTCAGCTGCTGCTTTAGCTGCATTCCTCTTTCGAGTTCTTGCTGCTTTTTTAGCTGCTTCGGCTCTTTTGGCTTTGGATACTGCCATGACTGTTTGCAAAAATCATCTGTGTTATATGGTAAAAGTCACACATTACTACGTCACATATAGAAAAATTTGACACTTTTTTTGTTTTTTTAAAATTTACGATCAGCAATTTGTAATACAGATCAAAGCTGTATCAACAGTTGATTGTTCTTTTTGCGGACGAATAATTATCTTGTATTGTTTTTCTTCATCGTATGGAATATCAAACTGTGTTGTTCTTTCAATTGATTCACCTGGCTCTAACCATTCTATTAGTAGATCTTTGGATGAAAATTCACCATAAATTGCTTCATGTTTCTGTTCTTTTTCATCAACAATGTATAATTGACCTCCTGAAAACAGAGTTTTTTCATCCCCGATGTTTTTTGCAGTGATTCCAATCATTACAAATGTGTTTTCAGGTGAAACTTCTTTGCTTCCCTCATGTGTTCCCTCAAAAGTCACAACATATTCTACTGGTCCTACAGTTATTGTTTCTCCAACTGTTGACTCTATGAAATTAGTTGTATACTGTGTATACATTATCATTGCAAGTCCCATTGAAGCTACAATTGCTCCAATTACTATTACAATGCCAATTCCGCCCATTAATGATAATGCATTATTTTTGGTATATAGTTGAAACTGCCCTCTTTTGTGTCTAATTTTACCTCAAAACCCCCAGGTGTATTGGGACAAGAAGGTCAATCTTCTGACTTCTGTGTTATGAGTTTAGGTACATCTCAGGGTGGAATTCAAATCAAAGGTAATTCTTTGAGTTTGAATATTGCATCTGATCAAGCAGGAGTAACTCTTGACGAGTTAGATGGGGCAGTAGGATTTACTGTTGTTGATGATAATGTTTGTACTTCTACACGGTGTAAACATTACAGTAGATCCAGTTGGTTTCACATAAACCACTTTTTTCTTTTATTTTTTCATTAATTTAGAGGGGTTTAGCTTTTACGCACGACACTAAAAGATCATACACCTTTAGCTAGGAGAGCTTGGTGGAATTGGGGTTGCATATTGTATCTAGGCACAAGTGTTAACCCCCCCCACAAAACGCCTGATTTTGAAATTTTCACATTATGCCTAAAACATGTATTTTTCAGGGGGGGTTTAACGCCTAGGCTTAATTTTGTAAAATTGTTTATTTTAGAAAGTTTTCTAACATCATGGTAATTCCTTCAAAAATTTGTGAAAATACACTGGATGTAAACAATCTGAACTGATCAAATATGTTATTTGTGGATTCAAATGACTCGTTTATTGCAGTCTCATTAATCTGTAGAACCGAGTTTATCATGTTTAATTTTGAATAACTTTTGATTTCATTGGTTGCTTGTCCATTTGAACACACATTTGATGTGAAATAAGGGGGGTTTTAGAAGAAAAATTAGACACAAAGTTGTATTTTGTCTATATTTTTAGAACGGCGAATGATCTGTTTTCTATTTTTCATATGATATGTTGTGATATGCTGTGATGTGAATAAATGATATTTCCCCTAAAATTTCTCCTTTTAGGGGTTTTATTCATTTGTCACTTCAATTCTTTGTGGACTGTTTTTACAATATAGTGCACTGCCAAGGCAAGTCCAATCATTTTGAAGATATTATTCATTTGTTCGGACCTCTTTGACTTCATATGTTTCAAGAATCTCGTCTATCATTTTGAGGATGTTCAATTCTTAATTGCCTCCCATTTTGTAGCCTGGTTCTCAAGTTGTAGTTTATTGACTTTGATGCTTACATTGATCTCGTATTTTTTTGTAGCATGTCTGAGCATGATGTTGAAGGCATTCATTTTACAAACACCATCAAAGTTGCAATAACTGTCAAAACAAAAACCTTGTTTTTTGAAGCCTTGAATCTTAAAATTTGGCTTTCAATGAAACTTGTTTTTGGTTTGCATGTTGTTGTGTATTTTTTTGTAATAATTGTTGTTTTCATGTTATATCTTGGTTAATTTATAATAAAAGAGCCACGAAGGACTGATAAATCGTCTATTTTTTAAAATGTTTTTAGCAAAAATCTGGCAGTTTTATCGTATTTTTCTGATACACTATCTACTGCTTCAAGCATTGTCTGTTGATTGATGTTCTCTTTGTCATCTAAAACCACATAAACTCCAACTTTTTGCTTTCCATCTTCGGTGATTATTTTACTAATTACCTGTATTGAATTACAAAAATCAGTAACTTTTTTTTCAAATTTTTCTTTTTCTTCTGCACTAAATCCTAAATATCTTGCAATTTGATTATTTTTCATTACTACTTTTGCTCCAATAACTAAAATTCCTGGTTGTCCTTTTGGTTCAAACACATCTACTGGTATTCCAGATTGCCCTGCATGTTTTACGAGAATTTGAAAATTATTTTCAGGGTTTTTTACTTCATCAAAAGAAAGTCCTTCATGGATAACCCATCTTTCAACATTATCTCGCATTCTAGATGCACTCATAGAAAATCTCTCAAACTAGTTCTATATGATTCTAAATCATAATGATTGCCATGCTAAATTTAGAATGTTTCTAAATTCGAGTTTAGAAATAATGATTGCCTTTACCTGAAAACAATTGATTTCTTCTTAGACGTTTACATTGAAGCCTGAATCTAAACCTGGAATGGATGCTGCAATGAATACATTCAGGATGATTCCAAAAATCATGAAAGCAATTCCTAGATACAAACAATTTTTTGCTTTACGTGGATCGTCATGTCGTAAAATAAAAAATGCAATTATTCCTCCTATAACCCCGAAAAAAATTGGTAACAAAAACCATACATTGCTTCTTGGTTTTTCTGGATATGCCATTATTTTTTACCTTTATTTTGCGACTATTGCTTTTTTCTGCAACTGTGTAATTTCTATTTCAACTGTTTCTAAAGGATCTTCTACCTGATTACGTTTTATAGAAAACATTTTTGGTTTTTCAAAGTCATCTGTACAATCTGGACATGCATACACTAGCACTCTGTGTTCGTTTGGTGCTTTTGGATTTGATAATCTTGGATAATACACCAATCTTGCACTACAATCCACACAATATCTGTTGGCCCTTCTAGTTCTGACCAATGTAAACCTCCTGCATTATTGTTAATGTGCGATCATGTATTAGATCTACGTTGTCTAATTGTGTAAACTAATTGCTAACAACCGATCAATGTTTCTAAATTCGAATTTAGAAATATAATTAATCTTGTATCTTGATTATACTGCAAGTATGTAAAAATAATGTTTCAAAACTCGAGTTTAGAAATAAGAGCGCCTCCCACCAGACTTGAACTGGTGACCAACCGGTTAACAGCCGGTTGCTCTACCACGCTGAGCTAGGGAGGCACAAGATAAGACTTTGGCAAAAGTGATTTAATCTTTGCGACTATGCAAAATGAGCTAAAATTGGAATATGTTTAGTTAAATTTTGCAAAAAACTCTTTGATTTCTTTTGCATGACTTTCAACAAGTTCTATGATTTCTAGATGTTCATCTGCAGTTGGTTCTCTTTGATGAACAATTTGGAATGCACTTAGGGCAGAACCGACCATCTCTCCTACAAAAAATCCACACAAAAAGTCTCCAATGTTGCCACATTCCCATGTTTCGCCAATTCTTGGAGATGCTCCTGCCGATTTGTATAACTCTAATGTTTGTTGTATTAAATCAGTTGTCTGTTTTGAAAATTCAGGGTCTAGAGTCATTTGAAAATTAAAATTCTATTTTTCTATACCTTTTTTCTTTTCAAATACATAGATTCCATCAAGGAAAACTCTATGATCTTTGTTCTTTACTTTGGATTTTAGTTCAATGTTTGCTGCAGTTTGAGTAATATCTGTCCACACTTCTCCGGTAAGAACAACGTCTTCTCCTTTAGGAATTACTTTGGTATTACCTACAATATGTGTAATTCTTGGTGCACGTTCTCCTTGAAAGTTCTCAATTAAGACATTTTTTCCTTCAACTTTGACTGTGATTGGAAAGTGGGAAAATACAACTTTCATTTTAATTGTATATCCTGTCACTAAACCTTCACAAATGTTTCTGATAATTGATCTTGCAGTGTGTAGAATTGCATAATCTTTTTTCTTTTGTTCAATTGCACTGAGTAAAATTTTACCTTCACTGACTTTGACATCTATTGGAATACTTCTGAAACTTTTGTGTGTTTTTCCTAGAGGTCCTACAAATGATACCATGTGTTTGTTTACTGTAACTGTGACCCCTTCAGGAATATCTACCTGATTTTCAAATTCTTCTTGTTGTTTAGTAGACATATCCTATCAAAAATCCTCCAATTCCTTTCTGTGATGCATCATGATGAGACATTACTCCTTGGTTTGTTGTTACAAGAAGCATTCCTCTGTCGTATGCAGGCAAATATTGTTGCTCCCAACTATTGTATTCGTCGTTTTTGACTTTGAATCTTGGGGATATTGCACCGCATTTGTTAATTTTTGCTAATAGTTTGATTTTGAATTTTCCTCCTCTCTTATCATCAATATGTTCAAATTCTCCGATATAGCCGTCTTTTTGAAGTGTCTTTAACACTTCAATTCCCAATTTTGATGTGGGGAGAATCACGCAGTCGGATTTCCTTCTGGCTTCATTATTGTAAAGTGTGACAAATAGATTTGCTAAGATGTTTGTTGCTGGCATGTTATATCACTTATTTTTCCTGAACCCTAAAGATGTTGCGACTTCTCTGAAGCATCGTCTACATAACATTAAATCATATTTTTGAATAACTGCGGTGTAATCTCCACATCTTTTACACCATCTTGAACCTCTACCAAAGTCATGTTTCTTTCTACCTGTTGTTTCGTAGGATCTATCTTTTGCCATTATGTTACTGTCACTCCAAATTCTTTTGCTAGATAATCTTTTGCTTCTTGATTTTTGATAATGTGAGTTTTTCCAACACTAGCTTTGTGTTTACTTCGTGTTCTAATTCCATATCCTGGTCTAGTTAATGCTATTGAAATTCCAAGACCCAAAATTCCTATCTGTGGATCATATTTTACTCCTGGAATGTCTATGTGTTCATTAATTCCAAATGAAAAGTTTCCAAAGTTGTCAAATGATCTTCCGTTAACTGTATTTCCTTTGGCTTCTAGTAGTCTTTTTAGTAATGCCATACCATCTTCTCCACGAATTGTAACTGCTACTCCTATTGGTTCGCCTTTTCTAACTCCCCAATCTCTGTATGCTGCTTTTGCATTACGTACAGATGGTTTTTTTCCAGAAATTTGTTCTAGTGCTTTTTGTGCGATGGTGATTACGTCACCTGATTTACCTAAACCCATGTTTAATACGACTTTCTCTAAAGAGATTTTTCTCATTGGGGATTCTGTTACTTGGGACATATGATCACTTTAATTGAATTATTGGCTCCCCTTTTCCAATTGGCATAATAAAATCTGCAGGTATTTCGATTTTTCTATCTCCTAATGAAAGGATGACTCTTTTTGGAAGAATGAATGTTCCTTCTTCAACGGTTTCAATTTTACCAATTTGACCTGCATTATTTCCTCGTGTAACTAAACCTTGACAACCTGTTTCTAATTTGATAACTTCGATAATTTTTTGTTCTGGGACTTGTATTAGACAACAATCTCCAACATTTACTTTGGTATCTGAAATTGTTGAACGTCCGTCATGGAATCCAATTTGTAATTTTCCTTTATTGATTGTTGTTTTGCTTGTAACTCTTACAAGTTTTTTAGATTTCTCTGATTCGTTAATTTTGATTGGTTTTAGTAATTTGTCTTCAGTTGGAACTAGACGATAAATATCTGAAACATCTTCTAATTCTACAACATCCATTAATCCTATTGCATGATGAAGTGATTTTCTTACAACTCCATCAATTTTTACTCTACCTGAATAAATTGCTGCTTTTGCTTCTCTAAGACTTGTAACGATGTTGAGCATGTCTCTAAGAAATACTGCTGTTGGTATGGAGTGATTCTTTTTGTGTGGACCGGGTTTTACTGTAATTACAAACCTCTTGTCTTTTCTGGCAATTCCCCAGAATTGTGGTGCCATTTGTCGTTTGAGTTTTTTACTACCTGCTATGCTTACCATTATTCTTTATCTCCTTCTTTTTTGACTTTATCTACTACTTTTGTTTCTTTAGTGGCTTCTTTAACTGGTTCTGATTTGGTTTCATCTTTGTTTGTGGTTGTTTTTGGTTGTTTTCTTGGATCTTTTCCTTCTAATCTTGAAATTCTCCATTTGTCTTCACCATTAAGTGAAGTGACAACTAGATTGGATGTGTGAATGTAAACGTCAAATTTATCTCCCTTTGTTTTTTCCTTTTTAACTCCTTCAATTGCAACGCTGCTTTTTTGAGTTGATACTTTAGCTACTTTACCATCTACTCCTTTGAATTCTCCTCTTAGAATGGTGACACTGTCTCCTTCAATTACTCTTACACTTCTTTTACCATATTTTTTATGAAGTTCTTTTGAAAGTGCACTTCCAAGTTGTTTACTTTTTGTTTGGAATGTTGCCTGGTAAATCATTTGGTTGCGCATTTTAGTTGGTTTCATTTTATTATACCACCATTGATGCCAAGTTAGCTACTCTTGGCCATTTCTCTGAAGCTTCTGCTGCTACTGGTCCTTTGATGTCTGTTCCTTTTGTTTCTCCTTCTGGAGTGATTAGTACTGCTGCATTATCTTCAAAACAAACTCTTACACCGTTTAATCTACGAACTGCATATTTTTGTCTAATAATTACTGCACCATAAACTTGCTTTCTTAATTCTGCAGGACCTTTCTTTACTACAACATTACAAAAATCACCGACAGATGCTGATGCAAGTCTTGATGATCTAGTATGATGTCTTGGTACGTTAATTACTTCTAAAATTTTAGCACCTGAATTATCTGCACATACAATATTTGCTCCAATTGGAATTACTTTAGTAACATATGGTCGGAATTCTTCTACTCCTTTACCTGCTTGCTTTGCCATTATGCTTTAACCTCCACAACTACATATGAAACAGATTTTGATATTGGTCTGCATTCTGCAGTTAACACATGATCACCTGTTTCAACATCAATACAACCAGGAACATGTGCGTGAATTGTACTTGTTCCTCTTGCATATCTCTTAAACTTGCTAAAGTAAATTGGTGCATCTTTTTGCAAAGTAATGGTTTGTCTTGCTTTGCTTCCGGTTACTTTACCATCGAATAATTTTCCTCTTATCGACATACCTCCATGGAATGGACAGTGTTTATCTTCGCATTCTCTGGTTGGTTCTTTTACCTTTAATCCTATATTTTGAGTCATTGTTTTCCTCCTATTCTGTCAAATGGTCTCTTTGCAATTTTACTGCCATCTACAACAATGTCTTGACCCTTAATTGAAAATTTCCAATTATTTGTAGACTTTGCAATTAATTTTAACCCTTTTTCTGTATTTATTGTGAACATTGATTTTGTTTCATTTATGATTCTTCCATTTAATCCTACTACTTGTGGGTTGGTTGATTGTATGATCTCTGTGTCTAATCCAATGAATTCGTGTGAAGTAATATTGTCCAAAGTGATCATTTCTCTCTCCTCAATTCTGTTAATCTTGTCAACATTCTTGCAATGTCGTGACGTAATGGTTTTAGTTTACCGCTCTCTTTTCTCAATGTTCCTTTGGATCCGTCAATTCTTAGTTTAGCAAGTTCACTTCTTGTTTCTTGAATTTTACTTTTAAGATCTTTTTCATTTAATTGATTAATTGTTTTCATACTTAGTCTGGTCATTTCAATTTGGCCTCCTCTTCTTCTAGTGTTTCAATGTGCTCCATCTTCTTTGCTTCAAGTGCTATTCTTTCTGATTCTGATTTGGCTGTATCTTCTTTGCCTTCAACTTTAACAACTTCAATTTTAGATCCTTCAACTTCAATCTCTTCTACTTTAATTTTTTTAGGACTATCTGTTTTTTGTTCTTGTTTTACTTTCTTTGTTTTATCTGCCCTCATTTCAAATTCTGGAATAAGTCTTTCTTTTCTTGCAATTCTAATTCTAACTCCGATTAATCCCATTGCTGTTTTTACATGTGCAATGTCTTCATCTACGACAACTTCTGCATGATGACCTGCTCTTGGTAAAATTCCTTGAGTGTGTTTTTCAAATGCTGAACGATCTCCTCTAAGTTTTCCTGAAATTGTGATTTGAACTCCCATTGCTCCACCTTCCATAATTTGTTTTAATGTCCACATGGTAGCTCTTCTAAATGCAGTTCCTCTTTCTAGGTGTGATGCCATTCGATTACACATTACACTAGGTGCGAGTTCTGGTTTTTCAATTTCAACTACTGAAATTTGTGGGTTTTTTAATCCAAAGTCTAATGCAAGTTTATCCGTTAATGCTCTAATACCTGATCCTTTTCTACCAATTACAATTCCTGGTCTTGTTACGTGTAATGCAACTCTTGTTCCAACAGGGGTTTTTGAAATTTCTGCATGTGAGAATCCTGCATCCTTGATTGCTTCTCTAAGATAGTCTTTGAGTAACATCATGTTGTAGTTGTCTTTGATTACATTTTTGACTGCAGACATTTCTAAATCTCCTTTGCCACCAATTCTACATGAGTTAATACATTGTTCTTTGGAGTTGCTCTTCCCATTGCTCTTGGGATGAATCTTTTTACAATGACTCCTTTGTGAACAGTTGCGTTTACAATTCTTAATCTATCTAAATCCATTCCTTTGTATTCTGCGTTTGATTCTAAATTATCTAAAACTTTGATAAACTCTTTTGCTGTTTTTTGTGGATATCGCCCTGACATTACTCCTGGGTCTGGTCTATGACCAACTTGATTTTTAAATCTTCTAAATGGTACTGCTCTTTTTCCATTTATTACTGCAATGAGATAGTCTCTTGCTTTTTCAATTGATAGTCCTTTAATTGATACTGCGACTTCACGTGCATGTTTGTGTGAAATGTCTTTTTCTCTTAATGAAGAACGTACATGTCTAGTTGGGTCGTAATTTTGGAAAGCGTAATTGAATCTACCCATAATAATCACTTGAGTGGCACGTAGAGACTGGATCTTGATGCACCTACACCTGGGGCACCGTGTGAAACTCTCTTGTTTGTTATTACATATTCTCCCAAATAATGTCCAATCATTTCTGTTGTAATTAGAACTGGTTGGAATTCTTTTCCTGAGAATGTGTTTACTGTAATTCCTACCATGTATGGTAGAACAATCAAATCTCTGACGTGAGTTTTGATAGGATTTTTTAATTTTCCTGCTTTTGCTGATTTAATTTCTTCAATTAATTTTCTTTTTCCATCTGTAATTCCTCTTGTAAGTGATCGTCTTTGTCTAGAATTGAATAATAAGAATAATTTTTCAAGGGATAAGCTGTCTAATTCCTCTTTTGGAATACCTCTGTATAAAAATTCTTTAACCATTTCTTATTTCCTCTGTTAGTCTTCGAGTTTTATGGTCCATATTATAGCATTCCTATCTTTGTTGCCAAGTCTCTGGCTTTTTCGGTGTTTTCAAACTGAACAAATGCTTTTTTGCCGTAAATTGTTCTTGCAGTGTTTACTTTTTTGACCTTTTGTTTGTAAAGTGTAGTTACTGCTTCTGAAATTTCTGATTTATTAGCTGATATCTCTACTATGAAACAAATTTTACTTTCGTTTTCAACCATTGCAAAGGTTTTCTCTGTAATGTATGGCTTGATGATTATTCTCATTGCTTGATCTACATTCATTGTCTTTTCACCATTACTTCAAGATGTGTTGATTTTATTTTTCCAATTTCCTCAATTGCGGATTTTGAATATACTGTTAATCTAATTGGATCAGAACCTGGGGCCAAATCTAGAACACTTAGTTCTTTTACATTTCTTACTTCTACGCCTGGTAGTGCACCTATTGCTTTTGATAGGTTAGAAGAATCTGCAGTTACAAACAATACACTCTTTCCAACTTTTTTGCTTCTTCCTCTAAGTCTTGATTGACCAGAACGTGGTTTTCTTGCATTCAATCTTTTGACGTCTTGTGATAATTTCAATGATTCTAACACTTTGGTAATTTCATTTGTTTTAGATATTGATTCGATATCATCTGATACAATAATTGGGAATGTTTCAATACCTTCGATTTTATGGCCTCTTAATTCCACTAGGTTTTTTGATGCAGTTGCTGCAATTGCTGAACACAATGCAAGTTTGTTTTCTTTCTTGTTTAGTTTTTTGTAGATGACTTTTTCAACAATTGGTGGATGTGCTTGTCTTCCACCTCTAGTTGATGCAACTTCGGCTCCTTGCCCTTGTCTTCCACCCCCGCCACCTTGCATTCTTGCAACACGGGATACGCCTTGACCTGTTGGAGGATCGTTAGAGTCTGCAACTACATCCATACCTGCCATTGGTTTTCTTCCTTGTTTTTGGAATTTGTGTGATGTTAAATTGGTAACAGCTTTGTGAATTAACTCTCTTCTAAATGGTGTTGAGAAAATTACTGGTAATTCAATTTCTGTATCTTTGGTTCCAGTTGTTGTGTAAGTTGTTGTCTTCATTATATTACAACCTCCAAAATGTTTGGTTTGTTAACTTTTGCTGGAGCGTTTCTGATTTGACTTCTTAGTTTGATTAATCTCTTGTAAGTTCCTGGAACTGATCCTTTTAGAATAATGAAATCTCCTTTAACTAAACCAAAGTGTTTGTAACCTCCGTCTGGATTAATTTTAATTTCATCTGATTCAGTATTTCCCATAATCATAATTCTTTTATCATATTCTACTCTTTGATGGAATCCAGTTTGACCTGATCTTGGAACTGTATACATGACACTCTGTGGTGAGATTGGGCCTAATGAACCAACTTCTCTTACTGTCTTTCTTGATTTGTGTTGTTTCTTTTTGACACCCCATCTTCTCATTGTACCTTGCCATCCGTGACCTTTTGTAATTGCTGCAACATCTACAGTTGCACCAGTTTCAAAAATTTGTTCAATTTTAATTTCTTTTCCTAGTGATTCTTTAACATGAGCAAATTGTTTTTCAATATCTCCTCCGCTAACCATTGCTTCAAAAATATATGGTTTCTTCATTTCTAATCCTGCAGCTCTTGGAGATACTGCAACAATTGCGTAAATTTCTTTAATTTTCTTTAATCTTGATTCTGCATTCTCAATTGATCCTGCAATGTTTTTAATTGTAATTTCTTTTGCAATGCTTTTTGGAATGTCTTCTGCATAAACATCAAACTCTGCATGTTTTCCATCATGATCTTTTGAATATCCTCTGATTCCTAAAATCAATACTGGTGGAGTTACTAACACTGTTCCTAAACTTACTAGTTGCTTTCCTGCGTTTGGAACTTTGTCACGATCATCAATACTTACAATCTGAACACATCCAGCTTTGAAACCACAATGTGCTAAAATTTTTGGTTCTTCAGATGATGATCTAGTTGGCCAAGCTCTAATTCTTGCCTCCATAGATTTTGCACGTACTCTACGTGAGTATGCAAGACTTCCTCTACGTGGTTGGTGTCGTTTTCGAGCTCCCATGACTAAAACGCATCATCGATTTCCCTTTATTAAACCATGTGCGGTATCGTTAACCACTAAAAAAATTTAGGTTAACCAACTATGCCTAATTTGTTATGGTGAAATTAATTCTGACACTGAATTCCAAATCGTATATCCTCCAATAATGATCCCAATGATTCCAAATCCTATTGCCATAAACAAGAAATTTTTTCTTTCAGGCATATTTTGATTATCTATTAGCGTTAATTATTGCTAATGTTCCAAGTAGTGCTTCTTCTAGACGTACAGTTTCAGTTGCTTGGTTTGGGAAAAAGTTTAATGATTTTGCATTTTGAACTTTGTTCATTCTTCCCCCGATGATCTCATGAACTCCCCTTTCAGGAGAACCAAATACAACTAGAGTGGGCTCATCTGATTTTGTATATTTTGATAATTGTTCGCTAGATACTGGTTTTCCTTTTCTTGATGTTATGATGATGTTTCCTTTCCATTCAGATAATACTGAAAACAAATTTGCTCTTTCTTTTACAGAGTATCCCCAATATGACGGAACTTCACTTTTATCAATATCTTTAACTGATAATCTGGGATATCCTTCCTTGAATTTGACTGTCACTCTTTTCCCATTTGTTGTATCTCCATAGTATTGAATCATCTGATTAATTCCAACGTCGACAAATTTCTTCCCCTTCATACTTACAACAATCCCTTCTCTAATGTCTCCTGCCTTAATTTTTTTAGAGTTTACCGGTGTGACATGACTTGGAATTTTTAATGGCTGTAGCACTCCTGCAAATTTTAAATCATTCATTTTTGGAAATAATCTTCTTCTCAAAAACTGTGGTGTTTCTAAATATTTTAGAATCATTATCATTAGTCCTGGGTCTGTTTTGGTTTTTCCTTCTTGATACACATAGATTGTATCAATTTTAAAAATTGCACATGCTCTAGCTAGAACTGAAATTTTTCTAGTTTTGTCAATTTTTAGCGATTCATCTGATAATGCAGACTCGGGAATTGCAACAGATAATTTCAACGTAATTTAATCTCGCAAGTACTCTGAATAATTATTTTTGCTCGTGTGGATATTTTTCTTTAGCAGCATTTGCGTATTTTGTAATCTGCTCGTTTGAAACTAATTCATACAGTCCTGTTTCTTTTTTAATACATGCCATTCTGATATGACTTGTTCCTTCTTTATCCTCACTAGATAGGTAAATTCCTGCAGAAGCTAATATTGCAGCATCATCTAGTGAAAGATCTTCTTTGTATGTTTTTTCTAAAAAGTCAGTTACTTGATCAGATCCTGAACCAATTGCGATTGCATCATAAGAGATGTATGTTCCACTAGGATCAGTTAGATACAATTGAGGTGTGTTGTTGACAACGCCTCCAAGAATTAATGCAACACCAAATGGTCTTACACCTGCATATTGTGTATATTGTTGACTTTGATCAGCTAAGTGTTTAGCAATTGTTTCAACTTCAACTGGTTCATCATAAACCATCTTGTTACTTTGAGAAAAGAATCTTGCATTATCTACTTGACTTCGTGCATCTGGAATATATCCTGCTGCAGCTACTCCTACATGATCATCAATTTGGAAAATCTTTTGAGCGGTATCTGATATTTGTAATTTTCTTGGTTTTTCTTCAACTGCAATAACAATTCCTTCTTTGCATTTTACACCGACGGCAATTGTTCCTCTTCTTACGGTTTCAATGGCATATTCTACTTGGTATAGTCTACCATCTGGTGAGAATACTGTAATTGCTCTATCGTAACCTTGTTGTGCAGGAAGCATTTGATTGCAATGCTTTGATTATTCAATTTAAACCATGCCCACCATTGAGATTGATTACTGCTTTGATCGGAGCCTGCGTGCTTTGAAATATTCTTAATCAAACCTTAATTTGAAACTGAATTTATGATGGATTTATGAAATTTGAAATTGAGTTTTCAGGTCATGAAAATATTCGTTCTAATCATCAAAAAACAATAGAAATTACCAAAGAATCTCACTTGACTCCGCAAGGTGATTGCATTGTAGGTGTGAATGCAAAATATAGTTGTGCAGATTTGCCTGAAGAATTAAAAAATAAACTCAAAAGCCCAGAGTCCAAAGTAACTTTTTCAATCAAAGTTGGGGATGATGACTTTGTTATTGAAGGGCATGGTCATCCTGATCTTGTCTTGACTCATACTGAAGATATTGTTATTAGGAAAAGTGATTTTATTTGCCCAAGAACTCTTGCTGTAAAATGTGACAAGGCATCTGATCTGTTACCTCGTAATATGGTGACTCAATTACAAGATCCAAAGACTGTTGGATTGTTTACTATTACAGTTGAGTAACACTGACAATTTTATAGTCGATACTTTGATTTCTGCTATGGGTCGTAAAACAAACATTTTCCTTTTAATCCCATTGGCAACTTTTGCGGCAATTATTATTGGATTTGGAATGTATATGACAATCTGTAAAAATTCAAACATCCCGATAAATTGTTAGATCTTTAATTTCTTTACACAATTTCCTGATTTAGTTAATTCTCCTTTAGCATGATTCTCTTAAAGCATGAATATGATTATTTTTCATGGTAAAACCTACGATTGAATTACCTATTTCAAAAAAACCTACCGATGTTGAATTAAAAAAACTCAAAGAGTATTTCAAGGAAATGCCTGTGGTAGAGATTCTCTCTGGACTGAAATTTGCAAAAAATAGATGGTCTGCAAAAGATGCTGGCACTCTAAAGGTTGGAAGAAAAAGTATCATCCAAAAAGAAGTTCATTCAGTTACTACTGAACAAGCTCAATGGAGATTAAAAAATTGGAAAATGATGATTGCTAATTATCGTAGACGTGGATACAGTTATCCTACAATATCTAGAATAAAGAAAATTTTAATTCAGAAAAGTAAAAAGAAATCTAAATGATGTCTAGATAAAAACATCTGTTTTTCTCTGAGCAATTTGCTGTTTGAGTGTATCTGGAACATCTGGTATTGATGATTTAGTTTGTCCTGCAATTACACTGTGTGCTTCTTCTAATATTGCTAATGTATCTGCATTTGTTTCAGTTGGCATACTCATACTGTCTCCAATTCCTACAGATGATCCTGACATTACATCTCCTAGTATTTGTGACAAGTCTTGCATGGATGCATTTGCTTCTGGCATAATTCCACTCAATGATGGACTTAATCCTTTAATGATTGCCATACATGGGCTGAGTGTAACTACTACATCTCCTAATTCTGAAACTGTATCTAGTCTAAGTTTAACTTGCTCCATGGATAGTTTTGCTCCACTAACCATGTTTTTCATTTTTCTAACTTGTGTTAATTCTCCTGCATATGCTTGAGCATAGCTTGGTTTGTTATTTCTTTGTGCATTCACTATTTTTTCAAAAATTACATCATGTTTTTTCTGTAGTTTATCATTAATTCCGTCTAGTTTTGAAATTTGAAATTGTAATTTCTTTTGTGCAAAATCAATCTTGTTTTTTAATGGCTCATCGGGCTTTACTCTGCCCATTACTTTTTGAGATATGCTTTCACCTTCAGTTTTGTTCCAAGAGTTACTGATCATACTTTAATTCAAATAATCATTGAATTTTTTCTTTTAAAGAGATTTGTCACCGTAGCTAGTGTAACTGGAGTTACACTATGATACAGTTACACTATCCGAAGGTAAATGTGAACATCTGAAAGCCTTTACCGCTCACATTAATTTGCATCAGATGAGATGAACTAGTATCACTGTTTATGATGTTGTATAGCCCTGCCTCTGTTACTTGTAATATGTTACCATTTGTGATGTCTTTTCCTGAATATTCTGCAGGTAATGGTTTTCCATCTAGAAGTATTTCTAATTCGGCATTATTCTCAGTTACAATATTTACTTCTTTTGCATTGTATAGTAATTTGATAGTTCCTTCGTCTGACACTAGCTCCATACTGTCATCATAGTTTTTCCAATCTCCTACTGGGTAGAATTTGTGTAAATCAATACTGTCTGGTTCTGAATATGATATGGTTTTACCTGGTTGAAATCCTTCTTCACTTCCTAACTGATTTCTATTTTGTGCAAACTTGTAACCAAAATATAATTCAGGTGTTCTAAACATTGAATGTTGAAATTCTTCAATATCTACAAACGATGATGTAGAATCCATCTGTATCCCTAATGCAATGGATCTTTCTTCTAATAATTGTTGAATAATTTTTTCAGTTTCTTGATAACTTCCTTCTCCAATATGATCATATCTTAGAAACCCTTCATGATCAGCAATGTATTTTCTTGGCCAATATCTATTTTCAAAAGCTTTCCAAGTTTCCATATCGTTGTCCATAACTACGGGATAACTGATACCGTGTTTTTCAATTGCTATTCTTACATTGTCTGGATCTTTTTCAAATTCAAATTCTGGTGAATGAATTCCAATAATTAATAATCCTTGATCAGAATACTTGTCATCCCATGCTGTAATGTATGGTAGTGTTCTGATACAGTTGATGCAACTGTATGTCCAAATATCATACAGGACAACTTTTCCTTCTATTTCTCTACTTAATTCCTCAGGTGTTGTGTTTAGGTAATTTGCAATTCCAACTAACTCTGGTGCTTTTTTAAATTTAGATTTGTCAATATTTGAAAGTGAATTAGCCTCTTCAAAGACAGTACTTGTATCTACTTTTTCATCAAGTGATGCAAATATCATTCCCACCATGACTAGTCCTGCAGCAATTATGACTCCAAAGATTAATCCTGTTTTAATTTCTGAATTCATAAAATCATCCTAGCAATACCAATTCGTTAAGAAGTGGAAAGTTTGCAATATAAGCAAGTTGATTAGTGAATACCAGAATCCCTAAAATAATTATAAATGATCCCAAGATGACATTGTAATATTTCAGATGTTTTGTCATTGATCGTATTATTCTAGTGGCTCTTGAGAAAAATATTCCCATCAAAATAAATGGAATTCCCAATCCCAATGAATATGCAAGTAGTAAACTAAATGACATTGATGGAGTTGTTGCAGCTAAAGTTAGAATTGTTCCAAGTATGGGACCCACACAGGGAGTCCATCCAGCTGCAAATGCTAAACCAAACACAAACGACATTGGATAACTTGATTTTGAATTTTTAGGAAAGAATTTTTTCTCTACATTTAATGAACGAATTTTTGTAGATAATAGCAAAAATACTCCAAATGCCATAATGATTATTCCGCCAACAATGTTGAGACTGTCAACTAATTCTCCTGCAGCGTTTGAAAGGACACTGTTGATTAAAACTCCTAATATGGAAAATACGATTGAAAATCCTAAAACAAAAAATATTGTATTTAGAATAATATTTGCTCTATTGATGGAAAGAATTGTTCCGTTTTTAGAATTCAGTTCTGTTACTGTTGTTCCGGAAATATATGCAAGAAAAGCTGGAATCATCGGTAAAATACATGGTGCAACAAAAGATCCTAGACCTGCAAGTAATGCTATCCCAATAGTTAGTTCTGCCATATGAGAATATCCTAATTTTTACTTTAAAGGATTATTCCATATCTTTTCCTATACTAAATTCAATCCCTTTTTAACGGGGATGTTCTTATTTTTGATATGAATAAGCGATTTATCATTGTTGGAGTTGCTTTAGGGATTATTGTTCTAGTGGCAGTAATTATTGGCTCACCTGCAATTGGTGGCTTTGATGGTATGCGTTAATTATAGAATTTTCTATATGCCTTCTCAAATGTAACAAGTGATTTCTCAATATCTGTACCTGATAACCATGCAGTAACTGAAATTCTTAGCCTGGCTTTGTTTTTTGGAACTGTGGGGTATCTTATTGGCTGGGCATAAACTCCATTATCAAACAAAAATTTCCCAAACTCCATGGCTTTTTTCTCATTTCCAATTATGATTGGTATGATTTGTGAATGGGAGTTTATCTCATATCCAATTCCTTTGAGTCCTTCTGTGAGTTGTTTTGTATTATTTTCCAGTTTTTTCTTTTGTAATTCTCTGTTTGACTGGAATCTTTTGAATGAATACTCTACCAAAAAAGAAGGTAATGCAGATGTATAGATAAATGATTTTGATTTATTGATACACAAATCAACCACATTTCTTTGTGACGTGATGTATCCTCCAAATGATCCCAAACCTTTACTTAAACTACTAATGTACAAATCAATCTTTTTTGCAACTTTGAAATAATCTGGAGTCCCTTTACCGTCATTACCGATAACAAAATCACCATGTGCGTCATCTACAACTGTAATTGCTTTTGATTTCTCTGCAATTTCTGTGATTTGTTTCAAAGATGATAAATCACCATCCATGCTGAAAATTCCTTCAGTGATAACAAATTTGTTTTTTCCATTTTGTTTTAATTTTTTGTTCAAATCTTCCATGTCATTATGTTTGTAAATTGAAATTTTGGCATCTGTTAATTTACAGGACTCTATTATACTTGCATGATTTAATTCATCACTGAGAATCAAATCTCCTTTATTTGCAATTGCTGAGATTGCTCCAAGATTTGCCATATATCCTGTTGGATATATCAAACTATTTTGATGAGATTTATGTTTTGCAAGTACATCTTCTAATTTTTTATAAGATTCATCATTGCCTGAGACCAGTCGGGAACTTGATTGTAATTGTTTGATTTGAATTTTTGTTGTTGGCATACCCAAATAATCATTTGAGCACAAGTTGAGAAGTTCTTTACCTTTGATAGTTATTTTGGAGCCTTTGGCTTTTCCATACCTCATTTTACGATATAGATTCTTTCGTTTAAGATTCTCTAATTCTGAATCTACAAAATTTAGTTTATGCTTGGAGGCCAATTCTTTCAATCATTTTTCGGTCTTTTTCAGCCTCATTTCCATCCATGGTGAGGTACCCTGCGGTAATAATCCCATTTGCTCCACTTTGAAGTAATTCTTCTCCTGAATCCTCAAGATTTGTTTCACGTCCACCTGAAATTTTGATGACTGATTCAGGTAACAAAAATCTGATCACAGAAAACATTCTGACAATTTCAGAATTTGGTAAATCTGCTTGTAATTCTAATGGTGTTCCTGGAACTGGAACCAGAATGTTAATTGTTACTTCTTCTGGGTATAGCCTAGCTAATTCTAATGTCAACTCTAATCTTTGTTCACGTGTTTCTCCCAATCCTATAATTCCACCAGTGCATAATTCCAATCCTGCATCTCTTGCAATGCCTAGTGTTTTCAATCTGTCTTCATATGTGTGAGTTGTACATATTTCTGAAAATTTTGATTTTGCAGTCTCTAGATTATGGTTATATCTTTTCACTTTGAGTTCTTTTAGTTTTTTTGCTTGGTCAGGTGTAAGAAAACCTAAACTGCATTCAACACTAATTCCTACTTTGTCGTTAATTTCAGTAATGATTTTGCAAACTTTTTGAAAATCTCTAGTTGATGGTTCTCTCCATGCTGCAACAAGACAATATGACTCTGCTCCTTCTTCTTTTGCTTTTTTTGCTTTGATGACAACTTCTTCTGGTGTTGGTAATTGATATGACTCTATTCCTGTATCAAAAAATGCAGATTGTCCACAAAATGTACAGTCTTCACTACATGCATTTTTTTTAATATTGTTTAATTGTTCAACATCTACTTTATCTCCATTGAAATCTCGAGTAATTTCATTTGCACATCTTGCCAAATCTTTGAGATTCTCCTCGGGAATATTGAGTAATTTTTTTGCATCATCCACTGTGATGTGATTTCCTGAAAATACCTTTTCTTGACACTCTTTGATAAATTCCAGAGCACTCATAATTTGATTAAAATAATTCTATTTTATAAAATTACTGGAAAGGTTAACCCTAACTGGTATGGGGGTTAACAGTCAAACTACCTTTGATTTTGCGGATTTGATTGTTGATACTGTTCTTTTTAGGAGTAATTTCAATTCTGATTCAGATATTGCCAAAGGCGGAACAAGCATGACTATGTTTCCTAGTGTTCTAAGATAGATTCCGTTCTTTTTCCCTTCTTCAAAGAATATTTTATTTATTGATTTTTTAGGTGATATTGGTATTTTTTTTGATTTATCCTTTACTAGTTCGATCCCCATGAGCATTCCTTTATGTCTGATGTCTCCAACAATGTCTATTTCTGAAATTTCATCATAGAATTTCTCAAATATTTTGGATGTTTTTTGAATTTTTCTAATCAAATTATTTTTCTTGAACATTTGCAGATTTTCATACGCTACTGCTGCTGCAATTGGATTTCCAGTGTACGTGTGTCCATGGAATAGATGTCTCCAATCATTAAACTCTCCCAAAAATGAATCATAGATTTTCTTATTTGTTAGAGTTGCAGCCATGGTGAGGTATCCTCCAGTTAACATTTTTCCATATGCAACAATATCTGGAATACTTTTTTGTTCTTCATATTGAATCATTGATCCTAGTCTACCAAATCCAGTTGCTATTTCATCTAGAACAAACAATACATCATATTTTTTACATAGTTGACTGATCTTTTTCTGAAATCCTTTGGGATAAATTATGACTCCACCTGCAACCTGTGCACCACTTTCCATTACAAATGCTGCAATATTGTCTTTTTTAGAAAATCTTTTCTCAATTTTATCTAAACATTGATTCTCATAGTCTGTTAAGGTTGATCCCTTTGGTATTCTGTATTTATTTGGAACTGGAAATTGTATTGTTGAAAATAATTGCTTTTTAAATTTGCCAAAGAATTCTGGAACATATCCTACAGACATTGCTCCAAATGTATCTCCGTGATATCCATTTTCTAATGTTGCAATCTCTGTTTTCTTTTTGTCACCTATATTTTTCCAATATTGTAGTGCTATTTTGATTGCAATTTCCATTGCAGATGAACCATTATCTGAATAAAACACCTTGTGCATTCTAGGTGATATCTTTACAAGGCTGTCTGCAAGTTTTTCTGCAGGCTCTGTTGTTAGATTAAACTGTGATGAATGCTGAAGTTTCTTGCTTTGCTGATTAATGGCTTTGATTAGTTGTGGGTTTGAATGCCCCCACACGTTACACCACATCGATGCAACGGCATCCATCATCTTGTTACCTTTAGTATCCATTAGCCATACTCCTTTGGCTTTTACAATTTTATCAAAGGAATCCCATTCTTTCATCTGAGTGTTTGGATGCCAGACAGAACTTTTCAACGGATTTTGTATAGTTTCAGATCTTAATAATTAACCGATGAATTAATCAATGAATCATTCTGAATACTCTTTATTGAAATCTCTCTTTATTACAGGAACTGATACTGATGTAGGAAAAACATACGTCACAGCAGGACTTGCAGTTGTACTTCGAAAAATGGATGTGGATGTTGGGGTGATGAAGCCATTTGCCGCAGGATCTGTTCAAAAAAAGGGATACAAATCCGAAGACATTGAAATTTTATCTCGTGCTGCACATGCATGTGATCCTGAAAATTTAGTAAATCCACAATTTTTTCCAATTCCTGCATCTCCGTACACTGCATGGAAAAAACTAAAAACAAAACCAAAAATCCCCACAATTCTATCTAGTTTTAAAAAATTATCAAAACTTCATGATATGTTACTGGTAGAGGGGATGGGCGGGATTATGACTCCTATTCTCAAAGACTATTACATCACAAATTTGATTAAAGAAATGAAAATTCCTACAATAATTGTAACTAGAAGTAAGGTTGGAACTGTAAATCATACTATAATGACTGTACAGATGTGTGAAAAATACAAAATTCCAGTCAAAGGAATCATAATTAATGATTTTGAAGACGGCTACCCTGTCAAAGACCTAACAAAAGATTTGCAAAACCTTACTGGAGTTCCTGTTTTAGGCTCTATTCCATTCATCAAGGATATGAGTGATGCATCATTGAATCGAATTTTCAAAAAGAATCTCAATTTGAAATTATTAATGAAATAATTCTCTATATTCGTAAAATTTTAAATTTATTTGAGCCACTAACATTGCTGAATTTAGCAATCTCAAAAATGATCTTCGAGAATGTATTATTTTCTTTGGATAGTATGAATGATTTTTTTCCTACGGGTATGTCTTTAGATAAAACCACCCAAATGTTTTCTTTTTCTGATTGAATTTTTTCTAACTTTGAAATTTTCTCATTAATTATTGCAGCATCTGATGACTTTGGAATGCAAATTAACAGTGTCTTTTTTGGATCTTTTTTCAATGTTTTGACATCTGGAACTACTATATCCAGTTCGGTTCTGTCATACTCTACCTTTCTTTGACTAGTAATCAAGGCGTTTGTAAGGAGATAATGTAATAGTCCGGTGGCTAAAATTCCAACTGATTCGTCTTTTTCACCCATGGAAATTATTTTATCATGACAGTTTGCTGTGATTTCTTGAATGATTTCATCGAATTTTTTCTCAATAATTAATTTAGGAATTGTCTTTGAATTTTCAATATACTCAAACAAATAATCCTTGATTGGATTTACCTCTTCATCCATTATTCGTTATAGATGTAACGTCTTTCGCCTCTAGACTCTTTCTCAGTATCTATGTGTACTAGGACGAACTCTTTCTTTGAATGAACCATTGATTCTTCAGGAGTTAATTTGTTTTCGTGTAATTCTTCGTATTCATCCCATGTCAATCGTTTTCTATCACCAATCTCTGCCTCCAAATTCATGTCTTTTACCATTTCTTTGTAAGCTGGTTGAACGACACCGCTGAATACCATTGCACTACTTCCACTTCCATATGATCCGAATCCTACTCTTTTACCTTCTAAATCAATTCCTTTTTGATATTCAAATTCTAAACTGCTTCTAAAGCCCAAATACAATGATGCAGTATACAAATTACCAATCATACTTGATGCAATAAGCGAACTAGACAGTTTTGATTCGTAAACTTCTTGATACTCTTGAGTTTTAGTGAATAATTTTGTAAACTCGTGATCTTTTGCCATGAATTCTGCATCTCCTAATACCGATTCAATTGTTCCTCGTGGATCTTTTGGTACTGGTTCTTCCATTCCAATTTCTTGTTGTATTTTTTTCCAACGTGGTAGTTGTCGCCATTCATGTCTAACTAGATATGCTAAAGCTTTCTTTCCCATGTTACTATAAGGCAAGTGCATGTTGATGTAATCCATATGATCCAAAATTGTCTCATCAGGTTCCATTTTGATTAATCCAGATGAGACCACTTTTTTCTTGTATGCCTCTAGTGCTTTTCTTACTTGAATCATATATAGCAAATTAGAATACTGTCCATGCACGATTGGTGTTTCCTTTCCGAAAGGTCTGTAAAAGTCATATTCGTCTTTAATCGATGTTGATGTTACTTTAGGATCAAATGCTAGTAATCTTGGGTCATCATTGAGAAGCATAACTACTGCTCCTGCACCTTGGGTCATTTCTCCACTTGAACCCATATCGTATTTTGCAATATCTGAAACTACTACCAGGGCATGTTTCCCTTCAGCTTCTCCTGCTCTAATCCAATTTGTATTGTCATAAAGTGCATAAGAACCACTTACACATGCAAATTTGGTCTCTACACCACCACAGTGCTCAAATGCCCCTTGACCATAAACTTGCTCTAGCATTCCAATAACATATGAGTTCATTGCTTTTGATTCATCAAATGCTGATTCTGTTGAAACGTATAGTCTGCCAATGTCATCTGGTGATAGTTTGTTTTTCTGCATAATTCGTAAACATGCATTTGCTGCAAGACATGCAGGGTCTTGATTAGCATCTACAATGGCCATTTGAGAAACTCCTAGACCTTTTTGTAATTTTACTGGGTCTAGTCCTCTATTATCTGCAAAATCAGCTGCATCAATATACAATCTAGGGATGTATATCGCAATGTCATCTATTCCAGCTGCCATAAGCTAGCTCCCGGAATTTCATTAATAAGGATATTGGGTAAATTCTAAGTAACTAGGAAGGGAATTTTTATACTTTTTTTGACAATCTATTCATACATTGATCGCAAGATCCTATTTTTTTAATTCATTTTCAAAAACTTTCTCAAATGTTTCAAAAGGTTGTGCTCCAAATAATTTTGTAGTTTTTCCATCAGGACCAATCACAAAAAATGCAGGAGTTCCAGTTAATTCCAAACTTCTTGCGTCGTCATTACTTGCAAGAATTGTTTGTGAATGTAATCCATTTAACATGCATTCTGACCACTCATCCATATCTAATCCAACTTCTTGTGCAAATTTTCCAAGATTCTCCGATGATGCCCATCCATTATTTTCGCCAGTCCAATTTGAATACAAAATATCATGATATTCCCAGAACAATTCTTGATCATTAGCACAATGAGCTCCATGGGATGCATTGACTGAGTCAGGGCCAATTATGTTGTAGTCTTTGAAAATCATTTTGACTTTTCCTGTCTCGACATAATTCTTTAAAATATCATCTTCTGTTGAATGAAAGAAAACATTGCAAAAATGACATTGATAATCTCCAAATTCAACTAATGTGACTGGGGCATTTGGATTTCCAAGTGCTGGTGAACCATTATCTATGAATGTGTTTATTGTAATTTTTGTAGGCCCTTGTTGTTGAATTGTTGGTGTGGGCTCGATAACTAGTTCTGTTTGATTAGAAATACTATCAAACCCTACAAATGCAATAATTATTGCAATTGATGCAATAATTGCTCCTATGGCAAGTGAAGGACCATGAATCAATAGTTTTCAAAGTCTTTTTGATACATTTAGTCTTTTGTTCTAAGGTCCACCATCAGCGGGGATATTGCCTAAAGCAAATGTTTGTAGAATTTTTGTGGATGATGAATTTTCATCTTCAGCATTTATTGTAATTGTTAGTGTTTCTCTTTTTGAATTATCTGGAATCATATATTTTGTTTCAAATGATCCCTTATCATTTGTAATTCCAATTGATGAAAATATTTCATTGTTTTCTTTATCAGTAATTATTATGTTGATGTTTGTGTTAGGAATGTATCCGTAATTTTGATTGTAGTTACTGTAGTAATTTTGTTCCTTCTCAAAAACTTTAACATCAATGGAAATGAATTGTTTTGAATGTGCTCGTTGAGTATATTGAACTGCTAGTGTAAGATCATCCATTTTATCAATGATTTCTTCGACTTGAATCGATTTTTTATCAAAAGACAATTTAACAAATTGATTATCGATGAAAATTATACCATGAGTATCTATATTTTCATCTGACACTTTTGAATATGTAATGTATGGAAAACCTTCAATTGTTTGTCCTGAAACCCGAATAATATTTCCGTTAAAAAATTCTCTAATGTCAATGTCATTGCTAATGTTAAACTCATTCTTATCTGAATAAATTGAACCTGATTGTAAAAATTCAATTTCAGTTAGAGGATCTATTTGTCCTAATGCATAATTTGTTGTAAACGAACTGACAATTAAAACAAAAATACATGTTGTAATGATATGGAAATTCATACTGTGATATCGCTATTTTTTGGGTATAAACAGTTTCTATGAACTAATTTTGGAATTTATGATGCTCAATCTCATAATATTCTACAGGGTGGGTAAACTGTCTATTGTAATCTACTTCTCTCCAAAACTTTTCCTCATCAATGAATCGCCCTTCATCAATCCATGCGTTAAGCACTTTTTGCATAAACATTTGGGTGCTTTGATCAATTTGAGGTCTGATACCTGTCTCTTTTTCTGTTCTATCTCTTTTTTCTTTGAATTTTTTTAACAATCCTTTAAGTTGCTTACCATTCCTTTTGGCAGCTTTTTCTCTTTTAGTAGAATTGATATTTTTCCTTAAATTTGATAAAAAACCCATGTTAAAATATTGTAATTCTATGATTAAAGGGTTACAAACACTATGACGAATGCAACTATCACTATTGCAATAGATATTTTCATAAATGAAGACATGAGATTTGTATAATTTATCAGGATTATAATCGTTTTAGTAACTAAAGTTTTGGCAAATTTCCTGTTTTATCTAAATTTGATTTACACACTTTACAATAGAGTCTAATCTCTTTTGATGGAAATTCTGTTCCACAGTTTTTACAAATGTAGAATTCTTCCTCATTCATAAATTCAATATGTAAATAATGAACTTAAGAGTATTGGCATATTTTTTAACTTCAAAAGCTTTAACGACTATCTTGCTTTCCTTTTGAACCCTGGTTCAATTTTACTATTTGACACAGAAGATTTTTCAAATTTCCTGTTCAAGATTTGGTTTTTAGATTTATCTTCATCTGAATCTTCTTCAACTTTGAAGATTCTTTCTTCTTTTTCAACTGTTTTTTCATTTTTACTTCGTGGAATTATGTTTAATGGAGATATTTTCTTTTTTGTACTTTTTTTCTTTTTAGATTTATCTAAATCTAATGGGTTTTTTTTGGACCATTTGATATTTTTTGTATCGTATGAGGATGATTTCTCTTTATTATAGTCCCCTAATGATTTTACCATGCCTGTTAATGGCAGATAATCAACTTAAGAGTGTTAATCAATTTTTGAATTTATTTTCTTTTTTCATCAACTTTGTCTTTGATTGATTGTATGCAGTCATGACAAATTATGGAATTATCGGACATTTTTTGTATTTGTTCATCATCTTGGAATTCTGAATCATATGTTGCGGCTATTATTATTTTGTTATGCCATACTTCAAAATCTTTTTTGTTTTTTGAACATACAAAGCAATTCATATTTTTTCTAAATTTACTATTAACTTAAGCATGTTGATGGGTTTAGAGTCTATACTGTCTTTTCTTTGTCACAGGAATAACATAGTTCCTTCTTAGTGTGTTCTGATAATAGGCGATTGCAATTTGTACATCTTTTGTGCTTCATTGATAGGTGTACTGGTACATTCTGTTTACCTTTGAATTTTTCAAAAAATCCCATTATCTATCTGAGTATATTTTTGAACTTAAGAGTATGGATTGGAATCTAAATAAATGGGCACATAATATTGAATTTATGAAGAAAGTCTTTGTTAATGGATATGGTTCTATTGGAAGTAGAATTGTTTCATTTCTAAAAGATGATTCTGAAATTGAAGTTGTTGGGATTGGAAAATATTCTCCTGATGAAAAAGTTGAAGAGGCCATTTCTAAAGGACTTGACGTATATGTTCCAGAATCAAAACTAGATGCTTTCTCAAATTATAAAATTTCAGGTTCTATTGAATCTGCCTTAGATAAATCAGATTTAGTTATTGATGCTGCACCTGGAGGACATGGTTACAAAAACAAAAAAAATCTCTATGAGCCAAAAAACATCCCTGCAATTTATCAGGGCGGTGAATCTACTATGGGTTCTGAAGCAGTATCTGATTTATTATTTAATTCTAGAGCAAATTATGATCAAGCTTTAGGAAAATATCATGTCATGCAAGGAAGCTGTAATGTTACCGGTATGGGTAGGATCTTGGAGCCACTACGTGATAAGTTCGGTGATCAACTAGTTAGATTTGATGTTACTCTTGTTAGACGATGGGCAGACATTGAACAAACTGAAAAGAAATTATCTGACACCATAGAGATGACTGAAAAACCACATCATGGTGATGATGTAAAATTATACTTTGGTAAAGATGCTCCTCTGTACGTACGTGCAATCAAGGTTCCAACAAGACAAATGCATTTGCACATTATGGATATTAGATTCAAAGGTACTGCTCCAAAGCCATCTGAAATCCACGATATATTTACAAATGAATTTGGTGTTGCAACACTATGGACTGCTAAAGGAACTAAAGATGTTAGAGATTATGCCCAAAACATGGGATTTAATTTTACAGACACCAACATGATACACATACATGCAAACATGACTACCTCTATCGGTGATACTGTGCAAATAATGTATTCTGATGATCAAACAGGCATTGTAATTCCTGAAAATCACATGTTACTGCAAGCAATGTTGTTTGGAAAATCATATCAAGATGCATTCACTCATACTGAATCTATATTTCATATGCAAGAGAAAAAACAAAAACTAGAAGAACATTTTGCAAAAAATAATTAGGTCCTAATTTTTTCAATTCTGATTTTTTTAGGAATATTTTTTGAAACTTTTTCAACAATAATCCTTAATTCATCTACTTCTACTTTATCTCCTTCTTGAGGAATATCTTGTAGTCTTTCGTGTAACAATCCATTAAGTGATGCATAATCGTCACCTTCGGGAATTCTTGTTTTAAAAATTTCATTAATAGTATCAATATCGATATCGCCATTTGTAATTATCGTGTCTTGATCAATTTTTTCATATCCTATATGTCTGGTCAAATCTGTCTCATCTTCAATCTCTCCAACTATCTCTTCAAGCAAGTCTTCTAATGTAACTAATCCTTCAACTCCTCCGTGTTCATCTACTACTATTGCCATGTGGGTTTTCCTACCTTTCATCTCCTTTAACAAAGCACTGACCATTTTTTCTTGTGATGCAAATACTGGCTTTCTTGCTATTTCTTCAAGACTGGCCATTTTGTTGTCTTTTTCTAATTCTTTGAGAACATCTCTTACATGAATTATGCCTACAATATCGTCACTTGTATCTCCGTAAATTGGAATTCTTGAATGTCCCATTTGATTAATTTGTGGTAATGCTTCAAAGAGCAGCATTTTAGAATTTAATGAAAACATCTTTGTTCGCGGAGTCATCACAGAACGGATTACAGTGTCATCAAATTTTAGCGCACCATGTACTAGCTCCATCTCTTCTCTTTCCAGGGCTTTTTCTTCTAAACCTTGATCAATTACTCCTTTGATCTCTTCTTCGGTAATTGGAGGTGGGGCATAACTACTTCCAGTCATTTTTACAACACCTCTAGTAATAATTTCAAAGAACTTTACAACTGGATAGAATGCATAGCTAAATACAAGTAATACTGGAGCATATCTTAATGCAATTTTAGTAGAATTTGCATTACAGTATGTTTTTGGAGTAATTTCTCCAAATACTAGAATTACAAAGGTCATGATTCCTACTGCAATTCCCAATCCGTCATCACCAAATAGTCTAATTGCCAAACTTGTAGCAAGAGCTGACGCTCCAACATTTACTAAATTATTACCAAGATTTACACTTGACATCATCCAACTTGGATTCATTTTTAATTTATGAAGTGCTTTAGAGCCTTTCTTACCTTTATTGAATAACTGCACAACTTTGGATTTTCTTACTCCGACAAGTGCCACTTCTAATCCACTGAAAAATCCAGATAATCCTATGAGTACAGCTAGGGCTGCAATTTCAATCCATAAATCTACCATAATATTCTCCTAAAAAATTTCTTAGAATAATCAACCATTTAGTTTTTTTGCACCATCTTTTGGTATACTTGATTTCTAAAACTGGGATTTAAGGCTTGAGATGTTAAAATTTTGGCAAGTCTAAAAACAAGGCTAATTTTTTGGAGGGTTTGCAAACCTGTTTTCTGGATTTCTGTGATAATCTACAGGTATCATGGCGTCTTTTTGTCTTCCTGTAAGTATGCCCACTACTACATCATCTTTTTTGATAATCTCCTCATTCATTAATTTTTTAATTCCAACTACTGATGCACCTGATGCCATTTCACAATCAAATCCATTTAGACCTACAACTGACATTCCATCTAACATTTCAGAATCAGTGACTGTTGTAGAAACTCCATTTGAAAATTCGAGTGCTCGTAAACCTTTCAAAATATTTGCAGGTCGGCCTATCTGTATTGCTGTTGCTTTAGTTTTTGGTTTTAATCCTTCTTTATCCAAATGATCATAATATCTTGAGATAAGTTCTGTGTTTGGTTTTCCTTTATTCCATCGTAGCTCCTCTCCTTCAAATTTACCATTATACAAATCAGATAATGTACTTGCACCTTCAGAATTAATTACTGCAATTCTTGGAATTTTTTTAATCCATCCCCATTCATATAATTCCATCAAAGCTTTACCACAACTTGATGTATTTCCTAATGCTCCTCCAGGATATACAATCCAATCTGGAACTTCCCAATTCAAATATTCTATTGCTCTAAATGGAATTGTTTTTTGTCCTTCAATTCTAAATGGATTTACAGAGTTTACGGTATATCCATCATGATTTTGTGCATCATCTAGTGATTGTTTTAATGCGTCATCAAAATTCCCATCAACTTCTACAATTTGTGCTCCAAATTGGTATGCTTGACTTAGTTTTCCAGGAGCTATCTGACCTGCAGGGATATACACGTCACAATCCATTCCCTCATTTGCTGCAAACATTCCTGCAGATGCTGATGTATTTCCAGTAGATGCACAAACAATTTTCTTTGCACCTATCATCTTTGCATGAGTAACTGCAGTTGCCATACCGTTATCTTTGAAGGAACCACTTGGATTGTAACCTTCAGGCTGTAACCATAATTTATTATTTGAAATTCCAACAAATTCTGCAGCTCTTGACATTTGATATGGTTTTGATTGTCTACCTTCTGCTCCATCAAGGGATACGAGATACTTTGAACATTCATCCAGATTTTCTGTATCTATTTGACAAAAATTTAGTAAATCTCTAAATCTCCAAACTCCACTTTCATTGAAAATACTGCCTTTGGAATTCATTCTTTCGTAAAAAACTTCTTTGAGTGATGTTGGGGGTTTATTTTTATATTTTACATCAAGCATGTGCCCTTTCTCACACTGAACATTGGTGTATTCAATAGGATATTCTAATCCGCATTGAGGATCAATACATTTGAGATAGGAATCGCCCTGCATCGTAATTACAGATAAACGGTGATAATTTAAAGGAAATACTGTAAAAATTGTTCAAGTTAAAGCTATTTTTGCTAAACTTTAGATTAGATGCATCTTAACTGAAACTATGGTGTCATATGGCGAACATTTAAAGAAAATTCTTTCTCAAATAATAGAATCGTATTACCTGTTAAAAGAAATTCAAGACAAACCTGGAGATCTTGACATCCTCAAGAAAGAAATGCTAAAAATTAATGGCTTCTTAAATGTAGTCACAAACAATATCGATGAGTATAAAATTCCTCAATCTGATTTTAAAAAATTAAAATCCAAATGTAACAATTATTTGGATAATTACTTTTTTGAAAAAGAGATAGAGACTATGGCTCCATTATACTCTAATGATACATATCGAATAAAAAATATGAGATTTAAAATTATTGAAGCCTTGGAAGACAAAAAAATGATTGAGAGTATGGAGGATTTGATAGAGCAGATATGACTGATGAGAAAAAATGCATAATTTGTGGATGTCGTGATCATAAAATTTTTGGATGTAATAGACATATGGCAAAAAAATGTAGTTGTTATGATAAAGAGAGTTTGAAATAACTATTTTCGTTTAGGTCCTGATCTTTCATGAAAATTTAAACAACACTTGCATTCTTTTTCCAAACACTCGGATTCACTATGATGGCCACATATTCCACATTCACAGCTTTTTGACATGATATTGAATATTTATTTGGCCATATAATTTTTCAACCAATTTTTTATGAGTTTAAGGTCAAAATGGGGATTATTTTTTAGATTTTGACTTTTTTGCAGGTTTGTCTTCAAGCTCTTTTTTGATTTCGTCAGCTTTGTGGTCTACAGCTTTGATAATCTCTTGAATAATTCCATCCAAATCACTATCTTCTGCTTCTGGTTCAACCGTACTGGCTATCTCCTTAATTGTAGAAGATATCTCTGTACTGACATCTTCAAAACTTTCAGGATCTTCATATGCTGCATTGTAAAGATCCTTGAGCGAATTAACGTGGCCGATTACTTGTTCTGTTATTATTATTTTGTAATCCGTACCATTCACATCAAATTCTTTTGAACTCATAATGCCTTTTCAATTTCTGATGTTTATAATGTTTTCAGGTAAAAATTAACAATACTAGATCTGATTTATGATCAAAATATTATGTAATCTAGTGCAGAAGCATCGCTGATTAATCTGGTATGTTTTGAACCTACCACATAGCCATTTTTGATATCTTCTGCAGGGATCCATCTGTTTGTTGAAGAATAATGTCTTTTTTCAGCTAATTCTCTTTCTATTGATTCAATATCAAATTCAGCTTCTTCGACCTGTTGGGTTGTAAGGTGTTTCACTGTAACCAAAATTTTTGTTACTTTTACACGATCACCGAATTTCCATTTCAGTACAGGATTTTCATCTGATACTTCTAATACTTTGATCTTCATTTGCTTTTTTCCAAACGCATCATGACTGATTAGTGCTCTTTCATCTGTAAATTCTTCAAAACTTATTCTTGAATTAACCTCTGCATCCGAGACTGTCTCTAACAAAGATTCTGTAATTTTATCAGTAGATTCTGTGTTGGAGTTTTCTTCAGACATACATACACTAGTCATCTTATCCTTAAAAACGATTTGAAGAAATAAGTCTAGTTAGGCACTAGTTCTCTGTTTAGTTTTAAATGGCATTTTACATTCTTTGAGAGATAGTTCTTTTCTAGACCCATCTATTTTTGCATAAAATTTACCTTCATATGTACACACACAGTCCGTTATCTCTAAAGATTCATCCCATATTTTGAAATATTCTCTTAATTCTCGACTTTCATATTTTCCAATGTCAATTCTTTTCTTTGATAAAAATTTGAATGCTAATAGAACATTTCTTTTTTTGTAAATATCAAAAGTCTTAATCCATGACAGGCACCGTTCAATTTGGTCTGCTGGCACTGGAAGAGATGTACTTGTACCTGATTTTGCCTCAATGGTAAAGATTGTACTATTACCATTGTTTACTGCCAATACATCAGGTAATGCGATACTTGGAGAACCTAATCGAAATGCTTTCCAATTATCTACACTGTTGAATCGTTTTACTATGGTATCTTCCCATTGATACCCTCTCTGTCTACGGGTTCTTGCAGCTTTTTGATTATTTGTAATGGGTAATTCATTCACTTTTTGCTTTGTAACTGTTAATGCAGAATATTTTGATCTCAATACCATGCTATCGCCTATTATGTATAGTAAAGTAGGTAATTATACAATAACTCCACAAA
>JACKQG010000370.1_pt1 | contig 65964 bp, 64 predicted proteins | sample 8237621 | NCBI WGS metagenome assembly JACKQG01 (sample SAMN15677084, study PRJNA649215) | marine metagenome | biome: marine; feature: Black Sea; material: saline water; isolation source: suspended particulate matter (SPM) from the Black Sea western gyre | collected 2013-06-09/2013-06-10 | depth... | reverse complement strand
TTCAGGTGGAGTGAACCACTTCGACTAGACAAATTGTATACTAAAATATCCTAGGTTAGAATAACTGATGAGATAGAAGAGAAAAATTTTATAGGAGGTCTCATCATGAGAAAAAAGAAGAAATTTTATAAATGAGTTTAAATGTTGAATAATTAAGGAGGATTTTCTCTAATGAGAGTTGTTTTCATTACATTTTTCAGAGACTCAAAGGGCGGTGGCATTGGCAGAGTCTCATATGAGATTGCCCAGGCTTTTGCTCAGCAGGACCATAAGACTGTTTTAATCTGTCCTGGTGAGAAGACACAGCTCAGAAAAGTTACCCCTCATTTAAAATACCTCCAAATTAGAAGTATAGGTGAGGGAGATGTAGCTATTCCTTATCTGACTGTGCCTAACCTTAAGTTCCTTTTTAACTTTTTAGAAAAATTTTCTCCTCAGATTGTTCATGGCCATGATTTCGGGCCGCTTACTCTCGCCACCCAGTTTTGGGCGATTAATCATAAAATTCCCTTTATTTACACAACTCATGTTCTGCTAACGAAACCAGCGGATTTTGCTATTAATGAGTTTTCCAAAAGTTTAAAGCACCTAATGGATACAACTTTAATGAAAAAGTATTTTTTCTCTTTTTTTAAAAATTGTGATGCTTTTATTGCCCCTAATAAAGATGCTCAAAAAGACATTTTAAAATATGGCTTTAGAGAAAAAGTCTTTACTATTCCTAATGGCCGTTATATTGATACCTATCAGCGCTGTTATCCGGCAAAACTGTCTGAAAAACAAAAACAACTGACTTTTATTGGCTATTTGTCAAAGAGGAAGAACCAAAAATACCTATTTTGGGTGATGGAGTGTTTACCTGAAAATTTTGTCTTGAATTTAATTGGAGCGCCGATTAATCCTAAATATCTTCAAGAATTAAAAGCTTTTGTTCAAAAAAAAGGCCTAAAAAATGTTAATTTTTTAGGAGAAGTTCCCTACGAAAAAATTGCAGGATTGTTAGAAAAAACACATGTTTTTGTTTCAGCTTCTAAAATGGAAGTTCAAAGTTTGGTGATTATTGAAGCTTTAGCTTCGGGCACTCCGGTTGTTGGTTTGTCCAACGAGACCGTTAATGAAGTTATTGATGATTCGGTTGGCTTTTGCCTGGAAGAGAAAACCTCCCCCCGGACTTTTGCCGAAAAAGTCAAAAAAATTTGCTCCCTTTCACAAAAAGAATATGAGTTTTTATGTCATAATGCCCGGAAGAAGGTCGCTCATCTGGATTGGCCAGATATTGTAAAACAAACAGAAATGGTTTATCAAAAATTGATTAAAGAGAAAAAAATCAATAGGGGAGAAAAAAAAATGAGTAATATTAAAGAAATTTTAAAAATGCTGCCACCTCCCAAATTTAAATCTTTTTTGCAAAAAAAAGTTCAAAAATCTGGAGGTAAAATTAGCAAAAAGAAAAGTATTTTGATGTTCATCATGACCATTATTGGCACTTTTTTTATCGGTACCGGTTATTGGCTTTTAAGCAAAACCAAAAGAATCCCTATTTCGAGGTAAAACTCCTTTTTTTAGAAGTGGTGTTAAAATAAAATTATGAAGAAAAACTGGCCTATGAAGGAAAAGAAACTGACCATAAGCAAACTAATTAAAATTGTCATCTTAATTTTGGTTTTAATTTCTGTTTCAGGTTCGGTTCTCCATTACTTCAATTTGCTGCCATTTACTAAAAAAGTTATCATTTTAAAAGCAACATAAAACTTTTCTTTGCTAAATCACCCCAGTCAGTACCCAGAGGATTAAGTAGTCCTTGTATGAGTAAGCCTATAGTAATTGAGAAAAGAATTTTAGCTACGTCCTCTGCACAAACTTGCTTGATAGAACCTTCTTTAATTCCTTTTTCTATTATATCTGTAAAAAAGTCTAAAAATTTTTGGTATGATTTTATTATAACTTTCTTTAGTTCTGGTTCCCATATAGCTTTAATATATAACTCTAAAAAGAGGGGTAATTGACTATCCACCTCCTCAAAAACTGGTTGAATTTTTTCTGTAATGTTTATAAGTATTTTTAGAGTATCCTTTGACTCAAGGTGAACTGAATCTAATTGGTTAGCTACCTTGTTTATCCATCCATCTAATAATTCTAAGAAAAGGTCTTGTTTGCTAGAAAAATGATGATAGAAAGCGCCTTTAGTCAAGCCAACTTTTTTACAGATTTTATTTACATCAGTTACTTCAAACCCATATTCTGCAAAACATTCTGCTGCTGCTCTTAAAATATTATTTTTAGTTTTAATACTTCTTTTTTCTTGATCCATTATACCTATAAATGATATAAAAATTTTTGCAAAATATTTAGGCCATCTTTAAGCTACTTTCTTTTAACCTGGTTGGTAAATTTATTAACATTATTTTTTAATAATACCATATTTATCCTTTTTTTTTCTTTAAAAATTTATACTTTAATGAACTAATAGACAAAGGAAATATTGTGGTACATAAGTAGTTATAAATATTATAAGTCGGGGAGATATTAGCTATCTTCCCGGCTTTTTATTTCAAGGACTAAAGACCCTTGAGTTTTCTGGCTACTATTATATAAAAGTTACTTTTTTATAGACTTTGTAACTGATATGCCATCACCTATATCAAAAAAATAACTGCTGAAACTATCCGAATCTGTTATATATCTTATATATTCTTTAATTCCCTTTATGCTGTTTAAATCATGCCTGCCGGTTTCTTTTTTAAATATTTTATTTTTATAAAAAATATTATCAGCAATTATTAAAGCTCCAAGATCCAGCTTATTTTCTAAAGTTTTAATATACCGGGGATATTCATACTTTGCTGCATCAATGAATACCAGATCAAAATTACATTGTAGTTCCGGGATTAATTTTAAAGCATTTCCGGTTAAAAATTTAAATTGCTTTTTTGGAAATTTGCTCCTGATGAATCTTGTAGCTCTTTTTACCCTGTCATGATTCAAATCTATTCCTGTATAATACCCATCTTTTAAATTTTTAACCAGAAAATAAGATGAAAAACCAATTCCACATCCAATCTCCAGAATGTTCTTTGGACCGGTCAGAAGACAGATTATTTCCAGAAACCTTCCTGTAGTTACATCTATTATTGGTATTTTTTTTAAAGTTGCTTCCTTTTGTAAACCAGCTAATAATTTCTTCTCCAGATCTGCATTTTTCTTGAGACCGGCCAGCACTGTTTTTTCTTTAAGATAGGCCTGTAACTCTTTAATTTGTGTTATTTCTGTTTCTCTCATGTTCTTCCAGGGTGGAGGCAAATGAATGAGTATGTTTTTCACTATCAGTTACTACAAAATATAGATAGTCAACATCTGCAGGATTTAAAGCTGCTTCAATTGATGCCAGGCCGGGATTACAGATAGGGGTCGGAGGAAGACCTGCATACATATAAGTATTATATGGTGAATCAATTTCTTTATCTTCATTGGTCAAACCCTCATCCCATTTATCCAGGAAATAGCATAAGGTAGCGTCAATGTCCAGTTTCATATTTATATCCAGCCTGTTGTGAATAACTGCTGAAATCAAACTCCTTTCTTCCGGGTCATATGCTTCCTTCTCAATCATTGAAGCAATTTTTAATATATCATAACGTGTAAATCCTTTATCTTCAGTAAAGGAGTAGTCAAGGCTTCCGGTTTCAAACAGATACTGGGCAAGCATCATTTCAACTATGTTTCTCGCAGAATAATCTATTGTTATTTCTTCATAGGTTTTTGGAAATAAAAACCCTTCCAGGTTGGAAGTACCTTCTAAATAACTATAATTATAATTACTGATATCAACGGCCTCTTCCATACCCTTATATTCTACAAAAGGTATGTCCTGAGCTACCCTTTCAATAATTTGCTTTACTGTAAAGCCTTCCGGAATAGTAAACTTGTAGGTCACCACTGGCGGGCCTGCTGCTATTTTATCCAGAACCTTCTCATATTCAGAATTTGTTTCCAATGTATATATGCCGGGTATTAAACTTTTTTCCTTGCCTCTCTGTTCTACAAACAACCTGAAAAGAAAGGCATTATCAATTATTCCTTTTTCCTCCAGCAGGCTGGCAATTTCTTTTAAGATCATCCCCTCTTTTATTTCAAATTCAACTTCAACTCCTGCCGGGACAATCTCTTTTTCTTCTCCCCTGAAAAGACTGCATGAAACTAAATAAAAGGAAAGTAAAGGTATTACCAGTAATATGATTACTAAATTTATCTTATTTATAAGCTTATTATTTACTGCTTTCAATTTTCCTCTTTTGCCTGTCCAAATAATCTTTTAGAATTATACCTGCTGAAAATTTATCAATTATCTTACTTTTAGATTTTTTCTTTAGGAGTTTTAATGGAATTTTTGTCGTATACCTTTCATCAATGTAATCAACTTCAATGCCTGTGCTCATTACTATATCTTCAACAAAGCTGGTCACCTTTTTTGCCTGAATGCCTATTTCACCCTTCAGGGTATATGGTATCCCCACTACTATTTTTTTAATCTTATATTCATTTATTAATTTTTGAAGTTTTTCCTTTACTTTTTTGTCATTATTAAATACTTCAAGCGGCGTAGATATGATTTCCAGTTTATCTGAAACTGCTGCTCCTATTCTTTTATCTCCTATATCCAATCCCAGGATTCTCATTTTCCTTTCTTAAAGTATTTTAAAACTCTATCTCTTACAAAATCAATGGCACCGTCTAAAGAAGCGGGATCTGAACCACCTAGCTGTGCGAAGTAAGGTTTCCCCCCGCCTCCTCCTTTTAACTTTTCACTGACTTCCCTGGCAATCTTACCACAATCTATTCCTTTCTTTACCAGATCCGCAGTAGCCTGAAGCAGCATAACCGGCTTATTACCTAAAATATTACCAAAAATAATAAAAGTATTTTTCCCTTCAAAGTAATTTTTTATCTCATCACCTACTATTCCCATACTTTTAATTTCTATAGTAGGAACCAGTTTTGAGTTTGAAAAATTGAAATCAATAATTTTTAAACTATCACTCCATGGGTCGTATTCAAATTTATTTATTATTTCCTTTTTTGCAATTTTTATCTGCAATAATGTCAGCTCTTCTTCCTTTTTCTTTATATTATCTTTAATGTCTTTTAAAGTATCCAATACCCTATTATCTTCAACCTCCAGGCTGGCAGAAATATTATTTAAAATTCTTTCTTTGGCTGCCAGATAATTATATGCATGCATACCAGTCGCTGCCTCAATTCTTCTTAAATTAGCACCAATACTGGTCTCCGTTATAATTTTAAATATACCTATATCTCCTGTTCTATTTACATGAATACCACCGCAAAGTTCTCTGCTATAGTTATTTATTTCTACCACTCTTACAAACTTACCATACTTTTCACCAAATAGAGATATGGCTCCTATTTCCTCTGCAAATTCTCTGGTAGTCTCCAAACATCTTACAGAATCATTATTCTGTATTTTTTCATTTATCATTCTTTCTACTTTTCTTAAGTCTTCTTCAGATGGCTCAGTATAAATAGAATAGTCAAACCTGAACATATCTTCTCCTACAAAGGAACCTGATTGTTTTATTTCATTACCGAATACGTTTCTGAGGGCCCAATGAAGGAGGTGAGTTGTAGTATGATTTTTACTGATATTTATTCTACGGTTATAATCAACTTCTGCACTTACCTCATCACCCACTTCCAGTTCACCTTTTTTTACACTACCTTTATGGATATTAATACCTTCAACCGGAATCTTGCAGTCTGTAACAACAAAGAAATTCTCGCCTTTTCTAATAATTCCTTTATCTCCAATCTGACCACCTTTTTCTCCATAAAACGGAGTTTCCCTTAAAATTATTTCACCTTTTTCCCCTTCATATAACTTTGAGGTCAATTCCGTATTATCATTTTTATCAATTTTTATGATATTCTCTATTATCGTTTTTGCTTTACTCCTTTGATAACCAATAAACTCTACTTCCAGATTCTTATTTATTTTACGGTATATCTCCAGATTACTATCAATTTTTTTATCAAATAAAATCTTACTTTTAGATTTTTCAGTATGTTCCTTTAAATATTCATTAAACTTTTCCATATTTAGTTTTAACTTGTTTTCATTTAATATTTCCGCGGTTAGTTCGACTGGAAAACCAAATGTATCATATAGCTTAAATGCATCTTCAGGATCAAGATATTCCTTATTATCTTTTTTAATTCTATTAATTTTCTGTATTAAAACCTTACTTCCTTCCTTTAATGTTTTTGTAAATCTTTTTTCTTCATCCCTTACTAACTTAAACGAAAACTCTTTCTTTTCTAAAAGTTCGGGATATATTTTTGAATATTCACTTACGATTACCGCACCGATTTCATTTAAAAAATAATCTTCAATCCCTATCATTTTTCCATATCTTACAGCTCTTCTAATTATTCTTCTTAGTATATAACCTCTCCCCTCGTTTGAAGGTGCCACACCATCAGAAATTAAAAAGTAAATTGCTCTTGTGTGATCGGCTATTATTCTTGTACTTTTATCAAATTCTAAACTAACTTTTTTACCATTTTTATAACTGATTTTCTTCTCTGATATCTCTTCTATTTTTTTCATTATACCGTTAAATAAGGATGTTTTAAAAACAGACGGGTTTCCTTCTAAAACTGTTGTTATTCGCTCTAATCCCATACCGGTATCAATACTCTTCTGAGGGAGTTCATTATATTTTTTACCGTCAAAATTATACTGGGTAAAAACAAGATTCCATATTTCAAAAAATCTACTGCAATCGCAATTGGGGTTGCAGCTATCTTTGCCACATCCATATTCTTTTCCAAAATCATAAAATATTTCAGAGCAGGGTCCGCATGGGCCAGTTTCTCCTGCAGGCCCCCAGAAATTTTCCTCTTTTCCAAATTTATATATTTTATCAGCGCTGATCCCATTTTCTTTCCAGTGCTCTATAGACTCCAGATCTGCCGGTATATCTTTATCACCCTTAAATACTGCAACAAGTAATTTTTCAAGAGGAATTTTTAAAGTATTTAAAATGAAATCCAGAGAATATTTTATTGCTTCCTCTTTAAAATAATCCCCAAATGAAAAATTGCCCAACATCTCAAAAAATGTAAGATGTTTGTCTGTATAACCTACCCTATCAATATCACTCGTTCTAAAGCATTTCTGTACTGTAGTAACTCTTTTTCCGGGAGGTTTTTTTATTCCTAAAAAATACGGTTTAAATTGCTGCATTCCGGCAGTAGTTAACAGCACACTGGGATCATCCTCCGGTATCAGGCTTGATGAAGGTAAAATTAAATGATCATTTTTCTCAAAATAATTCAAAAATATCTTTCTTATATCCATAAGAATTAAAACCAGATTAATATTTGATAATAAAATGGATACTCCGCTTAGTCGTAACTATAAGAAGTTTTTTGCGCCCTGCGCTCAGCAGGTGGATGCCCTCCTGTCTGTTTTATAAGTCCCATCTAGTAGTGGGCATTTACGCTGCAGTCAGAGTTTGGGCTTCCAATGTAAATTTGTTGGCACAAAAATTTAACTTTAGTCGCGATATAAACAGAGTACCCGGAATGATGTTATCATAATTAAATAGTTTATTCAATCAACCCGGATTTTACCCAGGAAATCCTGTATTTTGCCATTATTTTTTCAAATTAACAATAACTGTTGACCCTGCGACAAATGCACCTTCTATCCTCGCCTTGAATGACAGGGTTCTACGATACGGATGATAAATTTTTAAAAAATAGTTATTCTCTAAAATTTAAAATTAATTATTCCCTGTCTTCTTTTATTATTTTAACAAATACTTCTTTTAGTTGTTCATCTGTCACACTTGAAGGTGAGTCAGTAAGCATGCATACTGCAGATTGAGTCTTTGGAAAAGCTATTACCTCCCTGATGCTTTCGAGTTTCGCCAATAACATAACCAGCCTGTCCATTCCCAAAGCTATACCACCGTGAGGCGGGGCGCCATACTCTAATGCTCTGATAAGAAAACCAAAATTTTCTCTAATCCTCTTTTCATCCAGATTTAGTATTTTAAATACCCTTTTTTGTAAATTCACATCATTAATCCTGATAGAACCGCCGCCTATTTCTTCTCCATTCAGTACTATATCATAAGCCAGAGAATTAACCTTTAAAGGTTCACTATCCAGGTAACCAGCTGTATTTTCATCTGGTTTGGTGAATGGATGATGCACCGGTGTGATTCTTTTCTCTTTTTCATCCCATTCAAATAATGGAAAATCATATACCCATACGAAACTGAATTCATTTTCCCTTATTAGTTTTAATTTGCCAGCCAGATGCTTTCTTATCATACCAAGTGTCTGGCATGCAGTTATAAATTTATCAGCAACAATGAGCAGCAGATTTTTTTCTTTTAAGCTTAAAACTTTAATTAAACCTTCCTTTTCTGTATTGGATAAAAACTTAGATATTGGAGATTGCAAATTCATATTTTCATCAATCCTAATCCATACCAGTCCACCGGCGCCACACTTCCTTGCCATCTCAACAAGATCGTCAAGCTCTTTTCTGGTAAAATCCGAAGAGTCACCGACTACAATACTTTTTATGCAGCCATTATTTTTTAATACGTCCTTGAAAATCTTAATTTCACTATTTATAAATAAGCCCGAAATATCTTTTATAGGAAGGTCAAATCTCAAATCAGGTTTATCTGTACCGTAGGTCTCTATACTATCTTTCCATCTGATCCGCTTAAAAGGCAGCTTTATCTTTTCATTAAATACCTCTTTAAAGATATAAGAAAATAGACCCTCCATTATTTTCATCACATCATCTGCCTCTACAAAAGTCATTTCCATATCTATCTGCGTAAACTCCGGTTGTCTGTCTGCTCTTAAATCTTCATCTCTAAAACATCTTGCAATCTGATAGCACCTATCAAATCCAGAAAACATTAAGATCTGCTTAAAAAGCTGTGGTGATTGTGGAAGAGCATAAAATTTACCCGGGTTCATTCTTGAAGGCACCAGAAAATCTCTGGCACCCTCTGGAGTACTTTTTGCCATTATTGGAGTCTCTATCTCCAAAAAACCTTTCGAGTTAAAATATTTTCTGGTTACATTTGTTACATTATGCCTTAACCTGATATTTTCCTGCATTTGCCTGGTTCTTAAATCAATATATCTGTACTTTAACCTTGTATTCTCTTCTACTTTATTTCTATCCTCAAGCATAAAAGGGGGAGTTTTTGATCTGCTAAAAATTTTAATATCTTTTACCACTATTTCCACTTCACCGGTCGGAATTGAGGGATTAATTGTATCTTTTGACCTCTTGGTGACTTTTCCGCTTATTTTAATAACATATTCATTACGGACATCTTTGGCTATAGTATAAGGATTTTTATTTATATTGGGATTAAAAACTAATTGGACAATACCAGAAAAATCCCTTAAATCTAAAAAAATTAACTTACCATGATCCCTTCTCCTGCCGACCCATCCGCTTAAAGTAACTTCTTTACCTGCAAATTCTTTATTTATCTCTCCGCATAAATTAGTCCTCATTCCGGTTTTAAAAACAGAATTAATCATAATCATTTGCTCCTATAATTTCTATGATCTTATCCTTTTGATTTTTCCAGTCAACTTTGTATTGCTTGAACTTTTTAATATCTTTTATAGTCAGGCTCCCGCTATTTATTTCATCTTCACCAATTATAATAATAAAATCATAATTATTATCTTTAGCCCATTTTATCTCTTTTTTCAAGTTCTTATTATTAAAATTAATATCACAGATCACTTCCATTTCTCTAAGATACTTTAGAATATCCAGAGAATAAATCTGACAATTTTTATTCATCGCTATCAAATAAACTCTGGATTTTCTGGCCAGTTTTGTAAACTTTAAATTTAATTGTTTCATAAGCATCATTGTCCTATCGATTCCTACTGCAAAGCCTGTAGCAGGAAGTTCCGGACCACCCAGTTGATTTATTAAATTATCATACCTCCCCCCACCGCCCAGAGCATTCTGTGCACTATACAGGTCCTCGGATATTATTTCAAATATGGTTTTAGTATAATAATCAAAACCTCTTACCAGATTTTTATCGGTCCTGTACTTTATTTTAAGGATTTTCAGGCACTTCAAAACTTCTTTAAAATTTTCCTTACACTCAGAACATAAATAAGAAGATACTTCTGGCGAACTGGCTAAAATGCTCCTGCAGCTATTTTTTTTACAGTCAAAAACCCTTAAGGGATTCTTTTCAAACCTATTCTGGCAATCACTGCATAATTTTCCCAGCTCAGGCTTTATATATTTTTTAAATTCCGCAAGAAATTTTTCCCTGCACCTGCTACACCCCATACTATTTACTAGAAGTATTAATTTTTTAAATCCCAATTTTATAAAAAACGAATTTAAAATCCAGATAACTTCAGCATCTATGACTGGATTATCTGTACCAATAGACTCTATTCCCAGCTGCCAGAATTCCCTCATTCTTCCCTTTTGCGGTCTTTCGTATCTGAACATATTACCAATATAAAACAATTTAAGTGGCACATTTTCAGAGTATATTTTATTCTCAATAACAGCTCTTACAATTGATGCAGTGCCCTCAGGCCGTAGTGTCAATGATCTTCCTTTCCTATCCATAAAAGTATACATTTCCTTTTGTACGATATCAGTACCTTCACCAATACTTCTGCTGAAAACCTGAGTATATTCAAATGCAGGGGTTATTATTTCGCTGTAATTAAATATTTCAAATATTTTTCGGGCAGTATTTATAATGAAATTTCTATAATCTATATCTTCACCATAAATATCGGCTGTACCCCGGGGAGAAATTAATTTCAAAGTAAATCACCTTTTTCCTTCTTAGTACCTTCTCTTAAAAAACACTCCTCCAGATAATAGTTTGATTCCAGTTCATATTCAAGACTACTGCTCTGGCCATGACCGGGATATATTATTAACTGCCTGTCCATTTTCTTTATTTTAGCCAGTGATTTTTTAATCTGCACCGTATTTCCTCCCGGCAAATCAGTACGGCCTATTGCGCCTTTAAAAAGCAGGTCACCTGTAAAAAGATAATTTCCTGTCTTAAGTATTATACTCCCTGGAGTATGTCCGGGAGCATTAATAATTTCAATACCAAAATCAGCAAAATAGCTATAGTCAGCATCTTTTATTAAACTGTAAGTTTTTAATGATAATTCATTTTCACCAAAAAATGAAGAAAAATTCTTTTCAGGGTCCGTAATAATTGATTCTTCAAGTTCATGAATATAAAACGGAATTTTATAATTTAAAATTATATCACTAACTGCCCCAATGTGATCGTGATGTCCATGAGTATTTAATATAAAATCTGGTTTTATATTATATCCTTCAAGATATTTTTGGATGATATCAAAATCTGCACCCGGGTCTATAATTACATTTACCCCGTTCAAAGATAATATATAACAATTGACTTTAAAAAATCCTAATTCTAATCTTTTTAACTTCAATACCGGTCTTTACTTTCTAGGTAATACTCTAAAAGCGTCGTAAACTGAATCTATCTCTTTTATATTGTTAATAACATCTTTTAGAATATATTTATTGCTAATTTCTATTAAAAATCTTAATTTAACATGACCGCTTTTATCAATTCTTAAAGAATTGGCTCTAAGTATATTCAAGTCATACTCACTTATAACACTAGTAATATCTCTCAGCAGTTTAGTTCTGTCCAGAGCTTCAATCTGTATTTCAGCATTAAATTTATAAGGAGCCTTTTTATCCCAAACGACTTCAATAAATCTTTGCTTTTCAGAACTCATTAAAGTGTTAACATTATTACAGTCACTCCTATGAACTGAAATCCCTTTCCCTCTTGTAATATAGCCCAAGATATTATCTCCTGGAACAGGATTACAGCACTTTGCAATAGTTACCAGCACTTCTTCCATACCACTGACTTTAATGCCGCTGCTTTCTTTTTTCTCAGCTTCCTTTTTGTGTATATCTTCAATAGTTAACTCTTTTTTAGGCTTTGTCTGGCTCAATTTTTTTACTATTTTGGTAAAAACGTGGTGCGCCGATATCTTATGTGAACCAATACCCCTGAACAGTGTGTCCACTTTCCCAAAATTCATCTCTTTTGCCACTTCTTCAAAAATTTCTGCTGGCACACTTTTAAAAGAAAGACTGTTTTTCCTTAAAATTTTTAACATTATATCTCTACCTGCATTATATGTTTCCTGTCTCTGCTCTTTACTGAACCATTGTTTTATCTTATTGCGTGCTCTCGAGGTTTTAACAACATTAAGCCAGTCTCTACTGGGCCCCTTTTTAGTTTTCGAAACTATAATTTCTACAATATCACCATTTCCCAGGACGGTCTCAATAGGAACCATATTTCCATTTATTTTTGAACCTATTGTGTTATGCCCAACATCAGTATGTATCTGATATGCAAAATCAATAGTAGTAGCTCCTCTGGGTAGATTTACTACTTTTCCTTTGGGAGTAAATACAAATACTTCTTCTTCAAATAAATCCAGTTTAAGTGATTCCATATAATCCCGGGGATCCTTTAATTCTTTTTGCCAGTCCAGTATTTGTCTGATCCATGCCACTCTTTTATCGAATTCGCTGGGTTTTTTAAACCCGCCTTCCTTATATTTATAGTGTGCAGCAATACCATATTCTGCAAATTTATGCATATCAAATGTTCTTATCTGTATTTCCAGAGGCTTACCCTTTGTTCCAATAACTGTGGTATGGAGAGATTGATACATATTAAATTTGGGATTGGCTATGAAGTCTTTAAACCTTCCTGGTACAGGTTTCCACAATGAATGTATTATTCCGAGGACAGCATAGCAGCTTTCAATATCGTTTACTATAATTCTAATTGCAACTACATCATAAATGTCTTCAAATTTTCTATTTTGTTTTGTAATTTTATTATAAACACTATAATAAGTTTTAATTCTCCCGCTTATATCAACAGGAATCTTTACTTCCTTTATTTTTTTACTAACTATTTTTATTGCCTCGTCAATCAATGACTTTCTTTCTTCCAACTTCTCATCGAACATATTCTTTATTTTCCCGTACTCTTTCGGATACAGGTATTTAAAACTTAAATCTTCTAATTCTGACTTTATTTGATATATTCCTAATCTGTGGGCAATAGGTGCATAAACTTCAAGAGTTTCTATTGAATTTATACGTCTTTTTCCCTCATCTAGCGAGAATAGGGTACGCATATTATGAAGCCTGTCGGCAAGCTTTACCAGTATTATTCTCACATCTTCAGACATTGCGATTATCATTTTTCTTATATTACTTACCTGCTGCTCTTCTTTGCTGGTAAAAACTATTTTATCTAATTTTGTAACCCCATTTATAATATTGGCAGTCTTTTGCCCAAATTCTTTTTTAGCCATTTCCAGACTATAATCCGTATCTTCTATCACATCATGTAAAATCGCTGATACGATAGATACCTGATCCAGCTCAATATCCGCCAGTATTCCAGCTACTTCAAGAGGATGAACTACAAAAGGCTCACCAGATTTTCTATACTGGTTTTGATGATATTTTTTTGAAATCAGATAAGCCTTATGCAGCAACTCTTCGTCTACATCAGGATTGTAGGCTTTAATTTTTTTTACTAACTTATTATATATAAGATCAGTATTTATATTCTTAATTTTACTATTCAGTTCTAAACTCATCTTTCTTCATTTTTAATTAAAAAATTACTATTATTATAAAACATTTTCGGCTTCTCTAAAATAAGTCTAATATCACAAGTTGTATGGTCTTAAAATCACCCCAAATATTTTCTTCAATTTTGTATAATATATTAATCTTATTACCGGTTATTACCTTATCCTTGACTCTTTTATCTATTTTAAACATTATAGCATCAAATACCCTGCCGGATTGCTTGAGTTTTAACTTCACATGTCTTTCTTCCATTAAATAATAAAAATCTATAATAGCGCAGTTTCCTGTTGTAAAACTGGGTTCAGGATTACCTGCTCCAAAAGGCTTGAGTAAATTAATTTCGTTTAAAATTTTCTTATTTATATCTCTAAAGTTTAATTCCAGATCATAGGAAAATTTTTTTTGGGTATCTCTATCCTTAATATTTTTATCAGCAATTTCTAACATCTTCTTATAAAAAGTTTTAAAATTTAAAACATTCATACTTATCCCACAAGCCATTCTGTGCCCCCCAAAATTCTCAAATAAATAACCGAGAGAAACAAGATTCCCGTATAAATCAAATTTATCGGTGCTTCTTCCGGAACCCTTTAGTTTCCCTTCCATTTCTTTAAATAAAATGGCAGGAATATTAAATCTTTTTACAATATCAGAAGCCACTATTCCCAGTACTCCCTCGTTCCATTTTTTTGATTTATCTATAAATATTTTCTTTTCCTTAACAATTTTATCAAAATCATTACCAGTAATTATTTCATTTAATATGACTTTCTGAATATTCTGTCTTTCTTCATTAAAAGAATTAAGGTCATTTATTATTTTATCTAAAATATCTCCTTCTTTACTTAAAAGATTAAAACTGCTTTGGGCATTTTTTATTCTACCGGCCGCATTCAGTCTGGGAGCTATTATAAATCCTATATCGTATTCACTTATATTTTTCTTATCCTTTATTACTGCGTTTATCATTTTTTTAAGGCCAGGGTTGACAGTTTTATTAAGCATTTTAAGACCTTTTTTAACCATTACCCTGTTTTCATCAATCAAAGGCATTATGTCCGCAATAGTTGATATGGCAACAAGATCCAGAAGAGTGGTCAGATAGTCTTTTTTAAATTTTTTCTTATGGTCCTCATCCAGTTCCCTCAAAATGCTTATAATAAATTTAAAAGTAACACCGGCACCACTTAAATGTTCGAATGGATACACAGAACCTTTAAGCCTGGGGTTAATTATTATATAATTCTCTTGCTTTAAATCAAAATCAACTGATTGGTTATGATGATCGCAAACTATTACATCAGGACCCGGGCTATCTTGAATAAATTTTTGTACTTCTGCACTATTTGTGCCGCAATCAACACATATCATCAAACTATACTTGCCACTTGCAGAAACCTTTTTATAAAAATCAAGTCTCAAATCATAACCTTCATTAAACCTGTCAGGGATATAGACCTCCGCATTTAAGTCTAACTTCTTCAGGAAGTTATATATAAGTGAAGCGCTGATAATTCCATCTGCGTCGTAATCTCCGAATATCAATATATCTTCTTTTCCGTAGATTGCTTTTTTCATTCTCCCGGTACCCGTACCGATACCGGGAAGCTTTCTAAAGTCGTGCAATTGATTTAAGGTTGGCTTCAGGAAAGATATTATTTCTTCATCGGTATTTATATTTCTACCAGCAAGTATATTTATTAAAGCTGTGCTATAACCGATTTTTGTTGTGAGTTTTTTACTAACTTTTTTATTTATTCTGCATTGCCAATTTGCAGGAAAATTTGTCATTGTTATTTCTTATACTTTGGAAATCTATTATTCCATGCCACCACAATAGGACTGGCAATAAATATGGAAGAATATGTTCCAGTTACTATTCCAACAGTAAGTGCTAAAGCAAAATCCTTTAATGCTGTGGTTCCTAATATAAGAAGTAAAATTATCGGAATTAATGTAGTAAGAGAAGTATTTATGGATCTGGATAAAGTTACGTTTATCGAATTATTTACTACTCTAATGTAGCCTAACTTTCCAGTCATAGGAGTATTTTCTCTTATTCTGTCAAAAACAACAATGGTATCATTTATTGAATAACCAATTATAGTAAGTATTGCAGCTATGGTTGAAGTATTAATTTCACGGTTTAAAATAGCATAGACCCCAAGAGTTACCAGTACATCATGAACCAAGGCTAAAATTGCTGCAGCCCCAAACCTGAATTCAAATCTGATCCAGACATATATTAAAATTCCAACAATACCGATACCAACAGCTATAAAAGCATATTTGGTTATTTGTTTTCCAAAGCCAGGGTCTACATTTCTATCCTGAAGTAGTGCTCCGGTTGTTCCAATTTTTTCATCTAAAGAATCGAGTATTTCATTTTTAACTTCTGTATTAATAGGAGTTGTTCTTATTATAAATTTGTTGGATTCGGTTCGTTGAAGTATGGCATTTCTAAAACCTATATCATTCATAACACTTCGTAATTCACCAACGTTTACATCTCTTGTAAATTCCACTTCAATTAAAGAGCCGCCAAGAAAGTCAATGCCTAAATTAAAGCCGCCTTGAATAAAATAACCAGCAATACCGGCTATTATCATCACTAATGATATAATAATCAATATTTTACTTTTTCCGATAAAATCAAAATTATAATTTCTAAACCTCAAATATTATTCGCTACTCCTTCTTCTAACACCTAAAAATCCGGGCGTGTTTATTCTTGAGATACCCGACATCAGGAATATAATAGACCTGGTAAATAATAGACTTATTACCATACTTATTACCACACCCAGACTTAAAGTAACCGCAAAACCTTTTATCGGCCCGGTACCGAACCGGTATAATGCAGCTGCTGTAATTAAAGTGGTTACATTAGAGTCTATAATAGTTCTTAGCGCATTCTTGAAGCCGTCGCCAATAGCAATTCTCGGGGATTTAGCCTTTAATATCTCCTCTTTTATTCTTTCAAAAATAATTACATTTGCATCCACTGCTATTCCTATGGTCAATATAATTCCAGCAATTCCCGGCAGTGTCAGAGCTGCGCCGATCCCTGAGATTATGCCCCAGAATATTATGATATATATTATCAGACCTAAAGCAGAGTAGAATCCAAGACCTCTATAATAAGAGAACATAAATACAATAATTAAAAAAAATCCAATTATACCTGCGTACAGACCTCTGTTCAAAGAATCCATTCCCAGAGTAGGACCAACCGTGCTGCTTTCTTCTATTTTCAAATTTACCGGCAATGCTCCAAACTGCAGAGCAATCTCAATATTTTTTGCTTCATCTATACTGTCTATACCGGTAATTTCTGCGTTTCCATCTGTGATAGGGACTTTTATATAGGGAGCGGATTTAATTTCTTCATCCAGCACTATGGCCAGATTCCTGCCGATATTCTCCGAAGTAATTTCTTTAAATATTTCTACTCCCTCATCTTTAAAACTTAAAGTAACTCTTATTTCTCCGTATGTGTCATATCCCGCCACTGATTTTGCCAATTTATCTCCAGTAAGAAGAGCAGGTTCAGCCAATGTCGCGGCACCGGTTCTGGAATCAACCAGTATCTCTCCGATTTCACTTTCGTCATTATAATCAACCAACAACAGTTCACCGGTTCCAGAATCATAAATTATTTTTCCTATAACTTTTTCCGGATCAATATTAATACCTACGTTACTTTTAGAATCATCGCCAGTGCTGCTTCCTTCTACACCCGTTTCCTGATTATCCTCTTCACTGTATTCAACCAGCAACATTTCTTCACTTTCAGGATCACTTAATAATTCTCCAACTATTTTATACAGGTTTCCGCTAATCAATGCATTTATATCATTAACCAGTAAGACTTCTTCGGCGTCAGGATCAATTACTAACTCCCCTTTTTCATAATCAAATTTTAATGTGTTCCATTTCTGGTTTTTTATAGAAATAAACGTCCCCGTAACCAGCCTGAATTCAAGCTCGGCAGTTTTTCCTATTAATTCTTTTGCAGTGTCAGGATCCTTTACGCCTGGAAGCTGAATTACAATATTTTTGGATGAATCTTTCGTAATAAGAGGTTCCGAAACACCAATCCTGTCTATCCTGTCCCTTATAATCCTCATAGTTTCATTCAGCTTTTCGGTGGTTAATCCTTCTCCTCCTTTTTCTGTGGGCCTTAAAATAATCTGGGTGCCGCCTTTAAGGTCAAGCCCCAGATTTATGGATTCTTTAAGGAGCCCCAGATTTATGGGTTTTTTAAGAAGCCCCAGATTTATGGGTTCTTTAAGTATATAATAAAGACTTACACTTATTATTGCTATAAATATTGCAATAATAGTTATATGAACTTTTTTATTTCTCATATTTTTTATTGACTTGCTTTCCTGGAAACAGCGCTCTTATTTACTTTTACATCAACACCACTGGCAATAGTTATTATAATTGCATCTTCCCTGATATCTTTAATCCTTCCATGAATACCCCCTATGGTAACCACTTCATCGCCTCTTTGCAGACTGGACATTAATTCCTGAGCTTTTTTGGATCTTGTACGCTGTGGCCTTATAAGTAGAAAATAAAATGCCACCACTAGAATTGCCAGCCAGATCCACGTTCCATAACTTGCAAACATATTGGCAAAACCACCAGGCTCTGCAGTTTGCGCTCCTTCAGTCGTTCCTCCTTCCTCTGTTGTTGTTAATGGAAGACAGGCAACTGCCGATAATCCTATACTTATTACCAGTATACTGATAATTAAAACGCTTATAATCCTTTTAGATAATCTCATATTCCCCCCTTAAAAATTTTCTAAAAATCAAATATTACTATTATTAACTTTTTTAAAAATTTTGCAAATAAATAATTTATTTTATTTTTCATTTCTATTGTATTTATTTACAAAATCCAATCTGAAACTTTCAAAATCTCCTGATATTATAGCATCTCTTGATTGATTGACTAAATTAAAAATAAAGTACAGATTATGAATTGTAAGAAGCACGCTTGATAGTATTTCTTTGCTTTTAAACAAATGTTTAATATAAGATCTTGTGTAATTTCTGCAAGTATAGCAATTGCATTTTTCATCCAGTGGATTGAAATCATGAGTATATTTTTTATTTTTTATATTTATCCTTCCTACAGATGTAAAAGCACTGCCATTTCTGGAAATTCTTGTAGGCATTGCACAATCAAACATATCTACTCCACTGCCTATAGCTTCTAGTATTCCTACCGGATCACCCAATCCCATAAAATATAGCGGTTTTTTATTATCCAAAAATTCAACAGTATAGTTTAAAATATCAATGGTTTGAGCTCTTTTTTCACCTACACTTAACCCACCAATTGCTATGCCGTCAAAATCCATCCCGGATATGGATTGGGCACAAAATTTTCTTAAATTCTTTATAAATCCTCCCTGAACTATACCAAATATCCTGGCCTTTTCATCAAAATTTATTTTATTTTTTACCTTTAAAGATACCTCCGCCCACTTAAGGGTTCTTTTAGCTGCATTAAGAGTATAGTTATAATCTTCATTAAAAGGAATGCATTCATCAAGAACCATAATAATATCCGAGCCTATCTGATACTGCATTTTTATTACATCTTCGGGAGTGAAAAAATGACTTGATCCATCTATGATTGATTTGAATTCCACCCCATTATCAACAATTTTTCTTATTTTGCTGAGGCTGAATACTTGAAATCCCCCACTGTCAGTCAAAATTGCTCTCGTCCAGTTCATAAATTTATGGAGCCCGCCTGCTTTTTTAATTACATTAATTCCTGGCTGAAGATAAAGATGATACAGGTTGCCAAGTATGATTCCACATCCTGCATCATAAAGCTGCTCATTAGTAACTGCTTTAACTGTTGCTTTGGTGCCTACGGGCATAAATACCGGTGTCCTGATAATTCCTCTTTTTGTAGTCATTATTCCTGCTCTGGCAGATGACTTATTATCTTTTTTTATAACTTTAAAAAATACCATAATTTTATTTCATAACATATCGCTGTATAAAACTATTTTTCTAAAACATATTATATGATATATTGTATTTTTAAAATTTAGTAGTATCATAACCAACTTTAAAAACAAAAAGATATTATTATTGATTAATAAAATTAAAAAAGGCAAATATTTATAAAAAATGAATGTTTTATTATGGTCTGCAATAATTTTTATATCTACTCTTGTACAGGTACTTTTTGCTACTGTCAGGTTAATTGTAATGGTTAAAAATAAAAAGATTTTAACCACATTGATAGGTTTTTTGAATCCGCAATAGGCCTTACAATTGCAATAACAGTGATATCTCGTGCCGTAAAAGAAGGAATAAATATCTATATAATTTTGTCCTATGCTGCAGGATTTGCCTTAGGACTGTATGTAGGGATGCTAATATCACAATTAATATCCAAAGATATATTAAGCATTAACATTTTTTCCAGATTTCACAGTGAGGAAATTGAAAATTTCTTACGCGAAAAAAGTTTTGGAGTAACTTGTTATTATGGCAGCGGAAAAGACGGTAATATAAAGGTATTAAATATAATATGCAAAAGAAATAATTTCACAGAATTAAAGTCATTTGTAAAAAAATAGATTCGAAAGTTCTGGTCACAAGTCACCCTCTTGAAGGATTAAGCGGTGGTTTTATTTATGATATCAAGAGTAGAATATAATGCCGGTACCTATTTTACTATCGATTTTGTTGAATTTAACGATTCAAGCTTTTCAAAAAATTTAAACCTTTTTTCGGCTTCTTTTAAAATCATCAGCAGCATTTTACTGTATGATATATTTTTAATTTTAGCCATTTTGGCTAAATGACCATCCCAGCACCATCCTGGATTTGGGTTAACTTCTAACAACCTGGGCTCTTCCTTAGATGTTAGCCTCCAGTCCAATCGCGCATAATCTTTACACCCAAGTCTTTCAAACAACCTCAATGAACAATCAATAATAAATCTTTCAGTATTTGTCGTCAATTTAGCAGAAATAGATTTAATTTTCCAGTAAGGTGAATCTTGCAGCCATTTTGCTTCATAACCACAAATCCTGGGCAGCTCAGACGGCAGCTCTGAATAATCCTCTTCAATTATTGGCAGGACTGTATAGGAATCAGGAAAATTCCCGATTATTCCTACACTCAAATCTTTTCCTGAAAGAAATTCTTCAATTAGAATGGGTTTATCGTATCCAAGTTTATCTCTGATTTCAGAAATTATATTTAAAGTTTTTTCAATACTATAAACCACATTTCTTTGAGTTATTCCGAAACTTGAATCACCAAAATTTGGTTTAATAATCATCGGGAAGTCAAAAGGAATTTCGAATGAAGTATCTCCGGGTTTTATAAAAAAAGCTTGTGGAGTAGGGATTCCCATTTCCTCTGCAATACCCCTTACCAGTGATTTATCATAGCAATGGGCAAGACATTGTGGTTCGGATCCGGTATACGGAATTCCCAGAATATCCAGCAGGGCTGGCACATGAAGTTCCTTTGTTGCATCATTACAGTATCCTTCATCACATAGATTAAATACAAAATCAATCTTCCCTTTTTCCTGCATTTTAATAAGATCTTTAATCATCGTCTCATGATTGGTGATATAATGAAATCTGTAGCTATAATCTTTTTCAATATCTCTTAAAGAATTTTTAAGCTGATCAATAGTATATAAATCATCATCATCAAACATATAAAACGGTTTTAGAATATCAATTTTATTTGGATCGCCTAATAGAACTGCAACGTTTTTCAAATGAGGTTTTTTAGTTCTAACAGGTGTCCAATCTTTCTTTGCAACAGCTGAAATAATAATTCGCTTTTCAGTCATACCGAGATCCTGATTTCTTTTTGAATCCGGTGTTATCGTACCATGTACAGTTATATTACTGAACCCTGCTTGCTTTAGGAATTCAATTATTTCCTCCTGAGCATAAAGCCTTTCAGCGTAAAATTGATCTGTAATTACACCATTATCAACATCATTTACTATTTCTCTTGAAATTAAACGAGTTTTATCTAAAGATAATGAGCGCTCACGACAGACAAAATACTTTTTATTTATCCATTCCCACGATCTGGATTTAACATTTTCTTTTAAATAATTTCCGTCAGATACATCAATCAAAAACCGCCCCCAGGGTTTTAGCACTCTTAAAACTTCTTTAAGAACCAGCATATCTTCTTTAGCAGTTTCGAAATATCCAAAACTATTTCCTAAAATCATTACAACATTAAAAGTATCAGGAGAATAAGGCAGTTTTCTCGCATCACCTTCTCTAAACTTAATCATTAAGCTTTCCTTTTTTGCTCTCTGGATTAAGTAATGAGAACGGTCCAGCCCTTCAACATGCTTAAATCCTCTATTTGCCAGTTCAATACAATGCCGCCCTTGTCCACAACATAAATCTAATATTTTATCTTCCGGGGATAGATTTAGAACTTTTATAAATAAATCTATTTCTTTTTTGGTAATCTGTTTGTCATCTACAACGTCGCCATCAGTTTTTAAATAAGTTGAATTAAAAATATTTTTCCACCAATTCGGGTCCAGGTATTCTTCCAGATTGGATATTGGTCCAATTGTCTTTTTATAGGAATTTGAATTTATACTCTTTTGGGGAGGTTCGCAACTTGAAGAATCTCCTTTCATTTACTGCACTCCTTTTTTTTAAATTAATATTTTATTTAACTTTTTTCTTATATTAATACTTTCATTTTATTTGTAAACTAAAAATTTATAAGAATTATTTTTTTAATGTTTATCTTTTCTGGCATATTAGACGTCAAATGAAATAAAAGTTTTGTAATTAAAAAATTTTAGATCATCTTTTCACTTTTGGGAAATTATCCAGATACAGGACTTAAATTTTTATTTATTTAATTACTTTTTCTTTAGCCCCCTAATAAATCCCCCTCGCATTTTATCCAGCATATAGCTTGCTACAAAGGCACCAGGATCTTGTTTATAAATTAATTTGTTTAGTCTCGAGAGGCTTACATGGGTGCATACCACATTAATAACTTCTACCTCACCTTCTCTTCCAGCACCTTTATAACAGGTAAAACCAAAGCCCTCTTTCGAAAGCAGCTCTTTTATTTCTTCATTATGTTTTTTAGAAATAATATTTGTACTTATAAGATCGCGGGATAATTTTTCAGATATTATAATACCTACTACCGTTCCTGCAGCAAAACCAGCTCCATAAGCAAGTATCCCATAGATATTGTCAATATCTTTAATTATCCTAACTATTATTGATATAAAGATAGTAACTTCAATAAAACCTACAATTGCAGCAATGGTCTTTTTTCTTCTTACTATCATATTCACTCTAATAGTACCCAGGCTAACATCAATTATTCTTGCAAAAAAAATAATTGGTACCCACATCAGAGTATTAATCAAATCTTACCTCCAGGCTATATCATAATACTTGTAATTTTTGTTTTACATAAATAAAAATTTCATTATCAAAAAATAAAGTTAACATTATTACCAATATAATTAAAGCTATTTCTAGTATAATCATCCCGGTATTTAGATAATCCTCTATTGCTTTAAAAAAGGTCTTAAATCTAATAAAGATTAGTCACTTTATTAGCATGCAATCTCCAAAACTATAAAACCTGTAGTTATTCTTCTTTGCCTGTTCGTATGCATTTAGAATATTTTCCCTTCCAGCAAAGGCGGATACCATCACTATCAGAGTAGACCTTGGTAGATGAAAATTAGTAATCATCCGGTCTACAGACTTAAAATTGAACCCGGGGTATATATAAATATCGGTAACCCCTCTATCCCCTGTTATTTTTCCATATCTGGACATCAAAGTTTCTAAAACTCTAACCGCAGTAGTACCTACCGCAATAATTTTTTTCCCCATTTCTTTTGCCCGGTTGATCTTTTTAGCCTCAGATTCTCTTATATAATAATATTCACTATGCATTTTGTGTTCCTCGATTTCATTTGATGAAATAGGTCTGAAGGTATCCAGTCCTATATTCAAACCCACTTTTGCTAAAACGACTCCCTTATTTTTTATTTCTTTAATTAAATTTTCAGAAAAATGAAGACCCGCAGTTGGCGCCGCAGAAGAACCTTCCCTTTCTGCATAAATAGTCTGGTAACGGGATTCATCTATATCATTACATTTAATATACGGAGGTATCGGTATTCTGCCGTATTCATTAAAAATTTTCTCTGCAGGTGTATTAAATTCCACAATAGCCTCGCCGTAATCCAGTCTTGATATAACCAAAAAATAATATTTACCTATAATTACCTTATCTGAGATGTTGAGTCTTTTTGAAGGTTTAAGCAATACCAGATACTGATTATTCTTTATTTTATTTAGAACAAAACATTCTATATTGGCTCCTGTTTTTTCTTTTTTGCCAGGTAGCCTGCACCTGGTAACTTTGCTTTCATTTACAACTAGAACATCACCTTTGTCGAAGTAATTCAAGATATTGTAAAAAATATCATGTTTTATATCACCCGTATGCCTGTCGAGTACCAGAAGTTTGGAATAATCTCTTCTCTGTAGAGGTCTTTGAGCTATAAATTTTTGGGGAAGTTCATAATCAAATAATTCAATCTTCATGTTTTAGTAAATTTCTAAAAAAGTCTGGTGTTAGTTTCTTTTTTTACTCCCAGATATTTAAATGCTAGATTGGTAGCTACCCTGCCCTTTGAAGTTCTTTTTATAAATCCAAGCTGTATTAAATATGGTTCATAAACATCTTCAATAGTATCCACTTCTTCCCCTATTGATGCTGCTATAGTACCGACACCCACTGGTCCCCCCTCGAACTTTGTAACCAGGATACTCAATATTTTCTTATCAACCACATCTAAACCCAGCTTATCTATATCAAGTTTGCCAAGAGATTTTTCGGCTATCTGGTCGTCTATTACACTATCGCTGTACATTAGAGCATAATCCCTTACTCTCCGGAGCAGTCTATTAGCAATCCTTGGTGTTCCCCTGCTCCTGCCTGCAATAACTTCGGCACCTTTTTCAGTTATCTCTATATCAAATATATCAGCTGATCTTCTAATAATCCTGACAATACTCTTTTTATCATAATAATCCAGCCTTAAATTTACTCCAAATCTATCCCGCAGCGGTGGAGCTACCAGCCCAATTCTGGTAGTAGCACCAATAATAGTAAAAGGCGCGATGTCAATTCTAATTGACTTTGCAGAAGGACCCTTTCCTATTATTATGTCCAGTTTATAGTCTTCCATAGCCGGGTATAGAATTTCTTCCACACTTCTGTTCAACCTATGAATCTCATCTACAAATAAAACATCAAAATTCTCTAAATTAGTCAATATAGCAGCCAGATCTCCTGCTCTTTCAATAGCCGGGCCGGAAGTAATCCTAAAACCAACCCCTAATTCATTTGCAATTATTTCTGCAAGACATGTTTTCCCCAGACCGGGTGGACCAGATAGGATCACATGATCCAGTGGTTCTTTTCTTTTTCTGGCAGATTTAATAAATATTAGAAGGTTTTCTATTATCTTTTCCTGACCTATAAATTCAGATATAAATCTGGGACGCAGACTCTTGTCCAGCTCAGTATCTACCTTTATATGTTTGGGATTTACATCATTATTTTCTTCATCATTGTTTGTCATTTTACCTTTTTCACCCACCATTTTAATTAAATCTCCTTAAGAGCTATTTTTAGGATATGCTCAATTTTTTCTTTCTTGATAACGTCAATACTTAATTTTGATATGGCTTTACTTATCTCTCTTGAATCGTAGCCCAGGGTCTTTAAAGCCTGTTCAACTTCATATATTTTTTCATTTTCCGCTAAACCTGCAAGCGCTGCTCTTTCCACTTTATATTCTTCCAGTTTATCTTTAAGTTCCAGAATCATTCTTTCAGCAAGTTTGAGGCCAATTCCGGGAATTCTTCTTAGCAGGTCAACTTCCCTGTTTGCAATTATTCTTTTAAGCTCCTGTCCGCTATAAATGGATAGAGAACTTAACGCTATTTTTATTGATATTCCTGAAACTCCTAGGAGCTTCAGAAAAAAATCTTTATCGTCGGTATCCAGAAAACCCACCAATTTTAATTCATCTTCTCTCACATGGGTATATATATCAAGTTCTACTTCCGAACCCTTTTCTGGTATCTTTTCAAAAGTCCTGCTTGAAATCAATACTTCAAATCCTATTCCCCCGGCTTGCACTATAATGCTTGAGGGTGACTTTTTAATTATTTTTCCAAATATTTTTGCAATCATAGCCAGCCATCTGAATTATTTAAAAGTTTTAACCTTATCTTGAAACTTTTTATTATTAGCATGACATACAGATATCGCCATTGCATCCCAGGCATCATCTTTTTTAGGGAAAAAGTTATCCTTAACTTTAAGTATTATTCTTAACATATATTTGATTTGTTTCTTAGTTGCTTTTCCATATCCAACAATAGCCTGTTTTACCTGTAAGGGAGTATATTCGTATATCTTCAAGTTGTTAATACTTCCAGCCAGTATTGATACTCCCCTTGCCTGACCTACATCCATAGCAGTTTTTACATTCATGCTAAAAAAGATTTCTTCAATAACCATGCAGTCAGGATAGTACTTTTTAATTAACTGGTTAATCCTTGTATAAATCTCTTCTAATCTTTCACAAATGGGTTTGTTCTTTTTTGTAACGATGCAATCGCAAAATACGGGATAGTATTCTCCTTTTTCTACATCCAATATGCTTACCCCTGTAGTTTCCAATCCGGGATCTATCCCCAGTATTCTTATTCTATCAGTTGTCATTTTTAATTATCTATATTTCACTCAATATCTCATCGGATATTTCCAGGTTCGAATTTACATTCTGGACATCGTCATGTTCATCCAATGCATTAATTAGTTTTAATGCTTTAACACTTTCCTCTTTTGATAATTTTATGGCAGATTTTGGTATAAGTCCTATTTCGCTTGATTTTATTTTTATATTATTTTTTTCAAGAGCTTCCTTGACATTTATAAATTCCGTAGGAGGAACTTTAATTTCATATACATCATAATCTTCATCAATATCTTCTGCTCCAATATCAATCACATTAAGCATAAATTCTTCTTCATCCTTTATTTCACTTTTCTCTACTATTATTACACCTTTCATCTCAAACTGCCAGCTAACACTCCCGCTCTCACCCAGGGTTCCGTTATATCTACCCAAAATGTTTCTTATGTCCGAAGCAGTTCTATTTCTGTTTTCGGTCATCACTTCTATTATTATAGCTATGCCCCCGGGACCATATCCTTCGTACAGGATGCTCTCATAATTTTCTCCTTCTATCTCGCCGGTTCCTCTTTTAATTGCTCTCTCTATATTATTCTGGGGCATATTATATTCCTTGGCCTTGGCAATTGCATTGGCAAGAGCCATATTATCCCTCGGATCGCCTCCCCCTCCGTCTTTTACCGCTACAATTATATTCCTGCTTAGTTTCCCAAATATATTTCCTCGTTTTGCATCCTCTTTTGCCTTTTTATGCTTAATTGAATGCCATTTTGAATGCCCGGACATATCAATTATCTCCTTTAATATTTTTAATTATATTTATAAAATACTGGTGTATTCTTAAGTCACGAGTCAACTCGGGATGAAAAGTGCTTGCCATTACATTATTATCTCTCACCAATACAATATCCTCTTTAAACTTTCCCAGAATCCTGACCTTTTTTCCAACATTTAATATTTTTGGTGCCCTTATAAAAATAGATTTAAATTTACCGTCATTCTGATTGTTATCAAGGCGGATATCCAGCAATTCCTCAAAACTTTCAATCTGCCTTCCATAAGCATTTCTTTGTACATCAATATCTATATAACCAAGACCTCTGCCTTCTCCTTCAATATTCTTTGCAAGCAAAATCAAGCCTGCGCAGGTCCCGAATATAGGATTTTTATCCCTGTAAAATTTATCAAGGCTTTCTTTAAATTTATATTTTTTAAGCAATTTATTTATAGTAGTACTCTCACCGCCAGGAATAATTAGCCCGTCAATATCTTTAAGCTGTTCCGGAAATTTTACTTCTGCTGTAGAAATCCCGCACTCTTTTAATCTACTTATGTGCTCTTTGAATGCCCCTTGAAGTGAAAGTACACCTACTTTAATACTCATTGCTCCAGTCTTACCACCCTCTGTTGGAGATTATTTTCTCTTTTGTAAGTTCTGATACAGCAATTCCGCTCATTGGACTTCCCAGACCCCTGGAAACTTTTGCCAAAACCTCAGGATTATTATAATGAGTTGTTGCTTCAACAATAGCACAAGCCATTTTTAATGGATTTTCAGATTTGAAAATACCGGAACCTACAAATATACCCTCAGCACCAAGCTGCATTATCATAGCGGCATCAGCAGGAGTAGATATTCCACCAGCCGAGAAATTAACTACCGGTAATTTTTTATTCTTATACACATATAGTATCAAGTCATAAGGAGCACCTAATTCTTTAGCAACAGTCATCAGTTCTTCTTTTGGCAGTGAAGAAATTCTTACTACCTCATCTTTTATGCTTCTCATATGTTTTACCGCTTCTATAACATCTCCGGTACCAGCTTCTCCTTTAGTTCTGATCATCGCAGCGCCTTCACCTATTCTTCTTAAAGCTTCTCCCAGATTTATGGCGCCGCATACAAATGGAACTTTAAAATCCCATTTATTTATATGATATTTTTCATCTGCCGGAGTCAGGACTTCACTTTCATCAATATAATCAATTCCTATGGCTTCAAGTATTTGTGCTTCTGCAAAATGCCCTATTCTTACTTTTGCCATAACCGGAATAGAAACAGTATCCATTATTTTTAATATAATTTCAGGATCGGTCATTCTGGCTACACCTCCTGTTGCTCTTATATCAGCAGGTATCCTCTCCAGGGCCATTACTGATACTGCCCCTGCTTCCTCTGCAATTTTAGCCTGCTCGGGGGAGGTTACATCCATTATTACTCCACCTTTAAGCATCTGAGCAAGCCCGGCTTTTACCTTTAACGTTCCTTTCTCCATCTTGTTAAAACACCTCCAATTATTTTATTCCCACTCCTAAAGACATATTTTCAAGCCTCCTGATTCTTTCTTCTGTAGGAGGGTGCGTATTAAACAAACTTTTAAACATAACCTTAGATTTCTCACCAATTGGATTGGCAATAAATAAATGTGCAGTTGCGCTACTGGCAGTTTTTACTTCACTATGCATACTGATTTTTTTAAGTGCATTTGCCAGCCCAGCAGGATACCTGGAGATTAAAGCTCCTGTTGAATCTGCCAGGAATTCCCTATTCCTGCTTATAGCAAGTCTTATTAAAGTAGCAATTATAGGAGACAATAATATAAGCAATATTCCTACTATTATCAAAACTAAAGATAATATTCCACCGCCTGAGCCTTTTGATGACCTTCTCCTGCTCCCGCCTCCGAATATAAGGGACCTAAATATAATATTACTTATTATAGTAATCATTCCCACCATAACAACAACTATCGTTCCCAGTAGAATATCATAATTTTTTATATGAGATAATTCGTGCGAGATAACTCCTTTTAATTCTTCATCATTAAGATTATCAAGTAGACCCTGAGTAAAGACTATTACTCCTTTTTGGGGATTTCGCCCGGTTGCAAATGCATTCATACCTTTATCGCCTATTACATAAATTTTAGGTATAGGCAGTCCAGCAGCTATTGACAGCCCCTCTACCATATAATAGACTCTCGGATTCTCTTCTCTGGATATAGGTCTGGCCCCGGTCAGGCTCAGTACAATTCTATCGCTATAATAATAACTTGAAAAACTCATAATAACTGCCAATATAAGTGCAAATATCATAAGTATTATCGAATAGTTATTACTAACGCCATAACGCCAGTCAAGATAATAGCCAATGGCAAATCCTACCAGAGTTATAAATACAACAAACCCAATTATTATAAATACGGTTTTTGCCCTGTTGCTGGCAATTTGTTCATACATTACTCAATCACACCTTTTTTTATAGAAAAATCACCTGTTATTAAAACTTTACTTTAACCGGCTCTCTGGCTGAAACTTCTTCTATTTCAAAATAATCTCTTGACATGAAATTAAACATTCTCGCAAATATATTTCCAGGAAATGTTTGTATTCTGGTATTAAATTTCATAACCATATCATTGTAAAATTGTCTTGCATAAGCAATATTACTTTCAATGCCATTAAGCTGTTCCATTAATCTTAAAAAATGCTGGTCCGCTTTAAGGTTAGGATAATTTTCAGACAACGCAAATAACGACTTTAAGGTACCTGTTATCATATTTTCGGCTTTTGCCTGCTCTTTTACTGTTTTTGCGTCAATACCCAGTTTTCTGGCATTAATAACATTTTGCAGAGTTTCCCTTTCATGTTTGGCATATCCTTTCACTGTCTCCACCAGATTTGGTATTAAATCATATCTTTTCCTGAGCTGTACATCAATCTGATGCCATGAATTGTCAACTTTATTTCTTAAAGATACTATTAAATTATATATACCTATTCCAATAAAAAGCAGTATTATTATTATTCCTGCAATTATTGCTATAAGAGAAATTACTCCTGTTAACATAATGACCTCCTGACTATTTTGTTTTTTTACTATTGAACTTGAGATATTTTACATTTTACTGTATTAAAAATAAACAACTTTAGATTATATCATATAAATAATTGCAAAAATATAATCCTACTTCACGGCTAATTTCCTGGCTATAGACTGGTCAATATTGTTTTTTACACAAAAAAATTTTTATGGTATATTTCTCCTATTGCCTTAATTGTATTTAATTGCTATCAAACAAAATCTGACGCTTTTTTTGGGGGGGGTGTTAATGAACGGTAAAAGTTGTTCTAATAATAAAGTTATCGGTCTTATTTCAGGAAATGGGGCCGGGAAAACCTCACTTGCAGAATGCTTCTTATATAATTCTAAAATTACTGATAGGCTGGGAACTATAGATGCGAAAAATACTGTTTCAGATTTCAATCCACTGGAAGCCAAAAAAGGATTTAGTATCAGTTCAAGCATACTTAATTACAAATGGAAAGATTCTAATATAAATCTAATAGACTGCCCCGGGTATATGGACTTTATAGGACAGACTCAGGCAGCAATTAAAATAATAGATAGTGCGCTTTTAGTTGTTGACACAAAATCAGGAGTGCAGGCTCCAACTGAATTGGTCATAGAGCTGCTGGCCAAAAATCCCAAACCGATGTTCTGCATACTTAATAAATTAGATCTGGAAAATATAGATTACTTTAAAGTTGTAGAAGATATAAAAAGTGAATATAATTTAAACCTTGTCCCCATAACTATCCCGGTTAATAGCGGAGAAAATTTCTCTAAAATTGTAGATATACTTCAGAACCAGGAATATGAGTATAAAGATAAAAATTTTATAGGTAATAAGACCTCTGTAGATGAAAACATTAAAGATCAAATTGAAAGTCATCATAATGAACTAGTTGAATCTATAGTTGAAACAGATGACGTATTGATCAGTAAATACTTAGAAGGCGAAGAAATTGACGATAAGGTAATAAGTGAGGTATTTAAAAAAGCGGTAATAGCCGGAAAGGTAATCCCTGTATTTGCCATATCTTCAGGCAAGAATTTTGGTGTAGATATTTTAATGGACTATATAAATTCTCTTCTCCCTTCTGCTCTTGATATACCTTCTATTAAGGCAAAGGATTTAAACAAAGATTCTGAAATAGAAATAAAATCTTCGCCAGATGGTTCGCTGCTTGCATATGTTTTTAAGACCATGGCAGATCCTTACATAGGAAAGTTATCTATTTTTAGAATTTTTTCTGGAATCATTAAGATAAATGAAAATTACTACATATCCGGTCCAGAAAAAACATATAAATTTACAAATTTATTTAAGCTCCAGGGCAAAAGTCAGAGTGATATAAGCGAAGCTTCATGTGGAGATATTGTAGCTGTATCCAAAATTATGGATATTTCAAACGATGATACCATTTCAAGCCAGGATCAGCCATTAAAAATACCTGAAACAGAATATTTTTCCCCTACCTTGCCCAGAGCAGTTATACCCAGGAGTAAAGGAGATGAAGAGAAAATAAGCAGTGGCCTATCCAAATTAATACAGGAAGACCCCACCATAAGACAGGAATTAAATCTAGAAGTACATCAAAACATTATCTGGGGTATGGGAGATCTGCATCTTTCAATATCCAGGGATAAATTAAAAGAAAAATTCGATGTTGATATTGATATACTAATACCAGATGTTGCTTATAAGGAAACAATAAGAAAAGATGCAAAAGCCGAATATAAATATAAAAAACAATCTGGCGGCAGGGGACAGTACGGACATGTTTTAATTGAAATCAAACCACTTGGTAGTGGTGGAGGTTTTGAATTTAAAAATAGTATTTTTGGTGGAGCAATTCCTAAAGGCTATATACCAGGAGTGGAAAAAGGTATCAGGGAAGCACTACTAAAAGGAGTTCTTGCCGAATACCCTGTAGTAGATATTAGCGTAAATCTGTATGATGGGTCATATCATACCGTAGACTCGTCTGAGATGGCCTTTAAAATAGCAGCGTCTATGGCTTTTAAAAAAGGAATGCAGGAGGCTTCTCCGGTCATATTAGAACCTATTATGGAATTGGAAATTATAGTACCGGAGAAGTATATGGGTGATATAATCGGAGATATAAATGCAAAAAGAGGAAAAATTATTTCAATGACCCAAATTGAAAATAAAAAACAATTAATAAAAGCTACTGCCCCCCAATCTGAAACTTTCAACTATGCAATTGATCTAACATCTCTTACCCAGGGAAGGGGACGTTTTATTCAAAAATTTTCACATTATGAAGAATTACCTCCAAATTTAGCCCATAAGATAATAGAAGAAAGGAAAAAGCAAAAGGAATGAAGAAAAAACATAAAATTTTTTTATTAGACAAATTTCCTTATATTTTGTTCGGTATAATTTTAATCTTTTCAATAATAGTTTTTTTTTCCGTTAGAAGCTGCATGCCGCTTAATTTCTTTTCTGGAGTACGGGAAGAAACTGAAGGTAAATCAAAATATTCTATATTTATATCTTCTCCAACAAATAATAAAACCTTTAGTTTTATAAATCAAAATGAAACTGTTCCTGTAGAGATAAAGGCAAAAGAAGTAGAAAATACAGATTATATTATAAAACTAATGGTTAATGACAATGAAATAAAATCATTTACTTCTCCGCCATATGAATTAAACTGGAATCCGGGAAGTTCCGGGCAGTATGAAATGACAGCGCAGCTTATAGATGATAGCGGCAATATAATTACAAACTCAAACACAGTAAGTTTCACTGTACAATACGAGATTGAACCTGAAGAAAATATTGTTTTAAGTGTAGATATTGAGGAAAAGAAAAACGAGATCTTAAGCCAATCCCTTTTCAGGACCCAGAATACCATACCTACCGGAGTTCCTTTATTCTCCTATAAGTGCTATATCCCCCCGGTTATAGACGGCAGCATCCAGGAATGGGATAAATTTGAGAGTTTTTCAGCTTTTGAACCAACCATTAAAAAAGAAAATTACACCACCCATACCGACATTTCGGGTACATTTTATTCCTGCTGGGATGATGATAATTTTTATTTTGCGGTACAGGTAGTTGATGATGTGTTCACCCAGAAGTATACAGGGAATCAGCTAAACAAGGGCGATAGTATAACCATTGTATTCGATACCGAACTGGAAGAAGATATGCAGACATCATTTTATAGTGGTGACGATTATCAGATTGATTTCTCACCTGGCAATTTCTCCAATATACTTCCGGAAGCTTTTATGAGCTGGCCTCTTTCTAATGCACCACTCAGAGGTGTAACTGTTTTTCCCATAAAGCTGACAAATGGATATCTATTAGAAGCAAGCATCCCCTGGTATTATTTCCCAAACTACAATCCTAATGATAAGGATGTACTGGGATTTACCATTTCCGTGCTTGATACTGACAACCTGGACTCAACAGAGCTTGTAATCTCCTCCTCAAAGGTATTTAATTTTAACGATGTTTCCACACTGGGCGCTATCGCCCTTATAGATGCCGGGGATATACAGAGTATTGAAGAAGAGCCTGCTGGTGAGGGTGCTGATGAGGGTACTGATTAATACACTTACTAATTTTAAATGAATAGTCTATTACAATATTTTGCTATTTCTTTAGCATCAATATTCATCGCTGCAGCAGCATTAAAAATTCTTGCTCCGTCAAGATGAACTGGAACTCCAACTGACTTGGAAAAATAATAAACATTCTTCATATTCTCTATAGGGACAACAGAACCTGAGGAATGTGCATTTTCTGTACATATAAGTCCTGTATCTGGGTAGTGGATATCTTCTTCCCGGTATAGTAACTTTAATTCTTCTATATTTATCCTTCCTAGATAGTCATGCAGCAGACGCAGCTGTACACCTGCAATAACTGAAGCTGCACCTACTTCGTGTAAAACAATATGATTACTTTCCGGAATAATAACCTCATTTCCTCTATTAGTATAGGTTAAAAGAGCAAGTTGGTTCCCAAATGTTCCCGAAGGAACAAATAATGCAGATTCTTTTCCTAAAATATATGCAGCTTTTTTCTCAAGCAAGTTAACAGTGGGGTCATCACCATAGACATCATCACCTACTTCTGCACTGCGCATTGCATCGAGCATTTCTTCCGTAGGTTTTGTTACAGTGTCACTTCTTAAATCAACCAGTTCCATTTTTACCTTTTTCCAGTATTTAAAAATTTTACTATCTAAGCTTGGCGTCTACAATCTTGCTATTAAGTTTTTAAGTTTCTTTATTTTCTTTTAAAATTTTTACAAAATTTTTTACTAATTTAGGGTCAAATTGTATTCCAGAATATTTTTTAAGCTCTTTAATTGCTTCATTTTTGCTTAGTGGTTCTTTATAATTCCTTCCAGTTATCATAACATCATAGGAATCAGCTATTGCTATAATACGCGATGTAATAGGAATATTTTTGCCTTTTAATCCTAGAGGATATCCAGACCCATTCCACCATTCATGGTGTGCTAGTACTGCTTCGGCAATAGCAACTAGCTGAGGTGATGACTCGCAAATATTATATCCTATTTCAGGATGTTTTTTTATTCTTCTCCACTCTTTTTCAGTTAGCTTATCATTTTTATTTAGTATGTCATCAGAGATTGCAATTTTTCCAATATCATGTAAAGCTGAAAGTAATATTAGCTCATCTAATTTATTTTGGTAAAGGTTTATAGAATTTCCTAACTTTACTGCTAACTTTTTAATCCTTTTAGCATGCTCCCTTGTTTCATGACTTTTTTCCCACAATGTCCTTTCAAGAGCAGATATTATAGAACTGGTAATACTTTTTCTTTCTACTAGCTTACGACTGTACATATTATACTCAGCAACTTGGATTACAGTTTTAATATCTTGTTGAGGTCTTTCTTTAGTTGAAACCCCCAATGACATGCTGAGAGGAATGCCATTTTCCTTTATTTTATTTGCCGCACTTCTAATTCTTTTAATAATCTTATACGCATGGTCATTTTTTGTTTTGGGAAGAATTATTGAAAATTCGTCTCCTCCCCACCGGGCAATGATATCTTCTTTTCTGCAACTCTCTTCTAAAATTCTAGCAGCTTCACATAAATATAGGTCTCCTTTTAAATGTCCAAAGGCATCATTTACCAATTTTAGCCCGTTTACATCCCCAACGATAATACTTAGGGGAAGTTGCCTTTTGGTGTCAAGCCTTTTTAGTTCTTCTTCAAAATACGCTCTGTTGTACAGGCCAGTCAGGCTGTCGTGAAAAGATATATATTTTAGTTTTTCTTCTGTCTTTTTTCTTTCGGTAACATCCCTTAAAACCCCCAAGCATCCAGTAAGATTTCCCTCTAAGTTACGTAGAAAACCTACCTTAAGTTCCCCCCAAAAGGTTGAACCATCTTTTCTTATATATTCATATTCCATAAGAGGTATATTAAAATTTATATCTTTTTTGGCTAAATCTACATACTTTTTAAAAGAACCAATAGCTTTTTTATAGGAATCTTTTACCATAATATCTTTCATTTTTATCCTATTTATATCTTTAGTTTTATAGCCAAAGAATTTAGTGGCAGAAGAGCTTGCATATTTTATATTAAGATTCATATCCTGAACAAATATAATATCATTTACATTTTCAGCAAGAAATTGGTATCTTTGTTCACTTTCCTTTATCTTTTCTTCTGCCTTCTTTTCCTCTGTTAAATCTATTGCTACTATTCTTAATCCCAAAAAGGTCCCATTATCATCTTCTATAACATTACTATTCGCTAGAACTTGAAAGTTACTGCCATCTTTTTTTACTATGGTATACTCATTTGGGCCAATTTTTTGTTTTTTTAGTATTTTTTTAATATTTTTTCTAGCTTCACTTTTATCTTCTTCCTTAATAACTTTAAATACATTTAGACCTTTTCTTAAATCATCTTTAGTATAACCTGTAGCCTTTAATCCATATTTATTTAAAAAAATAATATTTAATTCTTTATCAATCCTTGCAACTATTTCCGGAAGCAGCTCAACTAATTTTTTAAACTCTATTTCATTTTCCAAAGATACTTTATTTTTATCGCTTTGCTTTGTTTTTATTCTATGTTCCATTTTCTAGTCTCTTTTTATTAATTATAATTTAACTTCTTATTATAATATAATTTAAATATTTTTAAATAATTTTTTTTAAACTTTTTAATAGTAAACTATTAAACTAATAAATAAATTTACTTATATTACTTTAATTAATATTATTGTAGTACATAAAACATATATTAAAATCTGTAATACTTTAACTTTTCTGTCAATAAGTATAATTTATCTAAACTATCTTAAGCTCAATACACTAACTATCTGTTAAAGTAAGGAGTAATTTTTATATTAGAACTAATTATAAAAATAAGATTTTAAGTATTTTTTAAAAGCTTTATTTTTAAAAACTTATTTTGACTTGTTGGAGTTAGCCTGTAAGCCGAGTTATAGATTAAAAATAATTAAAATATTTATTTAAACTTTTAATAAGATAGTAATCGAAGACTTAAATATTAACCTTAATACTATTACCCTCAACCTTCACTTCATAGATATACTCGTCCTTTGTTTTTAACTTAAGAAAACCTATTTTTGGCCCCGAAATACTTTTTCCTGTTGTGACGTCAAACCTCGAGCCATGTCTTGGGCATGTCACGATTTTTCCATCAAGCTTACCTTTGGACAGATCCCCACCCATGTGAGTACACTTTCTGTTTATAGCGTAGTAATTTCCATTATAGTTAACAACCAGTATTTCCTTGCCCTGAGCGATTATAGGTTTCATTGTCCCTTCGGGTATCTCATTTGTTTTCGCAACCTCAAAAAAACTCATTTATAACCTTCTTTTTCAAAATAAAATTATTACTTGTCTAAGTATAATAAAATCTTTCAAATATTTAAATTAGCTATCTCCTAAAAAAGTTATAAGCAGAAAAAGATGCTTACCTTAACAAAATTAAAATTATAAATTATTAATCATTTCAATAATGCTACTACTTAAATAATATTGCTCTTAACTTTTCAATCCGTTAGCTTTACTTTAATATTGCTGTTAAAATATCAACGGTTTTAAATATGACAGGTAATAAGAAAAACAATTTAAAAACTTTTAATATAAATATATCCGGCATTGTCCAGGGGGTAGGCTTCAGGCCTTTCATATACAGGCTTGCCCAAAAGTACAATCTTAATGGAATGGTCACCAATACTACAGAAGGAGTTACACTAAAAATAAATACATACAGTAAAAATATAGTTGATAAATTTACTTCAGACATTAAATCACAAAAACCTTCAGCATCTGTTATCGAAAATATAAAAATAGAAGAAGTCCCCTTCCGGGATTTCAAGGATTTTAAAATAGGAAAAAGCATAGAAACAGAAGAAAGATTCCAGTTGGTATCTCCGGACATTGCAACCTGCGACCTCTGCATTGAAGATATTAAAAATAAAAAGGACATTCGTAGATACTACTATCCATTTACCAACTGCACCAGCTGCGGACCAAGATTTACCATTATACAGAAGATACCCTATGACAGGCCGTACACCACCATGCACAAGTTCATAATGTGTAAGGACTGCTCCAGAGAATACAATGATCCCCTGGACAGGAGATTTCATGCCCAGCCCAATGCTTGCAAGAAATGCGGTCCCTCATTACTTCTAATTGACAGAGAAGGAAAAAAAATAGATTCTAAGACCCCTATCGTTTCTACCGCAGAACTGCTCCGGCAGGGAAAGATTATTGCATTAAAAAGCCTTGGCGGGTTTCAGATAGCCTGCAGCGCCATATCGGATGATACAGTCAGGGAGCTCAGAAAAAGAAAGAAAAGGCCGGTAAAGCCTTTTGCTATAATGATTAAAGATATTGTGTCCGTAAAAAAATATTACCGCTTAAATGAGATGGAAATAAAAAGCTTGCTGTCAGCCAGAGCTCCAATTGTTCTGCTTGAAAAGAAACCTAAAAATTATCCGGTTTCCTGGTATGTCTCGCTGTATAACCGTTATGAAGGAGTGATGCTTCCCTACACACCCGTACACCACCTGATATTTGACCACATTAATATACCACTTATCATGACCAGCGGAAACCTGTCAGAAGAACCAATAGCATCCGAAAATGTGGAAGCCCTGGAGAGATTAAAAGACATATGCGACTATTTTCTAATTCACAACCGTGATATATATTCCAGATATGATGATTCGGTCATAAAAATCTTTGATGGCAGGGAGATGGTTATAAGAAGAGCCAGAGGATACTCCCCTTATCCGGTAAAGCTTGATAAGGACATTGGAAAACAGGCTATATTTGCGGCCGGCGCTCATGAAAAAAATACATTCTCCTTCCTTGTAAAAAACTATGCAATTATAAGCCAGCACATAGGAGACTTGGACGATATAGAATCGCTAAAATTTTACAGTTCCACATTTGACCATTACCGGAAACTTTTTAATATTAAAAAAATAGATATAGTGGCCTATGACAGACACCCATTTTATGCCTCCACAAAATTTGCTGCAGAGCTTAAAAATGTGAATACAAGGATTTCAGTACAGCATCATAAGGCCCATATTGCCAGCGTAATGGCTGAAAACAGCGTGAATGAAAATTTAATAGGTTTTGCCTGGGATGGGACAGGATATGGCGATGACGGAAAGATCTGGGGCAGTGAAATATTTACGGTTGACGGCAACCTGAATTTTATAAGATTGGGTCACCTTAAAGAAAAAGTTCTTCCAGGAGGAGAGATTACCATTAAAAAACCGTATAGAATGGCCGTTTCCTACTTGTATCATCTGTGGAAGAGAAATGGAAGTAATAAAAATAAATTTTATAAGTTTGTATATGACAGTCTGCCGTTTTACAAGAAAATAATATCCACCTTTGAAATAGATGCTATTAAAAAGCAGATAGAAACCGGATTTAACAGTCCGGTTAACACCAGTATGGGAAGATTTTTTGATGCGGTAAGCTCACTGCTTGGCTGCACCCATACGTCTAGTTTTGAGGGCGAAGCAGCAATTCACCTTGAAATGACGGCTGATAATAAGGTTTGTGAGAAATACCCTTTGAAAGTTGATTATAAAGATGGGATGTATATAATAGATGATTATTATATTTTTTCCCGGGTATTTGAAGAATTGCTAAAAAAGATACATAAGAGTAAAATATCTGCCAAATTTCATAATACGCTTGCCGGGGCTGTACTTGAAATCAGTAGTAAAATAAGAAAAAAAAGCGGTATCTGCAGGGTTGCTTTAAGCGGTGGAGTTTTTCAGAATAACTACCTTTTAAACAGATGTTTTAATATATTAAAAAAGGATGGTTTTAAGGTATACTCGAATTTCAAGGTTCCGGTTAATGATGGAGGTATCTCCCTTGGACAGGCATACATAGCTTCCTTAAGAATTTTATCTTCAAAGAAAGGATAGTTTTATCATGTGTTTAGCTATACCGGCAAAAATAATTAAAATAAACAAAAATATAGCAGAAGTAGAAAGTCTTGGAGTTAAAAAAGAAATTGATATTTCTCTTACACCAGGCGCTAGGGTAGGAAACTTCGTTATAGTACATGCAGGATTTGCTATACAGGTTATAGATGAGGAAGATGCACTGGTAACACAGGGCTATTGGAAGGAATATTTAGGTGAGCAGTAATATTAAAGAACTGGTTGAATCCTTAAATAATAATAAACCCGACCATAAGATAAATATAATGGAAGTCTGTGGAACTCACACCATGGCAATATCCAGATATGGATTAAGACAGCTGATTCCTGAAAATATAAACCTTATTAGCGGTCCCGGGTGTCCGGTTTGTGTTACCCCTGCATTCGATATAGACCGGATAATCGGGATTGCAAGACAGTACGATGTTTCTATATTTACTTTTGGAGATTTGTTCAGAGTGCCGGGTACGGAATCCAGTCTTTACAATGAAAAGTCGAAAGGTAAAGATATAAATATTTGCTATTCCCCTGCTGATGCACTTGATTTTGCCAGAAATAACCCGGAGAGGAAAGTAATATTTATAGCCATTGGATTTGAAACTACAATACCCTTAACTTCAGTTATTATAAAAAGAGCCTACCAGGAAAAAATTAATAACTTCTATATATATAATACCCATAAACTTGTACCAGAAGCATTAGAACTTCTCCTTTTAGATAAAGAGGTAGAAATTGATGCCTTCCTATGCCCCGGACATGTTTCTGCTATTATTGGAAGCAAACCTTATAATTTTATAGCAGAAGATTACCATATACCCTGTGTTATAAGCGGTTTTGAACCCATGGATATACTGGAATCCATAGCAACCATAATCAGACAGATAAATAAAGGCATATCAGAGGTTGAAATCCAGTATAGACGGGTAGTCAGAGAAGAGGGAAATCCTGCAGCATTAAAATCAATATATGAGGTATTTGACAAATCAGATTCAGTATGGAGAGGCCTCGGAAATATTCCCGGAAGCGGTTTGAAGTTAAAAAAGAAATTTTTAAAATTCGATGCAAAGACCTATTTTACGGTAAAAAGATTTAAATCCAGAGAACCCGCCGGCTGTGAATGCGGGGATGTTTTAAAAGGAATAAAAAAGCCTGCGGAATGCAGGCTATTCTCAAAAATCTGTAAACCTGAAAATCCTATAGGACCGTGCATGGTTTCAAGCGAAGGGTCATGCGCAGCTTATTATAAATATGAAAAAATAAAAGTCCAACATTTAAAAATCTTAATATGACCTTAATATGACAAACAGTCAAAATAAAAAAAATATCAAAATCAATAACAAAAAATTCAAGGACAAAATCATTCAGCTCTCTCATGGCGATGGCGGAATTAAAACCGGAGAGCTGATAAATAACTTGCTGCTCAAGTATTTTGGAAATGAAATTTTAAATAAACTGGAAGACAGCGCAGTTCTTAATTGCAGTAGTAAGAAGATTGCCTATACTACTGACAGCTTTGTAGTAAATCCTATTTTCTTTCCTGGAGGAGATATTGGGAAACTGAGTATATGCGGTACTATAAACGACCTGGTGACTACAGGATGTACTCCCCTGGCAATCAGCCTTTCATTCATCTTGGAAGAGGGCTTTCCGGTTTCCGATTTCAAAAAAATATTGCTTTCTACAAAAAAAGTTCTTGATGAAATAGGGTTAAATATAGTTACAGGTGACACTAAAGTAGTCGAAAAAGGAAGTGCTGATAAGATTTTTATAAATACATCCGGTATAGGATTTCTCGGCAATAACATAGACATATCTCCGTGCAAAATAGAAGTAGGAGATAAGATTTTAATTAACGGGGGCATTGCCGAACATGGTACAGCTGTACTCAACAGTAGAAAAGAGTTTAATTTTAAAACCAGTATAGTAAGCGACTGCGCTCCACTGTCTTCACTGGTTAAAGATATGCTGTCAGTATCTAAAAAAATCCATGCTTTAAGAGACGCTACCCGGGGAGGCCTGGCTTCTATACTTTTTGAACTGGCTAGAGCTTCTAAAACTAATATTAATATATACGAGGATAAAATTCAGGTTAAAAAAGAGGTGCGCGGCATATGTGAGTTTCTGGGACTTGATCCTCTATACATTGCCAACGAGGGCAAAATGGTTGTTTTTATAGACAGAAAGGATGCCAACAAAGTACTTCAGGCAATGAAAAAAAACAAGTACGGAAAAGACAGCCGTGTTATCGGTGAAGTAACTGAAAAAGGTGAAGGACTGGTTATTTTAGTTACGGAACTGGGCACAAAAAGAATCCTTGACTTACACTATGGCGAGCAGCTCCCCAGAATATGCTAATTATTTCGTTTACAACATTCTAAACTTTAAACCACTTATTTATTTTATCTTTACTTATTGTAATATCTTATGAATATAGAGGGTATGATAAACTAATTTATATACTGTAACTATATCACTTTAGAATAGACCATAATTAGATGTTTGTAGATGGTAATTAAGAATACAAATAATGGTAGCAGAAACACTCGCAATTTAGGGACGCGTATTAATTAACATTTTATTCTATGTTTCTACTGAAATTATTTTAATTTCATCATCATTTATAAACTTAATATTTCTACCGGAACATTTCGGACATTCTGCAGTAAAAAGATTTTCTATATTGGATATTTCTTTGCAGTCTTCACACTTAATCTGTATTTTTTTCTTTTTAAATTTCAATTTAGCACTTTTTAAAATATTATTATCCTTAGTTAAAAAATTGTAATAGAACTCAATCGAATCAGGCTCAATGTGTGCAATTGAGCTGATTTCAAAATTGACTTTCTTTATTTTTTTTATTTTATTTTCCTTTACTACTTTGTTCAATATATTCAAAATTGAACAAGTGATAGAATATTCATGCATAACAATTATAATTACTATACCAGTTTCTCATATAATCTTTTCTAAAGATTCATATATTTTTTGCAGTATTTTAAGACTATCTTCCATATTGGAGTTTAAGATGAATAAATTTGTTAATTCTTTCCTTATAGCCAGAGTTATGTTTACAGCCTCTTCTTGACTTGCTTTAGATTTAATTTCTTCCATAAGTCCATCAAGGTCGGTTGCCAATTTCTTAATCTTTTCCGATTTTGAATCTATAGTTCTGCAAACTTTCTCTATATCACTAATTTCTTTAAACATTTTAATTCCTCCCTATAAAAATATTGAAAAGACATTTGGTATATTTTTTCACAATAACTTATTATAACGATGTGTCTTGTTTATTACGATATAGTTATAAATGTTACAAAAATAACCGTATTATATTGTCAATTAAACATTAATTACATGCCAGTTTCTTTTTTAATTACTGAAATTATTTCGGGAATTTTTTCCTCTATTTCTGGAGACAATCTATCTCCAAAATCAATATTCTTCGGCCTAACACCAATTATTGATATATCAGTATTTATTTTTAGTGCTTTTAGCAGACTAAATATATCTGCAAGATTCAAATCATGAAGAGATAGACTCTTGTAATCTCTTTTAATAAATTCTTTAATATCATTAACCTTTATATTAACCACATCACCAATATTCCGGCCGGTATCTATAGCATCTATAATTATTATCTTACTGCAGCCTTTTATTAAAAATATTAAATCAGCCCCTGAAGTTCCTCCATCAATGATCTCAATATTTTTAAAAGAATCCAGTTTTTCTAATTCTTCAACAACTCTTATACCTATACCATCATCAGACCTGTATTTATTTCCAAAACCAATGATTTTTACATCTGTTCTGGTACACCCACTATTACTTGAAGTATTTTTACCGGTAAAAGTCATCTTACATATTATTTAAAAAAAATAATATACTTTACTTATTTATCAATTTACACTTAAGTAAATGTGTTGAGCATGATATGCAAGGATCGTAAGCTCTTATTAACATCTCACAGGCTAACTTAATTTCATCCTCGCTCTTATCAATTATAGCCGGAACCAGCGCATGCATATCTTTTTCCATATTTGCATAATTCATTCCTGTAGGAATTATCAAATTAGCCTTTTCAACCCTACCCCTATCATTATAAGTATAATCATGAATAAGCAGACCTCTTGGAGCTTCTACAACCCCAACGCCTCTACCTGCCTTAGGTTTGATTTCTGCCATTGCTTTGCTTTCATTCAAACCTTCCTCCAGAATTTCATCGATTAATCTTATACTGTCATCAACACTGTGAACAATTTCCACAAATTGGGCAATATTGTTCATAAATGTGTTATAACAGGGAGCTACCAGTCCCAGCTCCTCAGCATATTTTTTAGCATTATTAGTAAGTTTCTGGTAATTATTGTTGAATCTTGCCAGGGCCCCAACCATAAACACATTTCCGTTTACCCAGCAATGTTTGGCAGTAGAATACTTAACCACTTTTTCCTTCATCTTATCCAGATAGTCTTGATCATCAATTTCCCAGCCATCAGTTGATTTGATATTTCCATCATAAAGGGCATAATCAATCGTGTCACTTATAGAAATATACTCTGTTTTTCTTTCAAATTCATGAATTTTTAAAGTTCTTAAAATTTCAAGAGATTTTTCTAAGTCGGGATAGCTTGCCTGAAGTATTTCTTTCATTTTTATCATTTCTTCTTCAGTAGGAAGTTTGGTAAATCCTCCGATTACGGTTCTTATGGGATGGACTGCTCTTCCACCTATAATTCTAACTATATCATTTGCCATCTTCTTGGTTCTCAAGGCAATATTGACTACTTCAAGATGGGTTTCTACCAAAGGGATCACACTGCCGACACCAAAGAAATCAGGTGCTGCCAAAAAATAAACATGAAGTACATTGCTTTGAACATTTTCGTGATGATATATAAGTTTTCTCAAGTTTATAGTTTGCTCAGATGGTTTGATTCCCAGCGCCTTCTCTGTTGCTTTAATGGATGCGCATGTATGCGCAACCGAACAGATCCCGCAAATTCTTGAAGTTATATGTGACGGTTCATCATACTTTCTTCCAACCAGCATTGCTTCAAAAAATCTTGGCGATTCCGGTATTCTAAACATCAACTTCTCAATCTTTTTGTCCTTTACATTTATAATCAAATCACCATGACCCTCCACTCTTGATAATGGTGAAACTTCTATATTTAAATTATTTGCCATTATGATAAACCTCCAAAACTATTTGTCTCTCTTCTCTATAGTTTTCCCCTTGCAGGCATTATATAGATTAAATCCTTCCATAATATCCTCTACAGTCAATCCATATTCTGACAGTAAATCTTTCTGGGCATTTACATTAGGATCATCAATTACCCCCCGGCAAGCTTCACAACCGCTAACACTGTTGGGACACCTGGAATTACAGCCTGCTCTGGATATCGGACCCATACAGGTTATTCCCAGCTCATATACACAGGTATTTCCATTTCTCTTGCATTCCACACATACTGGATAATTGGGTATCTCCGGTTTTCTTCCCACAATGAGAGATCTTATTATATCCACTATTTCAAATCTGTTGGGAGGACAGCCCCTGGCATAATAATCAACTTTTACATATGTATCAACCGGTTTTACTTCGATAGAATCTATCCAATCTTTTTTATCTCCATATACCAGCTCTTTTGCCTTTTCCAGACCATATAAATTTTTCAGGCAATTCAATCCACCGGTTACTGCACACGCTCCAATGGCTACTATTGTCTTTGCAATATTGCCAATTTTCTTTATTCTTTCAACTCCATGTTTGGTGGTTATAGAACCTTCTACCAATGCAATTTCATAAGTATCACTATATTCTGTCGCTAGCTCAGTAAAATGAACAATTTCAACAGCATTTACCAGGTCCAGTAATTGGTCTTCAAGATTTAATATTTCTAACTGGCACCCGCCGCATCCGGTAAATCCAAATACCGCAACTTTTGGCTTGTTCATTACAAAGCCTCCTTTAAATTCCTTATTTCCCACAGATTAAATACCGGTCCGTCTACACATACCAGCTTATCACCTATATGACAATGGTTGCATTTACCCACTCCACATTCCATTCTTCTTTCCAGGGAGAGGTAAATATTTTCAGGTTTAAACTTTTTTTTCTCCAGCTCATAAATTACATATCTGTACATAATAGGTGGCCCACATACTGCAATATAGGTATCATTTGATGGAAAATCTACCCTTGGTATTAACTTTGTACAAACCCCAATTTCTCCGGTCCATTTATTATCAGGATTATCTACTGAAAGGCATAATGAAATATCACCACGATTGTTCCAGTATTGAATTTCATTCTTAAATAAGATACTCTCGGGATCAACTGCACCATATATCACCATTATTTCCTTATAATCTTCCCTGTAGTGTAAAATGTATCTTATTAGTGACATTAATGGCGCCAGCCCCAATCCACCGGCAATTAAAAGGACATTATGATTTTTCATCTTCTGATAAGGGAAATATCCATTTCCGAATGGACCTCTTATTCCAATTTTTGTACCTTCTACCATTCTATGAAGAGCACTAGAAATATTACCAGCATTCCTTATACAAAGCTTGAAGAAATCTTTATTAGTCGGATTGGACACAATGGAAAAAGGTGCTTCTCCTAATCCAAACAAAGTCAATTCAACAAATTGACCTGGTTTAAAATTAAAACTGTTTCGCTTTTCTTCATCATCAAATACTATTTTAAATACTTTTTCCGTAGGACTTAAATACTCTATACGAGTTATCCTGGCAATATCAGGAACATATATAGTATTTTTGTTTTTCTTTACTTGTGCTTCAAACCCCATTTATATGCTCACCTCTTTTTTAACTGAATTAATATCTTCAGCAATGTTAATTTTGGCCAGACATGCTTCTATGCACCTTCCACAACCAACACATGCATACTTACCAAATTTATCAAGAAATGTTTTAAGTTTGCATCTATACCTCTGCTTCAATCTATTTTCCTTATCAGGTCTGAAATTATGACCACCAGCTACTAACCCATATTCCGGTATCATGCAGGAATCCCACTCTCTTGTTTTGCTGCCGTCTTTTAAATTAAGTTCAATATCATCCCTCACGTTGAAGCAAAAACAGGTAGGACAAACAAGATTACATGATCCACAGCTGTAGCAATCTTTTGCAATTTCTCTCCATAAATCCTCATTACTATAAGTTAACTCAAAATTATCATAAAAGCTCTTAATATCAACATCCACTTTAAATTTCATACGATAATCCTCCATATATTTATCATATTCTTTGAAATCTTCAGCCGATGCATCTCGGGTTTTTGCATAAATCTCAACAATTTCATTTCCTCTAGCAGTAGCAATTCTTATAAAATATTTATCTTTAAGTTCAGTAAGATAAATGTCGAAACCATCTTTAGCATACTCAGCTCCCATACTGGGGGAAAAATTTGTTTCAGTGGGTTCACTGTCCATTCCAATAACTAATAATTTCTCTCTTTTTGCAACATAATTCTCATCAATAAAATCTGTAGTGAAAAACTTATCCAAAAAATTCATGCCATTTATATCCCATGCATTAATTCCAAAAAGAATTTTTTTACTGCTCTCAACCACTGACCTTACATTAATGTTTTCTCCTAATTCATAAGCAACTAATTGTTCATTGGGAGGGAATAATATTTTTTTTGCCGGAGGAATAGTTGTTCTCATGTAATTGGTATCCAGTTCTGAAATATTCTTAATCGGAACAAAGTCATGCACTGACTTATCTTTCTTCTTCGGTCCTATAAATTCGTATTTAGAAATCAGAGCTTTTATAAAATCTCTGTAATCGCTCTTATCCAGGACTTTATACAACATAAATTCTCTTTTCTTTTATTACTTTAAAAATTTTCAGGGAATATTATTTGTAATAGGTTTGTAACACTGAGTTAAAATATCATTTACCGTTATAAATGTCAATAAAAGCTCGTTTGTGATTTTCTTTAAACTTAACAATTTTGCTGAAATTATAGACCATTCACATATTATTTTTATTCCTGCAATGATCTAAAACCCATTTTACCCATTTTCCCAGGCCAATACCAGTTTTACAGGATATTTTTATCACCTCAGAGCGGGGATTAAGCTCACCAACTTTTTTAATAAAAAACTTCTGGTTAAAATCACTTATCTTTATTAGATCCATTTTATTCAGTAAAATCAAATTACTTTTAATAAAGACCGGTGGATATTTTACCGGCTTATCATCCCCTTCATTGACCGATGATATAACAATTTTATAATCTTCTCCCAGATCAAATCCTACCGGACATATTAGATTACCTACATTTTCAATTATTATTAAATCCAGGTTTTCAATTTTTAATTTACTGGCCGCCTGCGCTACCATAGTAGCATTCAAATGACAGGTGCCTCCGGTGTTTATTTGAACTACATTATCTGTAAATTTTTTGATTTTTTCAGCATCATAAGTTGAGGAAATATCTCCCTCAATTACCCCGATATCTTTCTTACCCTTTAGCCTTTTTATAGTCTCGATAATCAATGAAGTCTTGCCTGCACCAGGCGATGAAAGTAAATTTAAAACCATAACATTGCTTCCCTTAAATAATTTCCTATTCTTATCTGCCTGGTCTTTATTATATTTTAATACATTCTGGACAACTTCTATTTTCATTTTGTCTTGTTCTGGCTTAATAAATTAATTCTTTAAAGAAATTAATAAAAATTAACATTATAGGATGTATCCTTATTTTCTATCAACAGGATTTTCTAGGATTTCTTTAGATTTTTTGTTAAATACTCCTCTATTTGTTTTATAGCCTGTTTTACTGGTTCTGAAAGTTTATTATTCATTCCTAAACTTTTGGGCTGGATGCCTAAGATAAAAATATCTGCGTTGGTTCTTTCTTTTACATACTTGAGTGTTAACTTCAAAGAAATATTGTGGGTAGAGAAACTCTCATTTTTTATGGTTTCTATATCAATAATTTTTACGCTTCCGGCTGGAGCCTCGAAATCAACTGCATCCACTAATAGTACAGTATCCGGTTTATATTTAACAATCTTTTCTAGATAGTTTTCTATTACTTCGCCTACATCCATAAGAAAAAGCTGAGGGTTTATAACTACAAGGTTAGAGTTATTAAGTCTTCGGACAAGCTCTATACCTGCCCCGTCATCCCCACGTATAACATTACCCATCCCAATAATGAGTACTCTACCTTTTAGTTTGTCTTTAAATTCTGGTACCATCTTATAATCTTGAAACATTTTTCTATAGCTGTGCGATTTACCCTTCTATAGCTGTGCGATTTACCTGCCTGTGCATGTCCGCACACGCAGACAGGTCAAACATCGTGGCAGTGCCATTCATGGCACAATTGTCGGATGAATCCGACTGCTACTTTTTTGAGATAGAAAGTAAAACCTCGCGGCGGCATTTGGGGCACAAGATACGGAAAGTATCAGGGCGCCTTAAGTAGGGAAATATTTCTGAAGGAACTTCCTCCTTTACTAACTTCAGCTCTTTCTGCGCCGTTAAAATTAAAGAAAAATTACCATATGCTAAAGGGCCAAGTTTATTAGCCAGGAAAGAAAGATGATCTCTGGCACCGATAATACTTCCACAGTGCTCACAAATTAGTAATTCTTTCTTTATAGACACATATGCTTCTTTTCGGTCAAAAAGGGCTAAATCATACTCATTAGTAAGCTTGATACCCTTTTTAGTAATACAATTAGCTTCACACTGACCACAAAAAATACATTCATCGTAATGCTGAATAACCTCACGGAAACCTGAATTAGCAGATACTTCATCCACTAACTCAATACATCCGACCGGACAGACTTCAGCACAGGCACCACAGCCAACACATTCATTTTCATTGAACTCTGGCTTTCCTCGAAATCTTTCTATGGGTTGGTAAGGTTTAAAGGGGAATTTCGTTGTATATGGCCCCTTCACTATCGCCCTTACTGCTTCCTTTAATATTCTGAACTGGAACAAACCTGGTAACTTCATTTTATCTATGTCCTTTTTTCCTTTTTGCCCTTTTCATCCCCTGAGGAACCGGAAGCCTTAGAAGATTCGTATTTGTCACACACACTTTTTTCCCATAGTTTTACACCAGATATATGCGCTCCCCTGGCTAAAGCATGGGCAGACACGGGAGCAGTTAATAGTAAAAAGACAATACAAAGTAGTGCTTTAATTCCCGCCGCAGTAAATCCTAACATCAAAAAAGTACCAAAGAGAATACCACAGGTTCCAAAAGTAACACATTTAGTGGAAGCCTGAAGACGATTGTATAAATCAGGCAGCCTTACCAATCCTAAACAGCCAAAAAAATCAAAGAAAATTCCTACCACGATAAAAATCATTCCAATAATATCAATAATATTATTCATTGAACCTACCTCCTCTGTGTAATCTTATCGTTTTTATCTATGTAATCTCGAGTCCTATTCATCAAAATCTTTCCCTTCTATATATTTAGCCAAGGCAATAGTGGCAATAAAACTCTGCAGCGCCCAGGCAATCCCGATATCTATATACCAACTTCTTCCAGTAGGAATACCTAAAACCGAGCAAAAACCGACAATTAAAATTCCTAATATATCAATAGCTACAACGCGGTCTGGTGCAGTAGGACCTCTAAGAATCCTAAAAAGACAGAATAGAGCACAAAATAAGAGTACATAAAAACATCTTTGGAAAAATGGAACAAAGGGTAAATCAGGGTAGAATAATATAGGAATACTGTAAAAAATAATTATGCCCAAAATTGATAAAATAATTATTGTTCCTATGAGCCAGATTATTCTTCTTTTCATTTTACTCAAAAATCCTTTCTAAAATCCTCTCAAACTTATGTACAATTAACTGGGTAGCCCTTTCTATATCCTTAACATTTATCCAATGAACATAAAGAAAACCATTTTCTTTATCTACATCTACACTTAAAGTTCCAGGGGTCAAAGTAATAGAATTGGCTAAAAAAGTTAAACCTGTATCAGACTTTAGCTTTGTCTTTACTTTAACTATGCCTGGTTTAATAGGCAAATCTGGATGTCCAACTCTGTATGCTACATCAATATTTGCTTTAAGACATTCCCAGACAAAGAGAGGAATATAATAAAGAAACCAGAAATACCTTTTAGGGCTCCTGAGTGAATGAGTTCTTTCTACAAACATATCTCCCGTCATAAAGGCAATAAAACAAGCCACTAAAACTCCTACAAATACATGCTGCCAATCAAGGGACCAGCATAAGCACATCCAGACCAAAAATGCTAAAATGAATAATGCAATTCTACTTTTCATTCTGTCTCTCATTTAATTTCTGTCTCTCATTTAATTTAAGTTAATCAACTAATTATCTAACTTGCAATGCACCAAAAACTAAAGCTGCATATTCTTTTCCTGCTAATAAAACATCTCCTGCCGCTTTAAGGAAAACCTCCGAAATAGCGGGAATTAAAAGCAGCCCTCCCACAAGACAAATAATAGACAAGATAACCATAGATAATTTCATAGGAAAAGGAACTTCTTTTACCCTTTCCCACTCTTGTCTCAATTCTCCAAAGAAAGCAAGTTTTTGCACTTTCAAATAATAAGCCAGGGTAATAATGCTTACCAGAATAGCAATAAAGGCAAAAATAAATTGCCCCGCTTGAATGGCAGCAATGATAATAATCAACTTACTCCAGAATCCACTAAATGGAGGAATGCCAGATATTGACATTGAAGCAATAAGGGATGTTGTGCCTGTTACGGGCATTTTTTGTGAAAGTCCACCCATCTTTTCTAAATCTCGATTTCCAGTGGCGTAGACCACAGCTCCAGAATTTAAGAAAAGAAGGGATTTAAAAACAGAGTGGTTAAAAAGATGAAAAAGCGCTCCTAAAAACCCAATAGAAGTTCCCAGACCAAAAGCAAAAATGATATACCCTATCTGGCTAATACTTGAATAAGCAAGGAGTCTCTTGAAATCTTTTTGCCCCAGAGCCAGTAAGGCCCCTACGACCATAGAAATTATCCCCAAAACCATTAAAATCTGTAAAATCAATTTTATCTCTCCTAATCCTAAGACATTAAATAAAACCCTCACTAAAGCGTAAATACCAAGAACTTTAATTAATACCCCGGAAAGCATTGCTGATATTGGTGCCGGGGCAGAAGGATGAGCATCAGGGAGCCACCAGTGAAAGGGTACCAGGGCTGCCTTCAAGCCAAAACCCATTAAAAACAAAACACTCACAAAAAATATTATCTTATTACTGCCTCCCTGGGCAAGAGTTTGACTTATATCAGCCATATTCAAAGTGGAAGTAAAACTATATAGAAGTGCAATTCCTAATAGAATAAAAGAAGAAGCTAGAGAGCCCATTACTGCATACTTAAAAGATGCTTCTAGCTCTTCGGCTTCTGTGCCGAAGGCAACAAGGGCATAGCTAGAAATAGCAGCAATCTCTAAAAATACAAATAGATTAAACATATCTCCTGTGATAATTACACCATTCATCCCTGCAAGCATCAACAAAAAGAGGGTATAGAATTTATCCTTAGTTGTGTATTTCTCCATATAACTTATAGAATAAATGGCTACTAAAAAAGCTATTAAATTAACAGTTACAAGCATAAAAGAAGTTAAGCCATCCATAACCATAGATATACCTATGGGAGGTATCCATCCACCTACTTTATATACCAGGATTCCTTGAGTTCTAACCAAATATATTGAGACCAGAGAAATGAAAAATAGAGAAAAAGTGGCTAAATTAGATAAAACATCAGAAAACCGCTTTACTCTTTTCCCCAAAAGGGAAACCAAAAATGCAGAACCTAAAGGTATGACCACAAATAATGGAATTATATACATTTTAGCTTTCCTAATTTATCCTTTCAATCTTTTTATTTCTTCTATATCGAATGTACCATATTTCTCATAAATTCTGATGGCAATTGCCACCAGCAGGGCCGTCACGGCTAAACCAATAACGATAGAAGTTAAGACAAGTGCCTGCGGTAGTGGGTCAACCATATTTTCAATTACCTGGTCTTGGGCTAAAATGGGAGCTCGTCCTCTCATTCTATAAGCAATAAGGATGAAAAAGAGATTAATTGCATACTCAACTATCCCTATACCAATAATAATCTTTATAAGATTTCTTTTTGTTATGATACAGTATAGACCCACGCAGAAAAGAATTAAACAAAGTAAATAAATCAATCTTTTCCCCCTATTTTTAATAAAACTAATCCTAAGAGAACAGCAAAAAGCCCTGCCCCAACTTTGAAACATATGGCAATATTAGCCAGTGGTATTATCCCAGCACTAAAAAGGTGGAAAGCCTCACCCTTGTTTAAAAAATTAAGAAAGAAATAGCCGCCTAAAAAGCCTAAAACAGCAATTGATATAAATATTATTGCCCCTAAACTTTCAAAGAAAGAAGCCATAGATTGACTTAACTTTTTTAAGGCAACCTCTTTTCCAAAAGCGAGCATAAGATGAATAAAGGAAAGGGCAATTATTACACCACCAGCAAAACCACCTCCTGGAGAAAGGTGTCCATGGAGAACAATATATATTCCGAAAAGAAGTATTAGCCCGACTGTGAGCCGAGTGATAGTTTTAACTATCAGAGTCATACCCTTTTCGTTAGAGTTGATTGGTTTATTAGACATTTTTTTTTACTCCTACTTCCTCCCTATCTTTCTTAACACCGCTAATGCTCCAATTATTGCTGCGAAGAGCACTGTCGCCTCGCCCAGGGTATCATAAGCACGAAAATCCAGGATTACTGAGGTCACCAAATTAGTTGCCCCGGTTCTGGCAAGCCCTTCCTCAAGATAGTTTTTGGAAACTTTCATTATAGGATAACCAAACTCTGGTAAATTCTTTAAAGAAGACCAGGCCAATACTAAAAATAACACAATAAAAGTTAAACTTATAAATATGGTAATGAATTTCTGCCTTCCTTTTACTTGCGTAATATCTCTTTTAATCGTGGCCCGAATTAAAATTATTAAACACAAAATTTCCACAACCAACTGAACAATAGCTAAATCAGGTGCTTTTAAAGTAAGGAAAGTAATTGATAGACCCAGTCCAACTGCACCTACAGCTACAATTGAAGAAAGTAAATCCTCTATCTCCACAGCAATAATTGCCGCAGCAATCATAAACAGTAAAAGTATATATAACTCAATCACTGCTAAAACCTTTCATTCTCATACTTTGTCCATCGTACTTCGTACATCGAAAAAATTTCAAGGCGCTCTATTTAATCAAAACAAGAATTTAATCAAAACAAGAAACAAAATCAATATTCCTACCAGACACCAGACCAGGTAGTTAGTTAATATACCTGTATGAACTTTTTGCAGTCCTCTGGTTAATGAAAAAACCAGCCTTGCCCCCTGGTCATAAATATCGAATACTTTTTCTTCAGCTTTTTTATAGACCCATTTAAGCGGGCCTAAGTTTTTTATGGTATCATAGAATTCTGTTCCTGTCACTCGATTCTGGGAAAGCAGTATCTCCCCACCAATATAAGGGGTATCTTCACGCAAACCTTTAAGATTACCTAACCAATAAATAATAGCCCCTATAATGATTCCAACAATTATTAGTAAAGTAGCTAAACCCGGTGACCAGACTCCCAGGAAGGAAATCTCGGCTACCGCTGGCAGAATAAAGTTTTTCAAAGGAAGAGCGTAAGCAAATACACCAAAAAACACACACAGCCCGGCCAGCACCGCCATGGGCAGCCACATCGTCCAGTGAACCTCATTTTTGCCTGAAGATTGGTGCGCAGCAGATGAGGAGGTGCCAAGAAAAGTAGCATGGATAAGCTTCATAAAACTTGCCAGGGTTAAGGCACTGCCAAACATAGCTGCTACCAACCAGATTACCCATAATTCACTTCCTTCTCTGCCCAGCTCTATTATTCCCTGATAAACCATCCATTTGGAAACGAAACCATTGAAAGGTGGAACTCCAGAGATGGATAAAGCAGCAATAAGGCAGGCAGTAAAAGTTATGGGCATCAGTTTAGCCAAACCACCTAGCTTATCAAGGTCGGTAGTACCCGTTTTATGCTGGACTGCGCCAGCTGTTAAAAAGAGACACCCTTTGTATATAGTATTATTTAACATATGGAAAAGTCCACCGGCAATACCAATAGGATTTCCTGTGCCAATGCCCAAAACCATATATCCTACCTGACTTATGGCATGGAAAGATAAAAGTCTTTTTAAATCATGCTGCACCATGGCCATAAAGACAGCAGCAACAATAGTAAGCGCACCAATAATTAAAAGAATTAAGTTAATTGAGTGATTAAGCTCAAACATATTCATACAGATTCGTGCCAGAAGATAAATACCAAGAAGTTTATCCAGGGAAGCAGGGAGAAATGCGGTTACCGAAAGAGGTGCTTTCTCAGCACAATCCGGAATCCATGAATGCAGCGGCATTGCTCCTGCTTTGGCAAAAGATGCAATCATAAGGCATAGAAAAGCAGCTACAGGCAGGCCTCCTGAAATAGGAATACTAATTTCATCCATTACCAAACTCTTTGTTAAAAACCAGATAATTACTATGCCGAAAATCATTAAGCTATCAGAACCACCAACAATAATAAAAGTCTTTTTTGCTGCTGCACCGGCATCCACCTCACCAAGCCCAATAAGTAAATATAAAGTTAACCCGAGGAACCCCCAGAATATCAATAGAAGAACCAGATTATTAGCCAGTACTGCACCCAAGGCTGCCCCTATTGTCCAGAGGATATAAGCATAATATTCTTTCAAGTGGGATTTACCCTGCATAAACTTCAAAGAGTAGAGGGTAATTAAAAACCCGAAAAATCCAATGGCAAGAAAAATAAACCCACTAAGGTTATCCAGCCGCAGAGTAATAGAATCATTCGCCACCCATTCCAATGGCTTCTGGAAAAAGAGGAATATGGTTAAGATAAAAGTAGTAAGCGAACCAATTAAAGCAATCCCCTTGCGTACCCCTTCTGATCCCCTGGGAATAAGTAAAGAGAAAATCCCAAAAATTAGGGGTAACCCAATGGGAATAAGCAAAATTCTTGTATCCATATTTTACAGCTCTTTTCTTAACTTCTCTGTTTTTTCTTGAGACATCCGAATTAAATCTTTGCCGTTTAATATTTTTTTGTTTGTATCTTTATCCACTACAGCCATTCTTTCCGTACAACAATAGCAGGGGTCCACTGCCGCCAGAATAATTGCCGCATCAGATATGGTTTCACCTAATACAGCTTTTTGATTTGATGCTACATTCATATAACTGGGCGCCCTTACTTTGTATCTAACCGGACGGTTAGTTCCATCGGAGCGTACATAATGGAAGGTCTCCCCACGCGGGGCTTCATAGCGGCCAATTCCTTCCCCAGGTGGAATTTCTTTTACTTTAGCATCTATTTCTCCCTTAACTGTCTTCAATTTTTCCAGACATTGCTTAATTATTTTTATTGACTCATACATCTCCAGTACCCGTACCACCAGTTTGGCAAATACATCGCCTTCAGGCATTGTAATCACCTGCCAGTCAACCAGATGATAGGCCGTATTCTGGGGGTCATCTCTGCGTACATCAATGTCTACACCAGAAGCACGAGCAGTGGGGCCAACAACATTATACTCAAGGGCATCTTCCTTGGTTAGTACTCCCACTCCCTTTGTACGTGCATGTATCACCGGATCATCTATGGCTGCCCCTTTGAAAAGGTCCAATGCCGGAATTAAATCATCGAGCATTTTAAGAACTTGAGGAATGTCGCCCGTATCTATATCCCTTCGTACGCCGCCCACTTTCATCATAGCATAGTGATTACGATTGCCAGTTAAAAATTCACATATATCTAATACAGGCTCGCGATATTTCCATGCCCACATCCAGACAGTATTATATCCAAGAAAATGGCCAGCTAAACCAAGCCAGAGCAGATGAGAATGAATTCTTTCCAGCTCCCCGATAATGCTGCGGATATAAAGGGCGCGTTCAGGCACTTTGATTTTGGCTAAATCTTCCACAGCGTTAACAGAAGCAATAGGATGAGATGTTGAGCATATACCACAGATGCGCTCCACCAGAAAGATTACCTGGTCATAGGTCTTAGACTCTGCTAATTTCTCAATTCCCCGGTGGTTATATCCCAACTCTATATCCAGGCCAACGACCCTCTCCCCTTCCACATAAAGCTTGAAGAATTCTGGCTCTTCCTGCAAGGGATGATAAGGACCAATGGGAATTATAGTTTTTTTCTTCTCTTCAGCCATTTTATTTCCTGGTATTCGTATTACGTATCTCATATGTTGCGTCACACAATACGCATCACACACAACGCAATACGAGATTATTTCCTCCTTAATGGATAATTACCTTTTGGCCAGTCATCAGGAAGCAAAAGGTGCCTCAAATTTGGATGATTCCTGAAGTTTACTCCTAAGAGCTCATTTATCTCACACTCAATCCATTCTGCAGCTTTAAATATGGGAGTAAGTGATTCAACCTCGGGAGAATTTCTATCCAATAAAATACGTAAACTGAGCACCAACCCTGATGAATCAAAAGAAAAATGATAAAGAATCTCTATTCCTTTAGGAGTATCAACCCCGCTGGCAATAGCAAAGCGAGCGCCCATATCTCGAAAAATATACTGAGCAAAATCGGTTAAGTCTGCTGGATTTATATCCAGATAAATCCGCCGCTCGGACTTCTTATCACATTTAATTATTTTTTTATTAAATTTTTCTTCCAGTTTTTGGATTATCTCCATTTATTTTCCTGTTAATGATTTGACCAGTTTTACTACACCCATAATCATTGCTTCTGGTTTTGGTGGACAACCAGGAATATAAGCACTTACTGGAACTATCCTATCTACCGGGCCAGCAGCATTATAAGAATCTTTAAATATAGACTTCGAACAAGCACATGAACCAACTGCTACCACCAGACGGGGCTTGGGAGCTTGTTCATAAAGCCTTTTTAACCTTTCTGCACCTTTATGAGTAATCATTCCCGTAACTAAAAGAACATCGGCATGGCGAATACTTCCTACCAACAAAATACCAAATCTTTCCAGGTCATACTTTGGCGTCAGAGCGTCCAAAATTTCAATATCACAGTTATTACACGGAGCTGAAGCAAAATGAAACACCCAGAGCGATTTGGTTAAAGACTTAAGTTTTAAATTCATCCTATATCCCTAATAAAGTAGCGCTGTGATTTATCACAACATTATACTAACTATATCCCAAATAAAGCAAGTAAAACTGCTACAATAGCCATCAGGGTCACCGGTCCCCAGAAAAATTTTACTGCCTGGTCAATCCGCACCCGAGGATTGGTATTGCGAATTAAAACGATTATAACCAGCAAAATTACGTATTTTAATATACCCCAGAGAATATGCCAGCCAGAAAATGTAATTCCTCCTAAAAAGAGAACTACAAGGAACATGGGTACAACAAATAACATCATCTGGCGAGTTAATTTAAACACGGCTAACGTGGGCCCGGAATATTCAATATAAGGCCCGGCCATTATCTCCTGCTCTGCTTCTGGACTATCAAAAGGAACCAGGGTCAACTTTGCCTGCATACAGAGAACAGCTACAATAAAAGCCAAAAAGCCTGATAAGGAGCTAAATATTACTCCATTATTTATTTGGTGGGTAAGTATCTCTCCCAATCTAATTGTTCCTCCTGCTTGAATTACCGGCACCAAACAAATGAGAAGAAAAGGTAATTCGTAAGAGAGAATTAGTTTCATTTCTCTGGATGCTCCAAGAGAAGCGAGAGGATTTTTAGAGGCAAAACCGCCAATAATGACACTAATAGAAGGAATGGTAAGTAAATATAAAACTACGATTAAATCGCCAATGAAAGTGCTGGCCGGGTTAATCATGGTTAGCCAGAGCAGGGTCGAAACAATGGTTACTGCTGCCAGCCCAAAAATCGGTGCCAGTAAAAAAGTAGTTCTTGAACCGCCTTTAGGAACGATAGTCTCCTTGCCAAGCAGTTTAATAAAATCAGCAAAATTTTGCCACCAGGGCGGCCCAACTCGCCACTGCACTCTGGCCGTTACTTTTCTATCAATCCAGGAAGCCAATAATCCGATAATTGCGGTAAATAAAAACCCTGGAAAGATGACAAAATAAAAAACTGCTTTTAGCATTTTACTTTTCCCCCCAAGGAATAGAGTGAACTACTAAGTTTTTACCTACAGCAAAAATGTTTTCTTCAGGATTTTCTTCTACATCAACGTATTTTACCGCCTCAAAGGGGCAAGTATTCACACACTCTGGTATTTTCCCGTTTGCCTGGCCTGAGCAATAATCACATTGAGAAACAAGATAAGGAATTACTTCCGGGTAGATAGTCCCAAAAGGACAAGATAAAACACAAGACTTACATCCAATGCATCGCATATTGTATCTTTTTAAGGTACCATCTTCTTGTTTTTCCAGGGCATCTTGTGGACAAGCTTTAACACAGGGAGCTTGCTCACACTGGCGGCAAACCGTAGCAAAACTAGCTAATTCTCGTAAAGTGGTTATCCCATTATTTTGTGGATGATAAAAATAACTGCACTTAACTTTGCATTCTTTGCATTTGTTACATATTTCTAAGTCAATGAATAACTGTTTCATCTTTTACACCCAAATTTCTGGGATATCCTTTATCTCTTCATAGGTAAAGACAGGACCATCTTTACAGACATAATATTTGCCTAAAGCACAGTGTCCACATTTACCAATACCACAGGACATATTCCTTTCCATGGATAAATATATGTTTTTCGGCTCATGCCCAAGTTCAATTAACTTCTTGGTAGCAAATTTCATCATTATAGGAGGCCCGCAAACGATAGTTACACTTTCCCCTAAATTAACTTTTACCTCATCCAACAAAATAGTTACTACTCCTTCATATTCTTTCCAATTCTCGTCTGCTTTATCTACACTGCGTAAGATTTCTAACTCTGATAATTTTTTCCATTCCGGGAAAGATTGTTTATAAATTATATCCTGAGGTGTTTTTGCTCCATAACAAAGTATTATTCGCTTGAATTTATCCACTTTATGAAGCAGGGTTAAAAGAAACGAGCGCAAAGGAGCAAGCCCTACCCCTCCGCCAACGATTAAAACTTCTTTGTTATAAAATTTCTCTATAGGATAGCCTTTTCCATAAGGGCCCCGTATGCCTACAACCTCACCTTCTTCCATCTGGTGTATTTTTTCAGTTACAAACCCCGCCCTCATTATGGTAACTTCAATTTTATTTACCTCGTAAGGAGAAGAAGAAGGAGTAAAAGGTGCCTCCCCCACGCCAGGAACAGTTAACTCAATAAACTGGCCTGTAGCAAATGGGAGACTTTCTTTTAGCTTCAAGACAAAAGTTTTTATTTCTGGAGTTTCAGAAATAATCTCTTCAATCTTTGCCTGAGCAAGTGAATAAGGATTTTTCATTTTTTATTGACTACTCGTTACTTTATTCAATACTTCTCGTTTATCAATTTTTCCCTGACATGCATCTATACATCGTCCACAACCAGTGCATGCAAGAAGACCAAAATTTTCCGGTTTATAGCTATACTTACAGAGGTATCTATTTCTAAATCTTTTCCATAATTCATCACGAGGATCAGCTCCTCCTGCCATCCGGCTAAAGCCGTTAAATTGACAGGAATCCCATGTTTTATCCTTAAAAAATTTCTCTTTTTGAGCCGAATCAATAAGAAGAAAGCAATGACAAGTAGGACAAATATTAGTGCAGGCACCACATTCTACACAATCCTCTGATAATTCCTTCCATAAGATAGAATCATCTTTTGCCTTGATTATATCTTGAAAACTTTCTACTACTTTAGGAGAGAAAACTTTATTTCTTTCCTTTACCTTTGCTTTCATTCCCTCACGCTTTTCTTCCCGTTTTTGAACCGCTTCTTCTTTTGCTTCACTGAAAAGAGTCTTATTTGCCCCAATCAGTCCCTTACCTTTTTCTGAACCTACTTCTACTAAAAACTCATTATCTAATAATAAAGTAAGATTAAGGTCAAAATTTTGTCCCTGGAAGAGGCTACCTTTCGAGATGATCGAGGACTTATAATCACTGTCATAAGTTACGCCAGAATCCTTCTCCGGAAAGGGGCTACCTCCAACCTCTGTGCAAAAACAGCTTTCTTTTGCATCCAAGCAATCACTACTTATTAAAATAGTATTTTCTCTTTTTTCTTTATAGAAAGGGTCGATGAAATCTTCCGACAAGAATACTCTATCCAGGATAGAAAGTGCAGCAAGGTCGCATGATTTAAGCCCAATAATTACTCTTTTCTTGCTACTCTTGCTACTTACCCCCTCTTCTTCGTTATCAGTTACTGTTTCTTTAACTGGCGAGAAGAATATTTTCACCGGGTCAATGCTGCAGTATTTATAATTTTCATAAGAGATTTGAGCAATATTATCTTTAGTTAAAAGCTGATAAGCCCATCCACCTTCAACTCCCTTGGGGCTGTACAAATCGTACTCTGAAAATAACCCCACCAAGAACTTGATCCAATCAGTTTTGTTTATAGAATAGGTGCTCATTTTCTACAATTTTGCCGTACACTTGAGTAAAATTTCCCTACCTTAAAATTAAACCCTGTTAGAAAACCTTACTTATCCCCTACTCGTAAGAAACCGAAGGCTGTTAATAAATCTATTTCCCCCCAACCTCACAGACCTCACGATCAGGACTTTCTGACAGGGCAAATTGCTTATCTCGCTTAACTTTAGCAACTATCTGTGAAAATTTATTACAATTAGGCTATAGTATAAATACCCTTATTTTTTTGTCAAGAATGTATCAGGAGTTGCAAATATTTTAATTGAAAATCAAAGTTGATATTGCTATAATCTCCTATCAACTTTATATTAATACCTATGAATTCTTAGTTATATATTAATAATGGATTCTTAATAATATATCTACTATCACGAAGGGATTTATATATGGTAGATATTCTACCCTTTAATGGACTTATTTATAATAAAAACAAAATTAAAAATATTTCCGATGTGATCTCTCCACCTTATGATGTAATTTCACCACCCCTTGAAAAGATGCTATATAATCTTGATCCTCATAACATTATTAATTTAATACTTCCTAAAGGCAGCAGCAAAGAAAAATATAAAAATGCAAATAAAATCCTAAACAATTGGATAGAAAACAATATTTTAAAATTCGATAATGAGAGATGCTTTTATATTTTTGAAGAAAATTTCTATATGGGCAGCAAAAGAAAAAAAAATCTTGGTTTTATTGGACTGACAAAAATTGAACCTTATAACCAGTTAAAAATAATTCCACATGAACAAACAATACTGAAACCCAAACAGGATAGACTAAATTTACTGGCGAGCTGCAGAACAGATTTCGGTGTTGTATATACTCTTTATAATGATAACCAAAACAAAATACTGAACATTTCTAAAAATACTATACAAAAAAAACCTTTTATAGATACCCCTGCGGGATATGATCCCTCCCTGAGATTCAAATTATGGAGAATTTCAAACATATCAGAGATAAAAGAAATTATAAAGATAATGAGAGATAAGAAACTAATAATAGCTGATGGACACCACCGCTACGAAACTTCTCTTGCCTATAAAGAAGAATGCGATAGTTTAAAAAATAAAGGTAACCAGAGTTCGTCAAATCCTGAAGATTTTATACTAACTCTATATATTGAAAGCAGTCAAAAAGACGTTTTTTTATATCCCAATCACAGGATTATAAAGTTTAAAAACTACCCGGGTATAGAATATATACTGAAAAAACTTAACATCTATTTTAATATTGAAGCTGAAATCTTAAAACCTTATAAATATCTTGAAAAAAAGCTCTTTCAATCAAAGTCTAAAGGTTTAAAAAGCTTCTTCATATACAGTGGGGACAAAAAACTTTACTTGATAACTTTAAAATTATCCGTTGGTGATATTTACAGTAATGCAAAACTAGCCGGCGGAGAATATCTAAATCTTGATGTAAATATACTACATAATCTTATATTAGAAGAAATTAAAACCCAATTTAAAATTGAAAAAATTGATTTCACCTATTCTATAGATAAAGCAATAGAAAATATAGATAACCAGAAATTTGATATCGGAATACTATTAAATGCTCCAACAATAAATGAGCTGGAAAGAATCTGTATGTCCGGACATCTAATGCCGCATAAATCTACTTACTTTTACCCCAAACCCTGTACCGGTCTGGTTATGTATAAATTTGACCGGTAATTATCAATGCTTGCCTAAATCATAAAAAATTTATAAAAACATTTAAAATGCCAGTGGAGAAATGTATTCTCCTTTTTTATTTTTTAAACTCTCCAGTCTTGACTTCTGCTCCTCAAGTATTTTGAATAATATATCTGGAACCCCGGGACCCAGCTCATTATAAATTTTTATAATCCTATCTATTTTTGAGAGGTTTTCCGGAACTCTTAATATAAATTGTTCTATATATTCTTCCTGGCTGTAATTCCGTCCGAGAACACTTTTAAATAATACTTTAAGATCTTCATATTCTGGAATAAAACCTGTACCAACATTAATTGCCTTTACTTCTTCATGAACACGGAGCTCCATCCACTTAAGCCATACCCTTTTATCGGTCTTTTCATTTAAATAATTACCCTCGTTATCCTTTAAAAAATAATTAACACCGAATATTTTAGGTGGATTTTTCAGCGACTCTCCAAATTTAAGGTTAATATCTATATACTTCCCTACTGGAATTGAGAGAAAATCCAGATTTGACATAGGATTAAATTCTCTTACACCTGTTTTACCAAGAGTAGCTGCAGTTGTTTCTGACTCTATAGAAGCGCCCATAGTTATAATTCCATGAACCCAATTATATGCCTCCTGTACCGGTACCAGTGTATCTGAATCCCTTCCTCCATATATTATTCCCTTTATTTCAACACCAGTGGGATTATCATAATTTATATCAAGGTTATCTAAATTTTTAAGATTAACTGTAAATCTTGCATTCTTATGAGAAGGGGTTATCTCTTTTCCTTGAGAGTCTTTCTTACCCGGATACCACTCACCTGAATGGTTTATTCCTTTTTCAGGTACTTTTCCAGGTTTTCCTACCCAGTAAGCATATCCATCTTCGGTTACCAGTACATTTGAAAATATAATCTCATTTGGCTCATTTAGAACTTTCCATATAGACGGATCACCATCCGGGTTAATATCTTCTATTATTCCAAAAATACCTATTTCCACATTAACTGCATATACCTTATTTTCAATTTTCTTAATATAGACAATATCATCTCCCACTATTGTTTCATCAGGAATCATTGCTGTAGAAGTCTTTCCACACATTGATGGAAAAGCGCCAGCAAAATATGTTATTCTACCCCCGGGACCATGTATTCCGGAAATAAACATATGTTCTGTCAGCCAATTTTCTTTTGAGGCTCTATTTATTCCAAGACGCATTGCAAGTTTCTTATGTCCAATAGTATTCCCCCCGTACTGAGTATTTACGGAATATACAATATCCTCTTCAGTATCCATGTATATTCTTCTTTTATCAATATTTATACTTACTGCATCTTTGACTTCTCCTGCCGAATGTACAAATTTAAAAAAATCTCCATAATTTCCAAGCCTTCTAAATTCTTCATATCCGGGTCTATAAAGTATAATTTCAGAATGCGCTACATAGCTTGAATCAGTTAATTGAACAGCAGGAATTGCGAATTTAGAATTAACCGGTCCTAAACAAAAAAACAGGACATATAATTCTCTGTCATGCATTATGTCTTTCATAATACATAAAATTTCTTTAAGTCCCCTTTCCTTGTCTATTGTATCCAGATTAGGGTCCAGATAAACTCCTTTTGGAACCATCAACCTGGTATGTTCTTTATCTCTACCCTGATCATAATAACCATCAAAATGAACTGTATGTCCTTCCATCGAAAGTTTCTTTTCTTCACCGTCACTTATAGTTTTATTCCTTATATAATTAAAATCTTTTTCAGAATCTTCACAAATAAAGATTGTTTTAGGATTTAAAAGATTAATAAATTTTGCAGTAAAATTAAAAAGATAATTATTTTTTATTCTAACTATTTTTTCAAAATTTTCTCTGTCACATTTTTCCTTTATTATTTCCAAATCTTTACTCATTATTTTCCTCTGGTATAATTTTTATAAATAATATTATTTTGTTCTCTCTAAAACTTTTTTTTAAAATATTCAATAAAAATACAATATTTTTTAAATAAATTAAATATTTTTATGATTATACTAAAAAATTTTATAAAAATATAGTTATAATAATAAATATTTGTAAAAACTTAAAAAATATTTAAGAAATACGTAAAATTATTTTATTTCAGATAAATTTTTTTAAAAAACTTATTATTTTTAAAAAATTTTATACAATTGATCACTAAAAAGCTGGAAAATTTAATTTTTTTATAACCTATTATAAAAAAACAGCGGCTATTTTATCTCCCACAATGTTTTTATAATAGCACTTTCAGCTCTTGAGGGCTTAACTTTTGTGTTCGGGATGGGAACAAATCTTATATACCTAAACACTTTGATGCTAAAACAGTTTATCTTTAATCAACTTTTCCAACTGATCTATTACTAATTCATATTGAGGCAGACTCTTAACTTGTCTATCCAATCTTATTTTCCATAATTTTTTATAGGACTCGGAGTTAATCTCGTTTAAAAGATTGGGAGAATATAATTCATACCCAAATCTTTTTTTTAAAACCCCCTTTATTTTGAAAATATCTAAACCCAAATTTAAAAGATACCACAAATCGTAGATATCTCGCGCTTCTTTATCAACATCTAATATTCTGGAAATTTTATCTGCTGCTACTGACTCCAAAGTGTATGTATTAAGTTTACAATCCTTTTCTTTAAAATCCTGGTATGTAAAAATAATTTTTTTCTTTCTAAAAGAAGGAATAAAAACATCTTTTAAAATATCCAACTTT
>JACKQG010000319.1_pt2 | contig 65996 bp, 51 predicted proteins | sample 8237621 | NCBI WGS metagenome assembly JACKQG01 (sample SAMN15677084, study PRJNA649215) | marine metagenome | biome: marine; feature: Black Sea; material: saline water; isolation source: suspended particulate matter (SPM) from the Black Sea western gyre | collected 2013-06-09/2013-06-10 | depth... | reverse complement strand
TTTCGCGCTCGACTCAAGGTAGGAGCCGTATGAGGTAAACACTCACGTACGGATCTGTGCGGGGGGCCGCTGGCAACGGCGGTCCCTACCGCGATTCGATCCGTCTGGGAAAGCTGTTCGAGACAGCGAATGCTTGGCGATTACCAAGTCTAGCCGCTCGCGACAAATCAAAGTTGAGCCACTCGAGACTGGATGCCGATGCTAAACGAGAACCATGGATGGCGTTCACACCCAGGAGGGATACTTACTCTGCACGCCGGGAGCATCCTATGCCCGTTGATGTCATCCACGCTCTCATGGGAGTCGTTTACCTACTGACTTGGGCCTGCATCGGACAAATGAACGTGCGTCGGGGCACAGACGCCGAAATCGATGCGAATCGCAACCTTCCTTAGTTGCAAACTGAGCCCGCTTCGCGTGCTAGAGTGGCCTACGTGTTCCTGGTAAATCCACCGCGCGGCTTTCCCACAAGAGGTCCTTGCCAGACGAGTCGTCGAGGGCGATCAGTTGGTCGATCATTCCTTGTGTGTCGCTCGCGGCGTGTTGCATGCGAAGCAGCCAAAGCGATTTCATCGTGCCGGTCGACTCGAATAACTCACCCGGCAAGCATGCTAGAATTCCTGCGGCCACTCGGCAATTGAGATCTTCGTTCGGCGAACTTGAATGCGCGTGCCGTTGATACGCGATTCGCAATGAGGCCAGCAGCAACGACCACGCGGTCTCTGGGTGTGGAGAGTTCTGTGTATCCGCGGTGAATTCTCTGACACGCGCCATCGAGAACCCAAACTCAGCGGCGTCGACCCTTTCAGGCAAGTAGCCGAGCAACATGTCGTTCCAACGTTCATTTCTACGGCGCATCCGGTTCAGAATGACAGCCTCCTCGACTCGCAGGCCGTGTCCGTACACCATTAAGTTCAATGCCCGGTTCCGAGCCTCAAGATGACCGGCAAGAACATTACGAACAACTGGACTCGCTTCGTCCAACCCGCGTTGTTGCTCGTAGCCGCAACAGACAGCGCCCCAAACGCGAGTCAACACTTCGGTAGTCAATATCTCTTCCAGCACCTCGCGGATTTCTTCCCACCGCGCAGCCATGTCGGTCGTCTTTGTGTATTGCAATTCGTACGAGAACGTTTTCAAGCTTCGCGCCCAGCGTTCCTGCCGGCAACGCGAAGCCGACCAGTACTGTTCTAGCCCGCTATCCGAAAGACGTTCGGCGTGCCCGATGATGGCCGGGCCGTTCGATGCCAGTATGGCGGCGAATTCAACAAGTTCGCGGGCGTGCATACGTTTTCAGTCCGATTCAATGTTGCAGATCATGATTTGAAGACAACTTCCACGTTTTCACACGGAGGATGCGAACTGAGAGAACGCAAACCGAACGCCAATTCGGCACTCCGTAACAGCACACCTCCACAACAGGATGCAACTCGTGTACTGGGAAGCAATTACGCGCATGGCGTGCGGAACGGGGTTTGTTGCCGAAACGCAACTCGTGGCGAATCGACCTCGTGCCGAGCGTCACCGAAGATGCTATTCGTCAACATCCGCTAGGATCACCGGCTCGTCTCAGACGAACCAGCGTTACCGGGCTCGGCAAACACGTGGTCCAGCGCACTCGCGAGATCGAGCCGCTGATAGCTCCGTTTTGTCGCCGGGTCATCGACCTTCACACCCGTCTTTTGCAGGATCGCGAGCATGGCTTCTGCGATGTTCGATCCGTCGGCTTTCCAGCTGTAGCCGCTTTTGGCGATGGCCTCGCGAAGCACGATCGCGGCTCCACACGCGACCGCATTCGACGACGAAGTCGCTGCGGCAGGGACGACGAGGTCCACTTTAGCATGGCGATCAAGGTAGACGACGTCTTTACCTTGGCGGACGGCCCCGATCGCGAAGCAATTCGGTTGGCTCGAGGGCCAAGAGATTCCGGTCGTGTAGTTATGGTTCCCAGTTGGAGCGCTTACCCAGATGCCAAGTTCTCGGAGTTTTGTCAGCTTCTCGTCGATTGCAGTTGCCACTGGTTTGTCGTGAGCCTGATCATCAACCGGAGCGAAATTGACGGTGGTGATCCGATATTGCTCGTGATGTTCGACGATCCATTGAAGCGCTCCGGCCAGCGTATCACCATCGCTCGTCTTGCAGTGGCAGCATTCCAGCCCTCGAATTACTGCGAGTTGATCGTTGAAAGCAACGCCCCGCTTGCCGCCATAGTTGAGTGACGAAGGAATGCCGATCGTCGATCCGTGATAGCCGCGGCCTTCGTGCTTTGGATCATCATCGCCATCGACACTGTCGTAGGTGACCAGCACCTTAGGCTGATCGCCATCCGACTTTGACCACTCTGGCATCGACAGCTTGCAACCGTCGTCGACCAACGCCAGCGTCTGTCCCTTTCCGAAAGTCAAGCGATCACCATAGGTTTCCCACGCCGCAATGATTCCTGCTTGCTTAAAACCGACCGGCTGAACTGGCTCGCCCGCAAAAAGCGACGAGCTCAACAGTGTAAACGCAATCAGAACCGAGATCGTTCTTCGGCAATCGACTGGAAATATACTTCCGCGTTCTGAATGGATGGGCCGATGTGTCATGGATTTAATCACTCCTTTGTTGACGCGATGCGGTGCATCACGGATGCTGTCGGTTCACGGATGCACCCAGACTACGGCACGCGGCCGCGCTTTTCAAATGGCCCGCATGATCCATGCCGTCGGAAATTCGAGCAGTTAGGGAATGGTATGACTACACTCGCAGGCAAGACGTTGTTCATCACGGGCTCGTCCCGTGGTATCGGCAAGGCAATCGCGTTGCGAGCGGCAGCCGACGGAGCGAACATAACTATCATTGGCAAAACAGCTGAGCCTCACCCAAAGTTGGCGGGAACCGTCTTTACGGCTGCAGAAGAGATCGAAGCCGCCGGAGGCAAAGCGCTGCCATGCGTGACCGATGTTCGGGAAGAAGATCAAATTGCCTCCGCCGTCAAGAAAACCATCGAGGCATTCGGACAGATCGATATCCTGGTGAACAACGCCAGCGCGATATTTCTCGCCGGGACAGCAGGCACGCCGGCGAAGCGATTCGACCTGATGCACTCTGTCAATGTGCGAGCGACATTTATGGCATCGCAGCACTGCCTGCCGCATCTCCTGAAGGTAGCGAACCCGCACATTCTGAATATGTCGCCTCCACTGAACATGGAAGCAAAATGGTTCGCTCCGCATGTTGCCTACACTATGTCGAAGTTCGGTATGAGCATGTGCGTGTTGGGGATGGCCGAAGAGTTGCGAGGGCAATGTGTCGCGGTGAACGCTCTTTGGCCTAAGACTGTTATCGCAACCGCTGCCGTTCAGAATCTGTTGGGCGGTGATGAAATGATTCGTCACAGTCGCAAACCCACTATCGTCGCTGATGCGGCCCACGCAATTCTCACTCGCAACAGTCGCGAATGCAGCGGCAACTTTTTCGTGGACGAAGAAGTGCTTGCCGAAGAGGGCGTCACCGACTTGGAACAGTACGCCGTCACGCCGGGTGAATCGCTGGTACCGGACTTCTTCCTGTAACGCAGGGAAGAGGTAGGACCGAACTAGCGCGTGGATTATGCAGCAAGGGACGATGTTGTATTGGATTCCAGAGGCGGCAGAAACATGATTCTTCTTCAACGACCGCGACCCAAAAGGCGGAACAGTGAACCATTCCACCTTGGATATGGTATCAGTCGAGTCGCGCCTGACACATTCGAAAACAAGTCGCCGCCGGTAGCCGGAAAAAGAACGTGCCGCAGTAGGCGATCCAAGCGAGGTGGTACGCGGCAACAAATCCGACAATATCCGACGGCGACTTACTCAAGGAGCGGGAAGCTCCCAGAACACCGATCTCTCAGCCTTTTACTTCTCGTTTCGAAGTACGAGGTGTTAAGACCATATCAGTGAATTCGCAAATCCCGTACCGATGAGTCGGCGGGCGATACCCAAAAATTGTTGGACAGGCGATGATATTTCGTAGATCGTGGTGCCGTAGGCACTTCGGCCAATCTGCATATCGCGCTCTGGTCGCGCTACCGGACTTTGGCCTCGCAACTTTGTCCACGCCGCGCGCGTCAAATTGCGCGCCCGCGCGCCCACTCGTGCGAAAGTGTGCAACCGGTCATCGACACATCTCCCAGCGCATGGATTGCGATCTGGCGTCAATATCGTCAGAATTGCAGACGATCGGGGACACCGGTAAGGAGACGTGCGATGCCATGCGTTCATTTAAAGAAGCTGTATCAGCTCTGTCAGGACGAGAGCGTTAAGATCAGCGGAGCCGATTTGGTCCACATCGTTTGCGAGCAATGCGGCGTTAAAGATGTATGCCCTTCGATGCTCCTGGAACACTTCGAGGTAAAGGAAGATCACGCTACGACGCTACCCAGTCCTGCCGAGCAATGAGAGTCGCGGTTATCTTCATGCCGCGCACGGCGTTAGTGCCAGCTGCGCTTCATCGGCCTCCGCTTCCTCGTCGACCGTCGCAATATCGAAGACGACGCACGTGACGTTATCGTGCGAGTCGTTCTTAAGCGCTTCCTCGATTAAACTCGCAACCGTCATTTGTGGACTGTCGCCGACGAGCAGCAGATCACGAAGCCGTTGATCGTCAACGACTCCGGTCAATCCGTCACTGCACAACAAAACCCGGTCCCCGGGAGCAAGATCGATGATCGTCAAATCAGGCAGTTGATCCAGCGGTTTTACTCCGACCGCGTTCGTCACGATATGACGCCACGGGTGCTGGCGAGCTTGCTCCGGCGTTAACATACCTGCGTCGATCGCAACTTGGACAAAGGTTTGGTCGACAGTCAGCTGCGTGAGCGTATCATCGTGCAAGAGATAGACTCGACAGTCTCCAACATGCGAGATGCATAATCTACCTTCGACAACGAAGGCCAATGCCACGGTCGCCCCCATTTGGCGATAGTCGGGAGCGAATCCCGCGAGTTCGACCATTTCACGTCGAGCGGTTTGGATTGCATTTCCAGTGATTGTTTGAATGGAAGGAACGTCGAAGCCAACTGTCTGACTAATCTCCGCGACCTTTGGAGCAACCGCACGAACTAGGATTTCTGCCGCTTCGGCACCACCGGGATGCCCGCCCACGCCGTCCGCCACCATGAACACGCCGTGGTCAACATCCGCCATGCACCGATCTTGATTAGACGACCGATAGTTACCTTGAACCGACTGCGCCGCGGCTCGCAATGAACTCAATTTGACTGGCACGCGAACAGCCCAGAAATCTTGCAGACGATGTGCAAGACCGGGCAACCAAGCATATCTCGAAGCGTGAGATGACGGGCTCCGCGTGGCTGAACTTGGCGAGAAGGTGGCGACCATGATGCGCCTCCTTTCTGGATGGGCATGAGGTCGGGCAGGGCTTACGACTTACGGGGTAGTGCATATTGCATGCCACGCTCGGCGCGAATCAAGTCGAGTTGATCTAGTAGCGTATTCAGCAAGTAGATTCCCACGAAACTCGCGGACAATCTGAATACCAAGGCGCGCCTATCCGCTCGCCTGTGACTGACCGCGCGCCAATCAACAACTGACGCGCCTCGACAACGGGAGCTTCCGGGCGGTCTTCGCGTGCGACTTTATGATTTGATCTCAACCGGGTAGAACTCGCGCTGGCGTTTCCGATACTTCAGTTTTGCGAAATCGTGTGTTTGAATCGCCTCTGCGTCGACGTTGATGATCACTCCGGCGAACTTTTCAAAACTGGCTCGGAAGTGGGCGGCAGACTTTACGGCGATGTACTTCATCTTCTCGCATTCGATCCCAAGCGTGCGTGCGAATGCGGGGCCAAGCGGTTGCTCGTGCGCGGTAACAACGACGACGGACACATCATCCTGCTGCAGCCAAGCGGAACGTCCCATGTTGCCAGTCAGTCCGGCATACATCGGGCCGTCATAGGTGAAATCACCATCGGAAAGGGACATGACTTGGGCGTTCATGTCGACCGGCGGCCCCTGAATCGGATCCGACTTTCCGCCGACCGATGCGGCGATTCGTTTTCCAACGCCTGCCGCATGGGCTTGTTCGATTACTTCTGGATCGACGACGTACAGAACGACGGCGTCTGTGAGCTGCAGATCGAGAAACGTTCGGAGTATCTCCGTCGAGTCGCCAGGAGAGCCGCCGCCCGTGTTGTCGGCGTGATCGGCAAGCACAATTGGATACTCACCACCGGCCACGCCTTTCTCAATCGCTTCGCGCACCGATGTTGGAGGACATGACCAGCGATGACGATTCTCCCAGATCCAATCGCCCAACTCGTCGGCCGCCGCGCGAGCTAATGTCGAGTCGTCGTCGGCAACAACAATGACACTCGCACCCATGTCGGGAACATCAGCCCAGGGGAAGCCTGTCGCAACGGTCACTGAGAGAATTCCCTCGCGCAACTCCAAGTCGTGAACGCGACGGATCAATTCGTCCATGGGCGGGAGAGCCGTTACTTGGCAGGGCACATTCCAGAACAACGGCAACTGGCGGAGTGCCATCACCGGATTTACGTCACCGCTCAACGTCGCCACGATTAAATCGGCTGCCTCGCGCCCGCGTTCGGCCATGTCAATATGCGGATACGTATCAAAGCCGATGATCGCATCGGCTTGGTCGACGCGAAATTGCGAATGATTCCCGTGTAGATCCTGAGTTACGATGATCGGACGATCAGGACCCACGACTTCGCGAACCGATGCGATGATGTCGCCATCGCCGTCATCAATCCCTTCGACAACCATCGCTCCGTGCAAGTCGAGCAACACTCCATCGACTGCACCATTAGCCGACTCTTCATCTTTCAATCGCTGAAGGAATTCGTTCTTTAGCGATTCGTAGACTTCCCGAACGATCAAGCCGCTCGGGTAAGCAAACGTCCACAACAGCGGTACGACTTCAAATCCGTGTTTCTTCGCACCTTCGATAAACCCACCCACGCAAATGTTTGCGCCGGTGAAACGTTCGATGATTTGCTGCCCTCGAAAGAGCCCGAATCCCGACTCGAAGTCGTTCCGTGTTGTGGGCGTCTTCACGAACGTACTCGTTTCGTGCGAAATCCCACCGATGGCGATACGCATTTTGGTGCCTTTGTTTTGTTATGTAACTAGGGAATATGGTGTTGTTGAATGTTGTGGCCCGCATGCACGGAAACTCCGCATTGTCCGTGTGGCGCTTATCACCTAGAGAGTGATAGCTCCAATCTAAGCGATCGGTTTGTAGACCGTCTGTGGGTTGATTCCGGCTTCATCGAGTAACCTGCCAATTCGTTTGATTCGGTGTCGTTGCAGCTTGACCAATGGGGGTCGCACGTGTGCCGCGTCGAGCCGCCCGAGCAACACGAGAGCTTCCTTCATGCGATTGTGCATATTGACCAGTGGCGCGCGATAGAAGGCTAGCACGGTAGGGTAGATGCGATCGTTGATCGCCTGGGCGGCGTGTAAGTCGCCTCGTTGCACCGCCCTCCAGAGGCCAACTTGCAAGTTCGCAATGACGCTGCCAGCGCCCGACAGAAGACCGTCGCAGCCCATCGCCAACGAGCCAAGCAACCAAGCGCTGTGCGTTGAAAGAACGTTGACTCGGCGATCGAGCGAATGCAGCTCGCGGATGTGTCGTTCATGAAGCGGCGGGTCATTGCACCAATCTTTAATCGCGCAGATTGTTGGGATTCTTATGCACAGCCTCCGCAACGTCGCAATCGGATAGCCCAAGCCGCCAGCCAGCGGATATTGAAATAGAATCAAAGGAAGCGCCGACGCTTCCGCGATGCTTGACACGTGCGCAAGTGCCATCTTGGGGCATAGCTGTCCGCCAAACGAAAGAACTTCGGAAGGAAACACCAACAGAGCGCTCGCCCCTGCAGCCGTTGCCATTTTGGCAAGCCGAGCTGCGTCGCGACAGCTCGTTGTGCTGATGCCAGCCACAAGCGATGTCCCCGTACCTATTTCGTCGTAAGCGATCTCCAACGACCGCTTTTGTTCGTCATTCGTCAAAGCGTGGACTTCGGCCGCGTGGCCGTTCACCGCAATCGCAGACACTCCATCGACGCCGGCAAGATCGCGCAGATGACGACGGTACGCCGATTCATCGATCTCCAAGTCCGCGTCGAAGGGCATTAAACACGCCGGTATGACGCCGGTGGCTTGAAACTCATTCTCACGCATCGGAATTGCTTCATAGGAAAGAGGTGACGGAGTGAGAAGGGTTACTGCAGCAAACCGTGGGCCTTCAGGAAGGCGTCCGTCTTGCGAAGCGTGTCCAAGTAGAGATCGTGATCGAACATCAGGTAGCCATGTTTTCCATCTGGATGAACGTCCAACTCGCATTCGTTGCCAGCCTTCAGCATCGCGTTGCGAAAGGATAGTGCACCTGGAAACGGCGTGACCGTGTCGCCAGTTCCGTGGAATAGCAGGGTTGGCGGAAGGTTGGAACGGACATGATCGACCGGTGACAACTCTTGCCAGCGATCACCGATTTTCGCGTTGCCGTAACCTGCCTCTGACGTATCGATCACTGGAAAAAGCGGAATCATCGCGTTGGGAACGCAGGAGATGTTGACTGATTCGCCAGCTTCATCGACGCCATCAAATAGGGCGGTTGCAAGGGCAACATGTCCTCCAGCCGACGCGCCACTCACCACGATCTTGTCAGGATCGATACCCAGCGCGCCAGCATGCGACCGCACGTACCGAAGCGCGGACCGACCATCCTTCACGCAATCAAATACTGTTGTTCCTCGCTTCTGACTCAACAAACGGTATTCGAGACTGATTCCAACCATTCCCAGCTGAGCGTAGTGGTCAGCGAATGGGTACATCCGCCGCGGCTCGCCGCCTGACCAGCCTCCACCGTGAATAGTGATGAAGCACGGTCGACGGTCTTTCGGTTGGAGTCCCGCTGGATCGAAAATGTGCAAATGAAGATCCCGCTCGCCGATCTTTTTGTAGACGACTTTACGAGTCGGTTCGAGTGTAGCTGCAATCTTTCTGAGAGGATCGGGACGCTTTGTTGAGCGAGCGGACTTCTGATCGAGTTGCTCGAGCCACTCCAGCGATTGCTTTTGCCACGCGTCCCACATCGGACCTTTATAACCGTTCAGCCCGTGACCACCCGAAGGCAATTCTAATAACTTCGAGGAGACTTTGTGTGTTCGCAACGCTTTGTGGAAAAGTCGACTATTTTCGATCGGAACGGGCTTGTCATCCAATGCATGAGCGAGGAATGTCGGCGGCGTCTTCGAAGTGACTTGTTTCTCATTAGAGAACAACTCGATCAGGGCGTCGCTCGGCATCGCACCTAACAGATTGGTCCGCGATCCACGATGCGTCGTCCCGCCCATCGTGATCACGGGATAAACGAGGATCGTGAAGTCCGGGCGACAACCGAGTCGGCTCACCGGGTCGGCTGCATCGGCATCGCCTGTGTCAAAATGAGTTCCTGCTGTTGATGCGAGGTGTCCGCCAGCTGAGAAACCCATGATGCCAACGCGCGAAGGGTTAACATTCCAATCTTTCGCATTCGCTCGTACGGTTCGGATCGCTCGCTGTGCATCGAGAAGCGGCACGAACGGGCGACCAGCGGGCAGTCGATATTCCAACACGACGCCGGTGATTTCATGCTGATTCAACCACTTCGCGATCCCATGCCCTTCGCCGCCGGTCACCAAACCACCGTAACCACCACCGGGGCAAATCACGACTGCCGTACCGTTGCCTTTGTCAGCACGATGTAACGTGATCCACGAGTCGGCTTCCTCAAACTTCTCGCTATCGATCGGTGCGTGGTTATTCCAGAGCGAGATGCGTTGCGGGGATGTATCGGCGGAACCAGCCACCGCCGCGAAAGGAATTGTGAACATCGAGACTAAAGTCACAATCAACACGCGAATCATCAAAAGCTCCAAACGTTTCATTGAGGTAGCGACAAGGCGGGAAGGGGCACGCTGATCGCTCCAATATCGAGTACCCAACCTTGCAATGCAAGGAACGGTCGAGGCGGGCGTTGAGTTACGTTGGCGGGTTGGTCGCGCGGACTTGGCTCGGATACACTTGGATGCGACACTTCCGTTCTCCTCGTGTCCCCTTCTCAGCGATTGCTCCATGGAACCCACGTATTATCGAATCATTGCCTCGAAGGCGACGTTCGTCGAAGGTTGGCGAGTCGCCGGAAATCTATTCGAGTTTGCATTATTCTGCATCATCAAGACGTTTCGCCTGTCATTCTTGGCAACGTACGCAGTTACGAACGAGGGATTCAAGCGACTCGATTGGGACGAACTGCTTGACGATGTGCAAGCCTCTCTCCTGGCGATCCGTTCCGAGTTTGAGACGGCGGGGTTCCGCTACTGTTTCTGCTACTGTTATCCGACGCTTGGCTCGATGACGGCGACGGAGATGGTTTTACTGTCTGGCGATGGGAACAGCAACGTTTCAGTAAAGCACGAGCGGCATCAGTCCGGAACGTTCGTCAACTCGGTGATTACGACAACGATCATCTCAGAACTCTCCAACGGCAACTTCTTAACGACTTGTGATCGCCAAGACATCATGCCACCCGAGTTTCTGGGAGAACGCCACAAGAGATTCTCGGCGTCGCGTCTCGCTCAACGGCATATTGAACGGATCACCGAAGTATCACCTGCATATCCGATTTCGCTGCGTGATGATTATGAAGTAGAACGGCGCGTCCTCGATATCGAACAGCGGCTGTTTCAGCGCTATCTCGAACGTGGGATGCTTGCACCCTTGAGTGCCGAACAAGTCGAACGCTATCAAGCTCAATCGGAGCAGACGACTAGCACGACTTCACCGTCGCCGTCGGTGCCAGAATCGCCAGCAACGCCTGTCTACAGCGACACCGAGATCGTCGGTTTGTCGGACGAACATGTGATCGACGCAACACTTGCCGATGGCTCGCTGGACGTTCCGGTCTCTCGTTATCCCGGTGTCATTGCCGAGTTGGAAAAGATCAGAAACAAGAAAGGAAGTTGGCTCTCGGGTGCCGTGATCCTTGGCGTTTCGATAGCGCTCTTTCTGGGAGCAGGTGCAGCTCGGTGGGATTGGAAATTTGCTTTGCTGTTGATTCCGATCTTGCTGTTTCACGAAATGGGACATTTCGTTGCGATGCGGTTGTTCAAGTATCGCAACATGAAAATGTTCTTTATTCCTTTGCTCGGAGCGGCAGTCACGGGTCAGAACTACAATGTCGCTGGCTGGAAGAAGGCGATTGTTTCGCTCGCCGGTCCCGTTCCGGGAATCTTCGTCGGCAGTGTACTCGGAGTCGTTGCACTCGTCCTTGGCGACCAGGAGTTGCTGCTCGAAGCAGCTGCTCTGACCGTATTCCTCAACGCCTTTAACCTGTTGCCATTCTTGCCACTCGACGGCGGCTGGATCGTGCATGTCCTGTTATTCTCTCGCCACCATGTTCTCGACACGACCTTTCGGCTCCTTGCGGCTATCGCTTTGATCTTGTCGGGCTTGCTCGGCTTCAGGATCTTGATGTTCATGGGCGTCATGATGCTGATCGGTCTGAAAAGCGCCTATCGCGTGGCTCGCGTTTCCTCGGAGGTTCGGAACGCCGGAATCGACACTTCATCGCCCGATGGTCAGACCATCCCGATCGAAACGGCGGACGAGATCATCAGTCGTCTCGATGCAGCAGCTTCGCTTCCCGTTCTCGATCCCCTCAAGGCTCAACAGACATTGCAAGTTTTCGAGTCGGTTAACGCCCGTCCACCTGGTGTCCTCGGCACGTTGGCATTGACCGGCGTTCATGTCGGCTCTTTGGTAGTCGCGATCGTCTTCATTGCCACTTTTACTATTGCACAGCATGCAGATCTGGGCGACTTCATGCGCGCCGCAGCCACCGCGCCGCAGAACCTCTACGAATGTGGTACAGCCAAACAATGGCCGCCCGCGGCAGATCGATTGCCAGTGGGAACCGCCTCGACGGTCGTTGCAACATTTCCGTCAGTCGACGAGGCCGAAGCAGCATTTGGAGAAACGAAAGCGGCTGGGCACGAAGGAGTCCTTGTTACACATTTCGGCCCGTCTGTGCTCGTGACTCTCGACGCAGAGAGCGAACAGATCGATGCGTTTGTTGCACAGTTCAAATCGACGGGGGCTGAAGTCCAGATGGCGACAGCGTCTGAATCGCTCTTGATCACGGTGGATACCACGTTGCCCACCGGCAAGCAGGCCATCGCGTTAGAACAGAAGGCGAATGAGTACTTCTCCTTGCCGATCGAAATGGCGGCAATCCCTCCTTGGGGCGCCGCGGGACAACTGAGCGCGCAACAAGAACTTGCGCGGCGAACCTATAAAGAGCTAGTGGGCTTCAGCCCGTTTGACGACGAGAGATACGCCGAGATCTCCTCGCGGATGACGGAATCAATCAAGCAGAAGGACCAGGCAAAGACGCAAACGATCCTCCAAGAACAACGAGCGCTCGTACAGGAGTTGAAACAAAAGTACCACGAGAGTCTGCTCCTGCGCGACGACCTTGATAAAGCAGTGATCGAAGTCTACTCACGACAACCGCAGAAGCCAGATTGGAGTGAGTTCGCACCCGACGTATTTGATTTAGACAGGGCGTTCGAAGAGTTCGTAGATGACGAGACCGAATCGACGAACGACGGTAAGGCCAAACTGCTCGCTGCGCAAGCCGAGTGGCGCGATTCGCTTCGCTCGTGGCAAATCGAACTGGGATCACACATGGGTCAGTTGCCGTTGGAGGGCGATAGCCCCGCTCCGTCAGCGTGCGGCATTATTGGCGGTGGTGGCGTAGAACGAACTGGTTTGATGCTGCGGTTTTGGATCAACTTCAACCAGCCCGATGACGGTGCGGTCGCGATCGCGAACTGGTTATGCGGTTACGACTGCTTCGATGTGAAATACGCGTTCGGCTATGACGAGTGAGCGAGTTCACGAGATCGGTGGCCCGCTGATTGGAGTAAGTGTCTCGTTCACGGCGAATTCTCACCCACCGTTGCTTCGAAAGATTCGCTTTCCGTTCGTAAGCTGTTTGACTGCCAACGCTTTGTGTCCCATGATGCGCAGTGCGCTACGATGTCAAGATTGACGACCTGGTAACGAATAACGCTTGACTCAACTTTGTTACTGAGTAGGGGAGTATTAAATGACCACGATCTTTCTGGTCTGTGCCGTCGTTGGCGGAACGATATTGGCGTTTCAATTTGTGATGACGTTCGCTGGGTTCGGTGATAGCGAATTTGACATCGGTGACGATCTTCCAGATTCGTTTGATACGGCGCTGGATACCGACGCGTTTGACGGCGACCTCAATGTGAGCGACTCTCACGGGTCGACAACGATGTTTGGCGTTCTGTCGTTCAAGACGGTAGTCGCTGCGATGACTTTCTTTGGAATTGCCGGAATGGCCGCCGAAACTGGCGGAATGTCGCGCCCGAGTCAATTAACGATCGCGATCGTTGCCGGATTTGGTGCCTTATACGGCGTTTACTACTTACTGCGAAGCGTCTATCGACTCGCTCAATCTGGCAACCTCCGCATTTCCAATGCAATTGGTCGAACCGCTACGGTCAATATTGCCATTCCAGCCGCCAACGATGGGCAGGGCAAAGTCCAAGTGAAAATCCAAGATCGATTGGAAGAGTTTGCCGCAGTGACAACTGCGGCGGAAAAACTTAGTTCGGGAGCTAAGGTTGTTGTAGTAAGTGTTGTCAGCGGAAACACGCTTGAAGTCGAACCGCTGGTCGAAGAGGCAGAAGCGACTGTCTGAATGGTTAACGTACATCGCCATAGAGTGTCATCACTGGATCAGGAGATCACAACATGCAATCAATTACCCTCTTAGGCGTTTCGCTGAATGACCCTTGGGTTCCGTGGGTTGCTGGCGGTGTATTTGCGCTCATGGCTATTGGTGTCATGGTTGTGATGCTGATCGCGCGATTCTACAAGCGCTGTCCAAGTAATCGCGTGTTAGTAATTTATGGACGGACGGGCAAGGGCAAAGCATCACGGACGATTCACGGTGGCGCTGCATTCGTAGTTCCGCTGATCCAAGACTATGCCTACCTCAGCCTGGAACCGATTCAAATCGAAGTGCCTCTACGAGGCGCTCTGTCGGCAGAAAACATCCGGGTTAATGTACCGAGTGTTTTCACGGTCGCCATCGACACAAAGTCCGAAGTGATGCAAAACGCTGCAATACGCTTGCTCGGACTGTCGGTTGGCGAGATCCGCAAGCAGGCGGAAGAAATCATATTCGGCCAACTGCGTCAAGTTCTCGCGTCGATGGGAATCGAAGAAATTAACCGCGATCGCGATACGTTCCTGCAACACATTCAGAATTCGCTCGAACCGGAATTGAGCAAGATCGGATTGCAGCTGATCAACGTGAACATCACCGACATCACCGACGAATCGGGCTATATCGACGCGATTGGTCAGAAAGCAGCTTCCGAAGCGATCCAGAAAGCTCGCGGTGACGTCGCCGATAACCTGCGGATGGGCGAGACGCGTGTAGCGTCGGCTGAGCGTGACAAGTCGATTCAAGTTGCTAACTCCGTCCGCGATCAATCCATTGGTACCCGCGAGGCTCAACGCGATGAGGCCGTTCGAGTTGCCGACTTGGAAAAGGAACAGGTCGTTGGCGAGAAGGAAGCGGCCTTTGAACGTGAGGCCGCCGTTAAGGATGCCGAACGACAGATGCGTATTAGTGTCGCCGATGCCGATGCCGTAGCCATCGAGGGAGAAAACGAATCGCAGGCGAAGATCGCTGCCTCGCAAGCGGAACTTGCCGTAAAGCGGGCTGAAGCGTTTCAACTGGGTGAAGGTCGGAAGAAGGAAGCGGAAGCTGCAGTTCTGGAAGTCCAGAACCGCGCAATGGCCAAAGCAGCTGTCGCCGAGGCCGAGCGGATCGAAGCCGAACAACGAGCTCAACTGGAAGCGACGGCCAAGGCCGAAAAGGCAAAGATGATTGTCGATGCCGAGGCGGGAGCCGAGCGCATCCGAATCAATGCTCAAGCCGAAGCCGATGCGGTGTTCGCGAAGCTGGACGCGGAAGCTCGCGGTCAGTTCGAGATCTTGGCCAAGAAGGGCCAGGGATTGCAGCAGATCGTCAGTGCTTGTGGTGGCTCGAAGGAAGCCTTCCAGATGTTGATGTTGGAACATCTAGACAATCTCGCCGAAGCATCATCCAAGGCAATCTCGAATATCAAGTTCGACAAGATCGTTGTTTGGGAGAACGGTGGCAAGGACGGTCGGACAAATACCGCTGACTTCATCAGTGGGATGGCCAAGACCTTGCCCCCCATGATGCAAGTCATGAAAGACATCGGCGGCATTGAGTTGCCCGAGTCGATGATCCGGTTCGCCGGCGATCCTGCCTCCGACAACGGCAAGCCGGCCCCAGCATCGCCTGAATAAGGCAACTAGCACAACTATCCGATGTCGGCCAGTGTGAGATGTTTGTTTCGCGCTGGCCGACTTTTTGCGCGGACATGCTTCTTTCCGCATCGCCCGATTGCCAAGAGCACACGCCTAACGACCGTCGCTGATCGATTTCGTAAGTGCCTTGAGTTCAGCAACGATTGCCGGATGCTTTTCAGCCAAGTTGGTCTGCTCGCCGAGATCCGCTTCCAGATCGTAAAGTTCGTCGACCTCTTTACGCCCCTTATCTTGAGCGTAGCCGGGAACTTGATGCTTTGATTGAAGGTACTTCCACTTGCCGCTGCGTACACCGTTGCCCTGATAGAAGTACGTATTGCGATTGCCTTGTTCGCTGCCGCCGAGCAAAAGTTCCGTCTGATCGACTCCATCGATCACGCGGTCGTCGGGCACTTTGTAACCACCGAGGGCCGCGAACGTAGGCATGAAGTCAATCGTGGCGAAGATTGCGTCGGAGACTCGCGCGGCGGGAACCTTCCCCGGCCAACGTGCAATGCAAGGTGCTCGCGATCCGCCCTCGTAGCATGATCCCTTCCCTTCTCGAAGTGGGCCTGAGTCACCCCAAAAGATCGAGCCTTGGGGATGCCCCTTCTTTCTGTTGGTATAGGCTGGCTGATTCCAGGGACCGTTGTCCGTCGTGTAGATGACCAGCGTGTTGTCGCGTAAACCAAGTTCATCGACGGTATCGAGCAATCGACCGGTTTCGTAGTCGAACTCCTCCACGACGTCACCGTACAAACCACCTTTGGACGTTCCTTTGAATTTGTCGGAAGCGTCGATAATGGTATGCATCATCGTGTGGGCGACGTACAAAACGAATGGCTTCTTCTCGTCGCGACCGCTTTTCAAATACTCGATCGCCTTGTCGGTGTACAGTCGAATCAGGCTACCCATGTCTTGCGTCGTGCCGGCCGGTTCGTTGTTCTCATGAAAAGCAACGCGCCCGCCATCGTTCGCACCAAGCGTGCCGAAGTAATAATCAAAGCCCTGTGCGTTCGGCATTCGATCGATGATTGGCTTGCGATTCGACACATCCCACTTCCCGATGCAAGCGGTTTGATAACCGATAGGGCGAATCAGTTCGGCGAAAGTAATCTCGTCGGCAGGCATTCCCCAGCCCTTGCTTCGGACTGGATATCGTCCCGTAAGCAACGCGGAGCGGGATGGCCCACAAACATGCTGGGAATAGAAGTTGGTGAACCGTGTTCCCTCGCTGGCGAGTTGGTCCATTCGTGGCGTCTTGTTTGTCTTCGAACCGTAACATTCCAAGTCGCCATAGCCTTGATCGTCGGTGAAGATAATGAGGATGTTCGGCTTGATGTCGCGGGCATCGCCCGACTTTGTCTCCGCCGCTAGAAGATTCTTGCAGCCGCTGGCAAGTAGTATCAGGCTTACGGTAATTGTTAGGTGTCTGACCATTCTTGTACTCCACGGACGCGTTCTACTCACTCCAAGAGGGAGATCAGAGGTCAGTGTAGTTGTTGCCAGATAGAGCGTCCAACGATTCATAATCGACAGGAGGGATTTTGCTTTGTTTATCCTGCGAGGCCGCGTCGCTAAGTCGGAGCAGTCGTGGATGTCGACTATGTGTCGGACGACCAGCTTAACGAGTTCACTCGCTGAACTTACGCAAGGCGGTCAGATTTGGGATAGCCATTTTCAATTCGCTGATCCCGTTCTCTGTAACTTTCGTGTCGACCGCGAACAACCACCGAAGCGTCGGCATATTCTTCAAGTGCCTCACTCCCTCGTCGGAAACATCCGTCCCGCAGACGTTTAACCACTCAAGCTGGGTGGACCTGGCCAGTGCCTCTAGCCCCTTGTCTGTGATTTGGGTTCGCTCAAGATACAGATAAGGTACATGACGGATATCTTGCATGGCGGTGTCCGAGATAATCGTATCACTGAGCGTCAATACTCGCAGCTTTGGCAACCCGCGTAGTCTCTTCAGTTCGTGGTCGGTGACGTTCGTCCCTGATAGCTTCAACACATCGAGGCTGTGAAATCCCTCAACGGTGGACAGGCTTGCGTCGCTGACATCGGTATAACCTAGATCGAGCCACGACAAATGGGCCATTCCCCTCAGAGTTTTCACGCCCGCATCGGTTATGCGAGTGCCGCTTAGATCCAGCCTGCGGAGCGGGCACTCTTTCAGGTGTTCGAGTCCCGTATCGCCGACTTTCGTGTTCTCGAGGTGCAGGTTGGTCAGATGCTTGAGCTGGGCCAAGTGACTCAAGCTGTCGTCTCCGATTTTCGTGTTGTTCAGCGCAAGCCAACTCAGCCCGGCGAGAGCAGGCAAGTGCCGCAGCCCAGCATCCGTGATTGGCATCCCGGTCAGATCTAGTGCCCCGAGTCGCCTCAACTTGGCAAGATGCTTCAGCCCAGAGCCCGTGACAGCTCCCTGGCTAGGCTCATACACGCTGCCTAAATGCAGCGATTCCAGGTCCGGCATGCGCTCTAAGGCGACGAGACCTTTGTCCGTAATGTGTGTGTGGTTCAGGAAGAGCTCTCGGAGACCCGTGAGGCCATTTAGTCCAGCCAGTCCGGAATCGGTGACCTTTGATCGAGTGAGGTTTAGTTTGCGAAGGTTGGTGATTCCGTTGAGCAATTGCAGTTCAGCGTCTGTGATCGTCGGGTGTCCAATGCTCAGTGACTGGAGGTTCGGCAAGTGATCGAGCCGATCCAAATTGGCACTCGGAACTGTCACGCTGATCGTCAGATGATTCAAGTTGGACAAGTGCCCAATGATCTCTTCCGTAATATCACGATCTTCGAGTTCGACCGTTGTCGAATTTTGAAAGAAGAGCGAAGCGGATGAGACCTTCACTCCGAGAGTTTTCAGAGCCGCAATGCTTGCCTGATGCGCCTCGGTCAATTCGCTTTCTGCCTCGGCGGTCCTTCCTCCTTTGTCGTCGGCATAGATCGATCCGCCGAATACTAAGAGCAGCGCTAAGGCGTACGATCTCATGAGTGATTCCCGAGGAGCAGTTGTCTGACCGTCAACCATTCGCGGGTCGAGAGAATTCACTCAAGATCGGAAACAGCCAGCGTCCAGCGATAAGTTCTATTATTGAACTTCGGCTGCCTGACGACAAGGGAAAGCCCTCCGTCTCTCGCAAGTTGTTTGTCGGTGCGGCTCAGGATGACCCATCACTCAGGGTCGTTCTCGCTCGCGAATCTGCGTCCGTTTTGACCTGACATATTCCGCCTCGATCCTACTCGCGATGTCCGCATGCTTGGCGAACCACCTTTGGGCTCTGGTCAAGCAGGGGGCTACCGTTCCGCTGGGGTCATGAAGAATCTTTCCGTTCGAGAATGGCCAACAGTTAATTGGACCATCGCCGAGAAGGTGTCCTTCAAGTCCATCGTACGTTTCCCAAGCAATGTCGATTCGTATGCCATGTAGTTCGCCCTTTACCTTGAGCTGCCATCTATTGTCGCTGTCAATGTAGGGGCTCTCGCGGCAATCGTCGTGATCATTTGGAAAGAAGATATTGAAGTCGATGTCTGACTCAGGACGCTCGCTACCCCACGCCACGCTACCGATCAATACGATTGCACATTCATCGTGATACGAGTTGATATCCTTGACAAGTTCAGGAACGATATCTTGTTGCAAACTCATGACACGTTCACCGCGGTTCGCATCGTGCCCCAGCTGGAAACCCGAACAGTCGTTAACTCGCGTCGCCTTCGTTGCTGTAGTCGTCGCTCAAGCGAAGTTCATCACGGTCGTCTTCTTTACGACGGCGATGTAAGTAGAGCTTGATCGGAACTTCGCCAAAGCTGAGTTGATCGCGGAAGACACCAAGCAAGTAGCGTTGGTAAGTTGCAGTGAATCCTGCCGGATTGTTGCAGATTAACACGATCGTTGGCGGCTCCGTACTGACTTGCGTCGCGTAATAAACCTTCGGAGGGTGTTGATGTAACATCGGCGGTGGATTGTGCTCTAGAGCGCGATGCACGAGCCGATTCAACTCGCCTGTTTTGACTCGCTGCCGAGACTGTTTGAACAGCATCTGCGTGTGATTGACGAGTGCCTTCACGTTCTTGCCCGTTTCGCCGGTCACAAACGCGATGGGAACGTGCCACATCGTTCTGAAGGTGTCGCGCAAGTAGCTGACCCATTTCTCGGTCGGCATTTTCCCTTGCATGAGGTCCCATTTGTTGACGACAAACACACACGGTTTGTAGTTGTCCGCGATGTATTTGATGAGTTGTTTGTCGACCTTGCTGATTCGCTCGGTGCAATCGAAGAACATCAAGACGACATCCGCGCGGCGAATGCTGCGTTGAGCGCGATGAGCGCTGTAGAACTCGATGTCCGTTCGAACACTCTTGCCGCGTCGCAAGCCTGGAGTATCAATCGCGATGATGACTTTGCCATCCATGTCGAATCGAACGTCGACACTGTCGCGCGTCGTGCCGGGAATCTCACTAACGATCATCCGCTCGGCTTGCGACAGCGTATTGACGAACGTGCTCTTACCAACGTTCCTGCGCCCAACAATGGCGACTTTAATCGGCGGATCTTCGTCGGCGAGTGGATCAACATGCTCTGGTTCCGGCAGGCGATCGAGAATCATGTCGAGCAATTCGTCGCGATTGCGATTTTCCTTGGCGCTGACTCGCACCAGCTTGCCTCGACCGAGCTTGTAAAACTCATAGGCCTGTGCGTCGAACGTCGCGTCGTCAGTCTTGTTGGCGACGCAGATGATAGGTTTATCGACGTAACGCAATCGCTTCGCGACGTCCTTATCCAGCGGCATTAATCCGGATCGCGCATCGACGACGAACAGAATGACATCAGCGACTTCCAGAGCGAGTTCGATTTGGTCGTCGATCTCTTTGGTCAGATTATCGACGTCATTGATGCCGATTCCCCCGGTATCAACCAGCTCGAAGTACCGTTCGTCCTCCTCCATTAAGTAGGTCACGCGATCACGTGTCACTCCTGCAACATCATCAACGATGGACAATCGCTTCCCGGCTAGCCAGTTAAATACACTGGACTTACCGACGTTAGGACGACCGACAATGACGACTTGTGGTACGCTCATCGTAGTGTTGGAATCGTAGCGCTGGAGGTTGTAGGAAGTTGAAAGGAACGCGAGCCTTTCATCATAGTTAGGCATTCGCCATTGCGACAGGCGTCACGATGCCCCTCATCGCTAGGCGTTACCCAGGACCTTATACTGTGCCGTCGCCCCTTTAATGTGGCTATGTACATCGTGGCGTTACGGAGCAGCCGATGGACGAGACGGATACTTCGATTGACCGAATCAAGCGAATTGTTGTCCAGCGACTGGAGTCGCTCGGTCGCGCGGGCGTAACACAATTGCCGCGTCGAGCGGCGACCGCGATCGAAGCTTCGTCGCCGCAACCAAAACCTACAACAGCCGAGCCGACTCGCGCTGTCAAACAGGAAAGTACCGACGATATGAAGACAGGACGCTCGAAGGACAAAGCTACAGGATTGGCCGTCGTCCAGAAGGAAGTCGCCGCGTGTACCCGTTGCGAAGAGTTGGCCTGCTCGCGCACGCAAACTGTCTTTGGCGTTGGCGATCCGAAGGCGAAGCTCTGCTTCTTCGGCGAAGCTCCCGGAGCCGACGAGGATCGCCTTGGTGAACCTTTCGTTGGCCGTGCGGGAAAGATGCTGAACGATATTATTCAAAAGGGAATGGGGCTGGAGCGATCGGACGTTTACATCTTGAACGTCCTCAAATGTCGCCCGCCAGGGAATCGCAATCCCAGTCCCGAAGAATCCGCGAATTGTCGTGAGTTCTTTGAAAGACAACTTGAAATCATCAACCCTAAGTTTATCTGTTGTCTCGGAACGGTCGCCGCACAAAACTTGCTCGAGACGAACATCGCCGTGGGCAAGCTTCGCGGGAAGGTTCACGAGTATCGAGGCGCCAAGGTTGTCGTGACTTACCATCCGTCGTACTTGCTCCGAAACCCAAGTGCCAAGAAGTTCACGTGGGATGACATTCAGCTGTTGCTGGGTGAAATGGGATTGCCCGTGCCAGAGCGGACGGATCGCTGATGTCGTGAGACTTAAGCGTCCGAAACTCTCGCAATAATCGCTACGAGGAGCGAGCCATGTTAGTCGGATACGTTAGTGATGAACGCTATGTCGCATTGCCCGACGTGCTAGTCGAGTTCGAGAGCGACTCGCAGAACCTTGAAGTTCGTTCACGAGCTTCGGGAGCTGTCTACGCGGATATCGAGCCCGGCGAATACTTAGTGACCTTGGCGAAGAGCGGCTACGGCTCGAAACGAGGCAAGATCGTCGTGTCCCCGGAGACTCCCCACCAGTTTCGACTGCTTAAAGATTCGTTGCTGGGCTATGCGTGGCCGAAGTGGGTGCAATCCGGTGAGAAGGCAGAGTTTCGTGTCCACTCCGATGAACAATACAAGTTGTCGCTCTGGCGCTATGGCTGGAAGAAAGAGTTGGTGCAACCGATCGGTTGGTTCGACGAACATGGACCTCGAGCCACCGTCCAGATCACACCCGATGGCGATTATACGCAGACCGGTGTGCAGTGGAATAAGTTCGGTTACAGTTGCCCGCACCACAAGCAATACATCGAGGCTCCCGAGCGAAGTGGCTTGTATTACTTCCATGCGAAAGGCGAATCGGGCAAGTTCTTTTCGTTCCCTTGGATTGTCGCCCCTGCCCAGCCAAACGCATCGACGGCCGTATTGCTGTCGAACATCAACTGGAACGCATACAACAATTTCGGCGGCCGCAGCAACTACATCCATCCGGACACGTTTCCGCCAACGCCGACGGTAAACGCGCGGATGGAACTGCGGCGATACACCGACCCAGATCATCTCAACTACGACACTACCGACTACGATCCGTTGTCTTTTGACCGTCCCGAACCGATTAATCACATTCCAGAAGATGAAGAAATAACTGGCCCCATCGAAGGCCGCGCCCCATGCCACATCGCGCCCACCGAATGGAGATTGCTAGGTTGGCTGGAACGGGAAGGGCTTGCCCACGACGTTTATGCGGAAACACAGTTGCACTTCGATACGTTAAACCTCGATAACTACAAGCTGTTGATTATCAGCACGCATCCCGAGTATTGGTCGAGCGAGATGTATTTTAAGCTGAAGGCTTGGGTCTTTGAGCGAGGTGGTCGCTTGATGTACTTGGGCGGGAACGGTTTGAATTGTGACGTCGAGTTTATCGACTCACAGACCTGCATCTATCGCAATGACGATTCCCGAAAGCTGACCGCAGAAGGCAGTAAGTACGAGAGCCGCTTCCACCTGCGACAGGAATCCGAGGCGAACTTGCTCGGCGTGGTTTACGACGAACGCGGCATCATGACGGCCGCACCGTACGAAGTCGTCGACGATTCTCATTGGGTGTTCGAAGGAACAGGGCTGGCCAATGGCGATACGTTCGGCCATGAGAGCCAACACCAGCGCATTCCGGGTGGTGCGTCCGGTCACGAAACTGACAAGATCTCGCCCTCCTCGCCGCCTGATACCAAGCTTCTCGCGCGAGGGCTCAATCCGGGCGAGGGTGGTGCCCACATGGTGATTCACGAACCGGGCAATGGTGCCGCAGTGTTCTCCGCTGGTTCGATCAACTGGCCCAGCTCACTGCTTGTTGATGAGCAGGTCTCAAAGATTACGGCAAATGTTGTAAGACGCTTCGCGAGCTAATCGCTGGCGAACTCGCGAGATACCTATCGCGGGCCGCGCGGTTGATTCTTGGCAACATGTTGACATTGTGCCACGCAGAATCGCGCAAGCGTATGTCGTCGGCTTACCCTCACGAACTACCGCGTGTACCTGCACTTACGTCTGCGCAACCCGCTCGCAAACACGCGTTGGCATTCGAATTGCCTTCTCTGAGAGATCTCGTCCGATCCAGGAGATCTCGTCATGCCGCGCGCAAAATCTTTGCCGTTCAGTCTCGTCCTATTTGGTACGCTCGCATCACCGCTATTCGCGGAGGCAAGCGATCTGGTCGTTGTTTGGCTGAACGACGGGCGTATGCTCGCCGGTGAAGTCGATCCTCGAACGGACGCCGAACGGTTGTGGTTGCGATCAAAGTCACCGACATTCGTTGTTGCGACGTCAGCCGACTGGGAGCACATCAAGGCAGTAAACGCGAACGGCGAGCGATTGCCCGTCGAAGCATTTTCGCAACGAGTTGATGAGTTCCGCCCGAAGCAGCCCGCTGCGAATGTGTTGCCAGTACCGGCTCGTACGACGAACGTGAACGAAACGACGGTCGTAACTCGCCCGACTTTACAGCGCAATGCCGCTACACGAGTTGCCTCGCTGGATGTCGAAGCTCGCGTCGCGAACTGGGATCAAGATGCGGCGATCGATGGCGTCGAAATCCGTGTCTTTCCGAGAAACACATTTGGTGAAATCATTCCGGTCTCAGGTCAAGTCACCGCACAGCTACTGGCTCGTAATCAACTCCCGGCACACGATAGAAATGCGTTCCCAAAACTCGGACGATGGTCGATACGGGCGGACACGAGCGACTTTGGTGCGTATGGTGCGCTCTATCGATTGCCTTTCCGCGGCAAGCATCCTGACGAAGAGTTTTCACTGGAACCACATGGATTAGTGGAAGTATCGTTCTACGTCCACGGACAAGGTCGATTCGCATCCGATGCGACGATCTTATTGCGGAGATTCAATCCGATTCGCCGGGATATCCAGAGGCACGCGACAGATCGAGATCCGTAGTCTCCGCATCGCCACCACTGTGATCGTCGTGCCTGAGCGTCTCTAATAGACGATTCTCTGAACTTAACGGCTCGAACAGTTACTCGCAACGTGTCGGCTAGGATGGCGAAACCAGATAGCAAGTGGAAGCAAGCTCTGCGGCGCCGCGTATTGGCGTGGTTTCGTGCGAACGCCCGTGATTTACCTTGGCGACGCACTCGCGATCCGTATCACGTGTGGATCAGCGAGATCATGCTTCAGCAGACGCAAGTTGTCACCGTGATCCCGTACTTCGAACGGTTCATCGCCGAGCTTCCAACGATCACGGATCTCGCCTCGGCCGATGAAGATCGAGTACTCAGGTTGTGGGAGGGACTGGGTTACTATCGTCGCGCGCGGCAACTTCACAAGGCGGCACGAGCGATTGTCGACGAGCATGGCGGGACCTTTCCTCGCGACGCGGAATCTGTGAAGGCGCTTCCCGGTGTTGGGCGCTACACTGCTGGGGCCATTCTTTCGATCGCGTTTGATGCCCGTGAACCGATCTTGGAAGCGAACACCATCCGTGTTTTCAGTCGTTTGATCGCATATCAACACGACACAACAAGCAGCGAAGGCCAGCGAGTTCTGTGGGGAGCAGCCGGAGATTTCTTGCCTAGGAAACATGTCGGCGATTTCAATCAAGCAATGATGGAGCTGGGCAGTGAAGTGTGTACTCCTCGTGAGCCAAGCTGTGAGGTATGCCCCGTAGCAATGCTTTGTCCGACCCGGGCAAAGGGCTTACAAGATGTAATTCCGGCCCCCAAGAAGAAGACCGACTACGAAGATGCCTTTGAAGCTTGTGTCGTCGTCTGGCGAAACGGCAAGGTATTACTTCGAAGATGCCGCGAGGGGGAGCGATGGGCTGGGTTGTGGGACTTCCCACGTTTTGCAATCAAAGCAAAGCGGGGTGCCAAGTTGCATCGCGAGCTAGGCGAGAGTGTTCGACGGCTTACCGGCTACGAAGTCGCCATCGGCGAGCGACTCACAACGATCAAACATGGCGTCACACGTTTCCGCATTACGCTGAGTTGTCATCATGCCGAGCATTTATCGGGGCGCGAAACGAAGGGTGAATTTGTCTGGATTCGACCAGCTCAAATTGAAGACTATGCCCTCAGTGTCACGGGGCGAAAAGTGAGCGAGCGGATCGCCACTATGCTGCTGGTGGAGCCGGAATAGCGACGTCGCCTGCCGTGGTGATCGAGAGGCCCCCGGAAGCTCGCAGATCGACGCGATAGGCCTTTCCCTTTTTCACTTTGATCGAGGGGGCTTCGCCGTGTACGGCGCGAATGCCCAGTTCACTTTGCATCGCGTCGTCGTTGGCGACTTCCCAAAAGTCGCCCCAGATCTTCTTCTCGAAGTCTGACATCTCACCGCCTCGACCGTAGACTGCTGGACGCGCACCAGCTTCGTCCAACGCGAAGCCATCGCGAGGCTCTTGCATTTCTCCGAAGACTCGACGGAAAAGAACAAGCGAAGTCGCGCGATCGATGTCCGCTTGCTCGACATATTTGTCATCAAACTTGACGACCCAGCTGTCGACGTACAGGATTTCACCTTTGATTTCAAAGTGTTTGGGCATGCCAATGGGGTCGCCATTGCCGTTGATCTCTTGAAAGTCGATCTGGGTGAGCGTGGTGTCGGTTGCTTCGTCCTTCGTTTGATCGACGACGCTGATCAGCGCCATACGATGATCGACCTTTAACAGCCGCATTGCGGCATCGAGTCGCTCGATTTCCATTTGTTGTTCAGCGACTTCATCGCTTAACGCTCCGATCTCTTGCTCCTTGACGCGGATCACGGCATCTTTCGCTTCGATGTCCGCGCGTGCTTGAGTTAATGCCTCGGCGGCTCGCTTCGCTTCCAGTTCCGTTGCGTTGTACGTGTTGTACCCGTACCAACCTCCGACCCCTACGCCGCCAACAAGTAGGGTGGCGAGCAGGGTGCGTACCGCGCTCGTGACGATTGACACCTTTTCGATCAACGTCGTGTTGGCCATCGTTTCGCTTCCTAAGAACGCCAGAGAATCGTTTGAACCGCCACCGCCTACACTTTTCATTCGGCGTTCACAATTCTATCTCAACACGATCCTGGGCCGAAGACGAATTGGATTCGAGAAAGCTTAGCGATTCGACAGAGCGTACCGTCTATAGCAATTATCGGCCCAGCAACGTGCGAACCGCTGCACCAATATCTGGCTGGGACATCAAGTGCTCGCCGACCAAAATGGCGTCGACGCCTGCGGCTTCGAGCATTACAGCGTCCTCGCGACTGTGAATTCCGCTCTCGCCAACGAGAACACACTCGTCGGAAACCTTCTCACGCATTCGAATCGTGTGATGCAGATCAACTTCGAACGTTCGAAGGTCGCGATTGTTGACTCCGATCAGTGTCGCGCCGGCGTCAAACACACGAGTTAGATTCGCCGGCTCGTACAATTCGACGAGAGGGGTCATTCCCAGTTCAATCGCTTCGTTATGAAGCTTTCTAAGATTGCAGTCGTCGAGGCACTCGGCGATCAGCAGGACTGCATCCGCTCCGGCGACACGAGCTTCGAGCAATTGATGTGTGTCGAGAATGAAGTCTTTGCGGAGGACTGGCAAACTGACGGCAGCGCGAATGTCTCGCAGGTACTCAAGACGGCCTTGGAAGTATTGCTCGTCGGTCAAGACGCTAATGCATGAAGCACCGTTTTCTTCGTACGTCTTTGCGATCTCGACTGGATGAAAGTCCTCGCGGATCAACCCTTTCGACGGGCTTGCCTTCTTCACTTCGGCGATCAGCTTAATTGGCCCGCTGGCCGCCAATGCATTGAAGAAATCTCGAGGTGGCGGCGCGTCCGCGATCCTCGTGCGAAGTTCAGCCTCCGGGCAAAGCTCTTTGGCACGAAGAATCTCTTCTCGTTTCGTGGCAACGATCTTGTCGAGGATGGTAGGCAAGTGTTATTCCTGCGCGTTTGTCGTTTAACCCTGTCGCATCGCGACGGTTGAACTGCTAACCTTCGCGATGCGACAGGGTTCAACGAAGTGACGGGCGATTACTTAGTGCTTAAAGTGTCGACGTCCCGTAAAGATCATTGGAATTCCGACTTCGTTGCACGCGGCGATGACTTCGTCGTCTTTCTTCGAGCCACCGGGTTGGATGATCGCGGCGACGCCAGCCTCCGCGGCTTTGTAGATGGAATCCGGGAACGGGAAGAACGCGTCGGACGAGAGGACCGATCCAGCGACGCGGTCACCCGCTTTGCGAATTGCGATCTCGACCGAGTCGACACGGCTCATTTGCCCTGCGCCCACCCCACACAAGGCTTGGTCTTTTGATAATGCGATTGCGTTTGATTTGACGTGGCGGCAAACGGCCCAGCCAAATTGCAACTCGGCAAGTTGTTCGTCGGTTGGTTGGTTGTCAGTGACTACTTTCCAGTCTTCATCGGGATCGGGCTGCGTGTCTGCATCTTGTACGAGCATTCCGCCCTCGATGTAGCGATACTGACGGTGTGCCCTGGCTTCGTCTAAACGCCCAACTTGCATTAGACGAACATTGCTGCGCCACTTCGGTTTGCTCGTCAGAATACCGACGGCCGCCGCCTCGAAGTCCGGTGCGACAATCGCTTCGACGAACAAACCAGGCGTGGCGAGGAACTCGGCAGTGGCGACGTCGACAATACGGTTGAAACCAATCACGGATCCGAACGCGCTGACCGGATCACCTTCCATCGCCTTTTGGGCAGCTTGGCTGATCGTGTCGGCCGACGCTGCTCCACAGGGATTGTTGTGCTTAATCACCGAACATGCCGTTCCCGGCAGAGACCGAGCGATCGAAAGCGCGCTGTCGAGATCGAGAAGATTGTTGTACGACAGCTCCTTGCCGTTCAACTGACGAGCCGTCACTAAACTTGCGCCTTGGGATCCAACTTCGCTGTACACGGCCGCCTGTTGGTGCGGGTTCTCGCCGTAGCGAAGCACGGCCTTGCGGTGGAGTGTGATGTTCGTTGTGGGAGCGAACGGCCCCTCGTTCGTTTTGCCGCAGAAGAAATCAGCAATCGCTCGATCGTACGCGGCCGTGCGGGCGAAGGCTTCTGCGGCCAGGCGTTTTCGCAACTCAAACGAAGTGCAGCCGTCATTCGAAATTTCTTCGAGAATGGACGAATACTGTTCCGGGTGTGTCGCGATGGCGGCAAATCTATGATTCTTTGCCGCCGCTCTTACGAGACTCGGCCCGCCGATGTCAATTTGTTCGATCGCTTCGGCTGTGGTGACACCCTCGCGAGCGATTGTAGCTTCGAAGGGATAAAGACTAACAACGATCAGCTCGAACGGCACGATCTCGTGTTCTTCAATCGACTGCATATCGTCCGGGCGATCATGCCGGCACAGAATTCCACCAAAGACCTTGGGATGAAGTGTCTTCAACCGTCCGTCCATCATCTCTGGGAAGCCGGTGTACGCAGAGACGTCGAGCACACGAATCCCTTGGCCTTCGAGGTGTCGCCGAGTTCCACCGGTGCTGTAAATCTCGACGCCGGCGTTCGCCAAACCGTGCGCAAAACCAGCTAGGCCAAGCTTATCGCTGACGCTGATCAACGCTCGACGGACCCTTGGACTATCCATTTCGAAAACTCTCGCAAGCTGAAAACATTCGAGACAAGCGACAAACGCGCTTGATAAGCCATTGGTTTACGTGCTGCCTCGCGAGAGGTCAAGGTGCGGGCGACAAACGGCATGACAGGTTCGACCGACGTTTGTCACAAGGTCGTAAGCGACTCTTTGCTGTACAAAAACGCGACCTCGCTCGCGGAACGAACGACCATGCCAGTATTGGCGACTCACTACTCGTCGCTGTCGCTATCCGCCGACTCGGCACTTGAGGAGTCTTCTTCCGAACTGTCGCTCGTCGATTTTGCGGGATCGGATTCCAAAGCAGGTTCGGAGGCTTTGGCTTTGTCTGATGCCTCGGTTGACTCAGCGGCTGGCGTAGATTCAGTCTCGGTCGCAGCGGGCTTTGCAGGAGCTGCGGCAGCAGGATCATCGTTCGACTCATTGCCTTCCGTCGCGGCCTCCGGTGTCGATGGTGTTGCGTCCGTCGGCTCGGAACCGTCCGGAGCGGGCGAATTCCCTTCGGTCCCTAGGTAAGGTTCTGGCATCGGCATGAACTTGGCCAAAATTTCTCGCAGAGCGAAATTCGGAGGTAGCTCTTCGTCCAGTTGGCCGAGCAGCTTCATATACTCCTGAATATCCTCGGCCAAGTCGTCTTCGGCCAACTCGCTGACCAGTGCACGATGTTCGTTGAACGTTGCGCCCCAATCTTGCCAAGCGAGTTCGAATTCTATCTTGGCCTCATCAAGGTACGCGCCTTCCATCAATTCCTTGGCCTTGAAAATATGACGTCGCGCATTCACGGTCTTGGGCAACTGCTCGACGGCGCAGCGCGCTCTCCAGTATTTGAAGTTCACATTGCTGCGGTAGGACGCGATGCGTATTGCCTCCGTTTCCTTCTCGGCGGCCTGCTTGGCTAACCGAAATGCGCGAGCGCGAAGTTCGGTAGGAGATGCCTCGGCAACTTCCCTGAACGAGACTTGAGTGTTTTGTTCGGCTTGGTACTTGCGAGTTCCTTCAAGCTCCCCCGAGATTTCGTCCCATTCCTTGGCGAGCGCAACTCGATCGGGCTCTGCTAAAGCAGCGATCTTTTCTAACTTAATCTTTTCACGGAGGCCTGGAACAAGTTTGTCAAGTTCGTCGGAAAGTCGTTGGGCTTCAGCTATTGCGGCTTCTTCGTCGTTCAAGCGAAAGCGGATGCCCCAGGACGACGGCACAATACGATTGCCGTATAGGGCCCAGCTCTCACCAGCACGCCGCCAAGCGTATTGAGCTTTTTCGTCGAGAACGCCTTCGGTTTCGATCTCGTTCGCATAGTTCATTAACGCTTTCGATCCGTCCGAATAGAAAATGTGTGGGGACTTACCTCGGATTGGCCCTCGCCCCGTATCGACAATGTCGTACGCACTCTCATACCATAGTCGACTTGTCAGCCAGTTATCGGGTCGTTGATCGGCCCCACGTGCCTCCGTGTCGATCGGTATGTGCTGACTGAGCATTGCATGAAAGTCTTTGTCGTCCTGAAATAGGCGACGGAACTGTTTGTGTTCGTCCGCGCGACCAAACTTTTGGCCCGTATACCATCCGACGGTCCAGAAAAGTCTCGGCTCGTTTCGGTTATATCGCGTTCCCTTGATGAGGAACTCAATACCTTTCTTTACCCAGAGGTATCGAAAGCGGTAGTCGTCATGCTCGACGGAGATGTTGTACGACAAGTTGTGCGATTGAAATTCCCAAACCGAGACAAAGTTCGGTTGCAGCTTGGCCATTTGATTGACCGCGGCGACCAGCTTCTCCCAGTCTTCCGTCTTCTTGTAGTAGTTGGCCTTTGTCCACAGGATATTCGCCGCGACACCCTTCATGCCGAGCGTTGCCAACTTCATCGACTCGCTAGCGGGATCTATCTCGCCAAGTTCGGTCGGAGCGAGATCATACTCGGTGCGAAGTTGTGCTAACTGCCCGCCGGGGCTTGCGCTCAACTGAGTCGGATCACCTGTTGCCGGATGTCCGATCATGTAGAGCGGAATTAACAGCAACGCAATGAGACCGAGATACAGAACCTTGCGCTGGAAAGATGCGTTCTGAATCATGCCGCGATTTCCCGATTTTTGAGAAGATAATACGCGATGAGAGATACACCGAAGACATAACAGAACGCGGTGATGAGCTGGATGCTCAACAGCGTCCCATCGATATTGTATCCGTAGGCAACGTACTGTGTCGTGCTGAATTTGCTGTAGTTAGGCAGAAGGCCGGCCATGGCTCGCATGAACATCATGAACACCATATCGAAGCCTTGGATGACTGAAGTCGGTGCCTGACCGATCTCCAAATCCACTTGAACGTTTGATTGAGTGAGGATGCGGTATAGGGCTTCGAGCGGACCGCCACCCTGTTGAGTACCGGTAGCGACGTCCAATATGAATGTGGAAAAATAACCGATGACGATGCTCGACAAAGTTGCCATCATCGCAACAGCACCGCTGAGAAACGTGCTGAACATTACACCGAAAGCAGTCACCATGACCATTTGGAGCCAAATTCCGACGTATCCCTTGGCGAGATTCGCGATAAACGGTGCGTCGTGATCAAGGATATAGACGTCTCGTTCGGCCATGCCGTAATACTGGGCCCGTTCGCCGCACTGAACCCAAACTTCGATTTGACCTTCGCTGTCAACCAAATCGAATAAGTCTCCGTCTCGTATGCTGCCGTCTTGGTTGTCGACGACGCGAATACTCTTGGGAATGGTCTGCTTGTCGGAGGAAAACTCTTTCGCCGTAAAGTTGATTGCTTCACTGCGACGAACTTTTGCACTTGGGTCGGGGTTTCGAAGGACGATCGAACCGAGAATGCCTTTCTCCATGTCACCCTTGAAAGTCCGGAAGACACGCAAATTCATTTCTAAGTCGAATCCGTCGGGATAACGTTGCGGAGTGACTCCTTCAAAGGTCCAAATCGCCGCGGCCAGCGTGCCGCCTTCAATGTAACTTCGATAGGACCACTCGTGTCCGACGTTGATACCCTTGGCAGTATCGGCACCTGCGCGGTCTTTGAATCTTAGACTGCCAAAGACTGGCACACGTGCTTGAAGCAAACCGATCGGCGGCCCAAATTCGTAAGCCGCGGAATCACCATCACCGCTTTTCGTGACTTGGTGCCAATGGCTCGTGACAACATCCGTTTCGCCCGTACCATCGCTATACATTTTGAAAGTGTGACGATGATGGCTGTCGAAAGATGTTTCGCCTTCATGCGTCACGTCACCAGCGCTGGCGGCTTCGACTTGTGCGACCGTATGGTCGTGACTCAACCCCCGTGCCACGAAGAAGTAACTGACGATTGCCATCGGCACCAGCAGCATTGTTCCGACGGTCACGAATCCCAAGATACGTCCGAGCACGATCTCCCAAGAACGAACTGGTTTAGTCACCACCGTATAGATCGTGCGGTTCTTGATGTCAGCCGGCAAACTAAATGTGCTGAGAAACAGAGCCAACAAGACCACTAAGTAGTTGGAAGCGGTTAACACAAAGCTCAGGTACAGTCGCGCGGGATTGTCGCTTTGAACGTCGAGGTACCACCCCGCAAACAGAATGATCACGACGAAGACAACAAACGCGATTAACACGCGACGTCGTATCGCCTCTTGAACGGCGAGCATTGCCATCGCGATTGTTCGTGGCACTGACCAGTTGATGAGGTCGACAACGCTGCTGGCGATCACCTTCGAAACTGAGTAAAAACCTTCAACCGGCCCGCGACGAGCTGAAGAAATTAGGAACCCGATGAGAAAACCGCCGACAATCAACAGCGCCACGCGGATTAACGAGACGACGAATCCTCCGAACAACCACTCACCGAAATCTGGAATACCTTGATCAAATGTCATGACGTCTGACGGTGCCTCGAAGCAATCTCATAGAGAAAGAATAGATGAACGCCTAGGCTGCGATGCCGTTGGCGAGGATGTCGTTAACCGTCCTGCGTCGAACGACGGCCAGGCTTTTCGTCGCTGTCACGGACGATATTGAGGAATAGCTCCTCCAGCGTCGTGGTTGGGTTTTCCATGGCCACGAGATTGCCGCCGTGCTTCTCGATCACCGCGCGAATTTCCTCTTCGGCTTCTTTTGTGAGACTCTCGGCTCGTACTTGCGTCATATCCTTTACGGTGAGCAGAGTGTCGACGCGGCCAAGTTCTTTCAGTTCGCCTTGATGCAGAATCGCAATGCGGTCGCAGACATCCTGGACGTCCGCTAACAGGTGGCTGCACATCACGACAGTCTTTCCTTCGTCTCGAAGCCGTAGAATCAGATCCTTCATCTCTCGAGTACCGAGCGGATCGAGGCCAGAGGTTGGTTCGTCGAGCAGCACCAGCTCGGGATCGTTGATCAAGGCTTGAGCCAAGCCGATACGCCGAGTCATGCCTTTCGAGTATTCCTTCAATTGGCGTCGTTTCGCCCAGTCGAGCCCGACCATGGTGATCAGCTCGTTCACACGATCGGCTCGCACGTCGGCTGGCATATCAAACAAGCGACCATAGAAGTCGAGCGTCTCGACCGCGTTCAGGAATTTGTACAAATAAGACTCTTCGGGCAGGTAGCCGATTCGCTCGTTCTTGCCGACGTCACTTGAGTCTCTCCCGAAAATCAGCGCTTCGCCGCTGGTGGGAAATAGCAAACCAAGTAGCAGCTTGATCGTGGTGGACTTGCCAGAGCCGTTCGGGCCGAGCAGGCCAAAGATTTCGCCCTTTCGGACTTCCAGGTCAAGAGCCTTTAGAGCCTGTACTTTCTGGCGGCCCCAGAAATCGCGATAAACCTTGCTGAGGTTTCGGGTTTCGATGACGACGTCCGACTCGGCCTGAGGCTTGTCGTCCGCCGAAGACGGAGCTGCCTCAGCGACTTGATCTGCCATGAGAATCCACTTTGTACTGGGAGGAACAAGATATTACGAGAATGACAGCGATCCGTCGTATTTGTCTATATAAACAGGTTTTGTGTGTACGAACGTGCTGTCAGAAGGGTTCAATCCGGGAGCGGAAAATCGCGCGTGCGGCGAGCAGCCGGTCCCGACCAGAGCCAGTACGCCAGAGTTTCGGTTCGATTGAACTGGCGGCGGGCGATGCCTCTAGTTCCACTATAAATTGGCCGTCGCGCTGTCGCAAGGATCGCGGACTCGATTCACGACAGCGATTGACCGCTCGGTTCGCTGACAACTTGGGAAGTTCCGGATAAACTGCCTCTTTACTCTCTCTTTCCCGTTCAGGCCTTACGAATGGATGGATCCGCGAGCGTTCGTGATGAGAAATACCGGTCTGCTCTGGAATTCCTTTACGGACGAATCAATTACGAACGGACGGCGCGAGGTGTTCCTGTTCCCTCGCATTTGAACCTGGATCGAATGCGCTTGCTTCTCAACGGCTTGGGGAATCCCCAAGACTCGCTGCAGGCCGTTCATATTGCCGGCACCAAGGGCAAGGGCTCGACGGCCGCAATGATCGCAGCCGCGCTGACTGCCGCTGGTTATCGAACCGGAGTTTACACGTCGCCGCATCTGGAGCGACTGGAGGAGCGAATTAGCATCGACGGCGTCCGTTGTACGGCCGCCGAACTGGTTGAGTTGGTCGACGCCCTCCGCCCGATCGTCGCAAAGCTCGATGACGAGACTCCACAGAATGATCTGTTTGGGGACGCCACCTTCTTCGAGATCACGACTGCGATGGCGATGCTCCACTTTTCCCGCCGCGACGTTGATGCCGCAGTCCTCGAGGTCGGCCTCGGAGGTCGCCTCGATTCAACAAATATCTGTCGGCCAGTCGTCACTGTAATAACGTCGATCAGCTTTGATCACGTTCAGCAACTTGGGCGTACGCTAGGGGAAATCGCTCGCGAGAAAGCCGGAATCATTAAGCCCGGCGTCCCACTCATTTGTGGCGTGACGGACGATGAACCGTTGAACGCCATCCGAGATATCGCGATCGAACGCAGTGCCCCGCTGCATCGGATTGGCGAAGACTTCGATTTCCAATACACCGCACCGCCTCGAGATTCACTTGGTGAGTCCGGCGGCTCGATAAACTACCGCGACTTTTTGTCGCGAGACGAGACGCGTTTGGACGCGGTTTCGGTCGGGATGCTTGGTTCGCATCAAGCGACGAACGCTGCCATTGCGATTGCAGCGCTGCGTCGCTTGCAGGCAGATGGCTGGAACGTCCCGGAGTCAGCGATTCGGCAAGGTATTGCGACGGCTCGCTGTCGCGCGCGAATCGAAGTCGTGTCGCGTAATCCGGTCGTCATTCTCGATACCGCCCACAACGTCGCTTCGATCGATGCGATGCTGGCGGTACTTGACGAATCTTTTGGCAACGCGCGGCGAACCTTGATCTTTGCTGCAACGCGTGACAAAGATGTAACTGGCATGTTACGACGACTACTGCCACGATTCGAAAGGATCGTCCTGACGCGTTACGTTGATAATCCACGGAGCGTCACGCCGGAAAGACTTCTGGAGTTGGTTGAGAAACTACGAGACGAGTCAAGCCCCATGCCGGAAGTGTTTATGTGTGAGTCGCCTGTCGCGGCATGGCAAAAGTGTCAAGCTGACATGACGCCTGAGCAACTTATTTGTGTAACGGGATCGTTCTTCCTTGCCGCCGAAATGCGACCCATCGTCGTAGGCAATCAACCGATTGGAGTCGGGTGAGTCATTCTGTCGGGAGTCAATTTCCAAGTTCAACATTCTACAGTGTCGAGGCCCCTACGATGTCCTATCCGAAATTCATCTTCTTGTTGTTATTCCTCATCGTGAGCGGCGCGATCTCACAGGTCTCGGCTCAAACGTCTGCCGACAGTGAGGCAACTGCTACGAGTGATCTCGTTGTGCGAGTTCAAAGCTTTTTTAACAACCTGGAAGATCCAAGCGTCAATGCCGAGGCGGCGTTTAACGATTTGTTGAACGACAGCCCGCTTCTCGTCAAGCGGCCCGAGCAACTGGATACTTTTGTGGAAAGCTACAAGATGATTGAAGCGTCTTACGGTCGCTTTCTGGTTGCCAAGCAAGTTCACGTTAAACAAGTCGGCGACGACTTGACGTTTCTAACGTTCTTATACGAGACGGAGCGATTTCCGATCGTCTGGCGAATTGCCTTCTACCGCCCGCCAATCGAAGCGGCTGAACGTGTTGATTGGTTCGTTGTTCGGTTAAGCTTTGACACGAAGATCGAGGAGCTTTCGAATTTGCCTTGAAGCTGTTTGCGTGGCGGCGTCCTTGTTTCGTAGGCGTTCATTGAGGTAGTCGATCGCGCGACGAAGTTGAGGATCGTCGGCAACTTCGTCTTCGGGCGTCGTTGCATCGTCGAGATCGACTTCGGCTTCTGATTCCTCTGGTGCCAGCTGGTAGCGGTCGCGTTGTCGGCGGTGCAGATAGACCTTCTCGACGATTTCTTCCGGAATGGCCACTTCGTAGTTTTCGTTCGGTCGTACGCCCCAAGCTTCTTCTTCCGCGGCGTCTTTACGGCGGTGGATGTTCTTCCCACTGGGGCGCCAGTAAGTGGCGGTTGTCAGCTTCAACGCACTCTGTCCACCTTCGAGGTCAAGGATGTTTTGCACGGTTCCTTTACCCCAAGTGCGTTCGCCGACGACGATCGCTCGTTGATGGTCCTGCAGGCAGGCGGCGACAATCTCGCTGGCGCTGGCCGAAAAGTTATTCACCAACACCACCATCGGAATGTCTTTAGGAACGACAATATTGGGAGTTGCATCGTAACTGCTTCGCAACTTGCCGTGTCGTCCGTTCGTGCTGACAATTCGTCCATCTTCGACGAACAGATCGCACATATCAACGGCTGCGTCGAGTAACCCTCCGGCGTTGCCACGCAGGTCCATGATGATCGCTTCAAAGCCACTTCGCTCGTTAGTCGACTCCAAGACACCGGCAACTTCTTCAACGGTGTGTTGGCCAAACGTCGTCAATCTCAAATAGCCGATGCGCGGGTTCTCTTCTAAGTGAAAGTCCCACGAACCATCGGCTCGCCGCGTATCACCAAGCACCGAATCGACCAAAATCACTTCGCGAACGATCTTCACGTCGAATGGTTCATCGCGCCCGTTGCGCTCGATCGTCAAAATAATCTCAGATCCCGGTTTGCCTCGCATTAGCTTCACCGCATCGTTCAAGTGAAGTCCGATCATGCCTTCGCCGTCGACAGCGATCACACGATCACCTGCGTGGATACCAGCGCGATAGGCGGGCGTGCCAACGAGGGGGCTCAGCACGAGCAACGGCTGATCGGTTTCCTTCTTTTCAACTTCCACCCCGACCCCACCGAACTCTTGGTCGAGACTGGCGTTCATTTGGTTTAACGAATCCGGACCGATGTACGCCGAATATTGATCCAGCCCCGACACCATTCCTGCCATTGCGTCCTCGAAGAGGGTTCGTGAATCGACGTCTTCGACGTAATACTCCGAGACTAAATCCATCGCATCCGCGATGCCCGACGCGTAGCGATTGCGTTCGGCCTTGTGATAGCAGATCAGTGATAGGATCGCGGCAAAGAAGATGATCGTCAGATTACGGGGAGGCATGTTCCATTCCGATTGTGGTGTCCGATGACTTTGGGCGCGGGAGTATTAAGTCCATTGATAGGCGTAATCCTATCGTCATGGTCGACCCGGAGTAAAGCTGCGTCGCTGAACGACTCCCTGATTGCTAGTGCAACTACGTTCACGCCAAGACTCGTTTACTCAGTTCACCGGCGATCTCCTGGACATAGCGAGGCACCGCATAACCGGGTAGTTGTGAACGAAGTTGTTCGATTAATTGAAGTCCACGATCGACTGGTACTTCGAAGTGTGTAGCTCCTGCGACCCGATCTAGCTGATGCAGATAGTAGGGGACTACGCGAAGATTCACCAAAGCTCGAGACAACTCGACAAGCGACTCGACATCGTCGTTGACACCACGAAGTAGGACCGATTGATTAAGCACCGGGATACCGGCGTGTATCAGCTTCGACAGGGCTGTGGCAACGTCGCCTTGAATCTCACGGGCGTGATTCGAGTGGATTACCACGAACGGAGTTAGCCGCGAGCCAGTCAACCACGCGAGCAACTCGTCCGACACTCGCTCCGGGATCACAACCGGCAGCCGTGAGTGAATTCGTAGTCTCTTGAGATGAGGAATCCGTTCTAACTCGCCGACGAGTTGTTCGAGCAAGCTATCGACAAGGGTCAACGGATCACCACCGCTCAAAATGACTTCTTCGATAGAGTTGTCCTTGGAAATCTGGTCAATAGCCGGTCGCCATGCTTCAAGCGTTCGCGGTGTGGCTTCGTAAGGAAAGTGTCGCCGGAAACAGTATCGACAATGGACCGCACAGGCACCGGTTGCGATGAGCAAGACTCGCCCCCGATACTTTTGGATCAGTCCCGGCGCACGGGAGGCATCCAAATCGCCGACCGGATCCTGCACGAAGCCGGAGGCGTCGCTTGTCTCCGCGACGCGCGGGAGTACTTGAAGCAAGAGCGGGTCGTCTGGATCACCGGGAACCATCTTGGCGACGTACCCGCGTGGCGCAAAAACCCGAAACGAAGCGGCGGCCGCCATGCTGGCCAAATCGGCGGGTAATTCTAATTCGCGACAAAGCTCACCCGCGTCGCGAATCGCAGATTTCATGGCCGCCTGCCAAGATTGAGGCCTGCAGGCAGTGGCGCGGACAGAACTGAGATCGGAAGCTACAATTGCCATGACTCGTTTCTTCGTAAGCAGGTCTCAGTCATGCAAACGCCGATGCGACTTGCAATTCGGCAATCAGAATAACTCTCCGAGCATCCAAAACGAAGTAGGCGGTAGAACTACCGACCTATGCGAGCATACGCTCGACTCGGCATGCCCCGCACCCGTTGGGCTCTGATTCGTGCGTTAATGACGCGAATTCACTCATTGCAGAAATAACTCATTGCAGAAACATAGGGACCATAGACGTGGCGACTTATAAAACCAGCGAATTCAAAAAGGGTCTCAAAGTTCAAATCGAAGGTGAACCGTACGCCATGATCGAAATGAACTTTCGCAAGCCAGGCAAAGGTGCCGCCCTCTACGAATGCAAGCTCCGTAACCTTGTCCGCAACACGATCATCTCCAAGACCTATCGTGGCGGCGAAACATTGGAATCTGCGGATATCGAAGAGATCGACGCTCAGTATCTGTACCGACAAGCGGATACGTTCGTCTTTATGGACAACAAAACGTATGAGCAATACGAGCTGACAACAGAGCAGGTGGAAGAAAACTGGAAGTTCTTAAAGGAAGGCTTGCCTTGCTCAATGCTTCTGTACAACAACAACCCGATCGCGATGACTCCTCCGAATCACGTCGAGTTGACCGTCGTTGAATGCGAACCTGGTGCCAAAGGCGACACTGCAACGAATGTCAGCAAGCCTGCCAAGATGGAAACGGGAGGCGAATTCGGGGTTCCGATCTTCATCAAGGAAGGCAACGTGGTAAAGATCGACACACGAACCGGGGCGTATGTTGAACGTGTTAGCAACTGAATTGTTGTGCTGACTTGTCTGATCTCAACAAAGCCGACTTTCAACCGACTGCATCGTGGGAGAGTCTGCGTCTTCGCGCCGGGCTGCTATCGCGACTTCGTTCGTTTTTCGCGCAACGGGACTTTCTCGAAGTAGAAACCCCACTACTCTCCGCCGATACGGTTATCGATCGTCATCTCGATCCATTGCAGGTAAATCTTTTTGACGACGCGCGTTCGCCCGACGCTGGGAAAAGGATGTGGCTTCAGACGTCACCTGAATTCGCGATGAAGCGACTGTTGGCCTCCGGGGCCGAACGCATCTACCAAGTCACACGAGCGTTTCGAGGAGGCGAGAGCGGCGAACAACACAATCCTGAGTTTACGATTGTCGAGTGGTATCGCGTTGGCGACTCGATGATGACGGGTATGAAGTTGCTCGGTGAGCTTGCATGCGAATTGCTCGATGCTGACCGCATGTCTCAAGTTAGCTACGCCGAAGCGTTTCAACGATGCGTTGATATCAATCCGCATTCGGCGACAGCAACCGACCTTCAGAACGCAGCGGTGTCGCACGGCATCACGATCCCGGACAAGATGCCGATTGACGATCGCGACCAGTGGCTGAATTTTCTACTCGCGACGCTCGTCGAACCGAAACTTGGCGTCGAAGGCCCAGAAATTCTTTACGACTATCCGGCATCTCAGGCGGCTCTAGCTCAGGTGCGCAACGACCAACCGCCCGTAGCCGAACGATTCGAGCTGTACGTCAATGGTGTCGAATTGGCGAATGGCTATCACGAGTTGCAGGATGCGAGCGTTCTTCGCGAACGAAATCGGCACACGAATCGCCATCGAGAAGCCGACGGTCGATATACGCTCCCGGAAGAAACGCGACTGCTTGCGGCGATGGAGCATGGACTGCCAGACTGCGTCGGCGTCGCCCTCGGGTTTGATCGGCTCGTCATGCTCGCCGTGGGTGCGAGTTGCCTGAGCGAGGTGATAGCGTTTCCTATCGATCGAGCGTAGCGAAGCCGCAACGAAACACGGCCCGCAACGAGTAAACGCCGCGGGCCGTTGTGGAGGGAGGTAATTGAGTCGGCGGAATTAGTCGTCGTCCATGATGTCATAGATGGCATCTTCGGACAGACGTCGTTCGACAACTCGGCCAAAGTCGTCGAGGCTTCTTCGTTGGCCAAACTGGTGCCAGGGGCTAACGTCTTTCAATTCGGGCATGACTTCGACAAGTTGATCGACGAGCATTTGTGACATTCGTTGGATCGCGACGGGAGCACGCTCGTGAATCGCGGCAGCCGTCTTCATCAGTCGGATCATGCGAGCACGTTCCATGACGGGACGCGAAAGCGGCTCGTCCGTTTCCTCGACGAGATCGGTGAGCGGAACGTCGAGAGCCTTCTGCCATTTGTGCAAGTCGCTAATTCGCAGGTCAGTCGATTCTTGTTCTTGAAGCCGGAGGCTGCGGATGTCGCTGCCCATTTGACGGGCCGCACTGCGGAGCGAAACGCCTTGCTGCAGTCGCACCGTGCGGACGCGATGAAGTTGGCGAGGCTCTTTCTTGGCTTCAGCTTTCTCTGAAGAATGAGAGGGAACGACCGGTGTCGAAACTGCGCCGAAGGTGCCGAATTCTGCTGTTGCCATGCTCTGGATCTCCTCGTTCCGGGGCTCTGTTCCGGTTTGGAGAAGCTTCGAGAATCGTCGCTTCCTCCCAAACCGCACCTTTGACGTCGGGCCGGTTATAGGAGTTCCGCAAAAAGTGCAACTTTTTTGGAGCTTGCGAGGAACGAACGACGGGGAGCGGCAACTCGGCAGATGGATCTATCTCGATACGGATCGTAAACATCAATACAGTAGATACTTAGCGACTACTTCAACTTGCGGCAATTGCCGCCTCCTCCCTACTGGTGCATCGACGAATGGCTGTCGGATGAAGAAAATCGAAACATTGGGGCAGGAATTGATGCCTTTTTTGGTCCGCGAGCGATTCGGGCTGCAGGTCGACCGCCGGTACGGCGATTCGCGGATTCCGGTTGATCGGAGGTGTCGCTTCGTTCGTCAGCGTCCCCGTATTCGTCGGCGACGCACTGTCCCCAATCCTCAAGCTGCCGAAGAACTTCGGAGCTAATGCCACCAACACTGCTTCCGACTGGGGCGACTATCAATTCCTCATCTTCGCGATGTCGCCACGCTCTTTGGAGCTGCGAAGCGTTGACCGGCTGCTGACCGGCATGGACGATCACGATGTCGCCCGTCGTGTGAGCTGCGCCTGTCTGAGCACTGGCTTGAATGCCACGTTGTTCCGAATGGCGAACTACGCGTACCTGTGGATACTCGTGCGACAATTCCAACGCGACGTCTTCCGTCTGATCGATCGAACCATCATCAACGATCAGCACTTCAAACTTGGGCGCGATATCGGGCAGCACCTCCAGTAAATGACCTATTTGCTGCCTCAGATTCCGTTCGGCATCATGGACTGGTACAACGACGCTTAGTGATTTGGAGAGTGTGCTCACAGAGTTGCTCCTGGAGGGGAGGAGGGACGACGGAGAGTATCCATTTCATCGGTTCTGCGCCTGGACCACTGGAGCAGGTCGCCGAGTTGTCCTATTGTTCCAATCGTACGGCAGACGCAGATCGTTCTGGCTGCGTCGGTCGTGCCAATCGGTGGCATGGGGGCCGCCTTACACTCCGTCGCATGCCGGGGAGTTTGCACGCGCTTGCGCAAAAAAAGTATCCGGCGGTGGTGAAGGCGGAATCGCTCTGCCAATCGCGCGAGCGCACGGCGATTGAAGCGTGGCGGATTTCACGTGACTCGAGAGTTCTAAATCCAAACGTCATTTTGGCCGTACGTTCACCACCCTCGCGCCCCGTAGTTAGAACACCGCGAGGCTCTATGAGGAGCAGTTGGACCTCGTTTTCTGCGAAGGGTTTGTGCTCCACGCCCTTCGAAACAACGTACATTTCGCCTTTTACCAAATTCATATGTTACCAAATTCATATGGCCATCCCGGAAATCGATTCTTAGGTTTCCTTCCAGCACGACGAACGTCTCGTCCGTTTATTTGTGATTGTGCCAAACAAAGTCGCCTTCGAACTTGACTATCTTGAACTGGTAATTGTTCATCTCGGCGATCACTTTCGGTGCCCAATGTTCGTCGAAGAGTGCCAGCTTCTTCTCAAAGTTCAATACTTCATATTTCATGGGCAATTCTCCCACAGCTTACGAGGATGAAGTTGTGAAATGACGACCAGTGGGTTTGCGTCCCATTTGTGCGTGCCGAGGCAAAATATAGCGAGCGAGCGGTAGTCTCCCGTGAACAATGTTGTTTTATAACACTTAACTCCTCGCTCACATCGTCTCAACAATGGAATCGACGATGAAACACTCAACACTGAAATCGACACTCAACTTGATTTCCATGATGTTAGTCCTCGGTTCGGCGGACGTCGTCGCTCAGATGGTTCACTTCAAGCCGTTAGAAGATACCGCGATTGAAGCGTGGCGAATTACGCATGATGCCACGGTCCGCGACACGGGGAACTACCACAACACGCAGTGCTGGAGTCACGACGGTCGCTACATTTGCTACACGCAATACGCCGCGGATGAAAAGGAGTTCGGTACGCGAACCGTCGCCGAGGTTCATCTGTTCGACTTGCAGGAGGACAAGGACGTCAAAGTTGATCAGGGGCTGCTGCCACGCTGGGCGAATCGGAAGCCGTGGTTGATTTACATGCGGGTTTGCCCCGAAGAACTGTACGACAAGGAAGCGCAGGTCATGTGGCTCGATCTCGATTCCGGAAAGTGCACGCGAATCGCTTACGACGTTGGGGGAAATGAAGGACACGGAGCGATGGCTGTCTATGATGCGACCGACAATTCGATGGTCGTGATAGGTGCGAGGGAATCGCAGAACGTGTCAACGCGGCCCTCTACGGCGATCAGTAACGGCGCCCGCTTTACCGCACAGCCGTTGCCTTTTTGTGAGCCGTATCGCCAGCTAACTTTAGCATTCTGAGTGGCGTCTTCGAGATTTTGTCGGATGCACGCCTTAGTCTTTATCGGCGCGAAGCACCGAGACGAAGGCTTTCTGGGGTATGTTGACGTTACCGAACTGCTTCATTTTCGCTTTGCCCTTCTTCTGTTTTTCAAGCAGCTTTTTCTTGCGCGTTACGTCGCCTCCATAAAGCTTCGCGGTCACATCTTTTCGGTAAGCCTGGATCGTTGCTCGCGCGATGATAGTGCCACCAATCGCACCTTGGATCGGGATCTTGAACTGGTGACGGGGAATCGCTTCGGCAAGTTGTTCACAATAGTGCAGCGCCCGGGCTCGCGACTTGTCACGATGAACCAGGTAGGAAAGCGCGTCGACCGGCTCCTTGTTGACCAGGATATCTACCTTCACGATGTCGGTAGCTCGGTATTCGATCTGAACATAGTCAAACGATCCGTAACCTCGCGTGATCATCTTGAGCTTGCCGTAGAAATCGAAGAGCACCTCTCCTAGCGGCATCTCGCTCATCACTTCAACCCGACCCGCGGAGAGATAATTCATCGTCTGGCTATCCGAACGATGTTCGCGGCACAACTCCATGACAGGACCGACGAACTCCTCGGGCGTAAGAATTGATGCTTTGATGTAAGGTTCGCTGACCGAGTCGATATTGGATGGATCGGGCCAATAGGTGGGGTTGTCGATATTGCTCGTCGTGCCGTCTTTCAACGCCAGTTCATACTTCACCGAGGGTGCCGAGATGACCAAGCCGATGTCGAATTCTCGCTGCAGGCGCTCCTGAATCACATCCAAGTGAAGAAGTCCGAGGAACCCACAGCGAAATCCGAAGCCGAGAGCCGCAGAACTATCTTTCTCGTAGGTGAGCGCGGCGTCGTTGATCGCCAGTTTGTCCAGTGCCTTCGTAAGATCTTGATACTCGTCCGTACTCATTGGATAGACGGAGGAAAAGACGACCTGCTTGGCTTCTTGATAGCCAGGAATCGGCTCCGCTGCAGGACGATCGAGGTGTGTGATCGTATCGCCGATCTCAATGTCTTGAACACTCTTCACCCCGGCGACGATATAGCCGACCTCGCCGGCGCTGAGTAGTTCTCTTGGATTGAGCTTGAACTGATTGTAGCCCAGTTCATCCACCTTATAGTCGCGACCTGAGTGCATGAAATGGATCACGTCGCGAGTCTTCAGCGTGCCTTCCATCACGGCACACTGGAGAATCACGCCTCGATACTTATCGAAATGGGCGTCGAAGACCAAGGCTTTCAGCGGCGCGTCGGGGACGCCCTTGGGACATGGCAGATGCTCGACGATCCCCGCAAGTACGTCTTCGATTCCGACACCCGTCTTCGCCGAAACGGGGATCGCCGCGAACGGATCGAGCCCCAGATCCGCATCAATCTCTTCGCGCACACGATCGACATTCGCCGCAGGGAGATCGATCTTATTAATTACCGGAAGAAGCTCCAGATCATATTCCAGAGCCAGATAGAGGTTGGCAACCGTCTGCGCCTCGACGCCTTGCGATGCATCGACAACAATCAATGCACCTTCACAGGCCATCAGAGACCGCCGTACTTCGTGCGAAAAATCAACGTGGCCAGGCGTGTCGATAAGGTTCAGTAGATAGTCTTGACCGTCCGGGGCGTGGTAGTTGAGCGTAATCGTGTTGCTCTTGATGGTAATGCCCCGTTCGCGTTCGATATCCATCGAGTCGAGCATCTGGTCGTGGAACTCACGTTGCGTCACGCCGCCGCAAGCCTGGATCAGTCGATCGGCCAGCGTCGACTTGCCGTGATCAATATGGGCGATAATGCAAAAGTTTCGAATATGTTTCATACGTTGGGTTCTTGTAGAAAATGTCCCGGTGCTTCGTTCACCGCTAGAATTCTAGTGAGTGACGTCAGCGACTGATAGGGATTTGAATTTCCGTGACAAGCCTTCGCCTAGCCCAACGTGGAGAGGCCTTGTCTCCGAATGGTCCCGAATTACGTTCACTTATTCGTGCCTAGCACTCGATCGCACTGGTAACATCATTCTGATCCCGGATGATTCTGGAATCGAAGTCTACGGAAAGCGATTTAGCGAATCGACCAGTGCATCGTCCGACGCAGCGGGATGTTTGAAAAGATTGCGTCGTTGTTGACACGACGTCGATGGTAATCCGAAGTACCGCCGATTCAGTCTCGAGTACTTGCGAGCGATAACAGACTTTATCACGCATAAGCAAGATCAGCGAAGCGAGACGGAATTCGCATTGAAATAGCTGATCGAAATAGGCAAGAGAGTTTTCGATCGAGCGTCAGATAAGTACTCTTCGTTGTACCGAGATGCCGGATCAGAAGCCAATGGTGGCTTCAACCTGGTATCTCATCAAACGGTCGACTATGAAGCCGTGTATGGAGACACTAAACATGCGAAAGATCACGACATGCGGTCGCATCAGCGGCTCGGCTTCCGCCAAACGGTTTATTTCTTCGGATCCCAGATAAGAAATGAGTCGCGAGCATCACGGCACGACATCGACTGGAATAGTGATTACAGCGCGGCAGGCAAATGGATGCGGTCAGCCCTTGCCGGATGCTTGTCGGACCTGATTGAGGATCGGTTTGATCTGCTCCGCCAGGGCGGTCAGGCCATGTTGGGTGGCGATGTTGTAGCTCTCTTCAGCACGCAAAACGGCCGCATCAAACTCGTTCATCTGTTTCAATACCGCTGCCTGATTGACAAGGGAACTTGCCAGGCCGTTTACGTTCCCCAGCTCGCGGCAGATTTGCTCCGCTTCTTTGTGTAGCGTCATCGCCCCGTCCAGGTCGCCGCGGACGATGAGGATCGCCCCCTGGTTGCAGAGGGTTCTCTGCAGCCCGTTCTTGTCCTCCAGCACGCGACAGATTTGCTCTTCTTGTTTGTGCAGCGTCATCGCCCCGTCCAGGTCGCCGCGGGCATTGAGGATCACCGCCTGGTTGCCGAGGGTGTGATGCAGCCCCTTCTTGTTCCCCAGCTCGCGGCAGATTCGCTCTTGTTGTTTGTGCAGCGTCATCGCCCCGTCCAGGTCGCCGCTGGCATGGAGGATCAGCGCCTGGTTGCAGAGTGAGTTTGACAGCGCGTCCTTGTTCCCCAGCTCGCGACAGATTTGCTCATTTTGTTTTTGCAGCGTCATCGCCCCGTCCAGGTCGCCGCGGGCTAGGAGGATATTCGCCTGGTTGCCGAGGGTGCCCTGCAGCCCGTCCTTGTCCCCCAGCTCGCGACAGATTTGCTCTTCTTGTTTTTGCAGCGTCATCGCCCCGTCCAGGTCGCCGCAGGCATGGAGGATCAGCGCCTGGCCACCCAGTGAGTTTGACAGCCCCTGCTTGTTCCCCAGCTCGCGGCAGGTTTGCTCATGTTGTTTGTACAGCGTCATCGCCCCGTCCAGGTCGCCGCGGACGTAGAGGATATTCGCCTGGCTAGCCAGTGATATTGACAGCCCCTGCTTGTTCCCCAGCTCGCGGCAGATTCGCTCTTGCTGTTTGTACAGCGTCATCGCCCCGTCCATGTCGCCGCGGGCGTAGAGGATCAGCGCCTGGTTGCAGAGGGAGTTTGACAGCGCGTCCTTGTTCCCCAGCTCGCGGCAGATTTGCTCCGCTTCTTTGTGCAGCGTCATCGCCCCGTCCAGGTCGCCGCGGGTATGGAGGATCATCGCCTGGCTGCCGAGGATGGCTTGCAGCCCATACTTGTTCCCCAGCTCGCGGCAGATTTGCTCCGCTTCTTTGTGCAGCGTCATCGCCCCGTCCAGGTCGCCGCGGGTATGGAGGATCATCGCCTGGCTGCCGAGGATGGCTTGCAGCCCATACTTGTTCCCCAGCTCGCGGCAGATTTGCTCCGCTTCTTTGTGCAGCGTCATCGCCCCGTCCAGGTCGCCGCGGGTATGGAGGATCATCGCCTGGCTGCCGAGGATGGCTTGCAGCCCATACTTGTTCCCCAGCTCGCGGCAGATTTGCTCCGCTTCTTTGTGCAGCGTCATCGCCCCGTCCAGGTCGCCGCGGGTATGGAGGATCATCGCCTGGCTGCCGAGGATGGCTTGCAGCCCATACTTGTTCCCCAGCTCGCGGCAGATTTGCTCCGCTTCTTTGTGCAGCGTCATCGCCCCGTCTAGGTCGCCACAGGCTCGGAGGATCGCTGCCTGACCGCTGAGGGAGGCTGGCAGGTTGTTGTGGTCAGCCGTCTCACGGTAATGCTTGACAAGGTACTCGAACAACTGGAGCGATTCTGTCGGATGGCCGGTGTCAAGAAGAAGTGTCGAAATCGAATGGCAGATTGACCCTTCCGACTGAGCCGGGTCGTCCAGTACCGGCCGATAGGTATCCACCATCCGCAGCGGCGAGTCGGCTTCAATCTGCGACCAGTACGCCTTGAGGTCGAACTGGCCGGCTTTCCAGAGAACGGCAAAGAACGGTAGGTCAGCAAGCAGTTCGGACAGCCGCTGCCACGAGCGGGCCTCGCACAACTGCCAGGGGAGTTCCTCGATGCTACGCGGGTCGGTGTGGTCGGACGCGAAGCAGTCGGCCAGACGCAGGTGAGCTCGGCGGCGATCGGATTCGCTGGCCAAGTACCGGTCCCGCACCGCCTGCCGCAGGTAGTCGTGGAAGAAGCCGATCAGCCCGCCACGGCTGGTCAGTGATTGCTCGGCCGCCAGCAGCAGCGGCGACCAGTGGGCGCGCGGCAGCGGCTGACCATTCTCGCCCAAACGATCGAGCAGCTCCATTTCCGAAAGTCCGCGACGGGCCGCCCATAACAGGGACATCGCCTCCCGCACCAGTCCCGGGCGGTCCCGCTCGTAGTCATCTTCCCACCGCTGCAGAATCCGCTCGTACAGGTCACCGACGGTCGCCGCGTCCAGGTAATAATCGATCCGCTCATCCAGCTGTTCGTAGGTGCCAAACACTCGCAGCTCTTCCAACAGCGCCCGTAGAAAAAGCGGGTTGGCCGCCTGTCGGCAGCCGACGATGCGTTCGATCCGCTCGTCGCTCAACTGTTTGGCGTACTGACTGAAGTACTCGCAGATGAGCCGTCGGCGTTCGTCGGCCGTCAGCGGCTCGATCTTCAGCATCGGCCAGGCGCGTTTCTCAAGGTCTACCAGCGGTCGGCCGGCGAGCGTCGAGACGATCAGCCGCACGTTCTGCGGGATGCCCGGTGGCAGCCAGACCAGATCGGGCGCACCGTCGCGGTCGTCGAGTTGGTTCAGGGCGTCGATGACCAGCACCAGCCGGCCACGGGCGGCCGTCATGTGCAGCGCGTTGGCAAACGCCGCGCGGAGGGCATCGGCATTGTCGGGGATCTCCAACTCGCTGCCGAACCGCCGCTGCAGTTCGCCCAGAATCCGCCTAAGCATGGCCGCCCAATCGGCGCTGTCGGCCGTGGCACCGACGAAGTGCAACAACACCTGATCCCCGGGATGCGACTGCCGATACCGTTCGGCCCAGTTGGCCAACAGGGCCGACTTGCCCATTCCCGATTCACCCAGCACAACCAGCGGCGGACCGTCAGCAGAGACGTGCGCGTCGATGCGGTCGAAATACTCCTGCCGACCGATGTAACAGCCAACCTGCCGCTCGCCAACTTGCCTAACCGTGCGGCTGCGGGCGAACGACTCGTGCTCGGCCGCCTGCCGCTGGAGCGCCGTTGGCTGAGAACCGGGCGGAAATTCCTGATTGATGACCCGCGTCAGATCCGCCAGAATCATCTGTCCCACCGCTTCGGCGTCGGCATAGTTTTCGCGCACCGCCAACTTGCTATTACGAATCAGTTGTTTGAGCGCGTCCAGCTTCTCCCTGTCGTCCGTTACCCCTTCAACGTCGGCAGCCACTGTCGAACTGGGGTCGCGGAAATAGAAGCAGGCCCGATTCGACATGTCCGGGTTGTTCAATACGCCATGCAGAATTTCCAATTCCGTGACACTCTTCTTTTTGTCTTGGACTTCGGCCAGCCAGGACTGCTCCTTAAGCAGTTCCGGCGGGAAGCTCTCGGGCACCCAGCCGTAGCGATTTCCCAGCAGGCCGATGAAGAAGGGGCGGCAGCGATCGATCTCGGCCAGACAGATCGGCAGCACCTGCCCCTCGGCGCTCTGCTCCTCAGTGATGCCCCACCGCAGATCAACGTCGGTAAAAACCACGCTCCGCTCGTCGCACAGCTTACGCAGTTGTGGAAAGACCCGCAGCACCAACTCATCCCGCTCGGCCTGCATGTCGCGAAACGTGGAAGAGACGAAGACCCGAACAACACGAGACGGAGCAACTTCCGCTTGCGAATCTTGCTGGCTCTCGGGCGATTGCTGAGCCGCGCCAGGCAGTATTACCAACGGTCTATCTAAAGGAGCTTCCGCGTTTGGCAAAGTCGAGTCTGAGTCAGGCTGGGTCGCGGGTGCTACCGGGTGACTGGTTGTTGTGCTAGTCGTCATGGTGGGCTTCGCCCTAGAAGTAGCGTCGGCCGTGCCGATGACCTCTGCGCTCGTTGTCGGACTGAAGCTCTTGCCGTCCGGCGAGACAACAACACCCAGAACGATCCAGAGGTTGCGACCGATCTGCTCGAATCGCTCGGCAACGGGCCAGTGCCGCTTCAGCAACTCTTCGGTGACTTCGGTGTCATCAGTCGCCACTACTAAGACGGCATCGCGTCGTCTTTTCCCCACTCGAGTTCCGGTTGCTCCATTGGGAATGAAACGGGGATCGTCGTCATGTCGGTGTCGCCATCGACCCAAGATAGTGGACAGCCAGCCACCGGGGACCTGCTCTCGAATGGTATCGAGTGCCGCTGAAATCACATGCAACGTTCCAACATTGATGGAATCGCGCGAAACGATCGGAAAGCGCTCCCAATCTCGGTCGCCACGATTAAGAGGCAACCATACAGCTCGAGTCTCGCCATCAGCCGTTTCCCGCAGAACGTGGGAAAACAATTCCATTTCGTCCAAGAGGGCGGAGCTTTTCATGAATGAACCGGCGTACGATTCGAGAGCTACGTGAGTTCCTACTCGATCCGTGGTGGCAATTCAATGCTCACGGTGTCGATGGGCTTGGGTTGATGATCCACTCTGGTGACACTATAGCGGTTATCCCATCCCAACGTCCGATAAGAGGCCGCGTGTTCGGTCATCCCAGCGGAAACGAACCCCGCCTCAACCGCACAAAATGGCGAGTTATCAGGCGTTATCCACTCGCATCCAAAAAGCTGGCTCCTTGTCTAACGCAGGATGGCTTCCCGATCTGAGAATCGCCATCCAGGTTCCAGGCTGCTACGTCCGTGTGCATTTGCGACGATCAGTACCGACGATGATCGTTCCCGGTACAGTCGGAGATGGCGAGTGTCAGGAGCTCTTGGCACTACAAACTTCCGATCATCGATGCAATCCGTAAGAGTCCAAGAAGGCACTCTCATTCTGAAGCAAGTGCAGCGTATTGGTCGGCCGTTTCAATGTCGCCGATATCTCTTGCGACAAGGCTCAATTGTCGCGCCAAATCGCGTCGCACTTCATGCGTACGATAGGCGATCATCAATGCTCCGATTGCAAATCTCTTGTAGGAGATACTCTCCTGCTCCTTCCCCTCCGTCTGAAGTGATGTCCCGTATTCAAAAGCACGCTGTCCGATATCCCCCATTTCCGTTGCAATGTAATCCCTGGTTTCATCCGAATCGTCGAGCTTAAACACGCGGTCAAAGTCTTCTTTGGCTGCAGACAGATTGCCCACGTTTGCTCGACACAGACCGAGCTCGCAGATAAAGGAACATTGTCAGGTTCGGTCTGAATCGCCTCAAGGAGGCAATCGGCCGCTTCGCCGAAGTCCCCTGCTCCGAACATGGACGCATGCACGTATAGTTCGTGGCCAAGCGCTCCCGTGAAGGTCGACGACTCTGGATCGATCTCGACCGCACCGCGAAATCGATCGATCGCGAGCTCGGATTGTGTCCTCGCTCCCTCGACGTCACTCGCGGCAATTAGTTCGCCGACGGTGAGGGATGCAGTGACGCCTTCGTTGAACAACTGCTTCGCTTGATCGTTGATCATCGACAACTCATACCGTCTAGCTTATTGATTAGGAACGTTCAAATTCTGTTATGCGCTGAACTTACACGGTTCTCCGTCGAATTGCCAATGTGCAACCGAACAGGCTCGCGAAGTATCCGGGCGTAACGAAGCTGCCGAAGTTATTCTTTGCGACCCCTTTGAAACACTTGATCTTGGAAGATCGCAGCGGCTGAGACCGCTGATTTGGACAGACCTCGTAAGCTATGTCCCGTCTTTGGGACGAGTGTCAACTGGCATGCGATATTCTTCTCTTGCAGCGCCGCTTGAAACGTAACTGCCGAGTTCTTCCACGAATCATCTTCGCCGCAGATCAGCAGAAACGGGATGGCGTTTTGCCGAACGCGTGCATGGTTCTCTTCGAGAAAGTGATACGTGTTGTTTTGACGAATCAGGTCGGGATCGGACTTTAGATTCCGTTCTAGGATGTTCAAAATGAACGAACTCGTACTGTACTCCAAGTCGACGGCACCGCCTCCGTAGGCAACGGCGGCACAAAACAAGTCTGGATACTTGATCGCGAACTTCAGCGACCCGCTGGCTCCCATCGAGAACCCATGGACGGCGCGGCCGCCACGCAATGCGACCGTTCGATAACGTTCATCGACGCGAGGAATCAATTCCTTGATGATCATCGATTCGATCATGATCTTGCCGTCATGGTGATCCATGTATCCCGAATGAAACCCGTTCGGATAAACGAGTATCACTTCACTAACCCGCTCCGTCCGATAGAGGTCGTGCCAGGAATCTGCCGTAAACAAGCTCGAACATTCGTTACCGCCACCGCCGTGCAACCAACTAAACCACGGGATAGCGCCGGTCACCGTTCGCGTAACTCGGCGGCAACACGACCGAGTATCCAACGGCGGTCTTCATCGCGTCGCTTTCGAACGTTTCGTGGATCAAGCCAGGCGTCTGGGCGAGCAAGTCTTTCGAAGGTGGTTTGACCCATTGTGCATCACTGACGCGCGCGGCGAACATTGCGACAAGTAACCAACATGAGAATGATAACCTGAGTAAAGAAATCGGCATGGCACACCTCTCGCTGCATTCCTCGTGTTATGATCGCAAGTTCCGCAACGATATCCCACGGCAAGACGTGCGAGTACCGTTCGTTCAATCCAGATCCTGCGTATCAACGGCCTAGCTCCCACGAAAGTAGCCGCGGCGACGCTCGGTGAAACGAGTTTTACTTGCAACTCGCTTGTTCGCCCGGGTATTCTGTGACCCAGCAAGTGTGGCGTTGCCCGCTGTGTGGCGGACGGTATTCGAGCAAGAGAATCGCCCGCCCCTCTCGATTAGAAAAGGATGACAAGATGCGATTGGTTGCTGTTCTCTGTTTCCTGATGAGTGGTCTGGTCGTTGCTTTAGCAGTTGAGACGACGCGCGGGGCGGAGGAACAGGCATCACGGCGACAAGGCTCCCGGGCCAAACAGACAGCCAATGCAGAGGCTCAACCGGAGATTCTTGAATTGCGCCTAAAAGAATCGCCTAAGCCAAACTACGGAAAGCCAGTTCCCTCTCAGATATCTGGGCGCGTCGTCTTGCTTCCACCGGGCAACTCCCCGGGCGCGGAAGGTGTGTCGGTGACGGACGGATTCTCGGTCGTCAAGACAGATGCAAGCGGAGCTTACGCACTCAAGCCCGATCCCCGCGCAGTTTTCGTCTACATCACGCGGCCCTCTGGATATGACGTGCAGGGCGACTGGTACAAATCACTCTCTGACGAAGTCGACTTCACAATCAAGCCTGCAACCCGTGACGAGGATGAATACATTTTTGTTCATGTCACCGACACGCACGTTTCGCAGAACCGACGATCGTTGGTTGGACTAAGTCGTTTCGTTAACGAAATCAACGCGCTAACACCATTGCCGCGATTCGTCGTCAACAGCGGCGATCTTTTGAACCTGCACAAAGCCCTTGTCAGTTCTCCTGACGCTGGTCGCGCTGATTTTCGCAACTACGTGGGGATCATGAACCATTTGACGATATCGCACTATAACGTCGCTGGAGATCACACCGATTCCTCTTATCGACTTGACGAGTTTCCTCGCGGACACCTGCACTGTGGCAAGCCGTTGTATTGGGAGCACCTGGGTCCGCACTTCTTTTCGTTCGAGTACGGCAAGATTCACTTTGCGTCTGTGGATTTTGGTTATCACCTCGGCCAGCGACAGATTCTGGTCAACGGCGAGAGCCTGGAATACCCCACGCTCGAAGTCCAGTCGGTGCATGTCGAGTGGCTGAAACAGGACATGGCTCGTCGGACGCCGGAGACGTTCGTCGTCACCACGGCAGAACACGATTTAACGAAATTCTGTCCCGGCTTTCTCGAGATGGCTCGCCAGCACGACGTACGACTTCAACTGGTCGGCGACACCCACGTCGTCTCGCACAAAGCGCGACCAGTTCCGTATCGGTCTGGCGGAGCTTTAGCTGGTTGTTGGTGGAATCCCAAAGCCAACCAACTGTGTCCGGATCTTTCACCTCAAGGCTATCTGATCTATCGCGTGAAGGGCGAGCGGCTGGACTACTTTTACAAGGGCCTCGGTCGTCGCGTCGAAATCGTGTCGCATCGAATGGGTGCGGCATGGCAGGGCCGCGTCGAGGTACAGGCACATCTGGTTCAACCTGAGCCTGATGAAGCCTTGGAGTACACATTGAACGGCAAGGACTGGCATGCGATGCGCGAGATCGGTCGGCCATTCTATCGCGTACTTTACTCAGCCGAGATCGACTCCACGAATCTCCCGGACGGCCTTCTGAAGTTCGCGGTAAGAAGCACCGGCGGCGAGGTGCGCTCACGCGAATTTGTGATTACAAACGGTGCCGATTCTTTGCGATTCAAGGCCGACGCTACCTTGGCGTTTAGCGTCGGGGCCGCCACCAGTTGGACAACCTCTCGTGCGCCCGCCGACAAGGTGGACGTTCTGTTCAACGGCAAAGTCGTCGGCTTGCTCGAACCCGAAGTCAGCAGGGACTACTTGTTCAATATCCCCGCCTCGATTTTGCAGAACGCCAATACTCTATCGTTTCGATTCGTTCAGTCCGGTGACGGTCTGAATCTCAGCGGCCCACTGCTTTCGCTCGGCGAAAACAGCTTCCGCGATCTGCGTGACGCCGCGATCAGACAGGTGAAGATCGCGCATTGGGGAAACGACGCGTCCGATTGGGGAGGATTCGTCGTTGGTAACGCAGAACCACCTGACGAGACACCGTTCCACCGCAAACAGAACGTTTTCTGTTTTGTTTTGAGACCCGCTGAGTGAGACTCGCCGAGTACCCAAGCGGATTCTAGCCGAAGCGAAGACTCCGTGAGCGGTAGACACGCGTCAATCGGAACCTTGCAGCGCGACCCATGATCGATTTTGGTAGCTGCACTTGCAACCGGCCGACGCATCGGGAACGAGTACCAGTCCACCAACGGGAAAGGCGTTGATCCAGCAACCGGGACGGAGACCTCCGAAATTCTCGGTGCCGGCGGCGCGAGTCGTATCGAGGTAACCAAGCGTTCCCGATCGAAACATCAGCAGATTCTTCGAGCCAGACAACTGCCCGCAACCGTAAGACTTGGCCAAACTGAAAGTACTCGCTTCGCCTGTTAACAGATCGATCGACGAGGGCCAAGCAATAATTGTACGATCGTTGATCAAAGGACGAGTTTTGTAGTTTGCTTTGCTGTCCCACAGGCGCTCGCCCGTGCTGGCGCGAAATGCCGTCATCTTGCCGCCGACTTCCGACGGCAAACGGAAGCTGGTTGGTTGATAACACATCAGCACGACATCATGTTCGGCGCTATAGGCCACCGTCGTACCGAAGATATTGTCGATGCTGTACCACGATTGCTTGCCGGTCTTGGCGTCCAGCGCGATCAGCTCACCCGTACGATGTTCTATCGGAGGCAGTTTCGGCTTCTCGCCGCGACGTGCCGGCGCGCGAGACAGCAAATCGTCCAGCGCCAGCTCCCGATCGATCACGAACAACTTGCCTCCGCCAATGGCGATCGTGTTGTTGCGAAGTGAATTCTGCGCATCATGCCGCCACAGAACTTCGCCGGATTCAACGTCCATCGCGAACAGCAACGTCGATTCGGAATACTGCTGCTTCATTTGGGCATCAGCGCGGATATAGGCATGACGCACAACGTGCTCGGTATTCGAGAGCGAGCCGAACAGGATGCCATCTTCGCAAGCGATGTAACCCCACGTGCCTGGTTCGTCGTTCTTCTGCTTCGGCGCGACATAGGTCTGCTTCACCGAACCAGTGGCTGCGTCGATCCGGTAACAGCGATCTTTGTTACGCAAGAACACACTATCGCCGGCAATGCACATGTTGCTGCCCGTGACGGCCGTGCCAGCAAGATGGTCTGCGTTGTAAGCGTCCAGGATTCCCTCTTGCTCGAAGTGCCATAGCGAACGACCGTTGTAGGCGTCGACGGCGCGTAACCCATCGAGCCCTTCAGCGAACAATCGGCCATCGTGAAACAGCGGTGAAGGGCCGCGGCCATGTCGTTGCGGTAGTTCGAGATCGACATCTCTGAACCAGAGCATCGAGAGTGGGCCTTTGATATCGTCGGTCGAGCACAGCGTGTTCGCGGCATTGGAGTAGAGATGTGTCCACTGTCCTGCACCTGCCAACGGTCCTCGCGTCGCGACCTTCATGGAATCGATTCCGCCGATGCAGGCGATTCCGCCGTAGGGCCGCTGCAGACGAAACGCTTCCTCTGGATCAACGACTCCCGCTCCTTCGCTCAGCGCGCGAGCCGAGACGACGAGGTTCGCGAAATACTTGGGATAACTCGTCTTCGCCAGATCGCCCTGCTGCACAGTTACGCGACTGCCATAGAGACCACAAGCATCGAGCTTCCGCCTCGCCTGGGCGACGTTCTTCGGGTCAGGATCGAGAGCAACGATATGCAGCTTCGTCCGCTTTGCGAGTTCGTACGCCAAAGCCCCATCGCCACACCCCAGATCGACGCAGTATCCTTCCGTAACACCGGTTCGCTCGACGATCTCCACCGCCGCCGCCGCAAACACAGCGTTTAAGCCGTACGGATGACTTTCGGTTGCTGCTCGATGTTCGACAGGCTTCGCGTTACCGCTGGCGGCATAGCAATGGATCGTTCCACTTGCGGTGCTGACATACAACCGACCGTCCGCCGCGGCAAGGCCATACGCGATATCATCGACTTCGTCTGTCCAGATCACCTTTTGTGATTTAACGTCGATTGCAGCGAGCTTGTTCTCTTGGCTCGTGACGATCGTGTTGCCCGCTCCTATCAGCGCGGTGCCTGATGGAACGCCCTTCAACTGCCACAAAACTTCGTGCGTTGGCACCTTGACCAACTCGCCTTTGCGATCAGCCACTTCCTTGACGGTCGGTTTCAGCGCTCTCAACTGTCCAGCCGCTCCGTGTACGATGCCATCCGAATAGACGGCGACCGCACCATTGATTGGGTCAGACACGAGTTCGCCATTGTCGGTCCGATAGGTGTACCCGCCGTTGTACAGCAGCGATCCTTCGAGCAACGCGACCGTGCCTCCGCGACGTGTGTTCTCTTGAAGGCGATAGTACTCGAACTCGCCACTGGCACGCGTGAACGCCGCTGGCACGGCGCGACCCGTTGGAACGAACAGACGTTCTTTGTTTGCCAACAGATAACCCTGAGCCGATACACCGCTCTTCGCCTGGGCTCCGCCATGCGGTTGCGGCATGTCGATACCGCCGGAGCTATCGTTCCGCCAGATGATTTCTCGGGTCTCCAGATTCATCGCATGAATGAAAACCTGTTCCGATTGCCAGATCCCCGCTCCCCAGTAGAGGACGCCGTCATACACCACAGGGCCACCACGCGCTGGCCAACGCGAAACGATGCGACCGTTGCCGAGTACTCGATCGTCCCTCGCGCCGCCGCGCCAGCGATCGATCAACAAACCACGAACCGCATCCAGACAATAGAGATAGCCGTCGTCGCTGACAACGAAGATGTGATCCTTCCACACGACGGGTGCAAATCGAATCGGGCCATCGGTGAAGAAAGACCACTTCAATTCGCCAGTTGCCGCGTCGATCGCGTACACCTTGCAATCGGTCGAGCTGCCGAAGTAGACCATGTCATGTGCGACTACGACATGATTCGTCCGATCAAAGCTCATGCGCTCGTCTCGAGGCCAAGCCGATTGAGGCGGATGAGCAGGCTGCCAAGACCAATGACGTGACATCTCCTTCGGAAGAGAGTCGGTGGTGTAGCCGCGCCGAGCTGCATCGCCTCGCCAAGTCGGCCAATCGGCACCGATCGCTGACGCAACACAGCATCCCATCACAAACATTATCTGGATTGATTTCAACATCGTTCGTCACTCGCCGAAAAGGGGAAAGGCTCGCTCGCGGAGGTCAAAGGGTTTCTCAAGTTGTATCATGAGCGGGATACTGTGGGAAATCTGCGCCAAGAGCGTGTCTCGACGAGCGAAGATTTGTCGCGTCGCGGTGTACAATGCGTGCGATCACAAGCAAGCGGTCGCGACACGTTTCACGGAGCAAGTATGGATTGGTCGATCATTACCGAAGTTAGCGCTCACCTCTCGAGCGGCGTACCGTTGTTCGGGGCCGCCATCGTGATTTTGATTGCCGCTCGGTTTCTGTTCGTGCTGAGTACTCCGTTCCAAGTAGGCGAAGACCTTATCGACGCGGAGAATCCGGCCGCAGGCGTGGTCTTCGCAGCATACTTGTTCAGTGTTGCACTCGCCTTGATCGGAACAATGTTTGGTCGAGGCCAGGACGACACGCTCGTTGCGATGGCAAAGATTCTCGTCGAAGGCACGATGGCAATCGCTCTGCTGCGAATCAGCATTTGGGTGAACGATCGCTTTATCCTTCATCGCTTTTGCATCGTGAAGGAGCTTCGCGACGACAAGAACCTTGGCGTCGGTTTTTGTGTGGCAGGTTCATGCATCGCTAGTGGTTTGATTTTGAACGGAGCGATAACGGGGTATAGCAGCAACTTCGGATACGGGCTGCGAGACATCGCGATCTTTTGGCTGCTGGGCCAAGTCGTGTTTGTCGTTGCCGCGTATGCATACCATCGCATCGCCCGGTATGACGTTCATGAGTTGATCGAGTACGACGACAATGTTGCGGTTGGGATCGGCTTTGGTGCGTTCCTTGTTAGCCTCGGTCTCGTCGTTCGAGCCTCGATAATTGGTGCCGGGTTAGAGCCATTAAGCACGGAGTTACTGCGTGCCTTGCTGCTGGCATTCGTCGGCACACTCGGCGTACTCGCAACGAGTGCGATGGCCACACGAATGTTAACCGCCAAGTTGAACTATGAAGACGAAGTCGAAATGCACGGCAACGTCGCCGTGAGTTCCGTGACCGCAACTGCTACGCTGGCGGCAGCGATGTTGTTGGCCTCAATCATTCAAAGGTAGAAGACTGTGCGCTCGATAGTTCCGTGTCTCAAGACGATCTGCTTTTTGCTTATCCTCGTGAGTTGCCTGCTAGATTGCGACTTTGCTTCCGGGCGTGCTGGTGGTGGTGGCGGATTCAGTGGCGGAGGCGGTGGTGGTTTTAGCGGTGGCGGAGGTGGATTTGGGGGCGGTGGTGGTTTTGGTGGCGGCGGTTTTAGTAGTGGAAGCGGCGGTAGCAGTGGACCTGTCGATGTATCGATCATGCTGATCATTGTCGCCATCGTCATCATCGCGATCGTCATCGAGAAGCGTAAAGCGTCAGCCAGAACGAGCGGGCCCTTTCGGATCAGCGATTACGATGGCGAAAGGTCCACGCGCAAGGACGAAGCAACCGCTCAAGCGACGATACAAGCCAGTGATCCCGATTTCGAGACAGCTAGCTTCTTGAGCCGCTTTCGCGCGGCGTTCCTTCAAATCCAAAACGCTTGGCAGCTTCAGGATATGAAGCCCGTTCGGCACTTTGTCTCGGACAGCATCTTCGAGCGATTCACGCTCCAGCTCCAAGAGCAGCAAGACATGGGCTACCGGGATCAGATGGATCAAATTCAAATTCGTAGCTCGCTCCTCGCAGAAGCAATCGCCTCGCAAGTGTTTGACGTCCTGACCGTGCAAGTCACTGTATCCGCCATTGATTACCGCGTGTCGATTGAGACAGGCAAGCACGTGTCGGGCAGCCTATCGCCGGAACGATTCACCGAGTATTGGTCGTTCGTGCGCCGTCGCGGAACGCAGACGGATGCAGACAAACTGGGATTGATCGAAGGCTATTGTCCAAACTGTGGCGACTCGATCACTATCAACCAAGTTGAGAAGTGTGCATCCTGCGATGCAATGCTGAGAAGCGGCGAATACGACTGGGTCTTGTCCGAAATCACGCAAGCCAGTGTGTGGCGAGAGCGTGGTACTGAGGAATTCGAGATGGCGCTTCGCTATCGCGAACACAGTGATCCGGGATTCAACGTCCAGCATCTTGAAGACCGCGCATCGGTGATCTTTTGGCGAAAGGCGATGGCCGACCGACTGGGAAACACACAGCCCTTGATGAAGATGGCGACGGCCGAGATTTGTGGCGAGTACGATGCCGCGTACAAGAAGGACGCCGCAAGCGACGAACGACTCTATTTCGGCGGATGTTCCGTGGGATCGGTTGAACTGTGTGGAATCGTCGAGGCGGACAAGGTCGATTACGCTCTCGTGGAAGTTCACTGGTCCGCCAATGCCTATGGCGTTAGCGCTAACAACACCGTCAAAGATCACGGACGTTGGCGACGGTTCCGCAGTCTCTTTGTGCTGATGCGGCGAGGTGGAGTCCAGACGAACATCGAGCGAACGATCGATTCGGCGCACTGTCCAACTTGCGGCGCGCCTGAATCCGATTTGGCCTCGCATGCTTGCGAGTTTTGCGAGACCGTTCTCAACGACGGACGTCACGATTGGGTCCTATCGGAGTGCCACATGAGAAACTCGGATGCAGCACAGGCGTGGCTGACGAAAGCAAGAATTTCGAGACCAACACAGCCGACATCCCCACGCGAAACTCCTCTCGACCGCCATCGAGACTTTGCATTGAGCCACGCCGATGTGCTCGCCTGGACGATTGGCGTCTTAGCGGCTGACAAAGTGATTGACGATCGCGAACGGCAGGTGATTCAGCGCTTAGCCAGCGATCAACGCATGACCGAACCAATGGTCAGCGGTCTCATCGAATCGGCGTTAGCAGGCGAACTCGATACTCCAGCCCCGCCAACTAGAGAAATCGGAAAGGTCTGGATGGAGCAGATGGCGGACGTGGCTCTCCTGGATGGCGTCGTGCAGCCGGACGAGCGAGCGACCTTGGTCGGACTAGGTAAGAAGGCTGGCTTGACCGGTATCGATGTCAACTTACTGGTCAACAAACGTCGTGCTGAACGCCATCGCGAAGCTCGCGCGCGTCAGACATCGCAACCGCAACTAACCGAGACGACGTCAGTCGACCACACGTTGCTGGAAGCTCTCTTTTGCGTGATGGCATCCGATCGCAAAGCCACAAAGACAGAACGCGCGGCGATCGCGAATATACTTTCCAAAATCGGATCGCCACTGGCTTCGGAGGAACTCGACGAAGCCATGACCGCTTTCGTGGCGAGGGTGAGAGAGAATGGCGTTCGCAAGGTAGTGGATGCATGCGTCGAAGATTTAAGGGAACAATCTAGCGAGTCGGCCAACAAGAGAACAGTCAAGCGAGCACTCGCAATCGTCGCTAGGGCTGACGGCACGATTGAGCAGGAAGAAAAGGAGATCGTCGCCGAGCTACTGTCGGCTATCGAGTAACTCATCAAACAACGCTTCTAAATGTTGTAGCCCGACATCCAGAGAATAGTGCTTGATAACATGCTGTCTGGCCGAACTCGTCTTTGCTTGCCACGAAGAGTGATCGGCGATGGCGGCTTGGATTGCGTCGGCCAGTGCGTTCGCGTCTCCGGCGGGAACGAGGCTGCCAAACTGGCTTTCGTCGCCCAGAATCTCGCGCGGCCCGCTCGGGCAATCGGCGGCGAGTACAGGGGTCCCGCAAACCATCGCCTCGATTAAGGCATTCGGCATACCTTCAGATAGCGACGGCAAACAGAAAAGTTGCGCGTGCTTAACGAATGGGAGCGGGTTCGCCTGATATCCCGCGAAACAAACGAACTCATCAAGATCGTGTTCGTCGACAAACTCACGAAGCTCTTGCTCCGCCGGCCCATTGCCAACCAGCCGCAAGCGAATCTGTTTAAGGCCGTCAGAATTGACGAGCCGGTCCATTGCTCCCAGCAGGTGAATGTGGCCTTTCTCTTGACTTAACCGTCCAACGGAAACGATCTCAAAGCGATCATCTTCGTACTGATCAAACGACTCGTTCGAGGCTTCGTCGATCTGGTCAATGTCAAACAGATTAGGGCATGTGACAACTTGCGATGGACGCAACGCAAAGAAGTCGAGCAATCCTTGTCGCACGCCATCGGACACCGCGACAACTCGATCGGCGGTCTGATAAGCGCGGCGTAGCAAGTATCGTTTTGCAAAGGCAAAGCGTGAATGGAGCAGCGCAAAATCACGACTCGGATCACCGACCGCGACCGAAATGCGTGGAACTGCCTTTCGCTTCATCGCGAGCGATGTGGTCAGCGTCATTTGCGACGCACGATCATAGACCAGATCGACCTGCTCGCGATCGATCACTCGCACGAGATCGCGAGCTTGAGAACATAGAATACGCCCAGGGAAATTCAAACGCGGATAAGTGCGTTCATCCCAGTAGACAATGACGCGTACATCGCTCGGGACTTGATCCAGCAATTCGCCTTCGCGATTGACCAAATACAGCAACGGCGCGAATTGCTCGCGGTTGAGATGCGTCAAGATTCGTAAGACCTGACGCTCGGCACCGCCAGCACCAAGTGAACCAAGCACAAAGAGTATCTTTCGCTTCGACAACGCAGCGAATCCAAGTGTAGAAAATGGTGATGGCTTGGCGAGCCGTTATTCCGATTCGAGTTTGCTATACAATGTAGCGCGGCCAATACCGAGTACTTTGCACGCTTTCGTTTTGTTCCCACCGCAACGTTCAAGCACAAATCTTATGTGTCGTTCCTCGGCTTCCTTGAGCGTCATCATCGCCGGAGCCGTCGCACTTGTCGCTGTTAAATTGGGCAGACCGAGATCAACGGCATCCATTTCCTCGCCTTGGCCAAGAACAACCGCGCGTTCCACGGCGTTCTTCAATTCACGCACGTTACCAGGCCAGCGATGCCCACGAAGAGCGTCCATCGCGTCGTTGGAAAGTCGCAGTGGACCGCGACCCATCTGGCTGCGGAACGATTCGACAAACAACGCGGCGAGTTCGATGACATCATCTTCACGATCTCTCAGCGGTGGCATCTTGATATCAATCACTCGAAGCCGATAGTACAGGTCTTCGCGGAATTGCTGCTGTTCGATCATCTCGGGCAAATTGCGATGCGTCGCGGCGAGCATGCGCACGTCAACGCTGATCTCTTCGTCTCCTCCAAGTCGCTGGAACGGATGACCTTCGAGGACTCGTAATAACTTGGCTTGGCAAGCAAGACTCATCTCGCCAACTTCGTCCAAGAAAATAGTTCCACGGTTCGCTCGCTCGAACTGGCCAATGTAGCGTCGATCCGCTCCCGTGAAGGCACCCACCTCGTGGCCAAACAGCTCGCTTTCCAGCAACGACTCGCTGAACGCGGCGCAATTGACCGTCACGTACGGACCTGCGCTGTATCGACTCATATCATGGACCGAGCGCGCGACCAACTCCTTGCCGGTCCCACTCTCGCCAAGAATCAGCACCGTCGAACTGGCCGGCCCAACGCGGCCAATCTGGTCGACCACGCACTTCATCGCCGCACTCGATCCGACCAGTTTGTTCTGGCTCGACAGCCGTCGCCGCAACTCGGCGTTCGCCAATTCCAAACGTTCGCGATGTTCGAGATTCTCCAGTGCCAATCCCGCTTGGTGCGCAACGACCACTGAGAAATCAAGGTCGCTACGCGAGAACGGGCCGCGCTTTTCGGCGCGATGACATTCGATGGCACCGCGACAACTCTGCGGACCCGGAATCGGCACGCCGAGCGCCAAACCGACGGTGGCCGGTGAATCGGTTACAGAATCGTCGTCCGAGTTATCGGGATGATCGATGAGAATCGCTTTGCTTTTCTCGACGGCGAGGCTGCTGAGCAGATGCTTCTCTTCCACGTCACCCCAACGTCCGGCACATCGCAATCGTCCGTCGGCTGCCACCAGCCAAACCGAGACGGCATCGGCGTCGATTCCATCGACCAACGCATCAATCGCCGAACGGATCAAGACGTCAACATCGGAGTGCTGATGCAGTAAGTTTGCTAAACGACATAGCACGGCAGAATTACGAACGATCCGAGACATCGAATCGCTAACACTCTCCTCCACGAGCCCGCCGCCCGATTGGAGATCTTTGTCTCGGCCTGCCATTGTCGTCGCGCGGAAGACTGATGTTTGAACATCGGCCGACTCCGCTTCGGATGCGTCATCGACAAACAGAAGCAAACGATCGCCAATGCGAATCAAGTCGCCAGGCTCAAGCAGACTCTGCTCGATCGGCTGCGAATTGACTTGAGTGCCGTTCAAGCTGTCGCAGTCCTCGATGTGCCACCGGTCTCCACGTTGCGAAATCCGCGAGTGCATACGGCTGGCTTTATCGTCATCGAGCTGAAGGTCATTCGAGATGTGTCGTCCGATCGTGACGCCCTCCGCCGCCCCTTCCAGAGAGAGTGTCACTCCAGAATTCGGTCCGTTCAATACAACGATCGAATACGACATTGATTCGAGCCCATTCTCGTAGAGCATTAAAAGCTGGAAAGCGGCCGAATCCACGTTTTGTGAACTGCCGCTTTATCGTACGGATACCGAGCGCTCTAAACAACCATGTTGTATGGATGTAAGGCGCAACGTGTCTTGTCTCGGGAACGACGATCGACTTCATATATGACGCAACAACTTTCTGCATAGACACTTACAACTCCAATAGGAAGAAGAAATAACTGATTGGCACGGTCAATGCTTTACAGATACGGCATCAGGCATATCGGCGGCTGTGTCATTCGGGGGAATGACGCAGTGCTGTAGTAACACAGCGCGGTAGGAACCGCACGTCTTGGAACCGGAACCGGAACAGGGAATCAATGCCATGTCGACTAAAAAAAGCCAAAGATTGCGCCACCGAACACCAAAAGCCCGAAAGCCCAATCGGCGATCACTGTTTTTCGAGAGCCTCGAAATTCGCCGAGTGCTAGACGCGAGTGCGCTGCTCAGCCCAACGGGAACGGTATCGGTCGAAGGGACCGAAGACGCCGACCGAATCGTCGGCTTCGTCCGCGACGCAGAACTCTGCTTCAACATCAACGGCGCGGAAGTCTGTTACGACAACGCCAGCGTTCGCAACATCCGCATCTCCGGACTTGGCGGCGATGACCATATCGAACTCAAGCCAAGCGTCCAACAACGGGCCCTGTTGCTGGGCGGTCGCGGTAGCGACACGATTATTGCCGGATCGGGAGCTACCAGCGCGCTCGGCGGCTCAGGCGTCGACACCATTCATGGCGGCCCGAAGGCAGATCGACTGCGAGGTGGTGCCGATAACGATGTCATTCATGGCAGTGGCGGCAACGACATTATCCGTGGCGATCGCGGCTCGGACTACCTGGAAGGTGGTGACGGCAACGATCAATTGAACGGCGGCGAATCGGGCGACGTGATGTTTGGTGGAGCTGGTGACGACACGATGTTCGGCGAAGGTGGCGACGACTATCTGGTCGGCGGAAGCGGCAATGACTTCATGGACGGAGGCGACGAGAACGACTGGTTGTGGGGCGACGCCACGAATAGCTATCCCGACGGCTATACCGATCCCGTTCGATACACACTTGAATTCGTGAACACAAATCGCGGTCACGACGTCATGTACGGCGGCCAGGGTACCGACATCATGCTTGGTGGTAACGGCAACGATTTCATTCGCGGCGACGACGGTAACGACGCGATTGTTGGCGGAGCCGGCGACGATACCCTGGCCGGTGCCAACGGCGACGACGTCGTTCTCGGCGACTGGCGTTTCGCGACGGATGGAACTGATCCTCGCGTCACCGATCGACTCGAACGACTTGCCGCACCCGTTCGCGATGTCATCGACGCGCAACTTCGCGGACACGACGTCGAGCCGGTCGATGTAGCGCAGCCAACGTTTAACGACAATATCTACGGCGGAGCTGGCGACGATCTGTTACTCGGCATGCAGGGCTCCGACTCGATCTATGGCGACGCTGACATCATTACCTCGACGGCAGGCGGCAACTTAGCGGACGCCGAGAGAGGTGAAGATACAACGCTCGATGCGACGTCAGCAGTCGGCTTTACCGCGACGGCTTTAGCAGTACCAGTTCCACTACCCGAGCCAAGCTTCAATGATGTGATCTTGGGCGGTAGCGGCGACGACGAACTGCATGGCGAGCAAGGCCATGATCAAGTCTTTGGCAATGGCGGGAACGACTCGCTCAGCGGTGGTTCCGGCAGCGATTGGATGGAAG
>JACKQG010000369.1_pt1 | contig 66059 bp, 69 predicted proteins | sample 8237621 | NCBI WGS metagenome assembly JACKQG01 (sample SAMN15677084, study PRJNA649215) | marine metagenome | biome: marine; feature: Black Sea; material: saline water; isolation source: suspended particulate matter (SPM) from the Black Sea western gyre | collected 2013-06-09/2013-06-10 | depth... | reverse complement strand
CCTAATTTATTGCCTTAGCTTTTTCTTTTCAATCCTTTTGGACCAAGAATCCAATTTTTAAAATAATAATTTCCATTAACTTAACCCTGAATTTGTCTCCCTAAAAAACAATTATGAAAATGATTTCAGAAACATCTTCTTTTTTTAGTTGATCTAAAATGTGTCCGAGAACTGGTTTGCCTGCCACATGAGCAAGCGGTTTAGCTTTAGTATGGGTATGAGGTCTTAACCTTGTCCCTTTTCCTGCTGTAGGAATAATAACTTTCACTTAATCACCCTGTTCTAGAGAAACTCTTAGAGTTTATAAACATTATGAATTGCTTTTGAGTTTTTGCTTCAGGCTGAAGAGTTTGTAAGCAAGTTTTGCTAAAGAATAAGCTTCTGATTCAAAATTCTGATTTGGTGCGAATTCAACTATGTCTGCAGAAATAATGTTTTTTTCTCTGAAAACAGTTTTTAGAATGTTGATTACTTCATTCCAAGAAAATCCACCTGGCTCAGGTGTGCCTGTATTTCTGATGAAAGAAGGATCAAACACATCCACATCAATTGAAAGATAAACACTTTTCTTTAATTTTTTTAGCTCTTTTTTTAGAGTTTCGTGGTCATACTCATAACTCTTTATGATACTCACATTTTCTTTTTTTTCAATTAACTCTTTTTCATCAACATCCATTGATCGAACACCAACGATGAGAGTTTCATGTTTTTCGCTTGTTTTTTGAGCAACGCATCGATGATTATGTTGAGAACCATTCCAAGAATAAAACATGTCAGGATGAGCATCCAAAATTATAACTGAGAAATCATTTTCTTTTTCAAGTTCTTTTATCACATCAATAGTTACAGAATGATCGCCACCTAATGCAACTGTAAATTTATTTTTTATATCTTCAATCTTGTTTATTGTTTTAATTCCTTTAACAAATGGTTCACAATCAAACTGTTCATCGTAATACTCAAGCTGTTCTGAAGCTTTAATAATCTCATTTGGACCTTTTGAAGCACCCTTTCCATAACTCACGTTTCCTTCATATTCAATTGGTAAGATTTGAAATTCTGAATTGTCTGTGCAATAATTTTCTGCTAAGTTCATGAAGTGCATTATTCAACCACCTTTGTTTCAATTTTTTCAAGATCACAAAATTCGCTCCAGAAATTGTATGCTCCAGCATTCAAGAACACTATCTTGTCACCAACATTCTTTTTTGGCAAGCGTATTCTATAACGAAAAATATCATCTCTGGTAGGAGTATTACCTTTGATAAGATAGAGCTCTCCACCCTCTTCTAATTCTGTTTCTTCTAATAAGCGAATGTTTTCAAGAAGTGTATCAATTTGCGCGTTGTATAGTGAACAATTTAAAATTATGTTGTGGTCATAAATTTGAATTATTTCTGTCACAAGATTGACTGGTGGCGCAGCTATAAATCTGCCAGGTTCAACAAATGTTTTGATATTCATAGTATTTAACCAATCACTAGTCTCTTTAATTCTTTTGAAGATATAATCTTGAACTTCAGACATGTAGTTTCGATACTTAACTGGATATCCGCCACCTAAGTTAATGAAATTAATTCTTTCTAAACTTTCCTTTTCAAGCACTTCCTCTAATTCTTTCTTTATTGTCCACTCGCTTGTATTTTGAGTTTTTCTATGAATATGAACGCCTAATTTTTCAATAAAAGAATTTTCTTTAATTTCAGAAATTAGTTTATTAATTCTTCTACTTGACATTCCATAAACAAAATATTTTCCTGTATGGATTCTATTCTCTTTGAATTTCATCCTAAGAGACAGATTAATCTTCAAGTTCTTTTCTTTGATAAAAGTCAATAATGTTTCTAAATCTTTATCATTATCAACAACGAAGTTTCTATAACCTTTTTCAAAAATCTCTTTTAAGTCATCTATGCTCCAAGCCTGAGAAAAAAACCATGATCTTTTTGCATCGACAAAACCTTCCTTGATATTATGAACACTAAAAAAACAATCAGTTTCCTTTTCTAAGATTTTACCCACTTCCTTATTTGTTTTCACAGAGTATGAAACTTTAACTCCTAAATTATTCAATTTACTAAACTGTTCAATAACTTTCTTTTTGCTTAAAACAAAATGTGCTTTCATTTTATAATTCCCTTCTCAGCCAAGTTTTCCAATGCACTAATCATAGCTAAAGGAAATGTGATGGAAACATCTCCAATAATTGTTGCTGCATCAGAATCATCTTTTATTTTTCCCCAAGATTTTGCTTCGTTTGTGCTTGCTCCTGACATACTACCGGATGACCTATGAGCAGTAGTCATATACACCGCGTATTCGAAACCACCACTTAGTAAACCTGCGAAAACAGCATGATGCTTAGAAATACTGCCTCCCAAAGCAATAAAACCCTTTGTATCATCATGACTTGTTGCAAACATAATATTCTTGAAATCCTTTACAACATCAACTATGAAATCAGGATGTTTTTGTTGAAACATGAATAAATGAAACCCGACTGCACCATCCGTAATTCCAGGACAGAAAATAGGCACATCTTTTTTAGCTGCTTGAAACAAAATTGAGTTCTCATCCTTTAACAATAATCCAATTTCTTTCATCAACTCAGAAACAGGCCAATGTTTTTGTTTGGTATATAGCTTTTCTAATACCTCAGTCATCCAATCCTCAAATTTCATATAACTCTCATTTCTTATGACTAAATTTCCCACTCTATTTTCGCCTCTTTGATGAAGAGCAATGTCGTCTGCATTAAAACTAACAATGTCAAACTTTTCACCAAAAGATTTCATAATATCTTCTTCAATGGCGCCAGCGGTTGTAACAATAATGTCTGCCATCCCCAGATTTATTACTTGAGCAAAGAAGCCTCTTAAGCCAGAAGTAACCATGTTGGATGTAAAACTAAGATAAATTTTTGAGCCAGATGTTTTCATCTTTTCAATAATCTCAGATGCTGCTTTTAACTCAATAGCTTGAAATCCAATACCGCCGAGTTCCTCTACAAAACTCTTGACACTCATTCCTTTTTTCCAATTAAAATCTTTAACATACTTCATAAAAATCACCTATATATTAGAATAATAATAGTTTAAGAACTAGCTTTAACAGAATTAAAAAGCGCTTTAGTTCTCATAAGAAAAAGAATTGTTTGTATGTTTTTAAATGTATTCTTTGTAATTAGCCACGAAGAAAGGAATGGATTTATGAATATATTTAACCATTTTTATGTTATAAGCTTTACTCTCATCTGAATTCCAGTCCCAATTTTCTATTGCTTCATTATTATCAAGAAGAGGACTGGTGTCTTTATAGCAAATCTCTTTGAACATTGGAATGTCAATATTGAAATTTTCCTTTATGAATGCCTTATGATTTGTTGACATCGCAACTACCAAATCATTTTCATCAATGATATTCTGATTAATTCTTCGTTGTTTGTGTGCTTTTGGGTTTATACCAGATGAATCGAGTGTTTCAAGAACTCCTGGTTCAAACTCATAGATTTCACCATCCCAAGTTCCTGCTGAAGATACAATTATTCCTTTAACACTTTTTTCTTCTAAGAATTTTTTCAGACAATATTCTGCACTCATACTTCTAAAGATATTTCCCGTGCATACGAAACATATTTTCATTTTTATAAAGCCAAATTAAGTATTTCTAAGACATCCTCGCCGTCCAGTTGTTTTAATGCACCGAACTTTTTGAAACGATTGATAGTTATATTTCTAATCTCTTCAAGATCCTCTTCCTTAACACCTATCTCTGTCAATGAAATTGGTGTTTCCCACTCAGCATACTTGGCTTTCATCTTTAAAACTCCTTCTTCAACAGAATCAGCATTCCAAACATTTTTAGCCCAGCGTTTGAAAGTATCCAGATTTGCATCTTTACAATAAGCAATCCATGCCGGAAATAATATTGCTAGGCCCGTTCCATGAGCAACATCTGTTTTGAAAGCACTAACTCCATGTTCCAATGTATGAGTTGACCAATCTCCATAGTGAAGCATTGCACCGCTGATGCCGTTTAAAGCAAGAGTTGCGGCCCAAGCCAAACTTGATCTGGCTTCATAGTCAGACGGATTATTCTTTAGTGTATCAGTTACTTTAATGATTGTTCTCATTAGAGATTCGTCTAATGCCAAAGCAGTTTCTTCTTTTGTTCCCATGAAATAGAATTCCATTATGTGTGATAATGCGTCAATTGCTCCGTTGGCTGTTTGATTCCATGGCAATGTGAATTGAGTTTCTGGATCTAGTATTGAAACCTTTGGATATAATAAATGACTGTCAATATGCCACTTTTTATGTTCTTCTTCTTTTGTTAATACTGCAAAGCAATTCATTTCAGTGCCAGTAGCAGATATTGTTAGAATTGTGAAAATTGGTAATGCTTTGTCAATGTTCTGCGTTCCTTCAAAACATTTCCAAACATCATCAACGTAGTAACCTGCAGCAATTGTTTTCGCAGTATCAATAACGCTCCCACCACCAACTGCGAGAATGGAATCAACTTCCTCTTTCTTAGCAAGTCTAATGGCTTCGTTGGTTTTATTTAATTCAGGGTTTGGCTTTACACCCCATGATTCAACCCATCCAATTCCTGCCGCGTCTAATGATTTTATTGTTTGCTCATAAACGCCGTTTTTCTTAATAGAACCGCCGCCTGCAAGCAACAACACTTTTTTGTAACCATTGTTTTTAATCTCATCACCAATTAACGAAATTTTTCCTTTTCCAAAAATTATTTTTGTTGGGTTTTGAAAAACAAAATCTGACATATTTATTCCTCCTTAGTTTCCTATTAATTTTGAGTACGCACTCCTGGCTTCTTTCTCGTTCTTAGCTTTTACTAGTGCTCTTCCATCTTTGAACAAAGTAATATTTTTAATTGTTACGAAGTATGAATTATCTTTCTTGAATTTGTTGAAATCAACTGTTTCTTTTATTTGATAAATTTCTTTGCCGCATAGTTTGATTGCTTTAGTTCCTTTTCGTCCTTCAAGGAATTCATATTCTCCTGCGCAAGCCTTGCAGTCTTTTCTCTTCTGAACTTTAATCTTTTCCATCTTACTCGTCATAATATCTAATCTGAGCATTTCTTCATCAACTGTTTCACCAACAAGTATTTGCAGTGCATTTTTTACTTGCAAGGATCCGACTGCGATAGCTGTTTGATTTGCAATACCTTCTGTTTCACAAGTACCTAAACCAGTAGTTTCTTTGAAGATACATCTGAAACAAACACCTTTACCAGTAAAGTTCATCAATGTGCATTTTGTTTTGATGCCTGCGGCGTATATCCAAGGCTTATTTTTGGATAAACAATAATCATTAATCAAAAATCTTGTCTCTAAATTATCAGTACAATCAAGCACTATATCTGCTTTGTCCAATAAATCAATATTTTCAAACGTTAAATCTTCACAGAAACTCTCTATCTTAATCCTGGGATTAACATCCCTTAATTTTTCAGCAGCAACTATGGCTTTTGGTTTATCAACATCTTCTTTTGCGTACAATATTTGATTTTCCAGATTATGAATTTCAACAACGTCTCTATCAATCAGAATCAGATTAACTCCTAATTTATTAACTAATGCAGAAGTTACCGTACCAATAGTTCCCACGCCTACAACTGCGACTGTTTTTTTAGATAGAATTTCTTGTCTTGAGTATTTCATACTGTTTAGAATTGTCATGGTCTTTTTATTTCTTTTTAAAAACAAAAATCAAGAATTTTTGAATAAAGAAAAATTACTTTTTCTTTACAACGAACATCGCGTGATGTTTTTCGTAAGGATCAAGTTCGCGGTAATCAACAATTGTGATGTGCTTCTCTAATTCTTCTCTAACCCGTGCGTAGATTTCCTTAGGGCTCTTAGTAACATCAATACTTCTAGATTTTATGGCTAACAAACCAAAGCCATCTTTCTTCAAAAACATGTCACAGTTTTTCAAGAAGATTTGAACTTGGTTTTTCTGAGAGATATCCTGATAAACAATATCAACTTTTGTAACGAAATCTTTGTATTCTTCAGGGTGGTTACAATCACAAAGAATTGGAGCCATATTTTTTCTTTGTTCACAAATAGCTACTAAATCTCTTGTTACTTCAGGAGCAATATCAATCGCAAAAACAAAGCCGCTTTTACCGACGATGTCGGATACAAATGAAGGTGTGTAGCCGTGTGATGCACCTAAATACAAAACAACTGATCCGTGTCTTAAGCCAATTTGGGATAATCCTTTCATCAAACCAGCTGCTAACTTACTTCTTTTTGCTTCCCACTCTCGAAAACTATTGCCACTGAATGAAACAATTCTTTCATCGAAGAATTTGTTTTTATCTAAACTTCTAGTGTAAAGAGTTTTTTTGTCGAAGTATATGTTTGCATATTTCTTGTTGAAAGGCTTCATCTTAATTTTGTCTCGATATCTTTTTTCAATTTGTCACCAATAAACTCGCCTTTAAAATAATCTGTTTTTACAGCGATGCTAATTTTATCAGCTAACACCCTTGCATGTTTTCCTCGCAGACTCTTCTTTGCAGATGAAACTAGTGGGTGTTGTATAATAACTCCGTGTTTTGGTGGAAGTGCACCTGTTTTCAAATGTCTAAACAAAGCGTTTTCAGCACCAAGTAATTGAACTATAGAAGAAGTCATTCTTGACAATTTTTTTAAGGAACCGGCTTCTTTTAACAGTTTGGCGCCAAGCAAAGCACCAGTAATGGAAAACATGTTTTTACAATAATTACTCATAACTATTTCCAAGTAGGATTTCAATTCATCCCTTAAATCATACAAGGATTTTATTTGTGATGCTAAATCCATGATTGGTTTCAAATCTCTCTTTGAAAGATCCATACCCATGGAAATATTTATCTTCATCTCTTGCATTAAGGCTTTACGATCTTTTTCAAGAATTAAATTGACGAAAGCTTCGTTGTCTGAAACTTTTCTAGAGAATTCTGGTAAATAAATTGCATACCATCCTCTAAGTCTTTTTGTTAGGACATTAGTTACTTTAGCCAATTCCTCTATATTGTTAATTGTGTGAATAATAAAATCATCTTCATTAACAGATTCGGCAATCTTCTTTTTAGCTGCGAGAATGTTCTTTTCTCTTAGCTTATCAAGTTCTTCCATAATGACTAGAGTGATGGATGTATATTTAAAGCTTTAGAAGTATTATTAAGGAAATTATATCTCAACTTTTATCTTTATATCACAATCAAGTTTAACAGTACCTTTGTTAAACTCTATTTTTTCCGCATTTGTTACAGCTTTGATGTCTGGGAGGTATTCTTCAAGTTGTTTCTTCATATCTTCTTCACACTCAATTGTTAAGTTTTTAACTGGTGTTTTCAAAGAAATGCTTTGCTCAGATTTATGTTTTCTTACGGCAGAAATTATCTCAATTGCGATATCTCCTGTTTTTTCAATACTTTCGTCGACTAATTTTGAATCATATTTAGGCCATTCAGAAACATGTATTGATTTTAGTTTTTCTTTATCTGCAAAGTATAAATGATAAATTTCTTCTGTAAAGAATGGTGTTATTGGAGCCATTAACTTCAAGCAGCTTAAAACAGTATTATACAGAGTATATTGCGCTGAAACTCTTTCCTCTTTTCCTCTTTGATCTGGATTATATAGTCTATCTTTTGCGATTTCTAGATAATTGTCACAGAGAATTTGCCAGAAGAATTTTTCAGTATCTGCTTTTGTCTTTGAAAATTCATATTGATCAAAAGATTGTGTTGAAGTTTTGATTAAATTGTTTAATTTAGATAAAATCCATCTATCAAAAATTTCTAATTTCTTAGGTTTTGTTAATTTATAATCCTCTAAATGCATTATTGCAAATTTAGAAGCATTCCAAAATTTTGTCGTAAATTTTTTCCCTGCAACAAGTTCCTTTTCAGGAAATGGTAAATCATCTCCTAATTTGCTGCCGCTTGCCATGTATCTTAAAGCATCTGCAGAATACTTATCAATCATCTCTTGTGGTTCAATGATATTTCCCTTTGATTTAGACATTTTTTTGCCTTTAGGGTCTAGCATCCATCCGTTTATGAAACAATCATTCCATGGTTTCATTTTATAATGTAATTGACTTTTTACAACTGTATTAAACAACCAAAAAGTAATTATATCATGTCCTTGGGGCCTAAAACTCATAGGGTTTTTTACGAGTTTATCATAAACTTCTGTTCCTTTAAACAATTCTTTTACTATTGTTGGTGTCAAAGATGAAGTGGCCCAAGTGTTTATGATATCTTTTTCAGGAATAAACTCTTTTGCATCACATTTAGGACATTTATCAACGGGTGGTTTGTTAACTAACGGATCAACAGGTAAGTCTTCTTCATTCGCAATTATTATTTCTTCACATTCTTTACAATACCACACAGGGAAGGGAATTCCAAAAGGTAATTGTCTTGAAATGCACCAATCCCATTGTAAGCCTTTAACCCAATTGTTATATCTGTTCTTCATGTGTTTAGGATACCAATTAAGTTCATTACCCCATTTTAGTAATTCAGCTTTCAAATCAAGATATTTTATGAACCATTGTTTTGAATGGATGAACTCGATAGGTGTATCGCATCTTTCATGAACGTTAACTTCGTGTGTGATTGGCTTTTGAGAAAGTAGAAGTTTTTGACTCTTCAAATCTTCAATCATATTTCTTCTTGCTTCTTCAATTTTTTGCCCTTCATATTTTCCAGCAACAGCTGTCATCTTTCCATCTTTACCAATAGTTTCTATAATTGGAAGTTTGTGTTTTTTTTGCCAATCAGCATCCATTGAATCTCCAAATGTGCAGCACATCATAATACCAGTTCCTTTTTCAGGATCAACATCTTTATCTTGTAATATGGGAACTTCAAAATCAAATAAAGGTACTTTGGCTTTCTTGCCTTTAAGATAGGAAAATCTCTTATCATCAGGATGATAAAAAATACCCACGCATGCTGGCAGTAATTCTGGTCTAGTTGTAGCAATGATGACTTCTTTATCACCAACCTTGAAAATAATATCATTAAAGAAAGATGAGAAACTTTTATCTTCACATTCAACTTGGGAAATGGCCGTTTGACATTTTGGGCAATACATTGCTGCTGCTTCAGTTCTATATTCTCTTCCAGCTTTGTACAAGTCAATAAATGACTTTTGAGATATTCGTTGGCAATGATCATTAATAGTGGTGTAGAAAACGTCAAAGTCACAGCTAATCCCAATTCGTTTCCAATCAGCAATATATGTTGGTCTTAACTCTTCTTTCAAAGTTTTGAGACATAGCTTAACAAAGTCTTTTCTATTCATGTCAGCTGCTCTCACTTTTTTAACTCTTTCAATGAGCAGTTTAGTGGGTAAACCATTATCATCAGTTCCAAAGGGTTGTAAGACATTAAACCCTTTCATTCTCTTGTATCTTGCAATAAAGTCCTGTTGAGAATTCGCAAATGCGTGGCCCATATGCATTTTACCAGAAACTGTTGGAGGGGGAGTGTCTATGGAGAAAATCTCTTTCTTAGACTTACTATCAAATGCATACAATTTATTTTGTTCCCAGTATTTTGCCCACTTTTTCTCTGATTCAGAAAAATCGTATTGTTTTGGTAGCTCCATTATTCCTGTTGAAAAACTCTTTGTATTTAAAAATTTTGAGAAAAAGATATATATTTAAAGCTTTACAGGTAATTTTAATAGAATAAGCAATTTTTTTTAATAAAATGACTGAAAACAAGATATCTGCAAAGGAAAGGTACAAGCTCAAACATTTCGTAAAAGAACTCGAAATGTTTAGAGGCAGGCACACAGAACTAATTAGTGTATACATTCCTTCAGGTTATGACCTTAATAAAATTAACACTCATTTGGCACAAGAACAAGGTACTGCTTCTAACATTAAAAGCAAAGGTACGAGAGATAATGTTCAAACAGGTTTGGAGAAAATGATGCAACACTTGAAATTGTTTCCAAGAACACCTGCAAATGGATTGGCAATTTTCTCAGGAAATGTTGCTGAGAGAGATGGACAGCAAGATTTTAAAGTTTGGAGCGTCGAGCCACCAGTGCCATTAAATCAAAGATTGTATAGGTGTGATAAAGAGTTTGTTCTTGATCCATTAAGAGATCAATGTGAAGATAGGAGTGTTTATGGACTAGTTGTAATGGATAAAAGAGAGGGAAATATTGCTTTTTTAAAAGGTAAAGTAATTATTCCATTAAGTAAGGCTCATTCTGCAGTTCCTGGAAAAACTAGGGCTGGAGGACAATCTGCTCCGCGTTTCGAAAGATTAAGAGATGGTGCTGCAAAGGATTTCTACAAGAAAATAGGTGAGATGATGAAAGCAGAATTCTTAGAACACAATGATATGAAAGGAATAATTGTTGGGGGTCCAGGACATACAAAGAATGAGTTTGTAGAAGGTAATTTTATAACTGATCAAGTTAAAAGAAGGATTATAGGCATCAAAGATTTGTCATATACTGGTGAATTTGGTTTACAGGAACTTCTTGAAAAATCAGAAGATTTGTTAGCAGAAGAAGATGTGATGGAAGAGAAGAAAATAATGCAGAAATTCTTTAATTTGTTAGCAACACAGCCTGCAATGGTTAACTATGGTAAAGATGATGTGATGAATGATCTAAAAATGGGTGTTGCCGACACTATACTTCTTTCAGAAGATTTAGATGAAGACGAGATAGACGCGTTTGAAAAAGAAGCGGAAGCAATGGGGTCAACAATAGTAATTATATCAACTGATACAAGAGAGGGAGTTCAGCTACGAGATCTTGGAAAAGTGGCTGCAATCCTAAGATACGAAGTTCAAAGATAATAATTCTCATGAATATAGCACAAACAGCATTAAAAGAATTATTTCCTGACAAGGAAATAGCAACTAGGATAAATTATTCTGGTAAATTTAAGTCGTATAATGCCAATGTGAAGTATGATTATAAAACAATGGTTTTCAATCTTTCCAGAGAATGGAAAGAAGTTAGTGAAGAGATACAAATTGGTTTGCTGCAAGGTTTGATATTAAAAGTTTTCAAGAAGAAGGGAACTACAACAAATATTGATTTGTATGAAAAATTCTCGAAAAACATCACTAAATTTTCAAAAGTTGACAAGATTGACTCAATTCTAAAGGAGTCTTTTGACAGGATAAATCAAAAATATTTTTATAATTTTATGGACTCACCAAATTTGGTTTGGGGACAAGAATCATTCGCGAAGCTTGGAAGCTATGAATATATATCTCATACTATAACTATAAGTGCAGTTTTAAGAGGGGAAATTATGCTATTGGATTATGTTATGTATCATGAAATGCTTCATAAAAAATTGAAGTATGAAAGTAAAAACGGACGAAACTATCATCATACGTCGGAATTCAGGAAAATGGAGCGAGAATATGAGGATAAAGATGCGGAAAAGAAATTAACTGCTTTTCTGAGGAGAAAACGATTAAAAAAAGCATTTAGATTTTTCTAATACCAACTTTAATGCGCTCTCAATATAAGACACATATGAACTTTTGTTCGTTTTAATATCTTTTAATAATTCTGAAACTGAAATAAACTCAACTTTTTCAATTTCATTTGTATCAAGAGTTAAATCACCAAGTTTTTCAGAGTAAATACCAATAAAGTTTTGATGGATTTCTGTTTGGTTTTTCATTCTGCGAATAACTTTTTCTCCGAGCCTTTTCACGACCAAATTCTCAATACCAATTTCTTCCTTTACGCCTCTTCTTATGGCTGACTCATAATCCTCACCTAACTGGTTGTGTTCGCCAACAAGAATGGTCCACTTACTGTCTTCAGTATCAACAGAACAAGCTCTTTTTACTCTTAAGATATAATTTAAATTGTCGGAATTAAAGATATAAATGTTTGCTGCACGATGAATTAATTCAGGATCCTTATGACACTCTTCTCTAGAAGCTTTACCGATAATCTCGTCTTTTTCATTGACTACATCCAGATGTTCCATTATAACTTATTATTTTCCTTGTTATTTAAACTTTCTTCTCGCCTTTAAAACATAAGTTATTTAAATGGACTTTTTTTCCCTAAGAGTATAATTATCATGGTGATACTATGGCTGAAATCAAACATAAGAGTGTAGGAAGTTTACAAAAAGGCAACTATGTTGTTATGGACGATGCAGCATGTATAGTAACAGATTTGAAAACTTCCAGACCAGGAAAACATGGACATGCAAAAGTCAACCTTACCGCGGTAGGAATGTTAGATGGTAAAAAGAGAAATACTGTTATGCCAGGACATGATAATATAGAAGTGCCTGTCATTGACAAGAAAAATGCTCAAGTACTAAGTGTGAATGGAAGCTCAGCTAATGTAATGGACTCAGACACATATGAAACATTCGACGTTGCAATCCCAGTAGACCTTCAAGGACAAGTAAAAGAAGGTTCGACAATTGTTTATTGGACTGTGTTGAATGATAAGATACTAAAACAAGTTAAAAGTGAATAAACATGGCTAAATTCGAAGAAGCAGAAGCAAGATTATTCAAAAACATATTTGTATGCAAGAAATGCAAGTCAAAAATCAGAGCTCCTAGTTTAAAAGTATTTGCAAACAAGGTTGCTTGTAGAAAATGTGGTTCTAAATCATTGAGAACTGTAAGGAAGAAATAGTAAATCTTTTATATCTCTAGTTTCGTAAACATAGATTGACATTTTTATCAGCGTTACTACAATACAAGTTTGTCATAGTTTTCTACGTACTAATAATACTTATTGTCGTCTTAAATAAAAAGAAGTTTGATTTTCAAGCGAAATTCATCGCACTTTACAGAACAAAGGTTGGAATTAAACTAATGCATAAATGTGCAGATAGGTTTGGACCAGTTATTAGAGGCTGTGGTTATGCAGGTATATTCCTTGGTTATGCAGGAATGGCTTTAATAGTTTATTTTATATTCAATGGATTCTATCAATTATTGTTTATTCCAGATGCACCAGCGGTGTTATCACCTGTCATACCAGGAGTTCCAATTCCTGGAAGTCCTATATTTGTACCTTTTTGGTATGGAATAATTGCTTTGTTTGTAGTGGTTGTCGTCCACGAGTTTGGACATGGAATTGTCTCTGCGGCTCACAAGATAAAAGTTAAGCATTCAGGTATTGTTTTCTTTGGTCCATTGGTAGGTGCGTTTGTAGAGCCTGACGAAAAACAATTGCAAAAGAAGGGTTGGTGGGTGCAACAATCTATGTTCGCGGCCGGACCAGTAGCAAATGCGGTGCTGGCTGTCATAGTGTGGGCAATTGTTATTTTAGCACTAATTCCAGTAATGAACAGTTCTGTAGAAACACAAGGATTCTTTTTTCAAAGTATTACAGATGGATATCCAGCTTTAGAAGCAGGTGTTCAAGCAGGAGTTGTTTATGACACCGTTAATGGTGTATTCGTAGAGGATGCAACTTATTTGAGTGAATTGTTGGCAACTTCCAAGCCAGGTGATATAATAACTGTAGGTAATGAAAATTTGTCACACGTAGTTGTTACTGCAGCTCACCCTGATTATCCAGATAGAGCTTTCCTGGGAGTTATAGGTGTAAATAATTATACTATTCTAAAAGATTCAGTCAATCCAGGATGGTATAATTTTTTAACAATTATAGTAACATTTTTGAGTTGGGTATTTGTGTTAAGTCTGGGTATTGGTTTAGCAAACTTACTACCGCTTGGACCTGTTGATGGTGGAAGAATGCTTCATCAAACACTAGAAAAAAAGATGAGCAAGAAAAAAGCATTATATATATTCTCAAGAATAACTGCATTAATCTTAGCGTTAATACTTATATTGGTTGCAGTACCAATAATCAAAGCTCTTATTCAGAATTTTTCTTTCTTTCAAAATATCTTTTGACTTTAGAGATATTTATTGGAGATGCTTGAGGTCCAAGTGCATAATAAATTTTTTCAGCGCTTTCACCCCAAGAATAATTGCCTTTCTCACGTTTAATGTTTTCAATTATGAACTCTTGTGTATCAAGACCTTTTTTTAAGTGATAATAAATGACTCTTTGACTAACTCCAGAAAATAAATCTAAGTATATTTTATGGATCTCGTAGCCATAGCCTTTCTTCATATGAAAAAGAATGTCTATAATGTTTTGTCTTATGGCGCTTTTGACTGGTCTGCCTCTCATAATAAGAATTATTAAAAAACATATTTAAATGTTTACTTTGCATAGCATTCATTGCAAAGCGTTCCTTCTAAACTATACACAGAATTCCTTATTTGTTGAGCGGTTGCATATTTAAGAGTTTCAAAAGATCGAAGTCCAAGAGTTTTTTTAATTTGAGCTACAGTTCGTCCTGATCCAACTAGTTCTTCGTGTGTTTTCATATTAATTGCGTGATTACAAGGATGTCTGATTGGAGGAAATGTTGAGAAAAAATGCACTTCTTTTGCTCCAAGATCCCTTAAGTATTTTATGTCTAGTTTAGAAGTTGTTCCTCTAACAATAGAATCATCAACTAAGAAAATAATTTTTCCTTCTACTTTTTCTTTGAAAATATAGTGATTTGCAGCTGTTTCAGTTTCTCTATGCTCTTGAGTTGGTTGCATGAATATTCTTGCTGAATCAGGATGTTTCTCTATTGCAGGAGAGTACGTTGCGCCTGATAATCTTGCTAATTCAATAGCTGCAGTAATTGCAGTTCTTGGAATTGGAACAACAATTGTTTCTTCTTCTAAACTTTTTATTCTATCATAAGTTTTTGATTCTTTAAATTCGTTCCACATTTGTTCAATTATTAATTCTCGAGATTTAAGAACCCTTGTTCCGTGTATAAATGATGGTGCTCTTTGAAAATAAGCAATTTCAAATGGGCATGGAGTTGGTTTAGGTTGTGTTAGCTGTTGTCTTGTAACTTCAAAATCTTTGCTTATGAACATTGCTTCTCCTGGTTTAATTTCATCATATAGTTTTTTCCCGTTGCAATATGTGCCTTCAGATGTGCCTTTAAAAAGCATTTTATCTAATGCAACTGTTTCAGATGCAAATGCAAAATCTGTTATGTCAGTATTTTTATTTCTTCTTACGCCAAAAAATAAAGGTCTTCTACCTTCAGGGTCTCTAAATGCAACCAATCCAACATTATTAATTATTGCAATTCCACTATATGTTCCTTTTACTTCTTGCATTGTTGCTTTCATAGCTTCTAAAACCCTTACTTCTTTAGCTACATTTATAGAATACATTTCAAATTTATCTGCAAAAACCATTAGTAATGCTTCAAGATCATTATGAGTTGATTGTGAAATTCCCTGGTTTAGATAATAGTTCATTATCTCATTAAAATTATGTATGTCCCCATTATGAACCATTGCAATCATGCTGTGTGTTCCTGTTGCTAAAGGTTGTATGCTTGCTTTATCTCTATTTTCCATATCCTTTTTAGAATTAATTTCTGTTTCGTCTGGTATAGTATATCCCGCAGTTGGATATCTAACTTGACCAACACCCATAAATCCAACTAATTTTTCTAGTGGGGAATTTTGATAATTATTTTCTGCAAATACTTCTTTTACTTTACCTAAACCTTTTACAATTGTTAGGGGATCAACCACTCCATATCCTGTTCTTTCAACAATTCTTCTTTGTCTTCTATAAGTATATCCACTCATATCAAGTTTTTTAATAGTTGCTGCACCTGCAGAGAAATCACCTCTGTTTTGTTGTTGAAATAATCCGTGGGCTATTAGTGCTCCTAAATCATCTCTATTATGTTTAGAAATTATCCCAATTACTCCACACATTATATTAGTAAATACAAATCTTATTTAAACCTTACTCTGAAGTAGTTATTAGACAACATTTTAAAACTGAATTCGATTTTATAATTTTATGTACTTATACTTGTTAAGCAAAGCAAATTTAAAGTTAAGCATCGCAGAAGTTATGGCTTTATCTAAAAATAAAGAATTTGAGGTTATTGAAAACGGTTTATTACTAAATGAGTTAGTTGATTACACAAAATTAGCTTATACAAAGAAGGTTTTCAGAGTGTTATTTGTTTCCAATGAGAAAAAATTACTTGAGGATATGAAAAAATTTAATTTTAATGATTTCTACAATGAAGATTTTAAGTTGGAACTGGTAAATAGTAAAAATCATGATTTGAAAACACTGGCCGATATAATTTGGGGTAAACTAGAAAATCCTAAAGTAAATCTGAAAGAACCAAAAACTTTCTTTGAAATACTTTTCTTTAAGAAAACATTTTGTTGTTTGAAGTTGTGGGAGAATAATGATAAATTTGAAGAAAGAAAGGCGCATCTTAGACCATATAATCATCCAACTTCTTTAGATCCAAGATTGGCGAGGTGTTTAGTTAACTTGGTCGACAGCAAAGAAGTGATGGATCCATTCTGTGGATCTGGTGGTTTGCTAATAGAAGCAGCTTTAATTGGTTGCAAAATCACTGGTTATGATATTGATCAAATAATGTTAAAACGATGCGACCAAAACTTAAAACATTACAAAATCAAGAATTTTACTCTGGAAAAAAGAGATGCTTTGAAATTAAACAAGAAGACAGAATCTATTGTAACCGATTTACCTTATGGTAAAAATTCAAAAGTCAATGATTTGGAGCAAACATTTGTTTGTTTCTTGAAAAATAGTTATGGTTTTACAAATAAACTCGTAATTGTTTTCCCTGACTTTGTAGAATCCAAGCATATCATAAAGAAGTCTGGCTGGAAAATAAAATTAGAATTAAAATATTATATACACAAAAGTTTAACTAAAGAAATATTCTTATTATTTAAAGATACTTAAGAAGTTCTTAGCTGTTCTCAAAGCAATAGTTGCTTCTTCTATTTCTATATCTTCTTGTGATTCAACTTTCTGTCTGATATCATGAATTTTATTAATTTCTTCAACAAATGGTACTCTCATAACTGTCTTTAAGCCTTTGATTGCATCTTCAAATGATTCTGCTTCTTTGCCGATGGTCTCTAAATGCTTTTTCTTAAGTGTGTCGTAAATTGCTTCATCGCTCAGAACAGCCATCTCTTTTATCAAACCTAAAGCTTTTTCCATTGGATCAACTTTTAGTATTGATTCTTCTGTTGTTTGTAGTATTGGTTCAGAAGTATTTTCTTCTATGGCTGGTTCTTCAACACTTTCTACTGCGGGTTTACTAACAACCTCATTATCTTTTGCTTTTTCTGACTCTTCAAATGCTGAGAATATGAAATCATCACTTTCTTCTGTTTCAATTTTAGCAGGTTCCTCTTCTATTATTGGCGCTGCTTCAGGAATATCATCAATAGATATGGGTTCTTCATCCATAGTCACTTCGTCAGTTATTGATTGCTCTTCAGGAATTGGAACTTCTTCAACTTCGTCATTTATTGGCTCTTCTTTCAGTACAGGCATTTCTTCTTCTGCTGTTTGTTCGTTAGGTACAGAAACATCATCAATCAGTTCATTTACTTCTTTGACTTCTAGTTCGATTGGAGGAATTGTTGGACCTATATCGCCATCTTTAACCCAATCAGAATCTTCTTTCTCAACTTCTTTTTCATAAGCTTCTATTTCGTCCAAAAACGCTACGTCATCATCGATGTTAACCATCTCAACTGGTTCATCACTATCAGTTGTTTTAGAAGTGTTTTCTATAGGTGGTTCTTCAGATATGGTTTCTTCCTCAACAGCATTTTTCTTCTTTCTAATAACTCTATTTGCAAATATTAAGTATATTTTACTTTTAGCTATGCTCAAAAATACTTTAACAGGTTTCTCAAGAAAACCTTCAACTTTTTTTGTAATCCGAGCTAATTCTTCAGCGTCTTTATCATTAACTTTTTGTTTTTCACCTTCAACTTTCAAAGCTTTTTTGACTAAATTATTATCTCTCATATCTCGAATATATTGGTATTCTTGAAAATTGATCTTAGTATTTTTAATGTTAAGAGTTCCCTTATCAAATATTACAACATCTTTTTCGAATTCTTCTTGGTAATCTTGGTATCCTATGAATGTTTGGACAACTATGTTTTCTTCGTCTGTATATGCTTGGGCCGAAATATTGCTCTCAACCATTCTTTGAACAATAACAGCCATCTTTTCCCTTGTTTGGAAATCATTATCCTTTCTATATTTCAATGCTCTTGGAGAGTATAAGCTTAACCAGCAACTCTTCAAAGTATTCATCAAAGATTTTTTACCTCGAATATTGTAAAAAATGTTTTCGTTATTCTCAGAATCATCAACATAATTTGGACTTCCAATTATAGTCAAGTAAGGTTTGTCAATAGTAGTTACTAATTTAGCGATGTCAATATGATCAATGTCAATGGCCAGAGTTTCATAAGCTTCCATTAACTCGTTTTCTTCTACTTCAGAAAATTCGAATTTTGAGAATAATTCTTTTATTTCACGAAAAGTATCTTGTATGCTATTATCATCTGAATAATTAATTTTGCTCAAAATTTTATCAATGTGAGCTCGCATGCCATTGTTTTCAATAAAATTATCAAATAATGTGTTTTTAATTACAAAGCAAATTGGGATGTTAATTTTTTTACTATATAGCTCGGATAAATCAACGGCTTTAAATCCGACTTCGTCTGAGTCAGACCTATTTATCCTATTAAGAGTTAAAATGTTATCCATCGCTAACCTCTGTCTAATACACGAGAATAATTGTGTTTCAAATTATATAAACTTTGTGCTTTTAAGAGGATTTACTCTAGAAACTTCTTAGCTCTCAAAAATCGTTTTTTTACTTTTGGATCCAAAAGTTCATTCCAAGAACTTTTTGGCTTCATCCACTGTTTTGTTATGGAACACAATTGCTTGCATGGCTTTGGTTAAACTAAAAGGTTTGTTGTGTTGCCAAATATTTCTTCCAACAGCGAATCCTGCAGCACCTGTTTGCATTGCTTCTGCAACTTTATGTAGAAAATTATTTTCCGTTGCTTTAATACCGCCAGAAATAACCACTTTTGTCTTACCGGCGTTCTTAACAACCCATTTGAAACCCTCTAAATCTCCATTGTATGGAATCTTTACAATGTCTGCGCCTAATTCTGCAGCCAATCTTGCACAATACGCTAGAAGTTGTGAATCTCCACTATTCTGAACATATTTACCTCTAGGATACATCCAAACAATTGCTGGTAAACCATAGTCATGAGCTTTCTCAACGATTTTGCTAAACTCAACCATCATATCTTCTTGATAATCACTACCAGGATATATAGTGTACCCAACCGCTGATGCGCCTAACTTCATGGCTCTTTCAACACTGCAAAATTGTCTTGAAATAGGTTCATTTTTGGTTATGGTTGTATGTCCATTAAGTTTAACAATTAACGGGATATCTTTATAGTAGTCTTGATAATATTTTTCAGCTAACCCATGTTGTAAAATGATTCCATTGTAATGTCCCTCGAGCGCGATATCCATTATGTAATTTGGATCACAGTTTTTTAGGTTGAAATCTACCGGTCCATGTTCCATGCCTTGATCATAAGCTAGGAAAATTGCTTTCCCATTCGTGAGAAGTTTCTTTATTTGAATACTCATTTGCCCACCCCTTTAGTTGTGTATAAATATTGATTATATATAAACTTTTTTATACTTTTGTCTTCTTAATAGGTCTTTTATCTGCCTTTAGTTTTTTCAAAAGATTATTTTTTGTTAACAGTATTTCTTTAGCTCCATAGTTCTGAATAACAGATTCTGCATTTATAACACCTGATTTAAGACAATCTTCCACGCTTTTACCCATAATTCTGGTGGCGATGAATGCTGATCCAAAAGCGTCTCCAGCACCAGTGGTTTCTTTGACTTTCAACTTCTTTGTTGGTTTAATATGATATTGTTTTTTCCCATTATAGTAATATGCACCTTTTTTACCATTCGTAATTATTATGGCTTCCATATTGGGAAGTTTCAATCTTTTTGCTAAGTCAGATATTTCTCCGATTCCTGCGATGTATTCTGCTTCTTCTTTGTTCAAAATTAAAATACTGGTGTTCTCCAATATTTTTTTCAAATTCGAAAATCCTTTTTTTGCCATATAAGAAGAAGGATTGAACGCAATTTTGATACCTTTCTTGGAAGCATACTCTGCAAGTTTCTTCATGGTTTCAAAACTTTGCCCCATCATACTGGCAAAATAAAACCATTTTGTGTTTAGCTTGTTAAGTTTAATCTCTTTGAAAGTCAAAAAATTATTACAGCCTTTGTAATGAAGAATAGTTCTATCTTCTTCTATGGAATCCAAAATTACTGAATAACCAGAAATGTCTCCAAGTGTTCCTAGAAAGTCAACTTTTTCTTCTTTTAAGAGTTTGAAAATCTTCAAGCCATTTTCATCTTTCCCAATTTTACCTAGATAACCTGTTTTTAAGCCAAGTCTTGAGAATGCAACACCAGTGTTTGTTCCTCCTCCACCTATCTTAAATTCTAAATCAGTAATGAGAATTTTTGTTCCGAGAGGATATGCAATTAATTCTTCGACAGAATTTTTAGTCTTGATTTCTATTAATTCTGAATCTGTCTTTGCGAAAACATCGACTGTGTTAGAACCAATAGTTATGACATCATACAAATTTCCCCACCTCTATTAGAATAAGTTAGTGTTGTACTATAAAAATTTAACGGGTGATATTAGCCTATACTATCTAGAATTTTATGAGCGTTATTTGTGTTTTCAAGTTTTTTTATTTGTTCCCAGTCCTTTCCGAACTCGATCATCAGCCTGGTTTTCAAGTATTCTGCTTCTTTATTGCTAACTCTAGCAATTCTATCGACTTCTATTAGTCCATAAGGATAACCTAAAAATATGGGGTCGTTGCTATTAGCTGCTAGTTGTGATAGAAGCTCTTCAAACTCTTTTTTATGAACAGCTATTTTGAAAATATAATTACTTTGTTCATTGAGTTTTGCAAACACAATGTCTGCTAAAAATTCATCACTTTCAATTTTTGCAATGGGGTGATAGAACCACTTACCAGCTTTCATGTTGAACAAAATGTTTGACACCTGTTCCCCAGAAGTTGTTATTAATGAATTTGTTTTGCTAATGCTCGCGACAAACACATTTTTTGCAAACAAAGTTTCTAAGAACTGTTTTTCTTGACTAAACTTTTCTTCTAGTGAACCATCTATGATAATAAAATCACTTTTCTCAGCAATTTCTGAAGCGAGTTTGAGCTCTTCGATTCTTCTAATAAAATCTCCTATTCTAGAAATTTTAGCGACACTCTTACCGTCTTTTAATGATTCATCATTCAAACTAAAAGCGATTGTTTCATTGCTTGGAAGAATTTTAGCTTTGTAACTATTTTCAACAAAACTGATTAAGATATAAAACTCTCTTTTTTCTAAGAAAACTTTTTTATTTCCCTTATATCCAACAGCTGCCACTCTTATGAATTGCAAAGAGATATTATTGGCTGAAATCAATTCAGAATTGCCTCCGTCGACAAAGCAGAGAGTTTTATCTTCTTTTAAATCTTTTATATTATGAAAATTGTTCTCTGAAATTTTTATTGCTTCAAAGCCCTTCTTAGTAAATAAAGGAGTTTGCTCTGAAGTTTTATTTCCAATAATTTTTCTTAATTCTTCAACTAACTCTTTCATAAAAGTAAAGAAGATGTGTGTTTATAAAAATATTTAGGATGGCACGCCTTTCTCGGCTCTGAAAGTTCTTGGAGTCTTGACAGGCGTCTTTAACTTCAAGTAATGTTTTAGTTCTCTATTAAGATCATAACTCATATTATATAATTCTTTTTTATGTGCTTCCCAATATTTTTTGTATATTCTATCTCTGAAGAATTTATCAAAATGTTTAAGAAAAGGATGTTTTTGCCATTTATTCATATAATCCAGTTGGATCCATGATTCAACTCTTAAAATCACATCTCCTGCCCAAGTGCTATACTTGGTTCCATTCATCACAACTTCTGATTTTCTCATAACCAATGTTAAGAAATCAAGTTTCATCATGTAACGCATGTATTGGCTGCCATTTGGAACGTATGCAACTCTCCACCAAATTCTATGTTCTCTAACACCACTTGGAGGAACTGTTCGATCAAAGTATAAAAATTCCCAATTCTCACCGCCATCTTCTGGATCTCTCCATCCTTGCTCAAATAAGAATTCGTGAGCTAATTTATAGAAGTTTTTGAAGTGAAATGTTTCTTCAAACTCCAACTCCCATTTAGCCGCTAATATCTCTCTCTCATCCCCGGGTCTGAAAAATTTAGACATAATGAAACTCTACTTTATTGATATATAAATATTCCTATTCCATGTCTAGCATGACTACAAACGTTCGCCAGATAAAATAGAACAAAGAAACAGGTTTTGTTTTTAATACAACTTTTTTGTTTCTAATGGCTTTGAAAACTGACTTTATGTTTTTTTCAGAATCAATTAATGAATAAGTTGTGTTTAACTGAACTAAATAGTGTGAATCGGAGTTTCCGATTAAAGGTTTGGAAAACTTTTCTGCAACCTCTACGCTTTTTTTGTTGAAGTTTAACCAAGAAAGATAAAAATGTGCGTACTCAATACCGTCAAATAAATCAATGTGTTCAATCAGTTTTTTATCCAAGCAGTTCTTTCGTTTGAAAAAAGGGTGAGGTGCAATTACTAGGATGTCATGCTTCTTTTTTAATTCCTTAAGATCTGCAAAACTTTTTAATTTTTTTATCTGTTCAGCAGTTATATTATACAATAAAACTTCTTTACCTTCAATATGTTTTTCAATGCCAGGAATAAGAAGAATGCCTTTTTTCTTAGCATAATCTGCTAACTCTTCAGTATAAGATGTTTGATCATGAAAAGTAAACGCTAAAACCTCAAAGCCAAGTGACGCGGCTCTGTCAATTAAATCTTTAGAACTATATTTTATGTTATGACATTTATCCTCTCCAGCATGTAAATGTAAATCTGCTTTTAACATGAAGATTTGTTTTGGTTAGATGTTTAAAAAGTTTATTTAAAAAATTTAAATTAAGAAAGAAAAATTATTGTGTTTTTTGACTGGTTTTTCTATAAATAGTTAAACCTATGAATATTAGGATAGCCATATATATTAGCCAAGTTATGTCGCCAAGGAGTGATTCCAATATATGAATAGGTCCTTCAATCATATCAATATATGGAATTCCTATCGTGCTTAAATAACCAATAATTGGAACCAAAGCCGTAACAACTATTAGCAATTTCACGAACGCAATGAGTGGATCCGAAATTTCTTTTACACCTGCGAATCTTTCAAGCAATTTTTTAACAATAGGCAGTAGTTTAGTAATAACCAAGTATGCAAACAAAGTAACCAGAATAATTCCTATTACGCCTTCAACAATACCCATAGTGGACATTTTATCACCTCTATTATTAGATTAATTATTATTTATCTTTATTAATTTTTTTATTAGATATTTAATCCAACCAAGTATTTGGTTTTTTCATCTTGTCTGGTAAATAATTAGAAGCAACAAAGTTTAATCCATGCTTTGCAAGTGCTTGCTGCTCAGCTCTAACTTTCATCTGCATCAATTGTCTAAGTGCTCGTTCCCATTTCTTATGATGCTTGACAAATGGATCATTCTTAATACCGTCCTTAATTCGTTTGATGTCAACATCTTTTAATGGATGCGTTGGAAGTTTATAATCAATAATATCTTGGGGTGTGATGCCAATAAACTTTGCTTTTGGAACGCAGAAATATTTGTTAATATGTGCGGCGTTTCCACTACCAACCTTAAGTGTTCGGTAGATATTCAAAAATCCATATGGGTCGCCGTCAGTGAAAACATACACGGGCAGATTCATATCATCACTTAATCTACGAATGAATCTTCTACAAGCCCTTGTAGGAACTCCACCCATACTTATCAAAATACAATCAGATTTCTTCCAATAATTGTGTTTTACTAATCTTTGAAACATACCAGCTGTTTCAATTGCTAAGATAAACTGTGCATTGGTCTCAAACTTTAATTCTTCAACACTTGATGGAATAGAATACGCGCCACTTCCAAACTTTGTGCAATCAATTCTAATTTCTTTTCCTGTGTCAGGATTCTTGTCTATAACAATTAGTTTTCCAGCAATATCTCCACCTTTTTCCTCAGGTGTAAATCCGAGCTGTTCCCTATTAACTTGAAACATCGCTTCAACATCATCCATTACAGTATCAGATTCTGCTTGTTCCTTGAACCGAGCTTCAGCCCAGTTTTTGCTAACATAGTATGCTTCTCTTTTTGTAGCAATATCCTCTGTTTCAATCAATTCTTTTGATAGAGCCATCATCTTAAGTGTTTGAGCAAAGGTCTTTACAGTGTTTGCGGAAAGAGTTCTCGATTTCATACTGCCATTTAACTCAAAGAATCCATCGCTGGAGTCATAACGAACATTGCTTAGAGATCTAATAGGTGATTTTAGAACTGGTTTGTTCTTACGCTTGATATTATCAAAAATATCCTTAGCTTCATTCACTATCTTCTTTAGTACTTCGTTCATCTTCTTCTTCTTTTTTCTCTTCTTTACCTATATTCGCAAATTCTTCATTGTATTCGACATTCTTCTTCTCATCAAATTCCATATTCTCAAGTTCTCCTCTATTCTTTTCAAGTAATTCTTCAAGTAATTCAGTGATACTTTGCTCTTCAATGTCAGATATTTGTAGAATTTCTTTAAGAGCTTCTGAAACATGAGGAATATATTTCTCTATGTAACTCCTTTTTTTCAATTCATCTTTAACTCGTCTTTTTTTGGAAACATATTTTTGAAGGTTTCTTCCAACTTCTTGAAGAGCGAGTTTAATCTCTTTTACAATCTCTGGATAATGAGCCATTGCTTCTTTAGCTTCACTTGTAAAGGGAACCCACACTGATGCAATGTGAACCAATATTACGCAAGGTCCTTGTGGAATATTATTTCCAGATTGTTGTAACCCATAAGATCTCCAACTAGTTTTGCCGATTGATTCAGTTACAGCGCAAGCTCCTTGTTGATATAATAATGGAACTTTGTTCGCAAGTCTCAGAATTTGTGCTGAACCCTCGGCTTTGAGTGTACCTCCATAAGCAAGTGCAGCTTCAATGATGAAAGGATTACCTCTATAAACTGCTGGTGGCCTTGTAACACTAGTGTAGAATTCTGCATTAACTTCTTTTTTCAAGCCTTTCTCCAATAGTTCTGCACCAATTGGGCTAATGCAATTTGATGGAGGCATCATGATTTTAGTGTTTCTAATACCTTCAATTAGTTTCTCAGCCATATCTCTTGAAATCTTTGCAGGTTTAGTTTTTGGAGGAATGAATGCTTTCTCTAATATTTCATCAGCTGTTTTACTACTTACTCTTGAAAATTCTGTTTGGAGAAACTGTTTTATATTCTTAGAAACAGTCCAACTAAGCATCTTAATCATTATTCCAAGTTCAACACCATAAGGATGTGGTTTAATCTCGTTTGGTTGTATGGGGATTTCTTCAGTTGCACGTGGAAAGATGATTTGTTCGCCCTTAGGATTAACATATATTATTGTGGCGTGAGGATTGATAATGGCCGTTTGTTTTAAGTATTCATCTACAGATTGTGAGCCTTTCAAATAGCTTCCTTCCAAATCAATCTCTATCTTTGTACCATGATCCTTGCTCCATTCTCGCTCTTCATCTCTAACAATTTCTGGTTTGTTCTTCTGAGTGTCAATTTTTAATTCATAATAATGAGCAGGATGACCGACACCAATCTTGCTTTTGATTAGAGCAGCTCTGCCAGTTGTTAATTGTCCATACATGACGCTGGCTGAAATACCAATACCTTGTTGACCACGGTTTTGTTTTAAACTATGAAACTTTGAACCGTAAAGTAGTTTAGCAAATATTTTAGGTATTTGGTTTTTAACAATACCCGGACCATTATCTTCAATAGAAATTCTAAAGCGATCATTACCCATATCTGTCATGACAATTTCCAAATCTGGTAAAATACTTGCTTCATCACAAGCATCCAATGAATTGTCAACAGCCTCTTTAACTGTTGTTAGAAGTGCCTTTCTTTTATTATCAAAACCAAGTAAATGTCTATTCTTTTCAAAGAATTCGGCTATAGAAATATCTCGTTGTTTCTTAGCTAATTCGTGAGCTTTAACAGGTTTTCTTTCAGTTGTATCTGGTAAAGAAGGTTCTTCTTTAGACTCGCTGAAAGAATCCAGACTCATAGTTGTCTCTGTCATACTTTTTTTGTCTTTGTAGATCTTTAATAAATATTTCTAATTTTATGAGTTCTTAGAAATATTTAAATATTGTCTTAATTAAAGATTCATAATGGCTTATTCAGAGTTGGTTTCTTATATTAGGGAACAACTTAATCAAGGAAGAGATCCAAGAGTTATAAGAACTTATCTCTTACAGCGAAATATGGATCCTCAGGCAGTTGATGCTGCCTTTGATGAGATATTTCGTTCGCAAGAACCAGCCAAAACATCAAATGCTCATAGTATCATATTAATTGGTGTTATTGTATTATTTATGGTAATTATTGGTGGGGGTTTAAGTATTTATTATAATATGGCTCCTGATAGTCCAAATCTTCCTGAGCCACAAGAGCCGTACACAGAGGACCCCATCCCAATTATTGACCCTGATCCAGAGCCCGATCCTGAACCCATACAAGAAATACCTTGTGATTTAAATAATCCTGAAGAAAAATATAAATGTTATATTGATTTATTTGAAGATGATGCAATACGATGTCATGAAATAAAAGATTTAGATGAACAAGAATTTTGTTATATAACACAGGACTTATATGTTTTGAACTACTAAAAACCAATCATGCGATCTTCTCTTTGTTTTCTTCGCTGTTTCTCAAGTCTTCTATAAACACCGGAATGAGTGGCGCCTTCAAGTAGCATTTCAATTGCATTTCTGGCCAATGTAACATTCTCAGCCAAACCAATTATGGAAATGGTTTTTCCGTAAACAGAAATGCTTGTTTCAGTAAGAGTTTCAATTATTTCTCGAGATTTACCTCTTTTACCAATGACTCTGCCTCTAACTCTTTCAAGATGTTTTTTCTTATCAGCAAATTCATTAAGAGGCAACATTTCAATTATGTAATCTTGTTTTAAAAGCATTTTAGCTGTTTCTGGACTAAAACCACGTGCAATAGCCAAAACAAGTTCTCTGACTTGATATAAATTTACTGCGTCATTACCTGTAATAGTTACAATGCCTTCTTTTGAGTCAATATCAATATGTGTTTTAGTGTATTCTTCCAACTCTTTTTTTGTAGTGCCATTTGTACCTATGAGAACTGCAATCCTTGCTTTAGGTATCTTTAGCTCGTGCATAAATTCTTCCATGGTAAATCAAGAACAAAGTGTGGTATAAAAACTTTATTGAACTCACTCCAATAATTTATCAACTATTTTCTTGTCTAAAAGTTTGTAAAAAAACTTTCTGATATTTTCAATATCCCTATAATATAATTCTTTGGCGTTAGGAGATTTTGTTAGAGTTGCTTGTGAGAAATCGATAAATACGGGTTCCTCGTTATGGTTTAAAATATTGAAATGTGATAAATCACCATGAACCAGGCCTACTGCCTTTAACTTCTTTACGTTCTCAATTATTTTTTTGAGAAATTCTTCAGGTGCTTTTGGATGAGCATCCTTTAACATATATGCAGGCCCTCCAATCATTTCCATTACTAAAATATTATTTTTGAAAGTTATAGGTGTTGGAACTCGAATAACTTCCCTGGCAATCATTAAGTTTTTGTATTCTCTTTGAACCCAAGAAAAAACAGTTTGTCTTCGCTGTTTGCTGACATTTAAATATCTTGGATCTGCTGCGATGTATTCATACATCTTATTGAAATTACAGTTCTCCAAACGATAAATCTTAACGATGACTTCATCCTCTTCTCTTGTGCTAGCAGAGAATACATTTGCTTCTTTACCGATAAAAATTGGTTCGAGCAATTCCTCAAAATGTTCCTCTGTGCTAAGCTTGAAAAGAGTTCTCATAGAGAATTCAGAGAACACATTCTTATACACTTTCCATTTATCTTTGGATTTTAACATAAAAATAATAAGAATAATAAATATAAAAAATTATTCTAAATCTTCGCCTGTGACAACTGTTAATCTTGTTGATTTGGCTTTTGACTCCATTGCTACCAAGAACTTAACATATGCTCTTTCTGCAATGCTGACCAAATCTTTGTCGATTATGCCATCAAGCACGACTGCATATATTCCAGATCTCAAGCTCTTGATAGTGCTTTGAAGCTCTGAAACAGGAACTTTTCCTAGAATATTCAAACTTTCATCAAGTACATAAGCTCCTCTGGTTCCGATTAAATCTTCAAGCATTTCACTAAAGTTTTTCTTTTCTTCAGTTTTCATCTTTTTAGCGCTTGAGTTTGAAGTAACAATTCTTTCACGAGGCTTATCGCGTGTATCATCCCTCTTTTGTTCAACTTTTCTTTCAGGAACAGAACGTCTGGGTGGTGAAGAGGAACTTGGACCTTCCATCTTTGCTTGTTCAGCAGTGATTCTTCCTCTTAAAGCCTTATGAATTTCTTTTTTTGTAATCTCTTCGACTTCTTTTCCATCGGGCGCTTTAGTTACGAAATCTAGTTCTGCAACACCTAATAGTTCTTTAATAATCAAATCTCCGCCTCGATCACCATCAACAAATGCGGTGATTATCTTTTTCTTGCTTAAATCCACTATTGTATGAGGAACACTTGTTCCATTCAATGCAATAACGTTTTTGAAACCATGTTTCAGTAAGTTAAGAACATCTGCTCTTCCTTCAACAACGATTATTTCTTCGCTTTCGTCAATTGCTGGTCCTGCTGCAAGTCTTTCTTTTCCATATTCTTGGATTTCCATTACTCTTACAGAATATGCTACTTCATCTGCAAGTTCTTGGCTATCAGGAAGTACTGAGCCTGTTAGGGTCTTCAATAACTCTTTTGCTCTCTCAAGAACCTGTTTTCTCTTTGAAATTCTAATATCTTCAAGGCTATCAACTCTTGTTTTTGCATTACAAGGGCCAATTCTTTGGATTATTTCCAAAGCTGCAGCGACAATTGCGGTTTCTGCTTTGTCTAATGATGAAGGGACTATGATCTCTCCGGTTGTCTTTCCTGCCTTTGTTTCGGTGTTTACTTCGATTCTTCCTATTCTTCCAGACCTTTGGAGCTCTCTAAGTTCTAAATCTGCTCCAAGAAGACCCTCGGTTTGTCCAAAGATTGCTCCTATGACGTCTGGTTTGTCAACGACTCCTTCAATTTGAATCATTGCATGAATAATATATTTTGCTGATACTTGTGCTATTTTTGCCATTTTTATTCCTCCTTTTTTTCAGCAAATCACGAGAAGAAGTATGCTTTTGTTTTATACATTTTTAATGAATATGATACTTCTCTTAGAACGAGCTTACTAAAAACCCTAAAATTTCTCAAATGAATAAGTGAATAATAAACTTGTTCTATGTGATTTGATGATTGTTGATTATAATGTTAAAATGTTTGTTGCCCGAATCACTAACCCCCATGTTCATAGCTTGACACATCAGAAACGAAGTTTCTGTGTCCTCAAAAACGTAGCGAGTTTTTGTGGGTTTGTCGTGCTCGAATAGGTACTCTCGGTGTCGGGCTGAGTCGTGTAAACGTGTCTTTTTTTTCATCGTCGAACCCTAAGGTTCTGCTCGAAAAATGACTCATTTACACTATGCGAGGAAATGGTCCTCGCTTTATAAACATATCGAATTTTGCTATATTTACTATAATACGCAGCCAGTTAAAGCTGAAAGTTCTTCGAATGTTTTTTCACCTGTATGTAATTGCCCATCAATCATCCATGTTGGATAACCTTGTATACCTGCATCTACGCAAACTTGTGTTTGTACATTTGGATCGTTTTCTTCAGCACATTCCATATAGGTAATGTATTGCCATGCATCTCCAAAAGTGTTTTTTTGATTTTCGCAATGACTACACCAATAAGCACCATACATTTTAACACCTTTTTCGGTTAAGCATTGTGCAAATGTTGCTAATCCATCTCCATTGACAGTTGTTGGTGTTGTGGGTATATCTTCTTTGTCTGTACACATCTCTGCGTCAGGTGTTTCCAAACAGTTGGTTATTTCTACACTGTTTCTCAGCTGTTCCATATATAGTGTGAATACCTCTTTTTGTTTCTCGAATCCTAAGTTATCTTTAAGCTGGGATTTTATAACTTCAAATTCCAGTACTGACTCAGACGTTTTTTCAAGAGTTTGAATTAAATGGTATCCAAAAGTCGTTTTAGCTATATTTGATTCTCCAATAGCGTTACTGAATGAGGTATCTTTATACTCTTGTACAAAGTTTGAATCTCTTCCAAAAGCAGGATATTCTCCACAACTTTCCAAACTACCAGGATCATCTGAGTATTCTGTAACTAAATCACAGAAAACTGAGTTATTTGCATCAATTTGAGCTTTAATATCATTGATGAGTATTAATGCTTCTTCTTCGCTCATTTCACTAGTTGAAACCAAAATGTGTCTGGCTCTAACTTGTTCAGGAACAATGAAGAACGATGGGTTGTTGTTATAATAATCTGTGGCCTCTTCATCACTCACATCAACATTCGAAAATAGAGTGTTGTTTAAGAACACAGATATTTTAATTTGTGCTTCGAATTCTTCATATGTGAATCCCTGACTTTCAAGATTGGTTTTTAACTCATCCATTGTTAAATCATTGAGTGCGAGTACGGTGTTGATATCATTATCAACATTTGTGCCTGCGTTTTCAGCTTCCATCAACAACAATTTTTTGTCTATCAACTGTTTTAAAGTAGTTTTCGCGTCCATTACTACTTGAAGCTCTTGTGGTAATTGACTGATTTCACGTAATAATTCTTGTTCATAGACAGGTTCATTGTTTATGAATGCAACTGTCTTGCCGCTGAATTCAAGTTCATTTCCAGTGGCTGTAGGTTCATTTCCAGAGAGTGTAATAATCAATACTACAATTACTGCAATAACTACGACTGCTAATCCAATATAAAGACCTGTTCTGGATTCTTTCTTCTGAACTTTTATTGGAGTCTTCTTTATGGTTTTTTTAGTAGCTGTTTTCTTTGTAGTCTTAGCGTGAGAAGTTTTCTTTATTTGCTTTTTTGCCATTTAATCACCTTTTTTTGAGTTTTTCACCTCTTTGAATCTTACATTGTTATACTCATATTTTATATAAAGCTTTTGATTATAGACCACTGATTAGTTTACATAAATATTTATATTAGTTCTTCTCTGAGAATATACTATGTATGATATAGTTATTGGTAGAAATGAATCTGATAGAAAAAAGTTTGGAACAGATGGTACAATTCTTATTGGAAAGCACTATGTTAAGATGGGTCGGACGAGCTCTTTGGCTAACAAGATTTATTTGGATATGATTCGTTCTCATATAGTATTTGTATGTGGAAAACGTGGTTCTGGAAAAAGTTATACTATGGGTGTAATCGCAGAAGGCGTTGCGGATTTACCTTTGGAGATAAAACAAAATATTTCGATTATTATGCTTGACACTATGGGCATCTATTGGACTATGAAGTATCCTAATAAGAAAGATTCTGAATTATTGGAAGATTGGGGTTTGAAAGACAAAGGGTTAGATGTTAAGATTTATACACCAAAAGGTTATTACAACGATTATAAAAAAAAAGGAATTCCAACTGATTATCCATTTTCGGTGAAACCATCAGAATTAGATGCTGATGATTGGAATATAACATTTGGAATTAATCCGCACGAACCAATTGGTGTCTTGATTGAAAAAATTATATTTGAGTTGAAAGACACGGGAAAAGAATATGATCTAAGTAGTATCATCAAAGCAATAACAAATGATTCGGATGCTAGTATAGAAGAAAAAAACGCTGCAAAAAATCTTTTTAGAAACGCTGAAAATTGGGGTGTTTTCGACAAGGAAGGAACGCCTTTGAAAGATCTTGCTAAAGGTGGTCAAGTGACAGTGCTTGATGTATCTTGCTATGCAACAATGCCCGGATCATGGAACATAAAAAATTTGGTTATTGGCTTAGTATCTCAGAAACTTTTCATCGAGCGAATGGTTGCTAGAAAAAATGAGGAATACCAGGAGATACACAAATCTGTTAATTATTTTGGTGATAAAGAAGTTGTTAAACAACAATTTCCACTCGTTTGGTTAGTGATTGACGAGGCTCATGAATTTTTGCCTGTGAAAGGAAAAACAATGGCGACAGATCCGCTTGTGACAATATTAAGAGAAGGAAGACAACCAGGAATTTCGTTGATATTAGCAACTCAACAACCAGGAAAAATACATACTGATGTAATGACTCAATCTGATACAGTTATATCTCACAGAATAACTGCAAAAATTGATACTGAGGCTTTAGGAATGTTGATGCAGTCGTATATGCGTGAAGGATTGAATGTACAACTTGATAATCTTCCAAGATTCAAAGGTGCGGCGGTAATTTTTGATGATACAAATGAAAAAATGTATCCTATGAGAATTAGACCCCGATTCACGTGGCATGGCGGAGAAGCTCCATCAGCACTTCACAAGAAAGAAAATATTTTTGAGGATTAAACATGCATCATCGAGAGTACGTACGTGCCACAGGAATTAATCTCTTATTCACATTCTGTATTTATTTGTATTATCCTATTCTTGCACCCTACATTAAAAGTATGGGCTTGGATGATTTTCAGACAGCATTGGTATTCTCTATTTTACCTCTGGTCATGATATTCTCATCTCCAATCATGGGTCGGCTTGCTGATAATGTCGGAAGAATAAGAGTCATAATACTTGGTTTAATATTAGAAATCATAGCCATGATATTATATATTGTAAGTGTTAACATATCACTTATTATAATTGCAAGAGTTCTAGATGCAGTTGCTATTGCAGGAGTCATTCTTGTTGCAATAGCAAAAATTGAAGACTCACTTTCTGAGAAGGAGCGAGGTAAATATGCTGGTTGGAGTTTAAGTCTGGCGCAAATTGGTGCAATAATAGGTCCAATTGTTGGCGGTTTAATGGCAGATAAATTATTTGTTAGAGCGCCATTCATGCTTACAGCAGTAATTCTTTTAGTAATGGCTTTCATGTTGGCCTCCAAAACATCCAAACTTAAGAAGAAAGTTGAGAGGAAAAACTTTAATTGGTTGGCAGAAATAAAACATTTCTTATCGATCAAAGAACTTAGAGGTATGGCTATTTTGGGTGTTGTGATGCATGCGTCCATACCTGCAACACAAGTATTCTTACCATTATTTATAATCGAGAGACTTGGATTATCATATACTTATGTTGGGATAGCAATTTTCTTTTTCGGAGTAATGCACTTATTTCAATTTTATTTTGGTTCTCTTTCCAACAAATATGGTCGCGCCACAATGACTATGTTTGGTTGTTTCTTATTTGCGTTTTTCATGTTTTTGATGTCCACAGCTCATAGTTATTGGTTATTGTTAGTGATACTTCTTTGTGCAGGTGCCGGTACGGCTATTTGGAATGTGTCTGCGTGGACTCTCATGTCAGGAATAGGAGAAAAACTAAATCGAGAAGGAGAAATTGTTGGTTCATATATGTCAATTGCAAAAACAGGAGGGTTCATAAGTTTCATATTTAGTGGTTTAATTGTTCAGGTTTTCAGTATAGAAGTATTATTCATGTTCAATGCATTCCTAATAGCTATAGGTTTACTCTTTGCTGCTCGTTTTTTTGATAGAAAGAACATCCTTTCGGAAAAAGTATCTAAACATTTATAAATTTACAAACCTTTTTTCTAGGTATGGTCTTTTCAAAATCATTTCCAAAAACAACAGATAAAAGTGTCTACCCAAAATGGGAAGAAATGTACTTATCAGACGAAGAAGAGAAGGAGATTATGCAAAAATGCAAAGAAGAAAATTTGTTTTTGATGAAAGAATGCGTTGAAGATGCAAATAAGATTTTTTCTGATAAAAATTTGAAGGACTTTCAATCAGATGTTATTAAAGTCGCGATTGCTTTATTTGAGAAAAGAGCGAGTCATGAAGTTTTCTGGAAGGAAAGTCGCGCAAAAGAAAAATTTGACGAATTATTTAAGGATAAGAATTAAATCAACCTTTTTTCAACAACTCTTTTTTCTAGTTTTTCCCATTTAAGATCATGGTTGTTGATGTGCCATAGAGCGGCTTTCAAAAAGTAAAATATTGATCTGCACATATCTGTTTGTGTAATTATCCCTTTGAGTTCGTTCTCTGCGCTGACGGGTAATCTGCGAACATTATCTTCTATCATTAATCTATTAGCTTCAAAAATAGTTATTGTTTCATCAACAGTCATAACAGGATTAGTCATTATACTGTCGACTATTGATTCATTGCATTTTTCTGGATCGTCATATATCTCTGCCACAACATCATATTCTGTTATTATGCCTGTGATTTGATTATTATCTAATACGATGATTGATCCAATCTCCTTTTCAGCCATTTTTTTCTTAGCTTCAGAAAATTTAGCGCCCTTTTCAATTGTAACAACATTCTTTGTCATCACAGCACCGATTTGCAACAAATCATTAGTTTTCACTTCCAGAATTTCGTAGAATTTATTGAATAATCTGACAAAATCAGTTTGGGTTACGATTCCTAGCATCACATCATTTTTAGCAACAACTAATTTTCGAAAATTGTTTTTAACGAGTAAAGGAATTGCTTCATCAACAGTGGTTTCTGGAGGTATAGACACTAATTTTGGTGACATTAAATCTTGAACTGTTAGACTTTCAAGCTTTTCACTATTCAATGGGGCTTTTTTCAAGAAGTCACGTTCTGTCAAAACAGCAATTGGATTATCTTCTTCCTTAATAACAACACATGAAACTTTTTCTCCAACGATTATTTGAGCAGCATGCAAAAGTTCTTCTTTTTTTTGTAGAGATATAATATACTTGGACATTATTTCTGAAACCGGTTTATGTAGGACTTCTTCGATACTGTCTTTTAGTTTTTGCTCAATTTTCTTAGAACTGTTGAAGATCATTTCTTTTTATTTTTCACATAATGGTCTGACTTATGAATGGCCAAGCTCTCTAAATAATCCTCTGAACCTAATGGTGCATTGCTCATACTAATCATCGAAGCGATGAATATAATTACAAACAATATAAGAAAGGCCCAGGCCCAACTCTTAACAATTGGATCATTCAAGAAGAATGCGCTAACTATAAATCCGAACATAGATACTAACATTAAACTGCTTGATAATGGAGCGACTTTAAACATGTGATCACCTCTTTTATTAACTAATGATTTCCTTTATTTATATTCTTTTCTGTTAGAACTCGACGAAGTTCAACTTGTCAACCTGTTTTTTAGCTTTTTCAAGTTTCTTATTAAAATCTTTCATGAACACCATCATCTTTTCAGAAGCTAATTGTTTTATCTCACCGGCACTCATCCTGCCACTTTTATATTCTTCATAAATCTTATCAAGCTCTTTGTCATCTTCGACTAGATGTTGTTTGAGTAATTCAAAAACCATGCATTTTTCAACTTCTGCGCCAAGCCTTCTATGCTCTTCCAAAGTTGTTCTTCCGCCACTTAGAGCTCGCATAATTTTTTTCTTTACAGATTTTTCATCTTCAGGAATAGTTATGCAAGATTCTGGTTTTGATTTAGACATTTTTATACTTCCATCCAAAGAGGGTGTGTACTTGTGATATATGGATCCCGGACTAAAAAATTTCTTACTCTTCATCCGACTGACAACATCTCTTGTAAGTCTAATGTGTGGATCTTGGTCAATGCCTACAGGAATTATTCCTGGCATTCGTTCCTTGAACTGAGGATATAATATGTCGCCTACTTGTGTAACTGCACTCATAATTCTGCCAGGATCTGCTGAACCGTAGATTGCTTTGAATTCATTTAAGGTAATTTTCTTAGCTGCTTCGTAAGCGAAATGCATAACCTCTTTATTTTCAGATTGAAAATAGAATATAGTTTTTTTAGGGTCAAGACCTAAAGCTATGTATGCGGGGATATGAAAATTTAATGCTCTTTTTCTACCTTCTTCTAATGATACGCCTCTAGCTGCTTGAGCTTCAAGATCTGCAACCAAAATATACGTTTTGGCGCCGAGCTGCTGGAAAAACTTCAGGTTTTCAACAACTAATTTTGTGCCCAAATGAATTTCTTGGTTGGTTGGCATTATTCCTGTGAGCGCATAGAAAGGTTTCTTTTCCTTGATGCATTTAGCAATTATTTGCATATCTCGTCCTGCAAAGACCACTCCTCTACGCATAATTGCATTGGGATTAGGAAAAATATTTTTATTAAAAATCTCTAAGCCAAAATCTTTCACGATTTTCCCATAATCACTCACTAACTCAGATCCATAAGGATCGATTATTTTTGTCATAGTATCACCTTTTGTTTATTTAATATAAATCTTTTTATTGTAGCGTCAACCAAAATATCAACGGTATTAATTGTTGGAATATTTTCATTTTTTAACATCACGGCGAACTCTGTACAGCCAAGAATTATTTTTTTAACTCCTCTGTCAAGATATTTTTGACAGACATCCTTTGAAATCGCGATTTGTTTTTCTTTTTCAAAACCTTTATTGTAATTGAAAATTGTATGAGATAGTTTTTTCAGTTCAAAATTATTAGGAGTGATTGTTTTTATCTCTTCAAAATTATATAATCCACTTTTAACTGTTTGAGGTGTTCCAATAATTAATACTTCTCCTATATTATTATCTATCAAGAATGTTTTTACTTCCTCTCTAAGATCAAGAATTTGTGTATTGATTTCAGACTGAAGCTTTTCATGGAATAAGTGGATTGTATTACAAACCATTACTATGAAGTCGGTGTTTAAATAATCGAGTTCTTTCAAACCAACTAAGTACTCCTTTAATTCATCCTCTTTAATATTTGTGGACACAAGCTCTGGTGCAGGAACACTGTTAATTATTATTTTAGGGAAGTCCTGATTACTATTAATCAAGCCTTCACTCTGTAATCTATGGATAAGCTTGTTGTAGAATTCGCCTGTGGCTTCTGGGCCAATGCCTCCTAAAACACCTATTTTTACGTTGCCACCGACAACCACCATTTAGAGAATTATCTAAGAAAAAGTCAAGTTTACTGCCAAAAACAATCACTTTTTTGATTCATAAATGTGTAAACGTGCATTTGCATATTTAAATCTTTCCTTGAACAGCGTGCAAAACAAAACTTTTATAAACCATTTCAGAATATCGTTAGCTAGGTGGTAATAATGACTATAATTGCGTTTAATTTCACAAAAATGTCGGCAGAAAAAAAGAAGCCGGTAAAAGGACAAGTTAACATTAGTAACAATGTTGGTATAAAAGATGTTTCTGAATCAAAATTATCTTTGGATGCAAAGAAGAAAGCTTTGAAATTCGAATTTGAATATGTTTCAAAGTATGATGCTGATATTGGAAGTATTCAACTAAGTGGAGATACAATTTACTTAGTAGAAATTAAAGCCGCAGATGAAATATTGGCATCTTGGAAGAAAGACAAGAAAGTTCCTGAAAAGGTAATGAGGGAACTAATGAATAGGATATTGGCAAAATGCAATGTTCAAGCAGTTGTCTTGAGCAGAGATATTAACTTGCCTGCACCGATTCCACTTCCAAAAATGAAGTAAGTTCTGTTAATAACAACAAATAAGGGGTTGGTTACAATAGGTGGAGATATTAAGCTTAAAGTCGCAGAGGCAATGCAGGACGATGTAAATAAAGGGATTGTCAGAATAGACAGCTCGTTCTTAAGAGAACTTGATATAAGATCTGGAAACATAGTCGAGATAAACGGTGAAAGAAGTACGGTTGCAATTGTAGATAGATCACTCCCTGGAGACATGGGTTTAAACATTATAAGAATGGATGGCTTAATCAGAAGAAACGCCAAAACAACTATTGGTGAAATGGTCACTATAAAAAAAGCTGATGTAAAAGAAGCCAAGAAAATAACAATTGCTCCAGCAAGAAAAGGAGTTATGATTAAAGCAAGTCCAGAAGTATTCAAACAAGGGTTACTGGGTAGAGCAGTTATTAAGGGAGATATTGTTTCATTAGGAGGCACAAGGAGAAGAAAGAATACCATGGCTGGAAGTCCTTTTTTTGAAGATATGTTCTCAATGTTAGATGATACTATGATGGGTTTTGGTTTGGGAGATTTGAAGTTTGTAGTTGTTGATGCACAACCAAAACAAGCAGTCCTAATAACAGAGCACACCAATGTTAATTACAGCACTGAATCAGTAGAAGTTGAAGAAGACAAAATTCTTGACATCACATATGAAGATGTGGGTGGTTTAGAAACAGAGATTAAAAAAGTGAGAGAAATGGTTGAGTTACCATTGAAACATCCTGAAGTATTTGAAAGATTAGGTATTGATCCACCAAAAGGTGTATTATTACATGGACCACCAGGAACAGGAAAAACACTTCTAGCAAAAGCAGTTGCTAATGAAACAAATGCCAATTTTTTACTAATTAATGGTCCTGAGATTATGAGTAAATATTATGGTCAAAGCGAAGAAAACCTTCGTAAGAAATTCGAAGAAGCAGAGAAAAATGCTCCTTCAATAATATTCATTGATGAAATTGATGCGATTGCATCAAAAAGAGAAGAGAGCAAAGGAGAAGTAGAAAGGAGAGTTGTTGCTCAGATGCTTGCTTTGATGGATGGACTGAAGAGCAGAGGAAAAGTTGTTGTTATTGCAGCTACTAACATAGTAAATTCTTTGGATCCTGCTTTGAGAAGACCTGGAAGATTTGACAGAGAAATTGATATTGGCGTTCCACAAAAAGAAGGTCGATTAGATATTCTTAAGATTCACACAAGAAACATGCCCCTAGCAAAAAATGTTAATTTGAAAACATTGGCGGAAGTCACACATGGATTTGTAGGAGCAGATCTTGCATCTCTAGCGAAAGAAGCAGCTATGATAGTTCTTAGAAGAATTCTTCCAGAACTGAAATTAAAAGAAGAAGAATCAATACCTCAGGAAGTGCTTGAGAAATTACAATTAAGTCAAAATGATTTTAAGGATGCATTAAAAGTTGTAAGGCCATCTGCTATGAGAGAAGTTCTTGTAGAAATACCCAATACAAAATGGGAAGATATTGGTGGATTAGAAGAAGTAAAACAAGAATTAATTGAAGCTGTTGAATGGCCACTAAAGCATGAAGAAGTGTTTACAAGATTAGGAATAAGACCGCCAAAAGGAGTATTAATATATGGTGCTCCAGGAACAGGAAAAACATTGCTTGCTAAAGCAGTTGCAACAGAATCACAAGCAAACTTTATACTTGTAAAAGGGCCTGAATTATTAAGTAAATGGGTTGGTGAAAGCGAGAAAGCAGTAAGAAAGATATTCGAGAAAGCTAGACAAACAGCCCCAACAATTATATTCTTTGATGAAGTTGATGCTATGGCTCACAAAAGAACTGGAACATCAGATTCTCATGCTAACGAGCGAGTTGTTAATCAAATGTTAACAGAGATGGATGGATTACAAGAATTAACTGATGTTGTTATTATTGCAGCCACAAACAGACCAGACATGATTGATACAGCATTATTGAGACCTGGTAGGTTTGATAGAATTGTATTAGCGCCAATTCCAGATAAGAAAACCAGAGAAGCAATATTTAAAGTTCATATGAAAGGAATGTCATTATCAAAGAATGTGGATGCAAAAAAATTGGTTGAAAAGACGGAGTTTTATGTAGGTGCGGACATAGAAGCTATTTGCAGAGAAGCCGCAATCCTCGCTTTAAGAGATGATATTAAAATCAAATCTGTTGAGATGAAATACTTTGAACAAGCATTAGAAAAAGTAAGACCTTCAGCATCTAAGGATATAGAGGAAGCCTACAAGAAGTTAAAAGATCAATTTACTAGTGCTAGAGGAAAAAGTATGCAGGAAGAAAAACCAGCTTATTATGGCTAGACGTAGTCGCGACCAACGGGAGCATGATAGCGTCAACGCCTATTTGCGTTGAAGAAAAACCCGCTTACTATGGTTAATTTTTTTCTAAATTTTCTTATTGTTGGATTATTTTCATAACTTACAAAATTCTTAAAATTTTGAAGTTCGAAAATCGCAAGCGATTTTCATAACTTTTATAAACTTCTAATTTAATTCTTTTAACATGGCTGAGGCGGGTGACAAAGTAAAAATTTTCTGTAAAGATGAAACTCTAGAAGGAGTGTTGATGCCAGAGGAAGACCCAAAATTTGTATTTGTAAAACTCGGTAGCGGATATAATATTGGAATAGAAAAAAAGAAAATAAAAAAAATAAACTTAGTTAAGAAAAAAACAAAAACCAAAGAATCAAGCTTTAAAGTAACCACGAATAAATCTTTACCAACAATTTCTATATTACATACGGGTGGAACAATCGCTTCAAAAGTTGACTATGAAATGGGTGGTGTTGTTGCATCCTTCAAAACAGAAGATTTATTGAAAATGTTTCCAGAACTCAAAAAAATTGTGAACATAAACTCTGTTTTTATATCTAATATGATGTCTGAAGACATGCGTTTTTCTGATTACCAAAAAATTGCTGCGGCCGTACAAAAAGAAATTAAGAAAGGAGTTGCAGGTGTAATAATAGGTCAGGGAACAGATACGCTGGCAATAACTGCTGCGGCGATGTCATTCATATTTGAAAATGCTCCAATACCAATATTAATTGTTGGGAGTCAGAGAAGCTCTGACAGAGGGAGCAGTGATGCAGGTATGAACCTTACTTGTTCTTCAGAATTCATATCAAAAACTGATTACAAAGGTGTTGCTATTTGTATGCATGAATCAACCGCTGATAACAATTGCTTGATAATGTCAGGTACAAAGACCAGAAAATTACATACTTCAAGAAGAGATGCATTCAAAGTCGTAAATGATATTCCTATTGCAAGAATAAATTATGATAATAGAAAAATAACTTGGTTGAACAAGCCCAAAAACACAACTGGTAAAATGGTTGTGAAAGATAAATTTGAAGACAAAGTTGCAATCATAAAAACTCATACTCATATGCATGTAGATATATATGAATTTTTGAATTCAAAAAAATATAAAGGCTTGGTTCTAGAAGGAACAGGAATTGGTCAAGCACCAACAAATACAAAAGAAAATTTACCTATTTACAACGAGCTGAAAAAATTCATCAAGAATGGCGGTGTTATTGTATTAACATCTCAATGTGTATTTGGAAGGGTACATCAAAACATTTACAAAAACTGTAGAAGATTGGCGGAGATCGGTGTTATCTTTGGAGAAGATATGTTAACAGAAACAGCCTTCATCAAATTAGCCTGGATTTTGGGAAATAAAATTGATAAAAAATTCTTAAACCAAAACATGCGTGGCGAAATAACCAAAAGAAGAAGAGAAGATGGATTCTTAGAATGATGGAAAGGATTTCTGCAATTATTATTAAAAATAAAAAACTATTATTGCTAACAGGTGATGGCCTAGATTTATTTTGGACTCCTGGTGGAAGATTGGAGTCTGAAGAAACTCATGAAATCTGCATGGCTCGTGAGTGATTTCTAAACTTATTAAAGATAGTTATCTTTAATCCAAAAGTATAAAAAGTCTTGTTTTCATCTTCTATGTCATGGACTACAAAAAGCTTGGTTTCAAATGTGGTATAGAGATTCATCAACAACTTGAAGGCAAAAAGTTGTTTTGTAATTGTCCTACTGAAATAAGGAAGAACAAACCAGACTTCACATTTGACAGAAGACTCAGAGCTAGTGCTGGTGAATCAGGAAAAGTAGATGTTGCTGCTGCTGGAGAACAGCAAAAGAACAAGCTCTTTACTTATTGGGGGTATGAAGATATTAATTGTTTAGTTGAAATGGATGAAGAGCCTCCAAATCCTGTTAATCAAGAAGCCTTGAAAATCGCTTTGCAAGTTGCACAGATGATGAACTGTAAGATCATTGACAAAATTCAGTTTATGAGAAAAACAGTTGTTGATGGATCAAACACGACCGGTTTTCAGAGAACAGCAATTATTGGAAGAAACGGATTTATTGATGTTAATGGTAAAAAAATTGGTATTGCAGGTGTATTTTTAGAGGAAGAAGCTTGTCAAATCATGAAACGAACTGCAAATCACGACACGTATAATTTGTCAAGATTAGGAATTCCGCTTCTTGAAATTGCTACTGACCCAGATATTTCAAGTCCAGAGGAATGCAAGGAAACAGCTGCAAAGATTGGAATGATATTAAGAAGTACAGGTGCATGCAAACGTGGTATTGGAACTATAAGACAAGATGTCAACGTATCCATTAAAGGGGGTGCGAGAACAGAAACTAAAGGATTTCAAGATTTAAAGAGTATTCCAAAAGTAGTTGAAAATGAAGTAAAAAGACATTTAGACCTAATTAAGAAAAAGAAAAAATTGCAAAACGAAGTACGAAAAGCAGAGTCAGATTTTTCAACGACCTTTTTGAGATTAATGCCAGGTGCTGCAAGAATGTACCCGGAGACTGACATTCCAACAATTAAACCAGAATTAGGAACATTCAAACAAATAGAAACAATCGAAGAAAGAATTGTTAGGTACAAAAAAAGTTTTGGTTTGAATGATGATTATGCAACACTAGCAGTAAAGTATGAAGATAAGGAAAAAGTAGTGTTAGTAGAATACTTCAAAAAATACAAAGATCATAAATTCATAGTTGACTTTTTCACAAACATACCAAAGGAACTAAAGAAGCGATACAACACAAAAATAGACGTTAAGAAAATTGCTACTGAAGTCTTTGAGAAAGTTGCTTCTGGACATATGCCAAAAGGATCAGTTATAGATTTGTTAGCTGATTATAGCAAAACAAAAAAACTACCTTTTGACAAGTTTAAAGTAGTATCTGCTGGTAATATGGAAAAAGAAATTCAGATAATTGCAGAAAACAATCGCGGAGCACCCGTTGGTGCTTTGATGGGTATGATTATGAGTAAATTTAAAGGAAAAGTTGATGGCAAACAAGCGATGCAAATTCTACAGAAATATTTAAGATAACTAAGCGTCTTCAAACCATTCTTTAACTTCAATGTTTCTCTTTCTAAGTTCTTTAATGAATTCTTGGTATGGAACATCAATACAAGGATTTAATATTCCTTCACCTTTGATTCTGCCATCAAGAATCATCTGTGCGATAATGCTTGCAGTAAAACCAACAGTTCGACTCATTGCCATTAAGCCAGTTTTTAAATCACGCTTGTCAACAACTTGTTGAACGAGTTTTTTTTCCTTACCATTTTTTAAGCCAATAACTTCATTCCTCAGAATTATCAAATCTCGCTCATTATCTTTGTATTGGAGTTTTGGAGACAAAATTTTTGCTAAGAACTGTGTTGGACTTATGTCACCAACCAGTTCATCTTCTAACAATCCGAGTTGAGAAATCTTTTTCCAGAAAGAACAATGACCTGGCCAACGAAGAGTGTAACGACCCATTTGTTGAACATCTTTACGAATGCCAAGAAATTTTGCATAAGTAGTTGAGAAACCATTGGGATAACGCTCAAATGTGCCTATACCATCAATTTCAACTTCTTTGCAATAATCAAAAATGTGTTCGCCATCAATGTTTACTCTTTTATTATCAACTATAATACTTGCAGGTCTCTTGTAAGCACTTAATACACTTTCAAAGCTCCAACTAATTTTATAATTCAGAGGATTATCACAAAATTCTTTTTCAGGAACGCCACCACACGTGGACTCTAGAACTTTAACAATATCAAACTGTTTTACAGCATAGCCAGCCAGTACAAGATCAATACCTGGGTCTAAGCCCGATTCTGGCATGATTATGATGTCTGCTTTTTTGACCTCTTTTGCGTAATCTTTTATGTTGGATTGAAAAGAAGTGTTAACAACATTAGTTTTTGCTTCAATAGCATATTTGGATATAATTCCTCTAAAAATAGTTGGTAATAAATCAATTACTATATCTACTTCTTTGAAAAGCTTCAACATCTCATCCTTATTATGTGCATCTCCTTGTATTATTTCAATCCTTTCATCTTTTAGATTTTCAACAAATGAATATATTTGATTCAAATTATTTTCAACTATTTTAATTGATTTGAAATTTTTATTATTAGAAATATCAAATAGTGTTGCTTTGCCTTGAGCTCCACCACCAAGTATCAATATATTCATGTCATAAGGAGTTGTTGATGGGTATTTAATTCTTTTGAAATTCGAAAGTTTTTTAATAAAGATTTTTTTTTTAATGAAAAACATGAAATTAATTTCTTGGAATGTAAATGGAATAAGAGCAGTATTAAAGAAAGGATTCTTAGATTTTATCAAACAAGAAAATCCAGATATTATTTGTGTTCAGGAAACAAAGGCTCATCCTGAACAAGTTGATTTGGTGCTGGAAGATTATCCTCATCATTTTTGGAACTCAGCTGAGAAAAAAGGTTATTCTGGTGTTGCTGTTTTTTCAAAGAGAGAACCATTATCAGTATCTTATGGCATGGGAATTGAAGAGCATGATAATGAAGGAAGAATATTAACGCTGGAATTCGAAGATTTTTTTTTAGTAACGGTTTACACTCCAAATTCTAAGAGAGAATTACTAAGATTAGAATATAGACAAAAATGGGACTCAGATTTTTTGAAATTCACAAAATCATTGGAAGAAATGAAACCCGTGGTGATGTGTGGAGATCTAAATGTTGCACATAAAGAAATAGATTTGGCAAATCCAAAAAACAATATGCGAAATGCAGGTTTTACAAATGAAGAAAGAATGGGATTTGACAACCTTGTAGAGGCTGGATTAATAGATACTTTCAGAGAATTCAATCAAGAACCTGGCAATTATTCTTGGTGGGCCTATATGTTTAATGCACGTGCAAATAATATTGGTTGGCGGATAGATTATTTTTTGATTTCTTCAGCAATGAGACCTCTACTTAAAGACGCATTTATTTTACCAAAAGTAATGGGTTCAGATCATTGTCCAGTTGGAATTTTGATTGAATGATGGAGTATATATTCTGAATGATAGTTATCTTTAAAAAGCGAAAATTTTTCCTAAAATAGATTAGTTCTGAAAAAATTTAGAACATCATACTAAAACTAAAAATAGAACACAAAAGGTGATACTGAGATGAACAAACACGTATATTTCTTCGGCGCAGATAAAACCGAAGGAAACAAAGAAATGAAAGACCTCTTAGGAGGAAAAGGAGCAAATTTAGCAGAAATGGCTAGTTTAGGAATACCAGTTCCACCAGGATTTACAATCACAACAGAAACCTGTGCAGAATTCTACGAAGAAGGGGAAAAATTGTCAGACGCAGCCATCAAAGAAATAGATGAAAACCTTGAGAAACTAGAAGAATCAATGGACATGAGATTTGGAGACGCAACTAATCCACTTTTACTATCGGTTAGAAGCGGAGCAGCAGTTTCAATGCCAGGAATGATGGATACAGTATTAAACCTTGGATTGAATGATGAATCAATAAAAGGATTAATTGAAAAATCAGGTAACGAACGATTCGCTTGGGATTCATACAGAAGATTAGTTCAAATGTTTGGAGATGTTGTAATGGGTGTTGAACATCATTACTTTGAACAAATACTCGACACTGCAAAAGAAACCAAAGGAGTCAAATTTGACACGGAATTATCAATAGAAGACTTGAAGGAAATAGTTGTTAAGTACAAAGAATTAATCAAAGAAAAAGTAGGTAAGGAATTTCCAACAGATGCAAAAGAACAACTAATAATGGCAACAGAAGCAGTTTTCGGCTCATGGCACAACAACAGAGCAAAAACATACAGAAGATTGAATGATATCAAAGGTTTGAAAGGAACTGCGGTCAACGCACAAGTAATGGTTTTCGGAAACATGGGTGAAACAAGTGGAACAGGAGTATTTTTTACTAGAGACCCTGCAACAGGAGAAAACTTGTTTTATGGCGAATACCTGATGAATGCTCAAGGAGAAGATGTTGTTGCTGGAATCAGAACTCCAAAGCCAATTTCTACATTAAAAGAAATATTACCTGAGCAGTACGATGAACTAGTGGAAATCTACAAGAAAGTAGAAAATCACTATAAGGACATGCAGGATATGGAATTTACAATTCAAGAAGCAAAACTGTACATCTTGCAAACAAGAGCTGGTAAGAGAACAGCAGCTGCAGCCGTAAGATGTGCTGTTGAAATGGTCGACGAAGGATTAATAGATGAAAAGACAGCGGTTCTAAGAGTTGACCCAAATCAACTAGATCAATTATTGCATAAACAATTAGATCCTATTGCAAAGAAAGAACACGAATCTCTAGGAAAAGGATTGCCGGCATCGCCAGGTGGTGCAGTTGGAAAAATTGCTTTTGATAATGATACAGCTGTTGAAATGAAGAAAGCAGGTGACACAGTTGTACTTGTAAGAAATGATACTAGTCCAGAAGATCTAATAGGGATGGATGCAGCTGTGGGAATTCTTACAGCAAAAGGTGGAATGACAAGTCATGCAGCAGTTGTTGCCAGAGGAATGGGTAAATGTTGTGTATCAGGACTTGGAGAGGCAAAGATCAATGAAAAAGCAGGAACCCTTGAACTAGGAGGCATAACTTTCAAAGAAGGTGACTATATAACTCTTGATGGAACATCAGGAGATGTATATGAAGGAAAAATTCCAACCACCGACCCAGAATTAAGTGGTGACTTTGGAAAGCTCATGATTATGGCTGATAAATTTCGAAAACTAGGCGTGAGAACAAATGCTGACACTCCAAAAGATTCAGAACAAGCAATCAAATTTGGAGCAGAAGGAATTGGACTTTGTCGAACAGAACATATGTTCTTTGAAGGAGAAAGAATCAAAGCAGTAAGAGAGATGATTCTATCACCAGATTTGGATGGAAGAAAAAAAGCACTTGCTAAGATTAAACCATTTCAAAAGGATGATTTTGCAGCATTGTTTAAAGTAATGAATGGAAAACCAATCACTATAAGATTGCTAGACCCACCATTACATGAATTCTTGCCAAGAGAAGAAAAAGATATAATTGAAATTGCTGGAGAACTCAACACAACTCCTGAAGCATTGAAACAAAAGATGAGTGAGCTGCATGAAGTGAATCCAATGCTTGGACATAGAGGATGCAGATTAGGTGTAACATATCCAGAAATAACTGAAATGCAAGCAGAAGCAATTTTCGAAGCTGCAAGAGATGTTGCAGAAGCAGGTACAGAAGTATGTCCTGAGGTAATGGTTCCATTAATAGGAAATGTTGAAGAGCTAAAAAACCAGAAAGAAATTATTCTGGCTGTGGCAAAAAAAGTTTTAGAAGGCACTGATATAGACTATTTAATAGGTACAATGATTGAAGTTCCAAGAGCAGCACTAACTGCTGATTTAATAGCAGAAGAAGCAGAATTCTTTAGCTTTGGAACAAATGACTTAACACAGATGACTCTGGGATTCTCAAGAGATGACGTAGGCAAATTTGTACCAGAATATGTTGAGAAAGGATTATTAGAAAAAGATCCATTCCAAGTATTGGACCAAACAGGTGTTGGACAACTTGTGAAGATGGCTGTAGAAAAAGGCAGAAGCACAAAAGAAAATCTGAAAATAGGAATTTGTGGAGAGCATGGTGGAGAACCAAGCAGCGTAGAGTTTTGCCACAGAATCGGTTTGAATTACGTTTCTTGCAGTCCTTTCAGAGTGCCTATTGCCAAGTTAGCAGCAGCACAAGCAGCATTGAAAGATTAATTTAATTTTTTTACTTTTTTTCCCTTCAAAGATAAAATATTAAAATCACCCCTTAATTCTAAATAATATGAAATTATTAGCATATAACGTGGAATACTGCAAAGGCATCAATAAGAAATGGAAATATATGGATGCTAAAAAGCTATGGAAGCCCGTGCTTGGAAACCTTAAAAAGATAGCTAAAGAGCTTAAGCCATACGATTTTGACGTTATAGGTTTCATAGAAACAGATGCTGGTTCATTCAGAATAGATGGTAAATCACAAGCAAAACTTTTCTCAAAAGAACTGAAAATGCCTTTTTGGGCGGAAAAAATCAAACATGCAACAACTTCAATAGCTAAATATGCCAATAAAATACCAACCTATAGGATGCATGCAAACGCCATTGTTTCAAAGCATCCAACTCATGATACAAATTTTTTATATTTTTCAAAAGGCGTGAAGCGGTTAGTAATAAATACGATTGTAAAATTGCCTGTTGGAAAATCAACTGTGGATGTTGCTTTGTTTGCAGTACACTTATCCGTCAGAAAAAATGTTAGGGTTTTGCAAATTAAAGAACTTACAGATATGGTTGAATCATGTTCGTATCCCAAAATAGTGTTTGGAGATTTCAATATATTTGGTGGTTACCAAGAAATAAATCCTTTTTTGAAGAACACTGGGTTGATTAACACTTCAAAATTCGCAAAAGGAGATGTTGCAAGTTATCCATCATGGAAGCCAACAAAACATATTGATTTGATTCTTGCATCTCCTGAAATAAAAGTTTCAAACTTTGAAGTATTAGACATACAAATATCTGATCATAGACCTGTAATGATGGATTTTAAAGTAACAAAATCAAGTTCTAGAAAGACACTTTCTAAGGAATAGGTGCATTGAAGCCCATAACATGCCTTCGTCAGTCATATAAAAGTAAGTTTTGAAAGGCTTGCCTTTATTATTATACACTTCTAAAAATGTTTGATGTTCTTCAATGAGTGCTTTGTATTTTGCAAGATATTTTTTTGCAAGGTTATTATCAACCTTTGAAACAACTTCTACAAAAGGATAGCCACTCATGGGCCAAATGTTTTGAAACTCATAACCCGCAGCAAATATGTCTAGCCACATAACTTTTGGTTTCTCTATGCTATACCTGATAGGGAACGGCTTGTCTAGACCTTTTGCTTTAACACTTTTCATCATTTTTCTAATCATATCTTTGGAATCAAAAATGCCTGTCCAAAAAGGATAAGTATTTGCATCTCCACTCAACATATTCTTACCTGACAAGTCATCGATGAAGTGATCTTCTTTCCAAAAATGTTTTTTGATTAAAGATTGATAATCAACTCCTCCTAAGGGATTTTTCAAACCAAGTAAATCAGCATTCTTGGAAACCCATGCCACCATAACATTATCATAGCAAGAAGATTTTCTAATAGAATGATCTTTCATAGATCCAAAATGTTTTCTTTTGACCAAACCAGTTTCTTTATCTATAACTATCTTGGCATAATCAGAGATTTCTCTTTCCAAAAAAGACTTATATTTAGAAACAAGAATATTACTCTTGGACACCACCAAAGAATGAAGCATGAAAGCCAAAGAATCTGGAGAGAACTTTGGAAAATCAAAAGCTTTACCATCAGGACTAATAGTTGTAGTTATCTGGCCATGTTGCTTGAATATTTTAAGTGCATACTCAAGAGTTTTGAAAATCTCTTTTTTGTAACCAAGCATCTTTAAAGGTTGAATGCATAAACCAAAATCTCTAGTCCAAAACTCTGTAAAATGACCCGTACTTGTCATAAAAAAATTCTCTTCTTTATTGTAACAATCGCTCACAATTGCAGAACAAATATTTTCATCATTCCCAGCATATTTACCAAAGCCAGTTTTATGGACGCGCAATCTTCTTTTTAACATGCGAAATCCTTCGCTAACAAAAATAAACTTCATTTTTTCTTTTTAGATTTTAATTTTTTCTTTTTAGAATGTTTACCATTAGGATTGTAGGCTTTTTTGATATCACTACTTACGTTTACTCCATAATAGCTTAACAGTATAATTCCTATCGCACTCCAAATGAGATCTCTGGCTCTAACGACAAAAGAAAGTGCAACTCCGCCAGCTGTGTTTTCGCCTATGATAGAAAATACTGTGACTTGAGAAGCTTCCATAGAACCAAGCGCCATAGGTATTGGAATTAAGAATGCCAAACCTATCAAGCTTATGATTAAAAATAATCCTATGAATGATAAATCATATCCTAGAATTAATCCTAAAAATTTGAATTCAAAGAACATAAATATCCATGAAATAAAAGATGCGACAACAGTCATGATGAAATGTTTTTTATCATCTCTAAAAAATTTAATTAGCAAAGCCTCGAACTCAACTAATTTTTTTTCAGGTAACTGAAAGCTTTTGATTCTATTTAACTTTAAAAATTTGTACGCGCCCATAATAAATCCTTGGCCGGAGACCATTCTTTTGTAGAAGAAAATTGCTCCAATCATGAATATAATTGCAAAGAATAACATTGCTATCTCTGTTAGGCCTGGTAATGCCAATGAGAAGAGAATAACTATTATTCCAATGAAGAAGAATAAAGCTGAAAATACAAGATCAATGGCTTTGTCAATAACAACCGATGATAATCCTTTACTAAATTTAATATTATGTCTACAAAGTAAGCCGGCTCGAAAAGGTTCTCCGCCGAGTTTAGCTGCCGGCGTCAAGAAGCTAATACCATAACCAACAATTCTATATCCCCAAAGTGTTATGAATGGAATCTTGATTTTTTGACTTTCAAGAATAATTTGCCAACGCCAAGTGACAGTCAAGAGTATGGCTACAGAAGAAAGCACATATCCAATTATAGTTGTTGTTTTGGCATTCTTAAATAAAGTCATTACTTCGCCGATTGGTATGGTTTTAAGAACAAAGAACATTGCAACTATACCTATAGCCAATCCTATCAATACATACTTTCTTTTCATTAGCCACTGATAGCAGGTGGAACTATATAAATTTTTAGAAAAAATAGACGAAGATAATACTAAACGGACCTGGGGGGATTTGAACCCCCGGTCTACAGCTTACTTCTAAAACATGGTTTTGGAAGTTCCAAAACGTCAGTTTTGATAGGAGGCTGTCGCCTTATTTGCCCAAGGTAGTTCTTTTTTTCCCGTGTGGCTAAGCTTGCGCATGCCTCACTTCGGGATCAAGGAACGAAACCCTTGCCAGGCTAGGCTACAGGTCCGTACACTACAGAACAGAGTATTGCTTTTTAAATTTTTATAGGTGCTTCTAACCGTCTCTTTTGAGTTTACCGGTTTGCTTGACGTATTTCTCCCCAAGAATGAATACGAAATTACCAAGAGGAATTAATATTATACCTATAATTATCAGAGGCCAAATAAAACTACTCAGCGAACTAACTGACGCTCCGTCAATCACTGCCATACGCATACCTTCAAGAGCATAAGTGCCTGGACTAATCTTAGCAATATACTGCATCCAAACTGGCAATACGGTAATAGGATAAAAAATACCTGATACCATCATAATTACAGCCTCCATTATCAGTGTTGTTTTGTCGCCCATTTCAGGACTAATTAAAGGTAATACTGCCGCAATCATCCCCAAACCTATGAATGAAATGCTTGCAAATATGAGCACGATTCCTGCGCCCATAAGATTTGCGCCTGTCAAAGTGAAATTAAACACTGCTGCAGATATAGTAAAAACTATTACCATTCTTATTAATCCATAAATTATCGCGAATATTGAATTTCCAAGTAAATGAATAGTTCTACTAACAGGGGCCATAAATGTATATTCTATAGTGCCTTCCCAACGTTCCCAAGTAACTGCCCAGCTGACAGTACCAAATATTGAGCTTAGATAGGTCCACATGAAAGAACCTACAAGTAAAAACAAGACGTATTGTTGGGTATTGATTTCAACGCCTGAAACGGCTGCTGCTCCGAGACCTAAAAACCCAACTGACATTGCCCACATGAGGTCATAGATTATCCAAACTAGTTGCCAACTCCAACTTCTCTTTCTCATATCCAATTCTCGGAAGAAGAAAGCTTTTGTTTGAATCCATTTCTTGTTCATGGTCTATCCTCCAATGATTTGCCAGTTATCTCTAAGAAAACATCTTCGAGTGAAGGCACTACTTGTTTTAGGTTCTTAAACTTGATATTCTTCTCTTTTAATGTCGTTGTGATTTTATCGGCAACCAAAGTAATATCTTTAGTGCAAAATCTAACTGTGCCATTGTGTGTTATAATATTATGTACTTGTTTGAATTTTTGCAACGATCTTTTGGATTTTGCGCTATCTGAAGTTTCCAGTTCGTACGTGTTTTCTTTCATAACCATTTCTTTTAATTCATCACTAGTCCCCATTGCAATAATCTTACCCTTATCCATAATGGCTATTCGATCGCATAATTTTTCAACTTCTAACATGTCATGACTAGAGATTACTATTGTAAGATTTTTTTTCGCGTGAAGATTAAGTATGAAATTTTGAACGTCTAATTTTGATTTTGGATCGAGTCCAGTTGTTGGTTCATCTAACAAAATCAATATTGGATCAGTTATGAACCCGCGAGCTATTGAAACCTTTTGCTGCATTCCTCTGCTAAACTTCATCATCTGAGAATTGACCATGCTTTCTGGAAAATTAAGATCCTTCAGTATTTGCTGGAATTTTTTGATTGCAACTTTATCCTCTATGCCGTAGAGTCTTGATGCGTACAATAAATTTTCTTTAGCGGATAATCGTTTGAAAAAAGATGCTTCTACTGAAACCCTATTTATCAGCTTTTTAATCTCTCCAGGTTTTTTAAGTGCATCAATATTAAATACTTCTACTGATCCTTTATCAGGTGTGAGAAGAGTCGATATCATACGAATAAGAGTGGATTTTCCACAACCATTAGGACCTAGAACTCCAAATATTTCTCTTTTTTTTACATCAAATGAAACATCTTTTACAGCGTAAAATTTATTCTTATGACTATCTGAAACAAGCCACTTCGGCATGAAGTTTGTCTTGTCGTGGAATCCTTTTGTCAAATTATTTATTTTTATTGCGTATTTCATAATATCATCTTTATTCTATCATTAGAGAGATTGTAAATCCAAGAAAAAACAAAATCGAATGGGTGTAAGCCAGTAATAGAGATCTAACTAATATAGAGGCCGTACGATTTAAATATGGGTTACCATTTCGATCACAACGGATGTTTTTCTTTAGATATATTTAAAGCTTTCTGTTAAATCATTCTCTCACAACCATTCTTTTTTGAATAAAGTTAAAAAGAGCTTCTGATTATCATTTTTTATGAATCTCAAACAACTTCCTGAGGATTTTATTGTAAATGAACTTCTCAATCTTAAAGATGGGGGTGGATTATACTCTATTTTTTCCCTGAAAAAAAGGAATTATACAACTGAAAAAGCTGTGCAGCTAATTGCTAGAACATTGAAAGTTCTGAGGAAAAATATTGGTTACGCTGGAATGAAAGATAGAAATGCTGTAACAAAGCAGCACATATCTATCTATAAAGTTAATAAGGATAGAGTTGAAGATTTGGATCTGAAAGATATTGAATTAGAATTTATTACTCATTCAAACAAGCCCATAGTTCTGGGTGGCCTACGGGGAAATAGCTTTGAAATTGTTGTTAGAGATTTGAATAAAAATGTGAATATAAATACTGAAGTTAAGATAAAAAATTTGTTTGATGAGCAACGATTTTCAAATAATAATGCGGACATTGGCAAAGCAATAGTTAAGAAAAACTTCAAAAAAGCCGTCGAGTTAATTGTAGAAGGAGACGGTGACTATGAACAAGATGTTAAAGCATTCATAAAATTGAGTCCAAATAATTTTATTGGGGCCTTGAATATGATACCTTTCAAGATTCTCCTAATATTTGTGCATGCATATCAAAGCTTTATCTTTAATGAAACAGTGAAACAAATTGATTGCAAAGAAAATGTTAAAATTCCATTAGTGGGTTTTGGTGTGGAATTTGAAGATAAAGAAGTGGAAAAAATAATACGTAAAATTCTGAAAAAAGAAGCTGTTTCTGAACGAGATTTCATTATTCCTTCTTTGCCACATCTTAGCTGTGAAGGTGATGAACGATATTTGTACATTACTCCAAGTCACTTAGTGATTGGAAAGCTAGAAAAAGATGAGTTAAATGAGAAAAAATTCAAAGTAAAAATTTCTTTTTCTCTGCCGAAAGGTGCTTATGCAACGAATGTTATTAAGCAGATAGTTTCTGAATAATCTCTGCGTAAACTTCATCCATTATTGGATCGCCGTTTATGTCCACAATTAAGCCTTTTTCTCTATAAAAATCCAACAGAGGTTCTGTTAATTCATGGTATAATGATAGTCTTTTTTTAATTGCTTCTGGTTTATCATCTTCCCTTATAATTAGCTTTCCGTTACATTTATCACAAACACCTTCTACTTTTGGCTTGATAAAAATTGTGTTGAATCCTGTCTTACAGTTTTCACAGATTCTTCGTGCACCAATTCTTTTTATGATTTCTGACTCTGAAACTTGTAGGTTGATTGCTGCGTCAAATTTGTGGTTTAGTTCTGTTAGAAACTCTGCTTGGTTTCTTGTTCTTGGATATCCATCGAGAATAAATCCTTTTGCACAATCTTCTTCTTCTAATCTATTTTTAACAAGATTATTTGTGACTTCGTTGGGGACAAGATTTCCGTCGTTCATATAGCTGGCGGCTAATTTTCCTAGCTCAGTTTCTTGTGAAATATTCTCTCTGAATATGTCTCCTGTGGATATATGTAATATTCTAAAATGCTCTGCAACTCTTGCTGCCTGTGTTCCTTTTCCTGATGCTTGTGGTCCAAATATTAATAATCTCATTTTATCACCAAATTAATTGATTCTGTCTCTGTTTTTATAGTTTTCTTTGTTCAGGATGGTTTTCGAAAACTTTAAATACTACGTATGTGAGTTATAAGATATACAAAAAAACTACAAACGTCATTTATTTACTCAAAAACAACATAAAAAACTACAAATAACATACAAAAACACCACAGTAAGACTACAGTGATTATGAGACGACAACAAACAGACATAGAAATTATAAATGTCAGACTACCAGTAGGAATTATTTCTATACTAGATTCACTTATCAAAAAAAACTTATTTTCATCTAGATCAGAAGCTATAAGAGAATTTTCTCGCAAATACGTCCTAGACAATAGAGAACAGAACAGAGTTAAGTAAACAGAGATCAGAGCAGTAATTACCCGGAAAACAAAGATGACAGACACAGTGGTTAGCGTTAGGATGCCTACTTCTCTAGTTAAAGAACTAAAACAATTAGCTGTAGTTAACCATTTCAAAGACCTTTCTGAAGAAATAAGATCAGTTGTTAGAGCCAAATGCATAGAGTACACAGAACCATCATATACTCCTGAACTGCAAAAACTACGAGAAGATCTCTCAATACAATTAGACATCAAGAAAAAACAAGCACACAAACAACAACTAATGCAAGACTTGCAGAAAGTAATGGAGCAATTAAAAAATGAAAAGTAAGGTAGTTGTAGGAATAGGAATATTGTATGTATTGCTACTCGCAGTCATCATAGGTGCAACTATCTCCGAGCTTACCCCTGCAGATGAATTTTGGACGAATACTTCTTCCATAAACTTCTCGTTCACTCTAAGTAATTATACAAATACGACTTGTGTTTTGATAATTGATGATTCAGAAGAACAGAGCACAGATGCAAACGCGAATAATATTTTCACAGAAACACTTACTGAAGGGGAACATAGTTGGATGATAAATTGTAGTTCTGAAAACAATATTGAATCAACTATTGCAAGAACAATATATGTTGATATGACTGCGCCAGTAATAGAGCTTGATACTCCTGAGAACGAAGCGAATCTTACGAATCTTACAACTGTTGCATTTACTGCAACGGATAATTTGATTGATGAATTCAATTGCACATTTATTTTGAACGGAGAAGAAGAAATAGTGTCTGTTGAAGATGGAACGGAAGAAAACATAGATATTGATGTTTCTGAAGGAACACATTACTGGAATGTGAGCTGTGCAGACAATGTTGGAAACACGAAAACAAGTGAAAATAGAGTATTTTACATTCATAATGCAACATCAGAAGATGAAACAGAAGAGGCAGAATCATATCTCTTTGAAATTGAATTAGATGATACAACTTTCAATCCAGGCGAACAAGCAATGATGCAAATTCTGGCAACAAATGGATCAAATGTAACATTGGAAATTGGCACTATTACTGGTTCCTGGTTCTATGTGGTGTTCGATGATATAGTTTATACTTCAGAAACATATCCTTTAGTAGATATAATGCCATACACAAATGTTTCGGGTGATTATGTAATAGATGCCACCATGACTCATGGTAATATAACAATAAATCAAAAAGTGAATTACACTGTGAACAATAATCTAAACATTGATGTAGATGGAGACACAGGCATTAACAAAGATGAAAAGACCGAGATAGAGTTAGATGTTTCAGGAGGAATATCTCCATACACTTATGCTTGGGAATTAGATGATGGAGGATCAAGTACCAAAAGAGCAATAAATTTCACTTATGACGAACCAGGAACATATGATAACTTCGTAACTGTAACAGACCATGCAGGAAACACTAAGAATACGACCATAATTATATCTGTGAAAAAAGTATTCAAAGTGAAAATACTTGTCAAAGATATATCATCTGGTTTAAAAATAAGTAGTGCGGTAGTAGAAATAGATGGTGTAGACAAATCAACTAATAGTAATGGAGAAACAACGTTCTATCTTTCAAAAGCATACTATGAAATATTTGTAAGCAAGCAAGGATATGCATTCTACATAGAAGATGACTACAAAGTTGAGGCAAATGTCACGAAGACAATTGAACTTGCAAAAGTTGATGATGATAAACCTGTAATTAGTGTTATTTCACCTGCAAGTGGAGCAAAACTAACAGGAACAGACTTAGATATAACATTTCAAGTTAACGATGATGCAGATTCTGTCTCTTGTGATATATACACTGCAATAGGAAATAATGAATGGTTTACAAAGAAAAAAACTGTTGAAATTTCACATACAGGAAATAATGATGTTACAATTCCAAACATGATTATGGGAGTATACCAATTCAAGATTGAGTGTGAAGATTATGATGGTAATGTTGGAGAAACAAATGAAATATCAATTGAATTTGTGAATGAATCTGTAGACACGAATGATATAGATGAAAACAAGAACTTGGTTGATGAACTCTATGATCTCCTTGATGGTTTGCCACAGAGAAACGCTCAGCAGAAGCAAGTGACAGAAGCACTCGAATTTGAAACCACTATAAAATTAGCGATCAAAACAGTTGAACAATCAATCAGAGATATGTATAATGTTGAATATAGAAGAGATATAGATGATGATGAAAAAATTGCCAAACAAGCAGAATTGATGGAAAAAATTAATTCAGTATATGAGTCAACACCTGTAGATATTGTTGTGAAGGAATCAAAGTCGTTCGTTAAATATGTGAAAGAGCACGAACTAGCACCAATAATTAATGAATATGCAGCAGTAATAGGTCATCAAAATAAGAATGCACTCCTTAAAGCAGCTGTGAGAGCACAAAACAAGGCAACTGTTTCAACAAGTGTCAAGAATGTTGATTTGATATATATGGATGGAACTGTGCAAGAAATAACCATTGTAATCAAAGATATTTCATACACAAATGACACAGGAGAAGTAGAAGTAATAGAATATATTCCGAAGTCAATAGCTGAATCAGTAGATGAATTGACAATAATAACTGATTATGAAGTTGTGAAAGAAGATCCAATATTAAAATTTAACACACCAAAAAGAATAGTATATTACATTGAAGAAACCAAAGACGTTGAAGAATTTGAAATCACAAATACGATAGTTATACCTGCTTCTTTGGATGTTGGTTTAGGATATATAACTGGCAAATCAATTTTTTCAGGTGAAGTAAATTTTAGTGGAAAGATGAGTTTGATAATGCTGATTATTGTGCTGGTTCTAATATATGGAGGATATCACATAGATGCGTTTTCAAAAGCAAAATTGCTCATATCTCTGTTTGCAGGAAACAAAAATATGCATCTTATGAAGATGCTAATAAATGATGCGATGGATAACATAGAAGTGAAGAATTATGACAAAGAGCTTGATAAGATTTATGAAGAATATAAAAGTGGCAGGATGAGTGCCGGTGAGATAAAACAATTACACTCGGAAGATTTTTTTCTTTGCAAAAACTTATTAAAATCGAACGGTTTAGTAATATATATGAGTAATAAATTGAATGTGGGCGTAATAGGTGCTGGGCGAAGGGCAAATGGTCTTGGAGAATTCTTTGTTAAATACTTAGTAGAACTGGGTGTGAATGTAAAATGTATCTTGGGAAGCAGTGAGAAAAGCGCCAAAAAAACTTCTGCATATCTCAGACATATGGTGTAAATCCAACTCCTTATTCAAACATATCAGAAATGTTGAAAGAAAAATTAGAAGTGTATGACGACGATAATTTCTTTTTGTAAACTTAATTTGTTAAGAACTTAACAATGTGAGGTACGAATAGCTCTGGCCTCATAATAACCATTTCATGAGAGAATTCTCCGGCTACTTGGTCGCCAGTGTCTTCAGGAATTCTAACTCTTGACAGACTATTAAATCTCTCTTCTAGCTCAGGCACCCACTTGTCAAAGTTGAAATATTCATCTCCTCCTTTATGACGACCTTGAGTTGCTTGTGAAGTTATAAGTAGTGCATCCGTATTTTCATTTAATGGGTAAAGATCATTTATAGATTGTGCACAGAGACTTTTCAGTAACAGCACATTGTTTTCAAGATTACCAAAGAAATTCAGATTCCATTCTACTCCGTGTTTTCCAAGTCTGGCTTTCCAACTTGGCAATCCACCGTACATTAATTGTCTGCTTGCTAATTCCATTCCTCTGGTTGCAAAACTTAATCTGCCATAACCAACAGGCATAATTGGGTTGATCAGAATAGCTTTTCCTTGTGAACTTTGAGTGATGCTGTGCCCTCCACTAACTTGACTATATGAACCTCCGTGAGAATGTCCATTGCTTTGAACTGGGATGCTGTGCGCAATCTCTGCTGTGCTGTCACTTCCAACTATTTCTTCTTTGACTTGTGTGAACATACTTCTATATGCTTCAATGACTGCTTGAAATAGTTTAACCGTGCTTTGATGTGAATTATTTATGTATTGCTCTGAATGATTGTTGGCAATTCTAACCCCTGAAATCGCGGGTGAAATCATAATCCCAATATTTGCTTGGTCAACAACATTTTCTAATAAACCTGAATAGGAACTTGGAGCTATGCAAAAACCATTTGCGAACGCACCAATGTCTGAACTGCCTTTTTTCTCGTAAATTAAAGTTGATACTTCGTGTTTTTCTCCAAGGATTTTCACTGGTATCTTGTATTCTCGTATCGTGACGCCTGTATTGCTCATTTTATTGCAGAATGAGGTCTTATTTATAAAAATTTCTTTCATAACTACTCTTATGTAGTGATGTGTTTTTAACAAATTTTATATATCTCTATATATAGGTATAATATGTGCCTAAGAAAAAACAAGAAAAGAAACTCGGTATAGCGTTAATCATTTGGCTAGTCATAATGCTAATTGGCAACGCGGCAACTGCAATATTATACTTTGCATTTGGACGTGCATTGCTCGAAATGCTTCCAGAATATCCGCTGTGGACTTTTTACTTGTTAGGTGCATTAGCACTAGTAGTTTTGTTTTTGACAGTTATGCTTTTCTTGTGGCATAAATGGGCTTTTTATTCAATATGTGCATTGGCAATATTTGTATTCATCTTCAACTTATCTTTGGGTGTAAATGTTACTAGTGCGTTTATGGGTCTAATAGGGCCAATAATATTGTATTTCTTAATGAAGCCGCAATGGAAACTGTTTGTTTAGTTATTCCCACACATTAATATTTCTATATATGGAATTATTATTAACTGGTGTTATCAAAACTTTCTTAGAATGTCCGTGAAATTGATCTGCGCTTATATCAACATATACTTTTTCTCTTTGATTGTATCCAAATAAATGTTCTTCCCAGCCTTGCGCAGTTCTAATCAAACCTTGAACGATTTGCAATCCTTTATCTTTTAATCTGTTGGCTGCATCATTGCATCCGTTAATTGGGAATGCAGGTATCTGTGTCTCTAGTTCAAGTCTAATTTTTGCTAGTTCTTGAAAGTCAACCATTTTAGAATTATCAAATTATATCTTTGTTTGCATAGACAAGTAAGTTTCCGCTGTTGATTTTGTGTAGTGCGGTAACGGGTGTTTGATCGAGTGTTTGAATCGTTGCCAGTTCAACATTGATTTTGCTGCCTACTGGGAATCTCTGTGCTAAATGGAGATTTATGTGTTTTGCTAAAACCTCATATCTATTCCCTTTTCCATCAGCATGTTCACTGACTATTAGCTTGTCTTTTTCCGAATGTGGTTGTACTGCCACAAAATATGTTTTGGTATCTATATTTGCAACTGCTGGAGGAACTGGTCTTTGAGAGAATGTGTTATCAACAATTTGTGTGAATTCTCTGGGTGCTAAAGGACCTTGCGCGCGTCCTTCTGAAGCGATTTTTTCTCTTATGGTACCATATTCTGATCTTTTTATTCCTCTTAAGTCATTTTGAAGCAATACTCTTTCTTGATTTGTTATTGGTATGTCGCAATTGTCAGGTAATTTGGCCACTAATTTTGGAAGTGAGTAGTCCATTGGTGTGTCATCTACGCTCATTGGATCAGTAACATATCGTATCTTGTGACCTCTTCCAGATTCATATCCTTTTAAAAATAAATGTGACCCAACATGAACCATATTTTGGACCTCTAATAATATGATTGACTGTCTTTCAGTTCTAAAGCCAAAATATCCGCCATAGCCAGTGGATATGCCTTCCTTTGTTAAAGGAAAAACTCCTCTTGCAACGGATGTGGCTGCTAAAGCTGCATTGTCAAATTGATGAATTGCATGCTCGATGAATCTATGAAAATTAATTGTAGTGTTATCTAGAAAACTCTCTAAACTGGCTCGATTTTCTTCAGAATTTGCCATTATATAGTGGTTAATTCTCTTTCTATTTATATATTTTGTGGTTTTTCTCGAGGAACCCGGAATTTTTATGGTTTGCTAATATACTCTATTATTTTCTTTGCTGCTTCTTCTGGTCGCATTTTAGTTGTATCTACTTCCAAACTTTCAACGTTATCGATTGGAGAGATAAGATCTTTTTCTTTCATTTTTATCTTCAAAAATTCAATGTCTGTTACTTTGCCATGTTTTTCCCTATCTTTATTTGGTACTCTTTCAAACAAAACTTTCTCGTCGCAAGATAAATGAATCAAATACAATTTTCCGCCATACTTTTTCACTATTTTTTCGGCTTCTTCAATGTAAGAATCCGAAACTCCTTTTTGCAAACAAACAGTAGATATTAAACCTTCAAAACCTTGCTTTGCAGCCTCTTCGATTATTAAGTACTTAATCTTTCGATTCAATTGTCGAAACTCTTCTGTTTCATGTTCAAGAATGCAATTAGTTAAATGAAATGATAGGTTGTTTTGGAATATCTTGTAGCCATTTATTTTGGCAATTTCTTCGGAGATGGTTAGCTTGCCCACTCCTGGTGGACCGTAGATGATTATAAGTTTCATGTTATCAAATGATTGTGTTGCATATTATAAATTTATTTGCTTTGCAAAACTTATTTAAGCAAACAAGTTATATTCTAAATCATGGAACTATTAGATATTGTTGATGAAAACGATAAAGTAATTGGAACTGCATCACAAGAAGAAGCTCTAAGTAAGAAGTTGCGAAGGCGGATAGTTCATGTTCTTATGTTTGATAAACAAGGAAGATTGGCTTTGCAAATGCGAGGAAAAGATTGTAGTTTTTGTCCCCATCATTGGAGTACTTCGGTTGGTGGACATGTTCAATCAGGTGAGAGTTATGAACAAGCAGCCAATAGAGAATTCAAAGAAGAACTTGGTGTGATAAACGCGTTATCATTCTTTAGCAAAGACTACTTTATATCAAAAACAGGCTTGCAAATGTTCTTAGTCACATACAAAACAATCTTCGAAGGACCATTTGAATTAGAAGAAGGCAAGGTTGACAAAGTAGAATATTTCACAATTGAAGAAATAAGAAATATGATTGACAACAACGAGAAATTCCACCCTGAACTATTGTTTTTATTGAAGAAACATTTCTTATAAGAGTCTTGGTTCATGTCTTTTAATAACATTATAATAAAACACAGTTAAAACTCCATCTCTCTCAAATTCTTCACTATGTTCTCTTTTAGTGTAATCAACCGCTTCATCAATAGAATTAAAACCACATGCTTTTACATGTTCTAACTACATGTACTCAGGCCGAGCACTAATAATTGCAATTATTTCTGCCAAACCAACCAACATCTTTTTTCCATCTAGAAGCGGAACTGAGCCATGATAATTTGTTCTTTGTCCACCCTTAAGTGATGCGCCTAACGCACCAATTTCAGGGATAACTTCACCTCTATTATCATAAACTCTAATAGCAAAATTCATCTCGACATGATAATCTCCTCCTTCGCCAAGATTCTCGTAAGGTGCTCTGACAGTTGATGACATGAGTTAAAGGAAATAAGTTTTATATATAAATATTATTAGCAAAACAACAACTTTAAATATTGAGTACGAGTATCTTTTACAACCATGTTTCGAAAGGGAAAAACTCACGAGCCAAAGAATAATATGCGCGCAAAGCTAAAGAGAACAGTAACTTCTGTTCTTCCAGTGGCCAAAACCAGAGAAGGAAGTTGCTATAATTGTGGTGCTTGTTGTATTTTACCAAACAAATGTAAATTTCTAAAATTTAGGGATAATGGTGAATCTTTTTGCAAAGTAAATAAATTTAAATCGTTAAACTGCAGAAAATATCCTAGGACTCAAAAAGAATTCTTAACAGCAGATATGTGTGGATTTAAGTTTAGATAGAAACTTTAATAAACCTCAACAAATCGTCATTAACATGCACACAATTTTGATAATACTCATTGTTATAGGTGCCATAATCATATTCTCAAGTATTGCACATCTAATCAGTTATTTCTGGATGAAGAACAGAGTGGTGAGAAGTCAAAAATGGGATTTAAACATTTGCTGCGGAAAAACAGATGGTGGGGGAACGAATGCAGATATCTTCAAGCATAAAGGAGTTCCAAACTTTGTCCATGTGAAATCTGTCTACAAATTGCCTTTCAAGAACAAACAATTCAAAACAGCAATTTGCTCTCATACTCTAGAACATGTTCGCCACCCAGATAAATTCTACAAAGAACTAAATAGGGTTGCCAAAGAAGTAACGATTCTAATACCACCGCTATATGACTTGGGTGCGGTCTTTGACATATTTGAACATAGATGGATATTCTTAACTTGCAAGAGCAAACACAAAACCTTGCCAAATCATGTAAAACTGCCTTTAGCAAATTGGGTACAAAAAAAATTTGGACAATTAAACCACGCATAAATTAGTGTCTCATATCATAAGATTTATATAATTCTAAGAAACATACCTGGTATGCATGCAGTGATTTTGATTGTTTTACAGGCAATAATTGTATTTATAGGATTTGGTGCCGGGAGATTTGGTGACAGAATAGGTGGCAGTTGGAATTGTCCGCATCATTGGATCCTTGGTCTTATTCTCGTCATTATAGGTGCTTTTTATACACACAATTTCTGGGGATTAACTGTAATAACATTTGGCGCAGGATTTTTTGTTAGTGATCTGGATGACTTCTTACATATGAGAATATATGGACCTGATGAACCTCATAAATGGCGTTTTTGGAGCATTAAGTAATTTTGATTTTGTAGAATGTTTGTATAGCTTTATCTTAAAGAAAAATGGGAGCTCCCCAGAAGGGTCTGAGGGGGAGGGTGGTTAGAGAAGAGACTTTAGGGAGCTCATGAATATAATTTATTTCTGTTTGAGTGTATATGCTTTAGGAGGTCTCCTTAGTTCCTGGAGCCACATTAGGCCGATCCTCATCATGTTCTTGTTGAATTTTTCGCTGATTTTGTATGTTTTTTTGTAAAGATCGTAGTCGATTAACCCCATGGTTTTCATTGGAGTAAGTATTCTATCATAAAACTGTCTTTTATTATATGATAATCTGATGCTCTTCTTTAACTTAAGAGGCCCACCGTCTTCGTTTGCTTGTAGAACGGTGCCATCGTGTAATTGTTTGGCAAACATCGACATCTCTGTTTTCCCGATTTCACCGTCTTGGAGCTTCATTTGTTCGATTAGTAGCTTTGCAACCATTACTTGTTGGTTTGTAGCGAATATTATCTCGAATATACTGTCCGGGAAGTTGAATTGATCGAATAAAATTACCATTTTAGCGTTTTTGCGGGTTATACTAATTAATGAAGTAATTAGTATATAAATCTTTCGTTTTGTATACGTTTTAGTATACTAAACGGGTTAATGAGTTCAGTTTTTTGAAAAAAATAAGTAAAAAAATAAGTAAAATTTATAAATTTTGGAAATAAAAACAAGGAAATAGTGATATTTAAGCGAAAACTTTACACTAGAGGAAGCAGCTTTGAGACAACAATACCTATGCCTATTCTATTCTCATTAGACAAGAAATCAAAGTATAATGTTCTCTTTCAATATGACTCTATTCAAAATAGGTGGTATTTAAATTTTGAAGAAAGGGGTGAGAAGAATGAATAGACGACATACCACTGTAGAAGCTCTTGCACTGTCTGTTCTGTTTATTTCTTTTGCGGTGGTAGGTTTTCTAATTTTAGAAAGTGCTTTTCCAGGGGAATTTCAGAAAATAACCGGGTTTACCGTCAGTAGTGTCTATATTATTTCACCAATTCCCATAGATTGCAATATGACTCTTGAACCTGCGTGGAACTTATTATCATTTTTCTGTATCACTACTGCTCAAGACATTGATGAAGTTCTTGGTAATTTATCTAATTCAACTATCATTTTTACCTACCGCGCAGCTGATTTAAATGATCCTTGGAAAGTCTATAATCCTAATATGCCTGTTTGGGTAGTACAAGATCTTAATACACTTTCAAGAACTGAGGCTTACTGGATGTATTTTGATTTCTTAAATTCCACTAGTTATTTCTTCAATGGATCAAAAAGAGTGCCCACACATATTAGTCTGGTGTCGGGTTGGAATTTTGTTGGATACCCTACTAATATAGATAGAGATGTTGCGTTGGCTCTTACATCACTAGATAACCAATACGCACAAGTGTTAAGTTATAATAACACTGCAGAAATTTACACTTCGTACACGCCAGGATCTGGTGGGACTCTCAATCAAACAATGAGTTATCATGGATATTGGATGCTGATGGATACAGGAAAAACATGGGTGGTAGATTGGTAGTAAAAAAACTTGCATTATTGATTTTGTTGGTGCTTTTAATAGTGCCTGTGACATTTGCTCTACCTCCTAAGTCGCTTGAACTCTATGGAAATATTACTTACTACAATCAACCCGCAGATGTTTCTCAATCAATTTTGGTTTATAGTTCAGACATGGTTAAATGCGGAGAATTTTTGACTCGACATCAAGGAAAATTTGGTTTACTTTCTTGTAAAGGGGATGATGCGTCCACTATTGCTATTGAAGGTCCAACTAGCGGAGATGCAATGATTTTTTATATGGGTGATCAGAGAGCTTCTGTTTTTGGCGATAATGTTTGGGTTTCTGGAGAATTCAAGGAATTAGAATTAGTAATTCCAGAATTGAGATGTGGAGATGTTTTCTGTGATAACAGAGAAACTTGTGCATCTTGTCCTAGTGATTGTGGAAATTGTAATCCAACAACTACTGGTAATGGTACTGGGGTTGGTGGTGGTGGCGGTGGTGGTGGCGGTGGTGGTGGTGGCGGTGGAGGGGGGGGGGGGGGCGGGGGGGGGGGGGA